>ENA-ORBV01003462-ORBV01003462.1-microbial-mat-metagenome-genome-assembly--contig:-NODE-3462-length-31537-cov-12.035601_pt1 | contig 31537 bp, 22 predicted proteins | sample MGYA00237777_ERZ505514 | MGnify/ENA primary metagenome ERZ505514 (study PRJEB26160, sample SAMN06269048) | microbial mat metagenome | isolation source: Oligotrophic lake microbial mat | place... | reverse complement strand
TTTAATGATACGGCGACCACCGATATCTACACCTCTCTATTCGTCGGCAGCGTCAGATGTGTATAAGAGACAGGTCCGAGCGGGTGGCAAGACGCGTGGCGCGAAGGGCGTCCCCCCGCGGGAATCGAAGGAGTGCTGCGCGCACCGTTCGTTCTTGCGCAGATCCTGGCGGCGGTGCTGTTCGCGCTCGCGTTGCGGGAACTCGGCGTGGCACAAGCCGGCGCCGCCGCCGCGGTTGTTTTTGCGTTGCTGCCAGGCGCGCTCGTTTATGCGGGACTCGTGAACTACGAAAACCCATCCCTTCTGGCCACCGCGCTGATCGCCCTGCTGTGGGCGCGGTTTCTGCGCCGCGGGCGCGCGGGTTGGGCGTTGCTCGCGCTGCTGGGTGGTGCGGGCACGATGGCCGGCTGGACCACGTACATGCCGCTGTTTTTTGTGCCGCCGCTGGCGGTGCTCGGGTTTGCCGTTGTGCGTGCGCGCGTGTTTGCGCCGCTGCTCGCGGTGATTTTGGGATCTGCCGCGGGGCTCGGGGCGCACGCCATCTTGGCCGGCCGCGCGCTGCGGGCCTTGGGCCGCTCAAGCGAACCGCTGGCGGGTCGCGCACGGGACCTCATTGCTCCGCTGTTCGACGGAAGCTTGCCGCTATCGGAGTGGTTGGCAGTGCAAAGCCGCGTCGTGCTCGACCATATCGGCCTCGTCCCCCTGTTGTTGGCCGCGGGGGGCATCGTTCTCGGGTGGCGCGCCGCGCAGGCGCCTTTGGCGGCGTCGGCGGCGTCGGCGGCGTCGGCTCTGTCTGCTACGTCGGCTAAGGCGCTCCGATTGAACCCGCGTGTGCCAGTGGCCTTTGCACTGGCGCTGCTGATTGGAGGAGCGCTCGTGCAAGTCGCGTTCTACCGTCACACCGGCGATCCGCAGGAGCCGTTTGCGCTGCACCTCGCGCCAGGCATCGCCGCGCTCGCCGGTGTGGCGCTCCACCGGCTCGCGGCGGCGGGACGGCCCCTCGCGGCTGCCCTGTTGCTCGTGGGCACCGCGGCCCTCGGGCTACTCGGCGCCGCGCGGCTCGCGGAGCCCTGGCGGGTGTTTGGCCCAACGCGGCCTTCGCCCCTCGAACTCGGCGGCGAAGTGGCGCGGCATGTCCCGCGGGGTGCCGTCGTGTGGTACCCATCCGCGCTCGGCCTGACACCCGCGGTGTCGTTCTACGCGTGGCGCACGCTTTTGCCGGTCGAACCGCCGCTCTACGCCCAACCGGCTCTTCAGACCGAAGCCATCGGCCTGGGGTCCGCCGCGGTTTACTTCGCCGAGCCGCGCGGCGTATTCGCCGGTCCGGATGCGGCGGCCGCGAGCGAGCGCGCGATCAGCGACCTGCGCGCGCGGCGCCCCGGCGCGGAACCGACCGGCGAAGGGCGTTGGCTGCGGTTTTGGAAGCTCAAGTGATCGGCGCCGCGCGCGGACCACCCCGCAACAGATGGATCACCGTGGGCGCGAGCTTCTGGTAGAGCTTGGCCGTCGCTTCCACGTCGCGCAGGCAGTATTCGCCGATCTCTTCGATGCGCCCCGCGCGGTAGGCCGCGCCAACTTGCGATCCGTCGAGCCCGCTTTTGGGGCTGGCCACGCCAAAACGCCGGCACCAGTAGTCGAGGGAATAGTGTTCGCGGCGCGCTCCGAAAAAGGACAACACGTCCATCAGGTCGCAGTGCGCGCCGACGTCAAAGCGATTGCCCACAAGATCCCGCAGGCAGGCGATCCCCAACTGCGCGCTGCGCACCATCACGACGGGTCCGTCGTAACCGCGGCCATTGTAGGTCACGAAACGCGGATTCTGGCGCGATGTGATCTCCCAAAATTTGCGCAGAAGGTCGGCCTCAGAGCCGCGAAAAATCTCCGTGTCCGGGACGCGCGGCCAGGGCTCCTGCGCGGCCGGTTCGCCCTCGAGCAACAACAGCCCGCGGCCCGCGTCGACGCTCCAGATGCCGATCGCGACGATCTTTCCGAGCCCCGCAAAGAGCGCCATGCGCTCGGGGAGGGACTCGCGCTCGGCGTCGTCGCGCGCTTTGGCGAGCAGGTATTCGCGCGTGGCGGCATCCACGTCCTCCCAGGGCGTTCCCGCGACTTCGATGTCGTAAACCAACGTGCTCATGGGTTGTCTTGCACTGGCGACAAAGATGTAGGAGCGGCGGGTGGGGTCTCGCCGAGATACCCCAGGTCGCGAAGGGCCGCGAGGAAAGCCTCGTTGGCATCTTCGCTGGGCGCGCGCGGCGCACGGCGCGGATTGGCTTCGCGCCACTTTGCATCGGAAGCGCTCCGGGCGCGCGCTGGGTTCGCGTCCGCCCACGCCGGAGCGAGCAGATCCTCGAGGGGATTCCCGTGCTGCACCGCGGGCCAGTGGTCGGGCCGCGCGAGGCCGAGAAGGCGCAGGACGAGCGGTGCGACGCCGAGCACGTTGCCAAGGGGCCGCGGGTCGCCTGCGACACGCTCGCGCCCGTCGACAAACGGCGCGCCGAGGGCGGCGAACAGGCCCGGGTCCGCGTCGCGGTGATGACCGGACGTCAGGGCGTTCGGATCGCCGCGCCCCTGGGAGTCGAACGTCATGCCGTGGTCGGACACGACGAGCACGGTGCGCCCGGCGCCGGCGGCTGCCACAAGTTCCCCGATCGCACGGTCGACGTCGGTGTACGCGAGCGCGAGGTATGCTCCAAAACGCTCGATCTCCGCGGGCGGCACCGCGTACGAAAAATCCTCGGGTCGGTGGTAACGCCAGAAACGGTGGCCCGCGACGTCCGGGAGTGAGAGGTACACGAGCACGAGCTCGCCAGCATCGCTCGCGAGGAAGTGTTTGCCGATGCGCGTGAACGAACGGTCCGCGGAAAGTGTCCACGCGAGGTCCGTGACCAGTCGGCGTGTGAGCGGCGAGATGTCGTCCGGGCGCGGGAAGTGGCGCCAAACTTCGTCCAGCAGCGGCGCGGGGTCGCTGGCAAACGTGATCATCGGGCGCAGGGTGTCGAACAGGCCCGGCGGGAACGTCTGGCCCTCGAAGTCCGCGATCCACGCGGACTTCCACAGCACGTGCGCTTGGGCTTGAGCGGCGTAGCTAGCGGCCATGCGCCCGAGAATGGGCTCCGCGGGCCACGTGACCCACCAGCCGGCGACATCGACACCGAGCCCGGCGGCGCTCGCGAGATTCCAAAGGGCCGGCACGCGGCGCGATTCACTTGTGAACGGCAGTTCGCTCTGCGCTTCGAGGAAGTCGACGACACCGTGCTCGGACGGCAGTTGCCCGGTCGCGATGGTTGTCCACAGGACCGGGGAATAGGTGGGCCGCAGCGTCTCGAGCGGCCCGAGCACCCCTTCCGCTTGGAAACGCCCGAGGTTGGGCATTTGGCCGCGCTCGATCAACTCGACGACGAGGCCCGGATCGAGCCCGTCGACACCGATCAGCAGCACTTTGCCGCCACCGACTCGACCACCCTCGTCGGCGGGCGAACACGCGCAAAGGAGCGCCACGGCCCCGAGCCGGAGCAAGCCGCCATTGATCCGCCGCAGCATGCCCCGATTCTACGGGAGGCGCGGCGCAGGGGTCACACCCGAAGGCCCGTCCGGGAAAATCCGCGTAACCAACAGCCGCGAGCGCAGTCTCGGGTGGGCGGAGGGGGCCCTCCAACCAAACGTCTTCACGAGGCTCATCGGCCTAACGCGAACACCCGCCACACCCCGCCTGGCCAGAAAAAACCACGGCGCGCTCGCCGGCGGTGCGCTCGCCCTCAGTGCGCCAGCCGACGTGTCGCCAGCCGACGTGTCGCTTGCCGCGCCGCGATGGCCGCGACCGCCGCAAGAATCAGCATCCAAAGCCCACCTTGCAGAATCGGACCCAAACCGCCCGATCCGCCGCTCGATCCGGGTGCGATCGAACGGATATGGCACCCACCGCCCCCACTTCCGGGCGACTTTTGAAACACGAAGCTCTCGGGCGCAAACGCCGCTTGACCGGTCTTCGGTGCGCGCACCACCACCGTCGCCGCGCCCGCGCCAACCGGGGGTGTCACGACCGCCAGGATCGTGCTGTCGACGAACACGACGCTGCTTGCCGGCGTACCACCCTCGCCCGTCACGGGATGCGCGCCAAAAACCACCTCGGAGTCGGCGCTGAAACCGGTGCCGAGCAGCGTCACGACCGATCCGCCCGCAGCCGGTCCGACCGCAGGTTGAACATCGACGAGCAGCGGATCGGGTTCGCTCACGAACGCAAACGCGGAGCTCGCCACGTAGCCGCCCGGGTTTTCGACCTCGAGCACGTACGGCCCACCGGGCAACGCGGGCGATGTCGTGAAGTCGAGCTGATTCGAAGCCACCCAGATCACATCGTTTTGGGGCAGGCCGTCGATCCTGACCAGTGCACCCGGCGCAAAATCGGCGCCGCCCACACGCACGAGCGTCCCGCCGGCTGCACTGCCGACTGCGGGGAACACCGATTCGAGGGAGGGCAGTTCGGCGGCGGTCAGCGCCCCCACTTTGCGACCCTCGACACCCGTCGCGTCGATCACTGCGACGTCGTAGACACCGGGCGGAGTCGCTGCGAGCGTCAATTGGATCGACGTCGGTCCGAGGACGACTGCACCCCCGGGTTCGCCGTCCGCGTAGATGCGCGGGCCGACGACCACCCGGGCGCCGGGCCGGAATCCCGTGCCCGTCAACACCACGGCGGCGCCTCCGCCAGAGCCTGCCACCGTCGGGTTCACCGCGCTGACGGTCGGATTCGGCGGAGCGAACTCGAGCGCCGCGGAAAGCACGGACTGCTCGCCGGCGAGGTTCGTGACGACGAGGTCCGCATGCCCCGGCAGCGCGTCCGCGGCGACGGTCACGCGGAAGATCACCGCGCTGCCGAGCCAGTTTTGCACGCTAATCGTCACCGTTGGGTCGCTGCATGTGAGCGCCGACCCCGCCGCGAGGCCGGTCCCGCGCAACGACAACAGCGTTTCCTGACCACTCGTGGCGCGCAGCGGAAGGCGATCGGTCGGACGGCCGAGGTTGATAGTGGCATCGGGAAGCGCAACCAGCGTGGCCGCGGACGCGCTCCCCCCGGCCGCAACGGCGACCGGTGTCGGGTACCACGTCGGTTGAAAATCGATAGCGACCACTTGGCCACCGGTCAGGTTCGCGGCGGTGATCGGTCCGTCGAGGGGTGTCGCGTAGAGCGTGTAGGTTCCGGCGTCGAGACCGGTCAAGGTGAAGTTGCCCGATGTTCCGGCGAGGATACCCGCGCGTGTGCGACCGTCTTGGTCGAGCGCGACGACCTGTGCGTGCGCGATGCCGCTGCCGTCGGCGCGCTCGATACGGCCGCTGATCGTCGCGAATGTCGCAGCCGGATAGGCGGAGCGCAAACCGACGTTGTCGTCGGCGGCGAGGCTGCGGTGCAAGATCACCGTCGAGTCGACATAGGGGAACATCGTCGCACCCGACCAACCCGAATGGTCGAGCCCGAGCAAGTGACCAATTTCGTGCGCAGCAACGTCCTGCACGTCAAAGCGCCCGGGGACACCGGAGGTCGTGAACTGGAACCCCGATCCGTTGAACAGGATGTCCGCGTCTGAGATCCGCCCGTTCGAAAAAAACCAGATTGGCGTGATGGCCACGATGCCCGAGCCGAACGGGAAGTACCCCGAGCTGTTGGCCTCGTCAAACAGCACCATGTGCAGGTCGTCGGAATGCCAATCGGTGCTGGCCTGCGCGAGCGGATTCGTGTTTTCGACGAGCCGCGCATTCGAGCCCGGTACGGCGTTCCACGCGGAAATCGCGTTGCGCAGCGCGGTGAAATGGCTGCCGTCCTCGATGTCCTGCGAACCGGCGCTTTGGGTCACGATCGAGATCGAGCCCGGGTTCTGCCAGTAGAGCGGGTTCTTCGACGAGGGGTGCACGAGCCGCACGTGGGCGTCAAGCTTGAGGGCGACGAGCACAAGGACGACGACCGCCCCCACCAAGCGCAGGACGGGTTTCAACGGTTCGCTCCCGCGGCCCGCGCGACCGCAGCGTGGATCTGTGCGACCACCTCCGCGTAGTCGCGGGAGTAGGACGGCATGCGGACGTACGCTTCACCCTCCGGCTCCACCAGACACAACGCGGCCCCGTCGCTGACAAGGGCACGCTCACCACCGAGCGTGGAAACCACGCGCAGCTTGCCCTGCGCCAATCCCACGGGCATGCGCCATTCGAGTCGGCCCGAGGTTGCAGCGAGGAAAAGCAGCACACGCTCGCCTGGCGCGATGCGCGGCATCCCGGGCACCACCATGCCGCGGCCATCGGGCAACACCCCGCCGGGCCAGCGCAGGACGAGCGCGGCCTCGTCTGGCCCGACGAAGGTGCGCTCCACGTCGAGGGTCCAATCGGTCGCGATCGCCGTGCCGAGGGGATCTTCAAAGCTCTCGCCGTGGACGACGCGCGCCTCCACGACGCGCTCGGACCCAGCGACCAGCGCGTCAATGTCCATGCGCGTGGCCGTGCCGGCGTCGACGGCAACGGGCTCAAGACGGAGTGCGAGCGCCGCTGCGGCCACGAGGGCACACAGCGCGAACAGATCGGGGGTGGACAGCTTCGACACGGCGGTGCGCGGGGCCCCGCGGGGATCGGTCCCCGGGGCGCGTCGCGTGGGGCTTCGACCGGTTTGCGAACGGCGCTTGAGGTGCCAGCGCGGGGGCGCGTGCAATCCGGCCCACCCGCGCGCCTGGTGGTCAAAGAGCGCCCGCAGCAGCGGCGTTGGGTGCTCCTTCCGAGGCGCCCCGCTTCTGCTCAACGCGCAGGGCCCGCGCGCCCGATGACGGGGGGGCAAGTGGCGCGGGCGGCAGCCCGCTCGTTCGCCACTTGCCGCCGAGCAACACACCCGATACGCCTCCTCCGTCGCCGCATGCGCCCTTCATCCGAAGCTTTCCAGGCCCTCGAGAGCGTCGCCCTTCCCACCCTTCCGTCGGTGATGGCGCGTCTCAACGCCCTCCTCGCGGACCCGAACGTCGGGACGCGTGAAATCGGCGCAGCGATCGCACAGGACGCCCCCCTCACGAGCCGCGTGCTGCGCATTGCCAACTCAGCCGCCTACGGCCTGCGCGAACGTGTTCTTTCGACCGAACACGCCTCCGCCGTCCTGGGCATGCGCGAGCTGCGCAACATCGCGCTCCAAGCGTCCGTCATGGGCCAGTTCGCGCACCTGGAGCCCGGCGATTTCGACCTTGCGCGCCTTTGGAAGCACAACATCCTCGTCGCGCGCACGTGCTCCGCGCTCGCGAAGGCCGCGGGCAAGCGCAGCGGGCTGTCGGCGGAGGAGTACTACACCTGCGGCCTGCTCCACGATCTGGGTCAAGTGGTGCTTTTGGAGCACCGCTCCGAGCGATTCCTCGAAGCGGTGCAGCGCGCGGCGGACGAGGACCGGCCCCTGTTCGAAGTCGAACAGGAAGTCCTGGGCTTCAGCCACGCCGAGGTCGGCGCGCGCATCGCCCTGCGCTGGAACCTGCCGGAGGTGCTGGTGAGCGCCGTCCAGTATCACCACGGCCCACAGGACGAGATCGAGGCCGAGCCCGCGGTGGCGCTCGTCGACCTCGCGAACCGGGCCGCGGACCGGGCCGCCGAAGGCGACCGGGAGGGGGCCCTCGCGACCCTCGACGACGAGCGCGCGGAAATGCTGGGCCTCGACACCGACGCCTTCGAGCGCGTCGTCGACGACGCCCTGGCGGCGTGGCCGGGCATCGAGGTCTGAGCGGCACACCGCCCGGACCCGGGGTAGGCTTGGCTCGGAGCCAGCCCGCCCGATGACCATCGACCCCCTGCTCGAGACCTTGGCCCAGCGCTACGGCCTGGGCCCGGATTTCGCCCTGCGCCTTGCGCCCCTTATCCACCGGGCGCGCGTGGCCACTCCCGACGTGCGCCGACGGCTGCTTGAACTCGTCGAGAACAGCTTCGCCCGCGAGGCCCGCCGCTTAGCCGAGGTCAAAAAGCGCCGCGAGAGCGCCGAGGACGAGGCGCTCCTGAGGGTGACGCGGCTCCTCGACGCCTGGACTCCCCCGGCCTGGTTCGAAGCCTGGAACCGGGGCGCGGGCTGACGCGCGCGCGCCGAAAGCTCAATCCGCGCGCCGTTCCTCGCGGCGCTCGATCCGAACCTCGACGCCAAGGGGCGGGACCGCGTCGGCCCACTCCGGTCGGCCATGGGCTTGCGCCCATTCCGCGGCGATCTTGCGGCGTTGCTCCTCCAGGGGCGCGAGCCGCGCCTCCAGGTCGGCCCAGGCCTGTGCAGGGATGTCCGCGTTGGGGAGCGCGCGACGCTGCGAGCGGCGCTCCTCCTTGAACATGCCCTGTAGGCCCTCGAGGTCGCCTTCAAGGTCGCGCTCGAGGTAACGTCGCAGGTCGTTCACATCGCGCCCCAGGTCGCGGCGCAGTTCCAAGAAACGCCGTTCAACGTCCCGGCGCAGGTCATCGCTGCGCCGTTCCTGGTCCCGCAGCCAGCCCTGCCAATCGCCGCCGCCAAAACCGCTGGCGCCGGGCCAACTGAACCCCTGCGGCAGCGCGCCCAACCCACGGCGCGGGTCGAGCGGGGCCTGTTGGCCTTGCGGACCCTGCGAACCGGGTTGGCCGGGTTGGCCGGGTTGACCGGGCTGGCCCGGCTGACCGGGACGCCAGGGTTCCAGCCCGCGCGGCAGCGCCCCTTGGGCAGGCCCTTGTTGCGGCCGCTCGGCCAGTTCGACCGCGACACTTTCGACGCGGCCGTCCCGCACGTATTCGATCGCGACCCGCTCGCCGGGCGCGCGGGCCGAGAGCTGTGCGACGAGCGCCTGGGCTCCCAGCACCGGCTCCCCCGCCACGCTCAGGATGCGGTCGCCCGAAGCGAGCCCCGCTTTCTCCGCAGGGCTTCCGGGGACAACCTCGTCCACGAGGGTCCGGGCACCTTCGGAGGCCGTGCGAATACCGAGGAATCCGCCCCCCCGGACCACGCGGCCGGCCATGGGCAGGTCCTGGGCCGGCGGCTCTACGGGGCGCGGCACGAGCCCGCCGGTCGCGGGGGCCGGCCGGGACGGGGCGGGTTGCTCCAGCCCGGAGCCCTGGGAAGGCTTCGACGGGGCGTCAGCGCCAGGCGCGTCCGCGGGCGGCGGAGCGCTGTCTTGGGCGGCGATCAGGGGGAGCGTGGCGAGGGCGCAAAGGAGTGTGAGCGTTTTCATGGAGGGATGGGCGCGTGCGATACCGCACTGGGCACCTGCGGGGCTCTACGCAGGGCGCGCCAGAGCGTGGGCCCTCGCGCACACTTTTTTCCGCGGTGCGCCTCGGGCTCCCTCGATCGGGGCGCGCCGTCGCCCGCCGCCGCTCAAACCGGGTGGTCGGCGAGGCGCGCCATCCGCGGCAGCGGGCCGACCAGCGGGCGCACGTAATCGAGGAACTTCTCCGTCACGCCCTCGTCGCCCGCGAGAAACTGCGGATCGAGGGGGCGTGTGTGTTTCGCGACGCTCGCGAGTTCGACGACGGCGTAACGCGGAGCGTAGGCCGCTCCGCCCTCGCGCTGGAGGGCGATGGAGCCGTGGGCGTGTTTGCCTTCCAACGCGGTGCGCATCGCGAAGCGTCCAACTTCGCGCGCTTCGGCCGCGTCCACGGGCGAGACTGCACCGGGGAAGGAGCGCTGCAAGTATCCAAACGTGTCCGCGCGCACACGCAGTTTGTCACCGAGGCGTTTTTTGATCTGTGTGCTCAGGAAATCGCCCAACGCGCCGGACCCCGACAGTTGTGCGTTGCCGTGGCTGTCGCGTTCCGCCACTTCGAAGAGGAGCTTGCCGCCCGGGCCGTGGATGCCTTCGGAGACCGCGACGAGACAGCGACCGAGTTGGCGGTGGATCCGCTCGACATCGGCCGCAAAACGGTCGAGGTCGAAGTCGCGCTCGGGCAGGTAGACGAGGTGCGGACCGGAATCGGCGTGGTCGCGCGCAAGCACACTGGCCGCCGTCAACCAACCGGCGTGGCGGCCCATGACGACGTCGATCTTGATGCCCGGCAAACTGCGGTTGTCCTGCTCGTCACCCTGGAACGCTTGCGCGACAAAGCGCGCCGCGGATCCGTAACCCGGGCAGTGGTCGTTCTCGCGCAGGTCGTTGTCGATCGTCTTGGGGACATGGAAAAGCGCGATCTCGTACTTTTCCTCCACCGCAAGTTCGTTCAAAAGGTGCGCGGTCTCGGCGGAATCGTTGCCGCCGATGTAGAAGAAATAGCGCACAGCGTGGCGGCGCAGCGCTGACAGCACCGCCGCACATTCATCGCGTGTCGGCTTCTTGCGCACGGAGCGCAGCGCGGCGCACGGAGTGCTCGCCACCGCTGCGAGGTTTTCGCGCGTCTCCTTGCCCAGGTCGATCAGCCGGTCCTCGAGCACACCGCGGATGCCGTGGACGGCGCCCAGGATGCGGCCGACTTGGGGCGCTCCGAGGGCCGTTTCGATGAGTCCGACGAGGCTCTGGTTGATGACGGCCGTGGGGCCGCCGGACTGACCGATGAGGACGTTTCCGCGGTGGGAGGTCATGGCTCAAGAGGAGGGCGCGCAGGAGACCTGGGGGGCACTCCGCAACGGCTGGCCGCGGGTGCCGTTGCACCCTACGCCGTCCGCCCCCGCGGCCACAACGCAGACGGCGCCGGCCGCGCGCGCGGGGCGACCACGATCCTAGGGCTTGCAGCGCCCCCCGGCCGTTCGTAGCATCCTCGACCCCTCGACGGCGGAGCGTGCTCCGGCGCCGATGTTTGCCGCGGTGGTCGCCGCCGGCTGCCCTTCGCCCCGCCGGGTATCTTCCCCACGGGGCCGAAGCGCCTGCCGACGCCGACCCCGTCCCAAGACGACTGTCCGCATCGGTCCCTCCGCCGGTGTGCCGCGCCCCGCGCTCGGCCCGCCACGCGGTCGGCCCGCAGGTGCCCGGGTGGCGAAATTGGCAGACGCGCAAGACTAAGGATCTTGTGGGGCAACCCGTGCTGGTTCGAGTCCAGTCCCGGGCACCACTTCTTCTTGTTCCTCGTGTTCTTCTTGTTCCTCTGGCCCGACCCGGGCCGCCACCCAAAGGAAGATCGCGCCCGTGTCCCGAGCCCCCCTCCCTGGCCTCGCGGGTCGCAGCCTCGCGGGTCGCAGCCTCGCGGGTCGCAGCCTCGCGGGTCGCAGCCTCGCGAGCGCGCTGGTTCTGCTCGCGGCATGCGGCACTGGCCGTGACCTGCAACCTGGGCCGCTGAATCCCACGGAGGCGGTAGGCGCGACGCCGCCGCGCTCCAACCCCCACGCGGCATCCGTCGTGTCGCCCGCCGAGGTCGCGGTCGTCGTCGACGTGGACTTCGGACCGCTGCACCGCGCGCCGCTCGCGCGCACGGTGCAGATCGCGGCGCAAGCCGACGTTGTGGTGGCAACCCGCGCGGCGTTCGAGGTCGAGCAGCGCTACCTGTGCTGCGACGACCTGGATGTCTGGTCGGTCGCCGGTGTCGGGCCGGATCCGCGCCGCGACCAGTACTGGATGTGGCTTCTCAATGGCGCGCTGGGCCCGAACGCTGCGGTGCTCCACCGCGTGGTCGCGGACGACCGCATCACGTGGAAGCTCTCGAAGGGAGCAACCGCCGACGTAGGGGCGCTGGGCGCGAACGTTGCCATTGCGGCGCTCGATTCTGCGGCCCGGGATGCCCTGTGGCAGATCGGCGCCGAAGAGCGGATCGTGCTTCAACGGAATCCGGCGGAGTCCCTCCTTGCATTTGCCGAGCGCGCGCGTGCGGCGGGTGCGGAACTCGTATTGAGCGCCGCGGGCACCGGTCACGGCGGCGACGAACGGTCCGCCGCGGAGCGCGCGGCGCCCAACCTTGAGTGGATGGCCCTCGACCTCGCTGCGCCCGAACTCGAAGTGCGCCTCGAGGGCTGGGAAGAACTGGGCAACCGCCTCGATCGCTTGGGCGCGGCGCGCATCGCCGCACGCCTCGACCGCCCCCTGCGTGGCGAGCGCGACACACCCGCGCCGTCCCCGCCGCACCTGCGCTAACCGCTTCGGTCGCGTCCGTTGCGGGCGTCGACCCCGCGGAAGGCTTCGGAACCTGAATCAGGGCCGTGGCGCCGCGGCGAAGAGCGCTCGCAGGGCGATTTCCATGCTGCGCTCTCCCAGGCGCAGTTGGACGAGCAGGGCATCGACGCCTGCGACCATTTGGATGCGGCGCTCGAGGGCTTCGATGCGCCGCGGCAGCTCGGCCTCGCGTTGCTCGGCCTGGAACGCGGCAATCCGCCCGTCGACCGCGACCTCCACGCGGTCCGACGTCTCCTGGGACAAGCGCCCCCACACTTCGCTGGAATAGTTTTGTGCGACCTCGGCTTTGCCGAACTCCGCGCGCAGGCTCGCCCAATCGACGGTTCGAAAGAGGTCGTCCTCGGCCGTGCGGCGCGCCATTCCGCGCAGGGTCGGCAAGATTTGACCGGGCTGCACATAAACCAGTGCCGTGGAGCTCGCCTGGCCCTCTTGCATCAGGTTGACGAACGACACCTCATCGGCGAGTCGCGGGTAACGCGCGCCGCCCTGGTAGTAGGTCGCAAGCACCTGCCCGATCATCTGGTAGCTGTTCGACAGCACGAACAACTGCCCGTCGTTGACACTCGCCAGGTGGCCGGTGCCCGGGATCGCCGGAGACCAGTACTCGTACACCACAAAACCACCTTCGACCTCGTTCGTGAAAACGCCGCCCGATCCGGATTCACGGCCCTGGATCCCGAAGCGCGCCTGGTTCTGGATCACCTTCTGGCGCAGCGCGTCGACCTTGTCCCGGGATTCGACCCACAGAATGAGCGACCAGGCGGGCACCACGAGGTCGTTGTGCGGCGGCCCATCGGGCCCCATGGCGGGGTAGTCGTTGGGACGGACGATCAGCGCCGCCTGATCGCGGAATGCTCCGTCCAACTCGGCAACCAACACGTCCGTGCTCGCACCGCCGAACAGCGGTCGCACGAGGTGGCTGACGAGGTTGTCGCGCAGGGCGGGTTCTTGAACGGCGATCCACGCCCCAAGCAGACCCGCGAGGTCGCTTTGCACAAACGCAAAGAGCCCCGTGTCCGCCGGAGCAAAGCGCGCGACGTCGTTGAGGACAGGCCCCCGGTCGAAACCTCGCATCCGATAAACACGCCGCTGCAACGGCGAGTGTTTTTCAGGCGAAAGGCCCACATTGAGGTCGAGCCGCACCGCCCGGCCCACGGACAGCACCCCCGCCACATCGCGGACCTGATCGAGCTGCACGAGGCGCGACGCAAAAAGCTCCGACGGCTCGAGGCTCTTCGGATTCGGCCATGCGGTCGGAAGCTTGAGTGCCGCTGCGATTTTGGGGACATCGGCGTAGAGCTCGACGGGTTCGGATGCGCCGTCGAGGGAACCCAACACCGCGCTGCGCGCCCTCACGTGGTCGTGGTAGCGCGCGCTTTGGCCGAACGAGTCCTGGCCCTTGCGCGCTTCCAACTCTTCGGCGCGCAGAAGCAGCATTGCGTTGGTCGCTATCACGAGCACGTCGCGGCGACGGCCAAAATAAAGGGGTCGAGCGAGTTGCGCCCCCGACAGACGCACGCCCGAGTCCACCGTCTCGGCGACGAGGCCCTGTTCCGCCAACCCAATCCAGTCCGGGCGCTCCAAAAGTTCGAGTGCGAGCTTGCCCGCCCAGTTGGTGCGGCCGAGGGCGATCCACTCAAGCGGCGCCGTCCCGGCAGGTCCGAGGAAGCCCGCGAACGCCAGCTCGCGCCCACCGAACAGGGCCAACGGCTCGACCCCCGCGGGCAGTTGTGCGCGCTCAAGCTCCGCCCGGACGGTGGCTTCGATGTCGATCAGACCGAGCGACGTCGCCCATCCGCGCCACTCGTCGGAGGCGAGAAAGTCGCGGCCAGCCGGGTGTGACTCAAGCTGCGCTGCCAGCCGGGGTTTCGGGAACGTGTCGAAATCCCCCGCGAGGTTCGACTTCGACGCATAAAAATCAACGTCCCGCGGCACCAGCGTCGCCAGCTTCGGGCCGTAACCGGATTCAAACGGGTCGAAGAAAAACGTGCGGAACGCGAAGTAGCCGGTGAAGAGGACCACGCCGAGCGCGATCAGCAGGTAACGCAGGATGCGTCGTTTCATGAAGGTGTCTCGGGGGGTAGCCGCGGGGGTTCCAGGTTAGCCCCGCGGGCTGCCGGGGCGCCGCTCGAAGGGCGCGATGGGGCCCCGTTCGCACCGCCGTCGAGAGGAAGCGCGTCCAACCGGGTGCGGGTTCCGCTGCAGGCGCGGTCGGAGACCGGCGCCCGGGTCGTGGACGCGGGTGGGTCGCGCCCCCCGCTCCGCGGGCGGCGCTCCCCGCGGGGTGGACGCGCGAGTGGGCGCGATCTTCCCGTGCGGTGTTCGGTTGTCGGCGCGGGGCCGCGCTCCCACAATCGTGCCGATGAAGACCTCCGCACGCGTCCAGGGCATCGCCCTGTCCGTCACCCTGGCTCTCGACGCGCGGGCGAAGGCCATGGCCGTGGGCGGCCGCGACGTCGTGAACATGGCCGTGGGCGAGCCCGACTTCCCCGCGCCCCCCGAAGTCCGCCGGGCGGCGGTGGCGAAGGTCGAATCCGGCGATGTCCGCTACACGGCGGCCGCGGGAACGCCGGCCCTGCGCGCAGCGCTCGCGGCGCACCTTGGCGCGACACGAACGGGCACGTGGACACCCGCCGAGGTGGTGGTTTGCCACAGCGCAAAACACGCCCTGTCCGGCGCCTGTCTCGCGCTGTTCGAGGCCGGCGACGAGGTGCTCGTCCCGCTGCCGGCCTGGGTCAGTTACGAGGAGATCCTGCGCATCGCCGGCGCGACTCCGGTCTGCGTGCCCGCGCGCGCCGATCTGGGGCCGGACCTCGACGCGATCACGGCCGCACTGACACCCCGAACCCGCGGCATCCTCTTGAACTCACCCTGCAATCCGACGGGGTACATCTGGACGGCCGACGAACTCGCGGCCGTCATGGACGTGGCCGAGCGCGCGGACCTGTGGGTGCTGACCGACGAGATTTACCGGCGGCTCGTTTACGACGAGCGCCCGTTCGTGAGTCCCCTAGAGGTCCACGCCCGTGCGCGCGAGCGCTGCATCGTCATCGACGGTGCAAGCAAGGCATTCGCGATGACGGGTTATCGCATCGGCTTTGCGGCCGGTCCGCGCGACGCGATCGAAGCCATCGCGCGCCTGCACAGCCAGCTCACGGGATCGCCCAATGCAGTGTCCCAGGCGGCGTACCTCGCCGCGCTCGCGACCGAACCGCCCCAGGTCGAGGAGATGCGCGCGAACTATGCGCGCCGGCGCGAACTCCTCATCCGCGGGCTCATGCACCTCGGCCTGCCGACACCGGGAGCGCACGGCGCGTTTTACGCGTTTCCCGACGTTGCCGCACACCTTGGCGGCGCGACCGATTCGAATGCGTTCTGCGAGCGGCTGCTCGACGAGGAGGGTGTGGTGCTGGTGCCGGGGAGCGCGTTTGGCGCACCGACCCACGTTCGGCTCAGCTACGCGCTGGGCGAAGCGCAGTTGCGTGAAGCGCTCGTGCGGCTCGGCCGGTTCCTCGGCATGGCGGCGGGCTGAGAGCGATCGGGCCTCAACCCGCCTTGGCCCGCGCGGGCGGCGGATCGATCAGGAGCACAAGGTCCGCGCCAAACGCGGGGTATAGCTCGCCCGAGTCGGCTTGCGCGAAGGCCGGCCAGTGGTCGCCGCGGTGTTCGTCGAGCACCAACGTCACGACGCGAGTGCGCATCGCGGTCGGGTCGAGCAGCGCGGCGCTGCGGCCTTCGAAACACCCTGATCGGAACCAGCGCACGAGCTTTACGAGGCCGTCGAGCGCCTGCGCCTGGCGTTCCCTTGAGCGCTCGGGAAGCGTGCGCCCGAGGGTCTCGACGAACGCGCGCGGTTCAAGGCGCCGCAGGAGCGGCGGCAGCGGCGAAACCCACGCCGCCCACAGCTCACGCCAACCGGCCTCCTCGAGCACCGTTTCGGGCGGCAGCGCGACACCCTCCTCGGCGGCGCGGTCGACGAGCGCCGACCAGCGGTCGACGGGCAGCGCTAGCGCCCCGTGCTCGAGCACGAGCGGATGGGTATGCAGCACGTCGGCCGGTGCGCGCCTGCGGACGTCGGGAGCGGTGAACAGAAGGTGGGATGCGGTGCGTGTCACGCGCGCATACGCACCCGAACCACAACGCTCGCGCGCGCACTCCTCGCACCGGATCCACTCGATGGGGTCCGCTTCGAAGCGCACGCTCTCGAGCGAATTCGCGACCACGCCGACACCGCTGGCGCTGAGCCGTACCCAATCGACTCCGGCGCCCCGGGAATGGAAGAGGTCAGGGTGCCAGAGCTCGAAGCGAAGTTCATCGAGAATGCGCATGGCAAGCCTCAAGGGAGCCGGTCGCGGTGTGTTCACCGAACGGCGACCAAACGTCCCATTTCGGCCGGTCTACCTAGGTCCTGAAGCCCCGCGTCTAAATGGGAAATCCTTTCCCTCCCACCCCAGGGGTGCACGCAGCCGCCCTATTCGACCTGGTACGCGTTGTGAGCGGAAAACTCGTCCGCCGCGGCGCGCTGAACGGCAGCCAGCACGGTCGGATCGTCCGAATCGGCGAACACGTAGAACTTCCAAAGGTCGCGGTAACTGCGTTCGAGGTCCGCGAGGCGCGGTACCTTCGTGGCGTACTCAAAGAGTGGCCGGGGCGTCACTTGACCGGGCCACAAGACATGGGTGGCGGCCTCTTTGAGTTGCATCCGGGCGGCCGGGCAGTACACGATCACGTCGACCGCGCGCCCGGTGCCAAAGCGCACGAGGTCGGCAATGCGCGCTTCCACGTCGAGCCGCGCTTCGCGCGTCCCGCGCGCGAAGTAACGCCGGACGAGATCTTCCTGCACGGCCTGGTTTTGGTAGCGCGGGAACACCGCCGCGCGCTTGAACAGACGACGGCGGCGCACGCGGCCAATCAGGCCGGTTATGCGGTTGCCCAGTTCGCGCGGCGCACGCTGCGCGGCGCGCTCCAAGAGATCGAAGAGCGACCCGTCGGTCTGGCTGTAGAGCTCCTCGGCCGCCACCAACTTTGCGTCCAGCGCCAGCTCGACGGCCCGCGCGACGAGCGCTCCGGCGCCGACCTTCGCGTGGTGGTAATAAACGCGCTCCGAGAAGTAGTAGCGCGCCTCCAGCAGGCGCACGATCTCGGACAGGATGTCCTCGCGCAAGAGTTCGCGTTTGGCGAGGTCGATGAAGAGGTTGCCGCTCGCGCGGTCGATCTTGAAGTAACTGCGCACGCGGTCATCGATCTGGATGCGCAGCCCGGTGAAGTACGCATCGCGAGCGAGGTAGTCGAGCAGGTCCGAGCAGATGGTGTCGGACAGGACCTGGCGCCAGAACGGCGGGACCGGGTCGCGGCCCGGGGCGCCGTCCGGCAACAGCACGTTGAGCACGTCGCGCCGCAAGCCCTGGGCCTCGAGCAACGCCCCGAGCTCCGTGCGCGTCGAAAGCGCGGCTTCGAAGCGCGCGGCGCTGTCATGGCGCTCCAGCAGCCCACTTTGGTCCTCGATGTTGTGGCCAAACGGGATGTGGGTGACATCGTGCAGCAGCGCGGCCATGCGCACGACGCGGGCCTCCTCTTCGCTGACACCCAAGCAACCGCGCGGGTCGAGCTCGTGGCTGCGTTGGATCGCGTCGAGCATCGCCTGGGTGACGTGCAGTGTGCCGATCGAATGCTCGAAGCGCGTGTGGAGCGCGCCCGGGTACACGAGGTACGCAAGACCCAGTTGACGCACACCGCGCAGGCGCTGGAAATCGGCGGTGTCGATCGCCGCCACCTCCTCGTCGGAGAGGTAGATGTCGCCGTGCACCGGATCGCGCAGGACGCTGTATTTTTTGCGAGCGGGGCTCACGGTCGGGCGGCGGCGGAAAAACCTGGGCACCCGCGGCGAGTGTGGCTCGCGGGGGGCGGATGAGATGCGTGGGTTCGCGGCCAAACCGGTAACGGATTCGCCGATGGCGCGTAGTCTAGCTCCCGGGACTGCCGGCGCCTGAGCCGGATCCCCTGCGCAGGCGCTCCGCGCGCGGCTGTCTGTGCGCGCCCCCTCCTCGCGCCACCTTCCCGGCAGCCCGCTTCGCCCCCTTCACGTGATGAACAGCGCCCGCCCCCGCCTCCAACTCGTCCTCGCACTCGCCCTGTCTGCAGCGACCTTTGCCGCGGCAGCGCGCGCCCAGGAAATGAGCCCGCTCGAGGCCGTGCTGCAGCGCGCACAGACCCTGCTCGATATCGGCGACCTTGAGGGTGTCGAACGGGAGAGCGTGCGCGCCCTCGAACGGGACCCCGCCTCCATCGAAGCGTGGCGCCTGCGGGCCACGTGGGCCGAACGGGCGGGCCGGCGGGACGAGCACATTTGGGCGCTGCACCGGCGGCTCGCGCTCGCTATCGCCCAGGGAATGCCGCGCGACCAGATCCAAGCGCTGCAGGCCGAGCTCGTCGCAGCGGATCCCCTCGCGCGCGAGCGCTTCGGCCTGCGCAAAATCTTCGTGGGCCAGCTCCTGCCCATCGTGGAGCGCTACGAAAAGGACGGTCGCCGGCACTCCGCGATCCTCGTCCACCGCGAGATCCTCAGCATCGACCCCGAACGAGCCGAGAGCCAGGCGGCCATCGACCGGCTCGCCGCGGCTCCCGACCCGAGCCTGGCGGAGGATGCGCGGCCCCGCGACCTGCTCGAGGGGGTTTCAGGGGACTGGTTGCGCGGGTTCGACAAAGACCACGCTACGTGGGCGACACGTGCGCGGCTTGAGCGCGACAACTATGTCACGCTCACCAACGCCGGTTACGAGGTGATGGTCCGGGCCGCGGAGGCCATGGAGCAGATGAGCGCCTTCTACCGCCGCTTTTTCAACTACGGCATCGACGGCGGCAGCGTTTCACGCATCGAGCTGCGCATCTTCCGCACACGCGACGAGTACCTGCGACACGGCTCCAGTCCGGTGGAGTGGTCGGCGGGGCAGTTCACGGGTGCGGCCGTCGAAACCTACGTCGGCCCGGGCGGCATCGCCGAGCTCTCCGGCACGCTGTTCCACGAAGCGGCGCACCAGTTCGTGTCCCTCGCCACCAACGCAACCGGGTGGCTCAACGAAGGGCTGGCGTCGTTTTTCGAGGGCAGCCGCCTTTTGGCCAACGGCACCGTGCAGATGAACCTGCCGGCGAACCACCGGCTCTTCCCGCTGGCCCAGCGCATGGACGCGGGGTGGATGAAGGACCACACGGATGGCATCGATGCGTCGAACGCCAACTCCGTGCCCCGCACCGCGCCGACCTTCCGCACCGTCCTCGAGGACCGCTACACCTGGGGACCACCCTGGTACGCACCCACGTGGGGTGTCGTTTATTTCCTCTACAACTACCAGCACCCCGTGGACGGCCGGTACCTGTACAGGCCCGCGTTCCGCGAATTCATCAACAAGTCCGGCGGTCGCATGGGCGAGGGCGCGGTCAAGAACTTCGAGGACGTCGTGCTCGCGAACCCCACGACGCCCACGCCCGGCGTCGTGTTCCCGCCGGATGCGTTCAAACTGCCGCGCACCACCCTTGAACTCGATCCCGTGTGGAAAGCGTGGGTCCTCGCGCTGCGGGACGAACAAAGCGGGCGGCTCGAAGTCGAACGCCCGTGGCTCGAATGGGCGCGCTACGCGCTGCGGCGCAAGGAATGGGACATCGCCGCGGAGCACTTCGAGAAGGGGCACGCTGCGGCTGCGAACGACGTGGCGCTGCTCGTCGAGTTCGGGGATTTCCTTGCGGGAACGCGCGGTGAACCCGACCGTGCGACCAAGCTGTTCGTGCGCGCGGCGGCCCTCGTCGACAACGCCGAACCGCGCGACACGAAGCTCCTTGCGGAGATCGAAAATAAGCTCGCCGCAGCCGACCCGAACCGCAAGTCCCTCGACAAGGTGCACACCGCGATCCACGCGTCGGCGCGCTCCCTCGTCGAGCGTTATCTCGCCGAGGGCCTCGACCTGATGGCGATGGACCTCGCCCTTGGATTTGGAACCGCGTTGAATGCGCCGGGCATGCGCGAGCTCTACACCGCCGCGATCGAGCGCAGCGGCAAGACCCTGAGCCTGTGGACACTCGCGTACAACGAGCGCGACCTCGCCGGATGGACGGCGGCGGGTGAACAGGGTTGGACGCCGAATCGCGAAGTGCTCGGCGCGCAGCTCGGCGAGTACCAGGCCGACGCCTACGACTACCGCTTCTTGACGCTCGACGCGGTCACGTCGGGCGATTTCTCGATGGAAGCCGAAATCATGGCCGTCAGCGGCGAAGCGGCGTTCGCGGGGCTCGTCTTCGGCCGCAAAAGCGTCGACAGCTTCCACGCGTACCTGCTTTTCCCGCCGCGCAAGGGCCGCGAAGGCGCGGCACAGACGGGGTTTGTAGACCTGACGACGTTCTACGGCCCCGGCCAGTTCAAGGTTTGGCGGCACACACCCGTGGTGACCGGTCCGAAGGAGCAGGCGGGCACGAGCGCGGGAGAACGTTGGCACAAGCTGCGCGTGGATGTCGTGGGCGACCTCGTCGACGTCTGGTTCGACGGCGAATACGTCGCCTCCCAGCTCTTCCAAAGTGTCGACGTCTTGCGCGGCAACTTCGGCCTGATCACGGGGCCCGGCAAGGCGCAGTTCCGCAACGTGCGCTACCTCGCCCGCTCCGGGCGCGACTTCGGGGCGGCGTTGGAGCGCGACAAGCGGCTCGCCGACCTCGCCGCGTCCGGCGAAGCAATCGGTGGCAGTTACCTGGGCTTGGTGCCGCCCTTCCCGCAACCAAAGCGCTGGGTAAAACCCGCCGATGGAGCGCCGTTGCCGGAGTCCTTTGCAGACCTTGGCCTTGCGCCAAAACTGCTGGTGCTGTGGAGCATCCAGCAAAACGACCTCATGCCGCTGCACACCTGGTTGCGGCACCTTGAGAACAAGTACAAGGATGTGGGGCTGCGGATCGTGTCGATCGCGTCGGCCACGGACGCGGATGGACTCGACGCGTACCTTGCAAACCACCGTTTCCCGGGCCTCGTCGGCGTCGATGGATTCGACGACGGCTTCGGCATCGGACGCTTATTCACGCAGTACGCGATCGACCGCTTCAACTTGCCGCGCCTGCTGCTTTTGGGCCTCGATTCGAAGGTCGTTTGGGAAGGCGATCCGGGTTTCGTGATGGGAGCCGCCTGGCAACCCGGCGAGGTCACCTACCTTGACGATCCGCTCGAATCCCTCGTCGTGCAGAGCAAGTTGCGCCAACTGATTCCGTGGCGCAACCGCTACGCCGAAAAAGCGGTGCCCGCGATCGAGCAGGGGCGCTTCCTCGACGCCCTGCCGATCCTGAAGGATGCCGAGGATTTCGACGGTCGCCGCGACGCGGCGGTGGCTGAGGCCCAGGGCCGGCTCGCGATCGTCCGGACGGCGGCCAGCGGCTGGGAGACCACTGCGAGCGCGCTCGTGCAGCAGGGAGCCTCCGCGGCGCTTCCCACGCTGCTAGCCTGGGGCGAAGCCGTGGGCGCGACGATCGATCCGAAGGACCGGCGCAAGTCCCGGGACGTACTTGAACCGGCCGACGCACGCGGATTCGAGCGCATCGTCGCCGACCTCGAGAAGCTCGTCGCCAACGCGGGTCGCAAGCACGCCGCGGACCCGACCCCGCTGGTCGAAGCGCTGCGTGCGCATCCGGCACCGTTCGTCGCCGCCCTCGCCGACGAAGCTGCTGCCCTCGGCAAAGCGCCGTCGGCAGCGGACCTCGGGGCGTTCCTCACGCGCGTGACGTCGGCACCCGGGGCGTGGCTCGTGCACGAGTACTTCCGCTGGTGATTCCGCCGGGCGGGGGTCGCGGGAATCCCGGGCATTCAAAGAAGCCCATTCCGCGCGGTTTCCGGGGTTTTTTGCGAGGGATCGTGCCTTGCCGCGCCAAGGGACACACGTGAGCCGTCCCTCGCCCCATGCTCGCGGAGGCAGCAGCTCCGACGGTCTGCGTGCCAGCGCTGAGGGCCGGCCCGCAGGGCTCGCCCCCGACGTGACGGTCCTCGCGCGGGACGACATCGACCTCGCCGCCGCCGTGGCGCGCGGGGATCTCGATGCCGGGCGGGATTTTTTCGAGCGCCACGCGGATGCGCTCTACCGGTTCGTGCACCACCGCGCCGGCGCGGACCGATCGCTGACGGAGGACGTGGTCCAGGAAACGTTTCTGCGCGCGATCGCCCGCATCCACACCTACGACGGCCGCGGCGGGCTCTACCCGTGGCTATGCGGAATCGCCAAAAACCGCTTGCGCGAGGTCCGACGCCACCGGCGTCCGATGAGCCTGTCGGATGCGCTCGTAAATGCGGATCCTGAGCTCGACGCCATCCTCGCCCGCATCGCTACGGACGACCTGCCCGACGCCGCACTGCTCGCTGCGGAGACCGCCGCGCTGGTGGACGCCACCCTGGCGAGCCTGCCCGTCGAATACGCGCGCCTCCTGGTGCGCAAATACGTCGAAGGGTGCTCCACCGCGGACCTCGCGCGCGAGGCGGGACGCAGCGACAAAGCCACCGAGTCCATGTTGGCGCGGGCACGGCGCGGGTTTGCAGAGGTGTTCGAGCTCGTCGCCAAACGGCGCGGGGGGATCGGATGACCCACGCCGAAGACTCTGTGGTCGAGCGCAACGTGCGGCGGCTGCTGGAGCGTGCCTACCGTCCCGCGCGTGCGGACGGTGGATTTTTGCGGCAATTGCGGGGTCAGGTTCTGGAAGCCGTGGCGTTGCGCGCCGCGGCAGGCGCAGCAACGTCCGCCGTGACTTCCGGGCGACGTTGGGGTCTCGCCGTCGCGGCTGCCGCGCTGTTGGTTGCAGCCGCGGTGGGCGTGCGGCTTGGGATCGCTCCCCCGTCGTCCGCAGGCGGCGGTTCCGTCGCGGATCGCTCCACGCGCACTGCCGGGGTCAACGCTGCAACCGACAGCGCGGTTGCAGACGCACAGCGGGTCCACGCCGAAGGCGTTGGCGAGCCTCTCGCCCGCGACAACGACGGTTCCGCGAGCGAACGTCGCGCCGTGGATGCATCGCGTCATGTGCCGGTCGAGGACGCCGCGCGTGCGGAAGCATTGCGGCGCGCAGCGGACCGCGAAGCTGCAATGGGCAACATAGCGATTGGCAACACTGCACTTGGCAACATAGCGAACGACGAAGCCTCAAACAGCGAAACTGGGGCCACGGCAGGCGCTCCCACGGATGTCGCCAGTGCCAAAGACAACATGTTCCGCGTCGAGATTGAGCTGCGTCTTTCGACCGCGGAGGGCGAAACGCCGGACGTCGCGGAGCTCCCCGCCCAACTCGAAGTCGCCGTGCTCGAGCAGCGCTCTTGGCCGGAAGTCGTCAAACCGCGGCACATGGCGCTCGAAGTGAAGCCGCGGCCGCCGCTCGGCGCGCAGCCGCCATCGCCGGTTGGCCGCGCCAGCATTGAACTGCCCCGCGCACGCCATCAGGTCTTCGCGCGCTCACCAGGCGGTGCCGCGCTGGGACCTTTCGACGTGGACGGACGGAATGGCGACGTCGTGCGGATCGAACTGGTCATCTGCGCGCCGCGCACGGTCCGTGGTCGTGTAGAAAACGCCAACGGCGAGCCCGTGATGGGCGCGGTCGTCGTGGTCGAGAGCGCGGTGCCACCCCGCGTGCTTGCGCTCGACAGTGCGCTGTGGCCCGAGCACCACGCTGATTTTGCACCCAGCGCGCGCACGGGATCGGACGGCCGCTTTGAACTGCACGCTGTGGGACCGGGCCCGGTTGTGCTGCGCGCCAACGCACCCGGGCACGGACCCACCTGGCTCGCACCGACGGATACCGCGGCGGTCCTGACGCTGCCGGTCGCCGCAGCGGTGCGGGGCCAGGCGGGCGCGCCAGAAGGTGGCCCGTGGGTCGGCGCAACGGTTGTTGCCACGCACCTGGGCGATCCGGGAGGTACCGGTCGTGCGTCCTATGCCCTCGGCCGCGTCGACGACTTCGGACGTTATTCGCTGGAAGGACTCGCGGCGGGGAACCACGTGGTGCTGCTGTTTGCTCCCAGGCTGCCGGGGGCACCAGAGGGCTCCGATTCGGAAGTACGCGCGATGCGCTACATCGACATCGCGGCGGGAGCGTCGCTGGACATCGATTTCCAGTTGGGCTCGCCGCGTGCACGCCTGGGCGGCTCCGTCGCGCGGCGCGACGGCACACCCGTCGTGGGCCTGAGCGTCGGACTGTGGCGCGACGACCCGATCGCGACCGGGCCGGTGCCCGGGCGCTGGATCGCAACCGTGACGGATGCCGACGGCGAGTTTTCGTTCGCCGACCTCGATGCGGGCCCGTGGGTGCTATTTGCGAGCACGGACATGGAACGCTCGATGTCCGCCGTGGCCTGGCCCGACCTCAGCGCCGCGGCCGACACACGGCTGCAAGTGGTCCTTCCGACGGGCTCGATCCGGATCCCACCAATCCCCCTGCCCGCAAGCCCCGTTGACCGCGACACAACCGGCGGCAACGGTCCGGAGGCAAGCACACAAAACACGGCGATCGCCGTCGTGCTTTTTCGTGTCACGACCAGCGGCGAGCGGCCGTTCGCCGGGCGAGCCGGCGCACTGCGGCTCGCAGCCATCGAGATCGGCCCACTGCCCCCCGGCACTTACGACGTGGAAGTGCACACGGCGGACGGCGTGTTCGCCATCGCACGCGCAGATGTCGCCGAAGGTGTGGTCGAAGTGCAACTGCGCAGTCCCACCGAGCCCCGGCCGCGCTGACGGTCCATCCGATTGGGCGCCGAACCGTCATCCCAACCCCCACTTCTTCTCACACCATGCACCCCATCGCCCAAATCGCGCTCGTGATCGCCGTTGCGGCCGGCACTTCGCTCGCCGTCACCACCCTTGTCGCGCCTGCATCCAACCCCGTGGCGGCGATGGCGGCGCCCGCGACCTCAGGGCCCGAACTCGCAGTCCTCAAGGCCGAGATCGGCGACTTGCGCCACGCCCTCGCCGATCACCGCATGGCGCTCGACCGACGGCTCGAAGGACTCACGCGGCAGCCCGCGGGCCTCGCGCCCCTGGCGACAAACCCGACCCCCGATCCGGTTGCAGCGACCCCCGCGACTGCGACCGCCGCTGCGACGCCCGCGCGCAGCGCGCTGCCCGCCCAGGAACTCCTAAGCCTGCTCGAATCGGGCAGCCTCACGTCGATGGAGCGCGAGGAACTCTGGAACGAACTCGCGAAAGCGGGCCGCACGAAGGAACTCATCGCGTTGTTCGAAGCGCGCGCAGCGTCAAGCCCGTCCGACCCGGACCTCCAAGTGGAACTGGGCGGCGCGTACCTGCGGATGTTGCAGGAGGTTGGCCAATCCGCGCTCGCCGGTGTGTGGGCGGGCAAGGCGGATTCGGCTTTCGACCGCGCGCTCGAGCTGGATCCGCGGCACGCCGACGCGCGGCTCTCGAAAGCGATCTCGCTGTCCTTCTGGCCGCCGATTTTTGGCAAGCAGGCCGAGGCCGTGAAGCAGTTTGAGACGCTGATCGGGCAACTGGAGGGTTCGTCCCTGCAACCGAACCAAGCCCAGGCGTGGCTGATGCTGGGCAACCTGCACCAACAGCAGGGCAAAACGGATGCCGCGCTGGCGGTGTGGAAACAGGGCTCCGAACTGTTTCCGAGTGATCCGTCGTTCGCCGAGAAGCTCAAGCAACCGTAACGCCCCAATGCGCGATTGCGCGGCATTCGGCGGCCACCAGCGCAAGCTCGCGCTGGTCAAGCTCATCGGCGCGTGACCCCTGAAAGGGCCTGCGGGGGCAAGTATCGGCCAAAGGGCTCCGATCCTCCCCCATTTGTGCAGCTCAACGCAGGATTGCGTAGCTGCGCAGTTGGCTGAATCCGCGGAAAACGCCGTTCGCTTCGAAACCCGCCGATTGCACCGGCAGGGACTGCCCGATCAGGGACACGAGCGGCGGTACGGCGAGGGGCACGCCGAAGCGCCCCTGACCATCGACGGGACCCGCGAAAAGGAGGATGCCCGAGGCGAGCCCGACCGCTCCTCCGCAGGGAACGGAGGGCAGCGCCACACCCGCAAACGCTGCTCCGAATCCACCTAGAGGGCCCATGCCACGCAAGCGCGACGTCGTGCCCAACTTCGGCTGCGGCGCGAGCCACACCGCGACGAGTCGGTATTCGTCGAGACCCGCGTCCACGTTCCCGTCGCCACAGGGCGCAAGCAAGGGATCGCCTTCGAAGGCGAAACCGTGCTGGTCGGGGGCGGGCGCGCCGCCGAGGTCGATCGCCGGGCTGCCGGGCAACAGGTGGTAGTCGTTCTCCAGGAATCCGATGGGTGAGTACTGGAACCAGCGCGGGTCCCCGCTCGCATTCGGCCCGGTCCAGCCGCCGGGCGGCGGCTGTTGCTGCAGGAGGTTGTGCGCGACGACGTAGTCCGCGGCGCGGAAGCTCGGCAGGTCGGAAGCGAGCGACAACGCAAACGCCGGACCCGCGCACCCGGGCCAGTTGTGCCAGTAGATCGTGCGCTGGATGGTGTAGCGGATGTTGCCCGCGACGGTGTTGCCCTTGTCCAGGATCGCGCCGACGCCCGGCGCGATGGGAACCGGGCAGTTGTCGAAGCTCGAGCCCGCCAGAACGCTGTCCTGGATCGTCCAGAACAATCTCCCGCCGCGGTGCCTCGCCCGTCGTGAGCGTCATCGCGGTTCCGCTGGCAGTGACGTCTACGTCGCGGAACCGGATGTAGAGCGGCGCGGACGTTGCTGCGGCGAGGTCGATGCGCACGACCGTGCCACCCCCAATCGCGAGGAGGTCGACGCCATCAACCACCACTTCGCCACCGACCGCGGACGAACTGAGCCGCAGGATCGGCTGCGGGTTGAGTCCGGACTGGGTGGAACGTAGCAGCGCTCCTTTACCCAGCGGCCCGCGCAGCGTGACGCCGGGGACGATTTGCAGGGGGAACTTCTCAACCCCGTTGACGTAAAGACCTGGTGCCAGTTGGACAGTGACCGGTCCCGCGACCTGTGCGAGCGCAAAACCGATCGTGCGGTAGGGCGAGGCCGCCGTCCCCGCCGCCGTCCCCGCCGCCGTGTCATCCAGACCCAACTCGGGGTCGACGTACACGACGGGGGCCTGGGCAAACGCTCGGCCGGCCGCGGCGAGCAGGCACAACGCGAGGAGGGCTGTAGTTCGGAGCATGGGAAGCGTGGGGCTACCGGAAGCGCGGCCGGCAGCGCGCAAGGGAGCAGGTCGAGAACGTTCCGCGCGAAGTCCGGGTCACGGACGCGTAATACGCCCGCGGGCTTTACCCGGCCCCCGTCGGGTCCCAGGCGTGGGCGGAGGCGTCCGTGGGCGCCAGTTTGGGCGCCGGTGCTGGAGTTCGGCACGGGGGGCGGCTATCTACGGGGCCCGCGGGCCGCGGCCCCCCAGATCCCTTCCTTACCCTCGCGGCCACGCTCGACCCCCCGTCAAACAGCCATGCTCACCTCACGCATTTCTCTGTGTGCCTCCGTCCTCGCTCTCGCCACGCTCGCTGGATTCGCGCTCCAAGGTGCCCCCCGCGCCGACGCCGTCGCGAGCGCCCCGGCCCAGTACAAGATCGACCCGGTGCACTCGAGCCTGGTCTTCAAGGTGCGCCACATGGGCATCACCGACATCTACGGTCGCTTCAACGAGTTCTCCGGCGGGCTCGCCTTCGACCCCGAGAACCTCGGCGAATCCAAGATCGCGTTCACCGCTGAGGCCAAAAGCATCGACACCGCGAACGGCAAGCGCGACGAACACCTGCGCGGCCCCGACTTCTTCAACTCCGTCCAGTTCCCGCGGATCACGTTCGCGACAACGTCGATCACGAAGGGCGGCGCCGAAGACGAGTACGACTTGAAGGGTGAATTCGAACTCCTCGGCAAGCAGCTGCCGATCGAAGTCGAAGTCGAGATGAACGGCGCCGCCGAGGGCCGCGACGGCTCGAAGCTGATCGGCTTCACCGCGGAGTTCACGATCAAGCGCTCCCTGTTCGGCATGGATTACGGCATCGGCAACCTCGGCGACGAGGTCGATGTCGTGCTGTCGATCCAAGCAGCGCAGGGTTGATCGACTTCGCGATCGGAGGCCCGCCTCCGTTCGCATCCTGACGCCGGTGCGCGTTCGCCCCTCAAGGGCGGCGCGCACCGGCTGTGCTTCCCCCCCGCCATTTCTAGACCGCTGCCCTCATCCTTCGGCCCGCCCGCCGCCGCTCCCAAACCGCGATGCCGTTTTCCTACGTCCTGTGGGGCGCGATCGCGCCGTTCCTCGTTGGCATCGTCCTCGCCGCTTGGGGCTCGCGCATGGGTGCGCGCGGTGGTGCGCGCGGTGGTGCGCTGGGAGCACTGTTGCTCGCCGCCGGTTATCTGTCCATGCACGTCGAGCTCAACGGGTTCTTGCGGCCCGGCGCGGTCGCGAACTGGACCGCGGTACCAACCTGGCATTGGCTCTGCTGGCTTGTGCCCCTCGCCGCGCTGGTGGGAGCGACGGCACGGACGCAGCGCCCCGCGCTCGCGTTTGGCCAGCGCTTTGCGCTCCTGTTGGCGCTGCTGACCACGATGACCCATCCGTTCGTGCTGCACGGCGGATGGAGCCCGCTTGCGGCGTTCGCGGGACTGTCCGCCTACGGCCTGATGCTGGTCCTCGTGTGGAACGGGGCCGAACGCACCGCGCGCGACACGGGGCCAGCCTTCGCGTTCGGTTTGCTCGCGCTCACGGGGCTTGCGGCCGCGGGCTCCATCGGTCTGAACGGCACGGCCAAGGTTGCGCAACTCGCGGGAGCTTTCGCCGCCGCCGCGGGGGGCGCCGCGATCGTCGGCCTCCTCGTGCAATGGCGGGGCGCGCGGCCGCCCATCGCGCGGAGCGTCGCGCCCGTCGCCACGGTTGCCCTTGGCGGCTTGCTGATGGCCGCGACGCTCTACTCAAACCTCGGCCGCGACGTCGCGTTCCTGTGCGCGTTCCCGATCGCCGCCGCCCCGGCGCTGGCGCGCCTTATCCCCGGCAGGCAGGTGAGCGCCAACGGCCCGGGCCCCCACCCCACCGCGGAGCGCCGCGCGCTCCGCACCGAAGCCGTGCGCCTCGCAATCCTCTGCCTACCCCTAGCGGCCGCAGTCGCACTCGCAGCATCCCGCTACGAAGCCGACCCCTGGGGCTAACGGCACACCAAAGAAGGGAAGGCCGCCGGCTCACAACCGACGGCCTTCCCCGTTCCTGAAGCGCTAGGAAAGACGCGGAGCGGCCCTCGGCGTCAATGACGGCGCGGTCCCTGGGTCAGTCGTACTCGACGACGAGGGATTCAAACCCAATCGCAAAACCGTGGTCGGGAGCGTCAAACGAAAGCGCGACGATGGGGTACTTGGTCTGGCTCTTGGGCGCCGACCACTTGGAGCTGTCCGTGATCTGCGAGAAGTCCGTGCCGGTGAACTCCAGGATCAACCCGTCGTTGCCGCCGACGAAGACCTTTTTGCCACCGTCTTCGATTTCCACACACCGAAGCGTGCCGGTGGTCGCGAGGGCGCCCAAATTCACTTCCTCAAACCGCGCTCCGGTCCGAACCAGAACGAGTCCACCATCGCCAACGGCCACGGCTTTCGAGCCGTCACCAAACGTCTGGATCGCGCGAATCGGGCGCGTCGTGGGCGAGCCGGTCAGGCCCATCTGGGTCCAGCTCGTCCCGCCGTTCGTCGTCCGATAGAGGGTCATTCCGGTCGTCGCGGCGTACCCGGTCGACGCATCGATGAAGTCCACGGCCGTCACGTCATGGGACGGGTCGGGCAAAGGACGCGGCGTCCAGTCCAGTTGGCCCAGTACCGGCGCGGACAAGTCGGTTCGGTAGACCGTCCCGGCCCCTCCTCCGATGTACGCGATGTCCGATTCCCCGCCCATGGAAAGGCTAGAAACCACCGTATGGGGCGCGATGTTGTAGTTCCACGTCTCCCCACGGTCCTCGGTAAGCAGGAGCGATCCGGTGGGACCGACGGCGAGGCCAAGTTGACCTGTAGCCGCTCTGGGCATCGCCAAATGGGTCAGCGAATAGGACGAGTAGCTGTCGTCCGCTCCCGCGTGCACCGTCGTCCAGGTGCGCCCCCCATCTTCGGTCCTCTCAATCCGATGGCTCTGACCGACGACCCAGCCGTCTTCGGCATTCACGAACTCGGCATCCTGAATGCGCAAGTACATCTGCGAGGCCTGGTCGGCGAACGTGTCACCTTGGTCATCCGAATAACGGATGATGCCGAACCGACCGCACCACCACGCATTGGAGGCGTCGAGCGCGAACACGGTGGTCAACGGAGGTTGCGCCGGTGAAAGGTCCGTCCCCGTGTAGAACGACGGGCTCTGCTGGTTGAAGCGGTACCCGCTCGACGTCGTGAGTTCGTCGGTGCAAACATCGAAGGCAAGTTCGGTGGTATTCTCGAACTGGAATACCGATGCGCCGTAGCCCACCGCGATCGCATTGCCCGCGCCGAGCGCCGCGACGCCGTAGACCGTCGGGATCGCCGCCAGATCCAGCCACAGATCCCCCGTCTGGGTGTCGGGCGGAACGAAGCGCGTCACTTGGTTCCACGTCACACCCGCATCAAGCGTGTGCCAAAGGTGCCCGTCGTTGTGAATGAAGCCGCCCACCATCCAGCCCTCGTTTCCGACGAAATCCATCCCCCAGAGCTCGATGTCCTTGCCGGGGGTGTAGTCGCAGTAGTGGGAGAGCTGGTTCAGCGTCCACGTGAGCCCGCCATCCGAGCTGCGCAGGACACGGCCGTAGTCCGTTGCAAGCACGACGTTATTGCTGTCGAAAGCGTGGAAACGGTACAGGTCGCCCGGCTTCTCCGTGACGGGGTCGATCGCCAGGGGATCGACGGGGGGCGTGGAGAAGAACGAGGTCGGGAGCGTGATCTGCGTCCAACTCGCCCAACCGTCAGTGGTCCGGGCGAGGGCCCCGTTCTCTCCACACGCGAGGCCGACGAACTCGTCCCACATGTAGATGTCGTAGAGCTCGGCCAGTTGTCCGAGTTTGTTCGTGATCGGCAGGTTCGTCTCGCTCTGGCTAGCGTCACCGTCGTTAACCCAGCTCCAGTCCTGACCGCGGTTGATGGTGCGCAGGACCACGCCGCCCCCTCCGACGGCCCACACAGCATTCGAACCTTGGGCGCTGACCCCCCGCAGTTGACCGCGAACCTGATCGGGCATTTGGGACTCGATCCATGTCGAGCCCCCATCGGACGTGTACAGACCCGCCCCACCATCGCGGGTAACAACCCCTTGGTTCTGATCGACGAATGCGATCCCGTGGTTCGAACCCCCGTGGGCCCATCGGAAGCGTGGGGCTTGTGCATCCGCATGCGGTGCGGCAATCGAGGTGAGGGCAAGTGCGAGCACCGCACCGCGGCGAAAGGTAACCTTCATGCTTGGTTGGAGTCATGGGTCTTTCCGACTAACCTCGCCGAGCACCGTGCTGGGCGGGGTGCGGTCGGGGCCCCTCGCGGGAGGGACAGAACGCGAACCTAGCGTTC
>ENA-ORBV01003461-ORBV01003461.1-microbial-mat-metagenome-genome-assembly--contig:-NODE-3461-length-31542-cov-11.754775_pt1 | contig 31542 bp, 33 predicted proteins | sample MGYA00237777_ERZ505514 | MGnify/ENA primary metagenome ERZ505514 (study PRJEB26160, sample SAMN06269048) | microbial mat metagenome | isolation source: Oligotrophic lake microbial mat | place... | reverse complement strand
AATGATACGGCGACCACCGAGATCTACACCTCTCTATTCGTCGGCAGCGTCAGATGTGTATAAGAGACAGGTGTTCCAGCGCGGCCTCGACCATGCCTACCGCGCCCTCGACGATCCGGAAGCGCGCCGAAACGATCGCGTCCGCCTGCTGACGACGCAGCATCGCGCCCGCGATCTCCGGCGCTTACGCGAGGCGCGAAAGCCGCGTCTCCTCGATCGTCACCCCGGCCTTGGCGACGCGTTCCTGAAGCTCGGCCGCGAGAGCCTTGCTGACCTCGTCCGTCGAGCCTCGCACCGACTTCTCACGCCCTCCGGTTTGCCGTCGTGCATCTCCTCGTGCGCGTCGAAGAGATAAATCGACGCCAGGTGCCGCAAGGCCGACTCGCACTGCGTGTCCACCAAGCTCGAAAGATTCTCCACGTCAAACGACGGCCGGGCCGCATCGACCACACGCCACACCACCACTGTCCCGATCTCGATTGAGTTGCCGCAGATGTCGTTGACCTTGATCGTCGGCGTCACCATGTTCCGCGTCCGCAACGAGATCGGCGTCCGCTTCGCAAACGAGTTCACTCACCAGAACTCTTGCGTTTTGATCGTCCCCTTGTAGGTGCCGAAAAGCACAACCACCTACCCGGTGTTCGGCGCAACAGTCGCGAGCCCCTTCAAGCAGACCACGCCCACGATCGCCACCACCACGCTCGCCGCAATGATCCAGCCCCAGATCCCCGAGTCGTTGAGCCGCAACTGCGCCTGATGAACCGAATACCCGAAGATCGGCACGAGAGCCGCAAATCCGAGCAGCCCGGCAACCAAAACAAACGCGCCGCGGCCCGGCCTGGCGTCAAACTCTGAGGTCATGGCAAGGCCTCCTTCGTTGGCGTGCGGCCGAACCCGATCAGCATCAGCAAAAGCCCGACGATCCTGGCCACGATCACAACGGTGGTATGAACGTTCACGATCCTGGCATACTGACCGCGGGTCACCAAGAGAATCGCCGTGGCTTCGTCGTTCCGAGGGCACTTGCATTCGTGGTGCGATTTCTGCATACTACCGATCACCGAGGAGTCCTCATGCCCAACCATCGCACAACGACCTCATCCCCCACCTCATCTCTCACCGGCTTCAACCGCCGCCAATTCCTCCACTCCGCCGCCGCCCTCTCCGCCGGGGCCGCGTTCCTCCCCGCACTCTCCTGGGCACGGACCAGCGGCTCCAACGACCGGCTCAACATCGCCGTCATCGGCACCGGCGGCCAAGGCACCTTCCACGTCGAGAACTTCCTCTCTAAAGCCGCCAAAGAGAACATCGCCGTCACCATGGTCTGCGACGTCTACCGCCGCCGCCGCGAGCATGCTCGCGCGCTAATCAAGGGCGACGAGAATTCAGCCGTCAACGAGTACGAGCGTGTCCTCGACAACAAGGACGTCAACGCCGTGCTCATCGCCACGCCCGACCACTGGCACACCAAGATCGCCATCGAAGCGATGGAGGCCGGCAAGGACGTCTACGTCGAGAAACCGCTCAGCCTCACCATCGAACAAGCGATCGCCTGCCGCAACGCTGTTCGCAAAACCGGCCGCGTGCTCCAAGTTGGGCCGCAACGCACCAGCGAGGACCGCTGGTGGAAGGCCGGCGAAGCAATCAAGGCTGGCCGCATCGGCAAGGTCGTCTGGAGCCAAGGCTCCTACTGCCGCAACAGCCGCGAAGGGCAGTTCAACTGGAAGATCGACGACGACGCCAGCCCCAAGAACGCCCCCACCGCCGATGGCCACGTCGATTGGGAACGCTGGCTGGGACACAAGCACGGGCTGGCCGCGAATATCCCCTGGAACCCCGACCACTTCTTCCGCTTTCGCAAGTACTACGCCTACAACGGCGGCGTCGCCACCGATCTCATGTACCACTGGCTCAGCCCGCTCCTGCTCGCTATCCACGGACAGAACGGCGCGTACCCGCGCCGCGTGATGTCCGGCGGTGGGCAATACATCGAAAAAGACGGCCGAGACATCGCCGACACCATGCTCCTCACCGCCGATTACGACACGCACTCCGTCTTCCTCTCCAGCGTCATGGTCAACGACGTCGGCGTCCCCGAAATGATCCGCGGTCAGCACGGCCAAATGGAGCCCGACGCCAAGGGATGGAAGGTCGGCGAGCAAGGCGCCTGGGCCCCCGAGTTCCGCAAGGCCAACGCCGACATGCTCAAAGCCGACCCCGGTAAAAACTGGGCAAACTTCATCCTCGAAGCCTCCGGCGACAAAGACGGCCGAGACCACTACGAAAACTGGATCGACTCTATCCGCGGCAAAGCCAAGCCCAACTGCAACGTCGAACTCGGCACGGCCGTCATGGTCGCCATTAAAATGGCCGTCGAGAGCTACCGCCAAAGCAAGGTCTTCACTTGGGATGCACAGAAGGAAGTCGCCATCGGCGCGTAACGACACCTCGAGTCGGGCCCCCGATTCAGGCCAGGCTCAGGCCCGAGTCATTCCTCCGCCGCATACCCGCCCCGGGCCCGGCTCACACACTCTGATGTGTTCAAGCACGCGCAATCCGCATGCGTTTACTTCGAAGGGTTCGGAGCCGCCGAGGCCCCCGCCGGCAGCTCTGGCGCGAGACGGACCCTTACGTCCAGACGCCGCCCGTTCCGGTCCGGCACGAGCATCGAGTTCTCCAGCGATCCGCTGGAAGTCGAGGAGTCCAACTCGTCCCAGTTCATCCGATCCGGCGTGAGCGCGTTCTGCGGCTCAACGTTTCGGTTGAACGACACCACCAGTCGCCGCCCCACCGGGATCTCATACGACCAGAGCGTCTGCCCTGTCCGCGTATCAACCAACGTCACACTCTTGGGCACTTGCGCTGTGCTGGGGTACAGAAAGGTGTCGTCGCTGTAGCCAGAGCCGCCCGCCGAATACGAGCAACCCGTACTCACCAGGCTCATCACGCCCAGGGCCGCCACGATCACAGCGCCAATGCCAGTCAAGGTTCGAGCGCCGTTCATCTTCAAACTCATCATCTCAAAGCCTCCATCGCAGGGCGGGTGGAAAATCTTAAGGGTGCCAATCACAGACCTCACATCGAACACGAGAGCTTCAGGGTATCGAGCCCGGGCCGATCTCGCGAGCCCCACCTTCTTCCAGCGTGCTCCACTCAACCCCGACCAACGCCCGACTCTATCGGTCCGATTCGCCCTGAACCATAAGCCCCAACACTCACGAGCCTATTCACCAGCCCGATGAAACGCTTGGGATCCGTGCGGGCAGGGGCTACGCTGAGGCAATGAGACCAACGAGACCGCACGATGCACGACCTTCAACGACGCCGACCACGAAAAGTTCGCCCCCCGCCCCGCCTTCGACCGAATTCCGCATCGGCCACGGCTACGACCTCCACCGCCTCGAACCTCTGCCGCCTCACGGCCTCGGCAAGCCACTGATCCTCGGCGGCACGCCTATCCCGCACGACCGGGGCCCCGTCGCACACTCTGACGGCGACGCCCTGCTCCACGCCGTCACCGACGCCATCCTCGGCGCACTCGCCCTCCCTGACATCGGCCAGCTCTTTCCCGACACCGACCCACGCCACGAATCGCAAGACTCTACCGACTTCCTCCGCGAGGCCGCCCGCCGCGCCCTCGCCGACGGCTGGTCTGTCGTGAACCTAGACGCCACCGTCATCCTCGAACGCCCTAAGCTCAGCCCGCACAAGCCCGCCATGCACGCTCGCCTAGCCGAGTGCCTCAACATCCTCATCGAGCGTGTGAATATCAAGGGCAAGACCCACGAACGCGTCGACGCCATTGGTGAAGGCCGAGCCGTCGAGGTCCACGCCGTCGTCCTGCTCGGCCGTTCACTCTAAACGCCGACGATATCATTCAGATCCTGGCCACACCGCTCGCGCGAAAGACCACACCTCATGCAAGAACTCGCCGCTCTCAAGCAACGTCTCGAAGACGTCCACCAGGCTCATGTCCTCGAGTGGTACCACGAGCTTCCCGAGGACGCCCAGCGTGCCCTCCTTAACCAGCTCAACTTCATCGACCTCAGCGCCCTCCCCGCGCTCGTCGAAACTTATATCAAGAAATCTCCAACGCTCGACCTCTCCGGCTTGATCGAGCCCGCGCACTACTACCCCTACGACCCCGCCTCCAAAGTGCGCGCCTGGGACCACAAAGCCGCCCACACCGCTGGCGAACAACTCTTGAACTCTGGCAAGATCGCCGCCTTCGTGGTCGCTGGGGGCCAGGGCTCACGCCTCGGCTACGAAGGCCCTAAAGGCTGCTATCCCGCAACTCCCATCACCAAAAAACCGCTCTTCCAACTCTTCGCCGAGAACCTGCTCGCCGCCCAACGCCGCTACGGCCGCCCCGTCCCCTGGTACATCATGACCAGCCCACTCAACCACGCCGCCACCGTCGCGTTCTTTAGCGAGCATTCTTACTTCGGCCTCGACCGCTCCAATGTCATGTTCTTTCCTCAAGGCGTCATGCCCTCCTTCGACATCAAAACCGGCCAGCTCCTGATGTCGTCAAAGTCCGAGGTCGCCAGCAACCCCGACGGCCACGGCGGCTCCATCAAGGCTCTCCACAGCTCTGGCGCCCTCGCCGACATGCGCCGCCGCGGCATCGAGCACCTCAGCTACTTCCAAGTCGACAACCCCACCGTCCGCGTCCTCGACCCCGTCTTCATCGGGCTTCACGCATCCGCCCCGGATTCCTCGGCCGAGATGTCCAGCAAAATGGTGCCCAAGGCCTACCCCGACGAAAAACTCGGCGTCTTCTGCAACGTCCGCGGCAAGCTCGACGTCATCGAATACTCCGACATGCCCAAAGAACTCGCCAACGCTCGCGACGCGAACGGCCAACTCCGCTTCCTCTGCGGCTCCATCGCCATCCACATCATCGGCGTCAACTTCATCGAAAAACTCGCCACCGACCCCGCTTTCGCGCTGCCATACCACCGCGCCGAGAAAAAAATCTCTTGTCTGAACATCAGCACCGGCGCGCCCATCAACCCGACCATCAACAACGGCGTCAAACTCGAACGCTTCGTCTTCGACGCCCTCGCCAGATGTAAGTCATCCATCGTTTACGAGACCGACCGCGTGGAAGAGTTCGCGCCCATTAAGAACGCGACGGGCACAGACAGCGTGGAGAGCAGCCGCGAACTCCAGACCCAACGCGCCGCTCGCTGGCTCGAAGCCGCCAACGTAAAAATCCCCCGCACCCCCGAAGGTAAGCTCGAGTGCATCATCGAAATTTCCCCGCTCACGGCCACGAGCGCAGAGGAGTTAAAGAGAAGTCAACTCCCGAAAGAAATCGCAAAGGGTTCGTCGCTCGTTCTCTAATTCTCGATTCAGATCAGTTGGTACGTATCAAACGAAATAAGCTCCCGGCCTAACGCGCCCGCGGCGGCGATTGCCGCACGCCGGTAGTGCCGCCGTAAGTGATGCCGGGCGTGGACGTGCCGTCCGGACCGACCGTGCGGACCGGGATCGAGTCCGGGAGCGTGGCTCGCAAATTAACGAAAAAAGTTTCGTCGATCGCGCGCGTGACCAAGTCGGCTCGCCCAGATGCCTGAAAAAACACGACCTCAACCGGGACCGAGCGGACGCGGCTGTCCAGTCCAGACTGCGCGCTTGCGAGCATTACGAGTAGCACCAAACCAGAGAGTGTTGTCGCAGCAATTCGGCGAGATATCATGTCATAACTCATTATCAAGTACTATATTCTACCAGCTCGATGCTCAATTCCTGATCCCGCGTTTTTCTCCCCAAATCGCTTCAGAACCGGGACGATCATCTTCAAGGGGGGCGTGGTGGACCAATCTCTAGCGGCGACCCCAACTTCCTTATCGCTCAGAATGATCCGCAACCCTCCGGACACTGGATCGATGACATCCGGCACCTCGAGTTTGTCCCAACTGCGGTCGTCGTCCTTGTACCCCCGTTTCTCGAAAACGAGGATCTTCTTCGCACCATCCGATCCCAGCACGACCCAAACGCCCTCGCGACGCTCACCCTGCCAGGTCGAGAACACGGGGATGGTCTGCGGCAGTTGCTCGACGCCGCCTGTTCCGGACGTCACCACCGACCACGCGCCCGTGGCCACGTCGAAATCAATGTGAGTAGGGATGTCATAGATCCTGGGGCCCGTCTGGCACCCCGAGAGAAGGCACCCGACGCAAAGCACCCACACCACCGCGAATGAACGCAGCATGAATTGCGTGAATTGCATGAAAAGAAGCTATCAAGTCTCGTAATTCTTGGCAATAACTCAGTTCAGATAATTCACGAGAATCTGGTTGTCCACAGGCCACAGGCCACGGACACAGGCAGAGTGGCACAAGAGCTCATCTCTCCCCCGGTCCGTCCAAAAAATCTTGCAAGATCGCCGCCGCCGCCAGCGCGTCCCGCCGTTCCTTCTTCTGCTGGTGGGTCATGCCCGACCGCGCCATCGTCCAGTCCGCCTGAGCCGACGTCAGGCGCTCATCCTGAAAAGTCACCGCCCGGGCTGTGCGCGCCGCGATGCGCTGGCCGAACGACCGCACGATCTTGGCCCGCTGCCCCTCGCTGCCGTCCATGTTAATTGGCAGCCCGACGATCAGCTCTCCCGGGCTATCGAGCCGCCGCCCTGGCGACCCCGCCCCTCGCGCCGGCCCAAGCTGCTGCTCCACCGCCCGAGCGATCGCCTCGAGCAACGCCGTGCCGTTGGCGACGCTGATGCCGACCTCAACCACCGACAGCGGAGAGACCACCCTGGTCTCCGAATCGCCCACCGCCAACCCGGTGCGCTTGTCCCCAAGATCGATCGCCACATACCGCATCAGTCAGAATCCCTACCCAATCTTGTAGAGCAGGCGTCCCGCCTGCCTTCTCTTCTTCTCTTCTTCTTCAACTACCTTCTCTAGCGGGTCAGGTTTTCAATCTGTCTCTCCCTGCCTTTTCTTCAGCTCTTCTCTTCTCAACTTCCCATCTCACCTCAACCCTTCCGCCACCTCACCATGCAATTCCTTCAATTCCTCCGCCCGCGCCCGCGGCATCACCAGCGTCGCATCCTTGGTATGCACCACAATCAAATCCTCGCACCCCAAGAGCGCCACCGTGTGCCCGGCCACCGCGTTCACGCTCAGCGTGTTCTTGCACTTCACCGCCACCGTCGCCCCCGCCCCCGAAACCCGCATGCCCTTGGCGTCCGCAACCACCGTCTCGGCATAACTGGGCCAACTCCCCACATCCAGCCATTTCAAATCCATCAACACCGTGCAGATCGTGAACTCGCGCTCCTTATCCTTCGCCGCAGGCTCCATGATCGCGTAATCAACACTAATCTTGGGCAGCTTAGGATAAACATCCTCAAGCGTCGCTTTCTGCTTCTTTGTCCCCCACGCCGCCGCCACCTTCATCAGCATCTCGTGGTTCTCTGGCTTGAACTTTTCCAACGCTCGCAGAAATGTCTCCGCCTTCCACACAAACATCCCGCTGTTCCAACCAAACTGCCCCGATTGCACATACGCCTGCGCCCGCGGCAGGTCGGGCTTCTCCACGAATCGCTCGACATGAAACGCCAGGTGCTGCCCCTTGATCTCAGAGCCCTTCACGCCACGGATCGGAGTCCCGCGCTCCACGTACCCAAACCCCGTGGCCGGGCTCGTCGGCTTGATCGAGAACGTCACCAGCCGGTCCGCGTCGTCCTCGATCAATCGGAACCCCAGGTCCATGCGCTCGCGGAAAACGTCCTGCGGCTCGATGATGTGGTCGGCCGTCAGCACCGCGAACACAGCCTTCTTATCAATCTTGTGCAGCACCGCCGCCGTCAGCCCTACCGCGTTCACCGTGTCGCGACCGCAAGGCTCGCCCAAGATCCGCTCGTTCCCGGCCTTATCCGAAAAGTCCTCGATCTCGGCCCGAATAATCTCGCGGTACGACTCTGACGTGCAGATGTACCGATGCTTGCGATCGATCAGCCCTTCAAGCCGAGTGGCCGCGAGTTCCAGCAAGCTCTGCTGCTCGGGCGAGGCTTCGGCTTTCGCCTCAGACTTGGCCTCAGCCTTGCCCTTCGCTTTGGAATCCGCCTTCGATTCCGGCTTGCCCTCGCTCGCCGCTGGCTGAATGAACCGGATCAACTGCTTGGGCCTGTCCTTACGGCTCATGGGCCATAGCCGTGTGCCCGCCCCGCCCGCCATAATCATCGCATACCGACTCATGGCCGGGAGGATACCGGGTCGGACCTCGCTCTGGCGTTTCTTCTTTGAAGAATGCCTCGCCGACGCACAAGATCTTGCATACGCCCCGACCCAACGACCGACGAGGTGCTGCGGCTCCTTCAAGGTTGGCCTTTGTAAGGGTAAGTTACTCGGTCGTGGCACAGGCTCCAAAGCTTGCTAGACTTTTGTCGGTTCATTCCGAGGTGATCCCCCGGCCTCGAACAGGTCGATGAGGACATGAAGGCAGCCGGCGTCATGCCGGAAAAAGATATGGCAAGAGTCAAACACGCTGCGGTCTGGTTGATCCGTTCCGGCCCGACCGCCTGGGAAGACGAAGGTCGCTTGGTCGGCTCCGCAGACATCCCTCTCGGGGAGGCAGGCTTCAACGCCGCCAGAGACCGAGCCAAGTCCGTGTTCGGCCAAAAACTCTCCGGCATCATCACCGCCCCCGGAGAAGCCAGCCTCCAAACGGCACGACTCATCTCCGAGCCCTCGGGGGAAAAAATCAAAGTCATTCAGGAACTCGCCGACCCCTCACTCGGCCTCTGGGAGGGCATGCGCGAATCAGACCTCGAAGACCGCTCCCCCACCGTCTACCGCCAGTGGAAAGACGACCCCTTCACCGTCAGCGTCCCCAACGGCGAGCCCATGGACGATGCACGCGACCGAATGATCGAAGTCCTTCGCCGCCTCGTCCCCAAGTACGCCTCGGCCACAGGCACCCTCGCGGTAATCCTTCGCCCCACCGCGTTCGGCATGGCCCGCTGTTATCTCCAAGGTCTGCCCTCCACGCAACTCTGGGAACTCGCCCATGACGGCGACGGCATCGAACGCCTCACCCTCGACTGCGACCGCCTTCGCGAACGCCTCGGATTGCCCGCGGTACTCACCAACGTTGAATCTGCAATCGAAGCCTTGCCGGTCCGCTCTTCGATCAAGCAAGCGATCCGCAAGGCCGTCAAGCCCGCCGCCGTGCCAGCCCAACGCCCGGTTTAATCCCTCAGCACAGTGTTTTTCTCCGCCAGGAGTTGGTTCTCTCATTCGCGCGAGCGTTCTCGGACGATTAGAAAGATTCGTCGCCGGTTTCTCCGACGTCAACAGGAAAGAAGTTCTCCATGGCCCAAGTCGCCGCATCCGCTCGAACGTGGCAGGAAGTCCGCCCGACCCGCAAGTCGGCCATCCCTGAAGGCCTCTGGCTGCGCTGCCCGTCTTGCGGAAAGATGGTCTACCGCAAGCACCTCGAGGCCAACCTCCATGTCTGCCCGGAGTGCAGCCACCATTACCGGATCGGGGCCGCCGAACGCGTCCGCCAACTCGCCGACCCCGGCACGTTCCAGGAAATGTTCACCGGCCTCTCGCCGGTCGATCCGCTGCGCTTCAAGGACCTCAAGCCCTACAAGGACCGCGTCACCGCCGAGCAGATCCGCACCGGCGCAACCGACGCCATCAAGGCTGGTCGAATCTTCCTCAAAGGCCGCGAGGCCATGCTCTGCTGCCTCGACCTCACCTTTATGATGGGCTCCATGGGCAGCGTCGTCGGCGAGGTCATCACCCGCGCCATCGAGACCGCCACCCCCGGCCACGAGAAAGACGGCCAAGAAAGGCCGGGCCTGCCTCTCGTCATCGTCAGTTGCTCGGGCGGCGCACGAATGCAAGAGGCCGGGCTCTCCCTCATGCAGATGGCCAAGACCTCGGCCGCGCTCGCACGCTTCGACGACGCCGGAGGGCTCTTCATCTCAGTCCTCACCGATCCCACCACCGGCGGCGTAACCGCCTCTTTCGCCATGCTCGGAGACGTCATCCTCGCCGAATCCAAGGCCCTCATCGGCTTCGCTGGCCCGCGCGTCATCCAGCAGACCATCCGACAGGAACTCCCCGAAGGATTCCAGCGAGCCGAGTTCCTGCTCAAGAGCGGCATCGTGGACCGCGTCGTCACCCGCCAGAACCTCCGCACCGAAATCGCCCGGGTGATCGACTACGCCGGGAAGTAACACCTCGAGACGAACGTGTCGAGTCAACAAGCAGGCGAACCACTTGGCACTCTCACGAGGCGCGGCGATCAGCCCTCACGCTGAAAAAAAGAATGCTCAGCCCGGCGACCACGCCTGCGATCTCACGCCCCTCCCGCCCTCACGCCGGTGGCAGGCTGTCCTGTGCGGGCTCGTCCACGCCGTGCTCATGGCCGCCGCGTTCCCGCCCTTTGGCCTCTGGCCCACCGTCTTTCTCGCGCCGATCCCGCTTCTTTGGCTGGCTGTCCGCGCCACCAAGGTCAACCAAGCCGCAACGCTGGCCTCCCTGGGCGTGCTGCCGCTCTGGCTCTTCGAGATGAGCTACGTCATCCCGATCTCCTCCGCGGGATACCTGCCGCTGACGCTCTATCTCTCGTGCTTCACATGGGTGTTTGTTGTCGCGATGAGCCTGATCATTCGCGGCTGGCCGAGAGCCCCGTTCACGCTCGCATTCCCCGTCGTATGGATCGGCGTGGAGGTCCTGCGCGGCGACGTCGTGCTCGACGGGCTGCCCTGGTTCTCGCTCGCACACCCGCTCATCGACACCCCGATCCTCTCCAACCCCGCCCGCCTCGTTGGCGCGAGCGGAGTTGCATTCCTCGTGGCCAGCGTGGTCGGGGGCATCGCCAGCGTCCTCGTCCGCCGCAGTCACGCGCGCGAGAAGAGAGAAACATTCTGGTGCCTCGTGGTCCTCCTGGTTTGGGTGGCGGGATCCGTTCTGGGCGGACAAGTCGCTCCGCCCTTGGGCGACGGCCAACCCATCCGCGTCGCCATCGTCCAGACCAACCTGCCTCAGAACAACAAAACCAACTGGACTTTCGAGCAACGCCTCACGTTCATGAACCGTTTGGAAGAACTCACCAAACAAGCGGCTAGCGGCGGCACGCTCGGAGAAAAGCCCGACTTCATCGTCTGGCCCGAGACCATGTTTCCCGGCCTGTACCTAGACGTCGAGTCTCTGCGGGCGCAAGAGAAAGCGGGCCTTCACCACGAACTGCTGCGCAGCGACGGAACAACCGAAAAAATTTTAGTCAACGTCTTCGCCTCGCGCCTTTTCGAACTTCAGAGATCGATCAACATTCCGATGGTCGTCGGTGCCATCGGGGCCGACGATCCCAAGGTCGTCGAGGCCAACGGCGGCGTCATGCTCCAAGCCCGACACCGCTACAACAGCGCTTTCATCGTCAGCCACGGGTGGGTCGAGCCCGAACGCTTCGACAAGGTCGCTCTCACCCCCTTCGGCGAGTACATGCCCCTGATCGGGCGCTGGCCCTGGCTCCAGAGCCAGCTCCTCGCCCTGGGCGCACGAGGCATGTCGTTCGACCTCGCCTCGGGCACCAGATTCTCGCCGCTGAACTTGGACCTTGGCAAGGGCAAACCCCAGATCCGCTTCGCGACCCCGATCTGTTTCGAGGTCACCCGCGACGAGCACTGCCGCAAGCTCGTCTTCGAGGGTTCGCAGCGCCGCGCCAATCTCCTCATCAACCTCACCAACGACGGCTGGTTTGGGTTCTTCAAAGCGGGTCGGCTACAACACTTGCAACTGGCACGCTGGCGCTGTCTGGAACTGGGCACCCCGATGGCCCGGGCCGCCAACACCGGGGTTTCGGCCCTCATCGACACCCGCGGCCGCGTGATCGCCTCGGGCATCGACGGCCACCCGAGCGCAGCCCACGTTGACGGGGTTCTCTCCGGCCTCATCCCGAACATCATCGAGGACACGCCGTACGCTCGGTTCGGGGACTGGATGTCGTACCCCGTTCTCGCGATCGCGGGGATCCTCACCGCGGTCGCCTTGCTCAAGGACCGGCGCCGCTCCAAGGCTCGCGCGGTCGGGGCCTGAACAGGAGTTCGCTCAATGCTGACCAAATCGCAAGCCGTTTTTCAGTTCTCACCCTTAAAGACCGTGTTTCGGTCGCTCGCGGTCTCTCTGCCCCTGCTCGCTTTGGGTTGCGCCAACTCCCGCCTCGCGCATCAGTACGGCGCGGGTCGGGCTCCGGCCGTGACGGCCTCGAAGTTCAAGGACCCGGTCGCCCTCGCCGCGCTGCGCGAACGAGCGGTTTCCGTGATTGAGTCGGGCGTCCGAAGCCCCGAGGCCGAGGTCCGTGCCAACTCCATCGAAGCGGCGAACAAGCTCCCGGCGAGGATGGAAAATCTTGTCGCGCTCGGGCTGACTGACACCAACGAGGGCGTGCGCACGGTCTCGGCGATGTCGGTCGGCCGGTCCAAGCTCGACCGCCTCACCCCGGCCGCAAACACGCTGCGGAACGACCCGTCCCCGTACGTGCGCTCGGCCGCGATCTTTGCGCTGGCCATGAACGGACGCGAGGTGGACCTGTCCCCGCTCGCGACGATGCTCAACGGCGACGGTTCCACACGAGTGCGCGCGCACGTCGCGTTTATTCTGGGCGAGCTCGGCAACCCGTCGGCGGCCCCGATGATCAAGGCGGCTGGCCGACAGAACGCCGCACGGGCGGCCAACGCCGGGCAAACCGATACCCAGCTCATGCAGTTGCAGTTCGCCGAAGCTCTCGTCAAGCTGACCAACGACGGGTCATCGCTCGAGTCGCTGCGGGCGGCGCTGTACCCTTCGAGGCCTGAAGAATTGGAGGCGACGGCGCTGGCGGTGCAGATCCTCGGGCAGGTTCGAGACCGAAAATCGGTGGACAACCTGATCTATCTTGCGTCGTACAAGGACGAATCAGGAAATTTGTTACCGGCCGAGGTGCGGCTGTCGGTCGCCGGTGCTCTCGCGCGGATGGGCATGCCGCAGGGGGCGTTCATGGCGGAGCAGTACTGGAAGACCGAGATCCCGGCCGTTCGTGCCCAGTGCGCGTACGTCTACGGCGTGACCGGCGGGCCTCAGAATCTGGAGCGGCTCGAAACTTTGCTGGGCGACGCTGAAGAGCGAGTGCGGGTCGCCGCCGCTGACGGAGTGCTGACGCAAAATCAGGCTCAAAACTAGCCCTGAAATGACAGTCGGACGGTGCTTTGAACCTGCAACCGGCCTCGCACCGTTCGTCTGATTGAGGCCGCCGCCCCCCCCGACATCGCGGGCCTTGGGGTCTAATCGATCGTCCGGGAATGAGAATCCTGCGGTCGATGGAACCGCTGCGAGTTCTCGAGAGAAGGGTGTGTTGAGAGCCGAGACCGGGCCCGGGCGGAGATCCCGCCCTTGAGTTTTCGCCAGCGCGGGCCCGCAAACGCTCGCTCGGAGCGCGAGTTTGGAGTCGCGTGGAGCGGCGGACGGCGAGATTTGCCCAAACCGTGGATGACGGTTCGCTGGAAAGGTGTTACCATACCGGCCCGGGTGCCCCCAGACGCGACCCGGTGGCCGCGACGAGGCTGGCATGATCGTCGCGGATCGTTGCTTTGCGAGTGGTGTTGTCGTTTGGTTTGTGGATACGAGTAGGATGAGCAGGGTCGGCCTTGCGCACGAGCGCGAGGATCGACGCAGCGGAACGAAGTTTGACGCGGCCCTTGGGCGGGCTGCGGGTGTTTCTGAGGAGTTTAACGTGCATATTTTGACGAAGTTTCTCGTGGTGTTTGCGGCCGTCCTGAGCATCTTCCTTGCGGCCCTGACCATCGCGTACTCCGCGAACGCCGACCGGATCACCGCCGGTCTGTCCGGGGCGCAGGCCGACCGTGCCGCGGCCTTGGCCGGTCTGCAGGATCAGAGCACCCGTTTCGGCAACGAGCGAGGTCGGTTCACCGACTCGATCCAGCAGCTCTCGCGCGACATCGCCAGCCGCGACGCGATCACGAGCGAACTGCAGGCCCAGAACTCCAGCCTGCTGGCCCAGAAGAACAAGGCCGAGGCCGAGCGGCAGGCTATCTCGGGCAAGATCGCCGAATTGGGCGAACTCGCCAAGACGCAGGCGGCCCTGATCTCCTCGTACAAGGAAGAGGTCACCAACCTTCGTAACAACGAGCTCAAGTCTCGCGGCGAGTCGCTGGCGCTCGAGTCCAAGGTCAGCGAGCTCGAGAGCCAGAAGGAAGTCCTCGAGAGCACGACCCGGGCGTTGCAGGAACAACTGACCGAACTCCGGGCCGGGGCGGGCGGTAGCGGCACACGCGTGGGGAGCGCTGAACTGCTCGGTAGCACACCCTTCGTCCCGCGCGGCCCGCTGATCCAAGCCCGGATCGACCAGATCACGCTGGACAAGGCCTCAAGCAAGACACTGGCCAAGATCAACGTGGGCAGCAACGACCAAGTTCAAAAGAACATGAAGTTCATGATTGTCCGTGGAAACGAGTTTCTTGGGAACCTGATCATCGAGTCCACCGATCTCAAGTGGTCTGTGGGTCGGGTGGACACCCTCGATCGCAAGGTCGAGATCCGCGAGGGCGATCAGATCCTCAGCCGAGCTAGGTAAGCCGCGTGCATCGAGGATTGAGGGTCGGTTTGGATCGGACGGGATCGACAGGATCAAGGGTTGAGGGTAAATCTGGCCCGAACGCAGGGCTAGTGGAGTCTCAAGTATGAGTCAGTTTGGAATGCAACTCTCCGGCGGCCGTGGCAAGCGGTCGGCCTCGCTCGACGTGTATTCAGCTCTCGCGTTCATCGCCGTTACGTTTCTAGCCACCGCTTGCGTGATGATGTGGGTTGCGGGCAGCAAGGTCGGCGTCGACGGCAGCCCCTTCCAGCTTCAGGAGGTCGGCAAGATCTCGCTCAAGAAAGCGGGCTAACGAACGCGACCAAGGTTCACGAGCTGCGGTGAGTTCAGGGGCGGGTGGTTGGTCGGACCGGAGCTTGACAAAACCGGGTTCGAACCTACATTTCTAACCCCTCCACGCGGCTCTGGGCTTGGAGCAACGGTTTTCAGTTTTCTGGCAGGTTTGTGATCGAGTTCTTGAAGGGGTGGTAGCTCAATTGGTTAGAGCACCGGACTGTCGATCCGGATGTTGCGGGTTCGAGTCCCGTCCGCCTCGTTTACGAAGCCCCGCTCGACGCCCCGCAAGGCGGCCAGAACGGGGTTTTTCGTTTTTTGCCCTTCTCGACACATGAGAACTTGCCTTTCGGCGCTTCGAGTCATTTAAAACGTGGGTCGATAGCCTCCGCCGGTCAGGCCGCAAGACCGCAGGTCACGAGCACAATGCAGCCGTTGATCGTGCGTGGCGTGCAGTGCTGCCCGCCCTTGGGGATGCGCATGGAGTCGAAGCGATGCATGACCTTCCCGCCGAGTTCGAGGTCGCCTTCGAGCACGAGGCACTCCTCGACATCGTGATGGTCTTGACTAGGGAACGCTATGCCGGGTTCGAGCTTGATTCGCAGCGTTGAGCGGCCGCGAGCCTTGTCGATGAATAGGTTGCGCCCGAGACTGTTTGGAATCCGTGAGCCAAGCTTCGAGAGATTTTCTGATACGAAGTTTTCTCGACAGACAGGCTAGATTCGTGTACGGCGTGCCACCCTCGGTGAAACGAGTAAGCGGATTTTTCCACGAAACAAAATCCCTGCCCTCCAGTCGCGTCGTAACTCCTGCGGTTGACGGCGCGGTCAGCGCACCAAAATGCCGTGATCCCCTGAGACCGGCTGATTGAAAAACGACGGTGCGAACGCCGTCGCGAGGTGGCCGCGCGCTGTCGAAGGCCGTTGACCGCTAGGAGTTCTCAGATGAAGAGTTTCAAAGTTCGAGTCTCTCTCCTAATGGCGTTGTCGCTGACCGCGGGCACCTGCCTTGCGATCGCACCATCAATGGCGACGTCGATGGTGCCCTCGTCGCACCGCGAAGCTGCGGGCGTCTGCGAGACCCCGAAGGTGGACGCCACTGACTTCTACATGTTCCGCAGCTACGAGCCCGCCCGCGAGAGCTTCGACACCATCGTCGCCAACTACATCCCATTCCAGACGGCCTATGGCGGCCCGAACTTCTTCTCGATGGACCTCGACGCGCTCTACCAAATCCATATCGACAGCGACGGCGACGCCAAGCCTGACCTCACCTTCACGTTCTCGTTCCAGACCCACAACCGCGACATCGCCTTCAATGTCGGAGGCAAGCGGATGTCGATCCCGCTCTACAACATCGGCGGGATCGGCCCCAACCCCGGCGACAACGCCAATCTTAACATCATCGAGAACTACACCGTCGGCGTCTTCCAACGCGACCAGCGTTCCGACTTGCAGAACGCGGCCATCACCGACGCCGCCAACGGTTCCTACAGCTTTCTAAAGCCCTCGGACTCTGTGGGCATGAAGTCTCACGGTGTGTACGAGGACTACGCCCGCAAGCACATCTACAACATCAATCTCCCGGGCTCGACGCACAAGGGGCGCATGTTCGTCGGGTAGAACAAGGACTCGTTCGTGGCGAACCTTGGCGAGATCTTCGACCTCGTCAACACCAACCCGCTCGGGCTCGTCAACGGAGAGGCAAACCTGCTCGCCGACGACAACGTCACCTCGATCGTTCTGGAACTTCCAATCAGTTACCTCGCCCGTAACAAGGACCCGGTGATCGGTGGCTGGACCACCGTGAGCCTTCGGCAAACCAAGATCCTTAAGCAGAACCCAACCTTCAACAACACCAACGACGACTTCGAGCCGTACATCTAGGTGTCGCGCCTCGGGCACCCGCTGGTCAACGAGGTTGTGATCGGGCTGCGCGACAAGGACCGCTTCAACAATTCTCGCCCTCGCGACGACGGACAGTTCGCGAGCTATGTCACGAACCCGACGATGCCCGTGATCATCCAGACTCTCTTCGGCCTCACCCCGCCATGCCTGCCGCGCAACGACCTCGTTCAGATCTTCCTGACCGGCATCCCCGGGCATAACAGCCCAAAGAACGTGAAGGCCTCAGAGATGCTGCGCCTCAACACCAGCATCGCGGTGAGACCTCAGGGCTCGCAGAAAAACCTCGGCGTGCTCGCTGGCGACCTCGGCGGATATCTCAACGGCCGCCGACCCGGCGACGACGTGGTCGACATCGAGCTTCGCGCCCTCATCGGCGCAGTCATCTCCGACTCCGCCTGCGCCCCGGACGGGCAGCGGCCGCTTACCGACGGCGCGTTGGTGGATGATTCGCGGCAGAATCGCCAACGCGGCCTCAGTGCTGATTGCGCTCACCGGGTTGTACTGGACTGCCCAGCGAGTGATGTTCGGCTAGATTACTTTCGACTTTCGGCTTGTGTTCGAACGAAAGAACCTCGTGGCCACGTGCGGAGGTTTTCGGCATTTTTTCCGTGCGGACGCGGCGGGCTCTTTTCTGCAAACTTCGCGACTGCGCGAGATAGCTCGCGCGATCAATCGACGCTCGGTGGTTCATGCTGAGCGAAGGCTCACCGTCTTGCGGCAGGCCGGGCGTGGTCGGCGGCCGGTGGTGAGAAGAGTCGGGGCACCGTCACTCGCCGCGTGATCCATCGAGGTTCAGTCGCTTTCGATGATACTCGGAACTGCCGAAGATGCTCGCGTCCAGTGCATGGAGGTCGTACACGGCGGTGAATCGCTGAGATGTAGCCGCGGCGAGGTACCGGCCCAGGGGATCGAACGCCACCGAGACGACCTCGACTCCGCCGGTCTCGAGCGTCAGGAGCGTGCGAAGAGTTGTAGAGTCGAGCACTTGCACGATCCCGTTCTCGTCGCCGATCACGAGCAACAGGCCGTCGGCGGAGAACGCGATGCCGGGGATAAGACGGGTCGACGCGCGAACGTTGGCACGGCGTGTCATCGTGCTCACGTCGAAGGCCTCGACCGTTCCTTCGTAGGTCGTCGCCACGAGCGAGCGTCCGTCGGGGCTTATCACCACTCCCCAGGGAGACGCGGACATCGAGAGCCGCTCAACCGGCTTGAAGGTCTGCGAATCCCAGACCTGGAGAGCAGCCTCTGGTCCCGATGAAACAAAGAACGCGCCGTCGCGGCTGAAACACACACCCTCGACGCGGCGGTCTTGCTTGACGAGCGACGCCACGAGAGTTCGCGTTGCGAGATCCCAGACTCTGATCACGCCGTCCTGATGGCCGACGACCATTCGCCGCTGCAACGGGTCAACGTCGAGACAATAGATCTCGCTCGAGGAACTCTTCATCAACGCCAGTTCTTTGCCGGTGCTCGAATCGATCAGTCGGACCGCTCCGTCTGCGCTCCCCGCGAGGAGCGACTTGGAATCCGCGAGGAAGTGGACCGCTCGCGTGCGAACGTTGTTGCCGAGAACTTGAACGGTGGCCCCTCGCTCGCCCGTCGCGGCGTGGTCAACGCGGATGGTGCCGTCGCCGCCGCCGATAGCGATCAACGAGCTGTCGGGCGAGTACGCGACGCTGAAGCACCACGAGTTGAAACCCTCGATGCGTGAGAATGCTGGCTCTGGGCGGGTGTCGAGCGACCGGATCGTCCAGTCGGCGTTCACGATGATCACGTTGGACGGTCCGTGCCAGCCGGCGGCGTTGACCGCGAACCGCTGCCGACCGAGCATCATCGAAGGTGTGGCACCGCCCACCGGGTACACAAGACTGCCACCCCCGGTGTAAAGAGACTTTCCGTCGCGCGACAGAGCGAGGGCCGCGGCGTTCGCGGAGCGCGGACCTTCGAGGGTGGTCGCAGCGCCGCTGACCAGGTCGTGCATGGTCACCCGGCGATCGCTGTTGGCGATGTAGAGTGTTTCGCCGTCGGCCGAGAAGCAGACCGAGGTTGAGGAGCCGATGCTGGTTCCCGGGACGTCGCGGATCAGCGTGCCGTCGGGCGTGCTCCACACCCGGGCCGCGATCTCCGACCCACGCTGCCGCGATGCGGAGGCGAGTCGCGAGCCGTCACGGCTGAAAACCAGCGCCGAGAGAGTGTCGGGGTGCGCGTCCCACGACGCGTGCTCGGTGTTGGTCCGCGCGTCCCAAAGGTGGATCCGCTTGCCCGATCCGCCCAATGCCAGCCAGGCTCCGTCCGGGCTGAAGGCGAGACAGGTGATCGGTTCGGCCGGCCCGACGTCGTCCCAAAGCAGACGTTGCTGCCCGCCTTCGTCCATGGACAGCAGCGATATGCGCCCGTCGGTCCGGGCCACGGCGATCGTGCGCGAATCGGGCGCGATCGCTAGTGCGACCGGACGAGCGCCGAGCGCTTCCAGCGTGCGGATCTCCTTCCCCGTAGCGCCCGAGTAGACAACCACCTGATTGCTGCGCAAGGCCAGCGCCACGATCGAACCGTCGCTGGACACCGCGCTGGACAGCGACGTCGCGCGGCCCTGCGCGGTCCAGAGAACGGGGTTCCGGGCGTAGAGCTCGCGCAAGGCCCACCGCGGGACGGGCGAGCCGGGCTTGTCGAAGTACTCGGCCCAAAGAAGGTCCTCGGCCAACGGCACGTTCCCGAGCGCGCCCGCGAAGCGCCCGCGTTCGATGTTTGACTGGGCGAGTTCGTCGTAAAGACTGGTGTTGGCCTGCTCGACCAGCGACCTTGCGGCCTCAGCGTCCTGCTGCGCGGCCGAGGCCTCAAGCGCCAGACGTCGCTCGGTCCGCGCGCTGATCGCGGCGTAAAAGCTGAAGGCCGCGAGCGCCGTCGCGAAGACGATCGACGCTCCCACCGCCCAGCGGTACCGGTTCAGATGTTTCCGGAGCACGTAGAGCGCGGAATCTTCTCTAGCGTGGATCGGTTCGCCGCGCAGGAAACGGCGGATATCGTCGGCCAGCGCGGCAGCGGACTGGTAGCGGCGTGCCTTGTCCTTTTCCAAGGCTTTGGAAACGATGGTGTCGATCTCGCCGCGGAAGACTTTGCTCACATGGCTGAGCTTGGTGGGCGCTTCTTCCTTGATGAGCCGGGCCGCCTCGGGGATCGATCGGCTCCCAAAGTCCAGCGGCAGCCGCCCAGTGAGTAGTTGGTACAGCACCACACCCAGCGCGTAGACATCGCTGCGCGTGTCAACCTCGCTCGGGTCGGCCAGAACCTGCTCGGGGCTCATGTACGGCAGCGTGCCGATGAGCTGCCCCACGCTGGTCTGCATGGTGGTGACGCGGAGGTCCGAATCGGCCGCACGTGCAACGCCAAAGTCGAGCACTTTGGGCTGCCCGCGTTCGTCCACAAGGAGGTTGCCGGGCTTGAGATCGCGGTGGATCACGCCACGCAGGTGAGCGTGGTTCACCGCGTCGCAGACCTTGGCAAGCAGTTCAAGGCGGTCGCGCGTGCTGAGCTTGTTGATCTCGGCGTAGGTATTGAGAGGGGGCCCGTTGACGAGCTCCATGGCGATGAACGGCCTGGGGATCTCGCCCGGGGAAGCCGCAGCCATGCCCGCCTCATAGATCTGCGCGATCCCCGGGTGGTGCAGCCGACCGAGGATTTCCGCCTCGTGCTCGAAGCGCCGGAGCAGGCTGGGCGTCGCCAGCCCGCGCCGGATGATCTTGAGCGCTACTGAACGCCGGGGCCGGTCCTGCACCGCCACGAAAACGCTGCCCATGCCGCCGCGCCCCAGCAGGCGTTCGATCTGAAACCCGCCGAGGTTCATCCCGGGCTTGAGATCGTCCTCCATATCGCCGTGCATGTTTCCGAAGCCGATATTGGCTGCCTGCAGCTCGCGAGCGTCGAGAAAATCGTCGGCCTGGGCGTGACAATCGAGCAGCGAACGCACCTCGCGCAGCACGGTCGTATCGCTTTGGCTGCGTTGCGAGATCTCCTGATCCCAGCGCTCGCGCGGCAGATCCGCGACCGCCAAGAAGATCTCCTCGGCACGACGCTGCTTCTCATCCGGTGGGCCCTGGTTCATGCGCGAGTCCCTTCGGAATCAATCTCGGCCGACTTCTTGATCTGACGCATCAGCCACGCTTTGGAGAATGTCCACTCGTTGCGGACGGTGGCCGACGACACGCCCAGAGCCGCCGCGATCTCGTCGTTGGTCAGACCCGCAAAGTACTTGAGCATCACCACGTCGGCCTTGCGTCGGTCGTACGCCGCCAGCTTGTCGAGCGCACCATCGAGAGAGACCAGATCGGTGCCGATCTCGACCGGTGCCACGATGTCCGCGGCGTCCAAGCCCTCGTGCCGTACGCCCCCGCCGTGCTTGATGCGCTTGCGATGTCGGGCCCGCTCGACCAGGATCCTGCGCATCGCCTGAGCCGCCGCCGCGAAGAAATGCCCTCGTGAGTCCCACGAAATGTCCTTGCTGCCGACCAGCCGCAAGTACGCATCGTGCACCAGCGCTGTCGCCTGTAGCGTCTGCCCCGGCTGCTCGTGGCTCATGTACCCCTGGGCTAGCCGTCGCAGCTCGCCATAAACCAAGGGCAGCAACTGGTCGGACGCGCGCGGGTCGCCCTCCTTGGCAGCGTGGAGCAACTGGGTGACATGCGTTTGATCGGGTTCTTGAGGCATAAGCAACAACCGCACGATGACTAGGAACTTTCACGCGGCCGACACCCTGTCCGCCGCGCCCAGACGCGCCGGATAGAAGAACAAGGCCCGGCACCACCGAACAACCTTTGGATCATACCACACGCCGGATTTAGCGCCTTTGGCCGGGCGTGGCGCATGGGCGGTAGACGCTCGCGTCCGACGCAAGAAGATTCTTTTCCGGGGAAACCGATGAGCACGCTGATGAACAAACAAGAAATGTTCGAGATACTGCCGCTCTGGGGCCAGGCTCTGGCGGCGGCTCGGATGGCGAGGCGTGGGATCTTGGCACAGGTCGGAAGCATCCCGAGCGAGAAGCTCGCCGCGGCACTGGCGGCGTGCGACGAGCTCGAGCGTTGCGCCCGCGATGGTCAGGGCTGGCACGCCTGCCACACCGTCTTTGACAAAGGCCTGTCAGCGCTCCGCCAGCGCGATTCGGTCTTCGTGTTGCACGCGCTGCGCTGGGCGATCGGTGCCGCGGCCGCGGCGGAAGGGGCGTGGGACTTCCCCGTCGATGGCACCGTCACGATCTCGGCTCGCCGCGCGATTGAGGGCCTCGGCAACGACCCGCGTGTCGGCACGCTTCAAACCGCGATCCTGCTCGGAGCCGACGCCGATCTCATCGCCTTCGCCTGCGACGAAGTGGGCATAGGCCAGTACGACGCGCTTACCGCCCAGGTTTTCGGCCGCCTCACGCCCGTTCACCCCGTCATCCTCTCGGAACCGCTCATATCTCGAAAGTATGACTACCGATGAACTGAGGTGCCACCATCATGACCGCGCTGCCGAGCCTTCATGACTGCCGACCGCGACCCGACACCAGATGGGCAAGCGATTCGATGAAAGACCGCGTTGCGCTTTGACGGTCAACGCGAAATCTTTGAAAAGAGTTAGCGCCCCTTCGAAGCGGCGACGCATTGCAGGTCACAACAGGCCGTAGCTCGAAGAGCTCGACCATCAAACCCGGAAACTCACCAAGAAAGGCTCACTCATGGCACGTTCGATGTCTCGCGCAATTATTCTGCCCACGCTCACCGCCACGCTCACGCTCCTCGCCGGGCAGGCGATGGGGCAATCCTTCAATGTCGATCTCAACAACGCCAGCGGCAGCGGGGCTGGCGTCCCCGCCAGCTCCTTCGGCGCGGCCGCAGGGCAGCCCGGCTTTTGGAACTCGGTGACCTCGGGTACGGCCGCCACCTCGACGCTCGGGGATCTCAACGGCTTCGTCTCAACGACAACATTCACGCGCGACACCGGCGGCACATTCAAGGGCGCTGACGATGTCGGCGTGTCGGGCGAGGCCGCCAAGCTGATCGAGGACTACCAGTCGCTTTCGGGCTTTGGCACGCTGTCGTACTCGTTCAACAACCTAGCCTTTGGCACCTACGCCGTGTACACCTACGCGGCCTTGCCCAACGGCGGCGGCAACACCAGCGGCGTCACCGTCACCAACACCTCGAGCAAGTATCAGTACGTCGGCGCGAACGCGCTCTCCAGCAGCAAGTTCATCCCCGGCACCACACACTCGATCCACATCGTGCAGGTGAACGCGGGCGGCAGCGTGACGATCAAGGTCGCCGACTCCTCCAGCGGCACCGCCCACGTCGGCGGGTTCCAGCTCCGCAAGATCGATAGCACCCCGATCCGCTTCTACGTCAACGACAACTCGCCCACCGACCTCGACGGCACGAGCTGGGGCACCGCGTACCACGACCTGCAAGTCCCGCTGCTGGCCGCAGAGAACATCGGCGGATCTCACGTTGAGATCTGGGCCTCGCAGGGCTTCTACTACCCGACCGCGGGCGCGTCGCGCACCGCGACCTTCAAGATCTTTAGCGGCGTGAAGCTCTATGGCGGCTTCGCGGGGACCGAGACATCGCTGACCCAACGCACGACCCCGTGGTTCTTCGTCACCGCCATGTCCGGCGGGATCGGTGCCAGCAGCCAGACCGACAACGTCTACCACGTCGTTGACGCCAACGACGCCGACAGCACCACGCTCATCGACGGATTCTCGATCGCTCGCGGCTACGCCAACGGCAGCGGCGACGATTCCGAGGGCGGCGGCATGACCGCGAAAAACTCCTCGATCACCTGCCGCAACGTCAAGTTCCTCTCGAACTACGCGGACGCCGAGGGCGGAGCTGTTCTCTCCACCGGCGGCGACCCCAAGTTCATCAACTCGCTCTTTTTCAACAACTGGACCGGCGGCAGCGGCGGCGGGATCTACCACCACACCAGCGGCACCGCCGAGTTCGCCAACACCGAGTTCCTCAATAACCGGGCCGTCGGCGACGGCGGCGCGATCAAGCTCCTCTTCTCTTTCGGCACGGTCGAAGGGTGCGTCTTCAATGGCAACAACGCCTCGTCGGGCAACGGCGGCGCAATCAACATCGCTGGCAACACCGGCGTCGGGCTCAACGTCCGCATGTCCACACTCGCCAACAACGTCGCCTCCAGCGGCACGGCCGGCGGCATCTACGTCTCGGGCGGTACCGACGCCAGCATGACCAACTCGATCCTCTGGAACAACACCGACGGCGTACCCAACACCGTCACCAACGCGCAATACACCGCCGTGACCGGGCAGGGCTCGTTCGTGACCGCGGCCAACAACACGATCCAAGGCATGGACGCCGATCCGCTCTTTGTCAGCATCCTCGGCACCGATGGCATCCCCGGCAACTCTGACGACGATTTCCGCTTGAACTCGTTCTCGCCGTGCATCGACGTGGGCAACAACACGTTCGTCCCGAGCGACACCTATGACCTCGACAACAACTTCAACGTCTTCGAGAAGTGGGCCGCGGACATCGACGGCAACCCGCGCTTCGTGGACGTCCCCTGGGCCGCGAACCTGGGCGTCGGGCCCGGCGCGATCATCGACCGCGGGGCCTTCGAGCACCAGTACACCCTCTGCCCGTCGGACTTCGACGGCGACGGCTTCGTGACCGGCGAAGACTTTGACGCGTACGTCGCGGCCTTCCAGCTCGGCGTGATCGCCGCCGACTTTAACGACGATGGCTTCGTGACCGGCGATGACTTCGACGCGTTCGTCGCTGCCTTCGAGAGCGGGTGCTGAGTTCTCTGGATGAGACCAGCCCTTCACCTGCTCGACCGAGAAACGTAGTGCCAGAACAACATCGGCCTTTCGGAGAGCTGGATGTCTCGGCAGTAAACCGGTGATTCTAAAGTCGTCTACGAGGGCTGGCTTCATCAGGAAGCCAGCCCTTTTTCATTCGATCCGACGTGCCCGGGTTCGACCTGATCGGAAAGAAACAGTTGCAACACGCATCAAACGAGCCGGGAGTATGCGAACTCAATTTCTCTGAAGGAGTAACGACCACTTGAACCGAGTCCGATCTAGTCGTGCGCTGGAAAAGCCGGGATCCCGGCCACCCACGCTAAGGTCCGAGGCGCTCCCTTGGGGGAGTCCTCATGCAGGAACCGCCGGGGCCGTGACACGACCCTCCGCAACTCGTCTTCGCTCACTCTCGCATCAAACTTTCGCAGTGCTTCTCGCTCGTCATCGTCGATCGGGATGTACACCCACGCCTGCGGATCGTCGCCGTCTGCCCAGTCCACTCTCTCGCAGAACGCTTGAAGAAAAGTCTGCCCGCACGCCCTGCACTGGCGCACCGAAACCATAAAGTGCGATTCATCCACGAGCGTGCTCGCGCGCTCGCCGGTGCGAATCGCTCGCCGCGCAGCCTCGGCGTTCTCGCCCGTGCATGGGCAACCACCAGCACCAGCACCAGCGTCCAGCATGGCTCGCTCCTTGATCGAATTCTGCGCACGCGTGAGTCTCGCTTGGGCGCACGCCGTGCTGGACGCCAAGCCGTCCGCCGACCAAACAAGTCCGGCCATCCCGGGTTCTCGTTGCGGTTCGAGAACCCGGGTGGCCGGTACGTGATCAACTCATTTTTCGGCCGAGCCGACCGCGGCTCAACCCCCGGCGGGCTTTCCGGCGTCCTTCATTGCTTCTTTGATCGCGCTCCCGATGCTCGATCCAAGGTCCTTGGCCGCGCCCTTGAGCCCGTCCACGAGCGCGGACTTGAGCTTGTCTTCGGTCTCGTCGAACTTGTCGCGTGTGGACGTGGGGCAGTTGTTCGAGCCGTCCAAGCTCTTGTAAGTGAACGCGATGCCCTCGTAGCTCAGCGCCACTTCTTCGGTCTCAGGAAGCTGCATGTTCTCCGGCGGCTTGTTGAACCGCATCACCAGGCGGATGGACGCGATGCGGACGCCCGTCATGACGATCGTGTAGTGATTCTCTTCTACTCCGCCCGTCGGCGGCATCCGCCACATCTCTACGTTCACCGAGCCAAACTTCGTGTTTTCGGCCAAGGCGGTCTGCATCGGCGCGGACGACAGGTCCACACTCTTGGTGACGATCATCGCCCGCGGCATCACAGTCTTCGTGGGAAATCCCGACTCGGCGTCAGCGACCGCCCCCATCGTGTGATCGACCGCGAACAAGCGGATCTTCCCCTCGCGACCCTGCTGCCTGACCGAACCCTTGATCTTGCCATCGAAACTCAGAAATGCATCGAGCGCCATGATTTGAACTTTCGGAAAAAAAGCCTTGAAAACTGCGTCCCACGAACCGCGGATCGCACACTAAAAAACGCGCGGGCACGCCCTGACTGAGCGAGTGCCCAAATTCCATGTACTCAAAAACTCGGAACTCAATCCTTAAGCCAGCGAAGTTTCCGTGGGAAGATCCCGAACCTGCATCGCCAGCATTGCTCCTTCAAAGCGACCAACCCCGTCCTCCCGCTGCGGCTCGTGACCCCAGACCAGAACCGCCGCAGGCCGTCCCGCCGCCTGGCACGCCGCCGCGATCGCAAACCCCGACACACTCACCGAGACGAAACCGCTCACCGTTTCATTGAGGTACAGATACACAAGCCGATCCCAGGACCGACATTGCAGGACCGTTGCCTCTCCAACAACCATCCCCGCACGCCGCTCGACCTCGCCGCCCAAGCGCTCGGCCGCCTCCGAGACCCTTTCGAGAAGACGCGCGGACGGCAACCCGCCGCCAGAGACGGACACGATCGGACCCGCGCGCGCACCCGCGCTCATCGCCACCGTTGCACCAGCGGCCCCGGCCGCCAACGTCAAGAACGCTTCCCGCCGACTCACGTCGCTCATGCCTTGTCTCCAAAAAATTGACTTCACAAGGAAATCCAAACCGACAACAAACCAACCGAGATCCTTCTTTCTTCTCGCCGCCCGCAGATTCGGGCCTGCGAGGGTTTTCCATGATCGCACCTCCGAGGCCCGAACAACTCATCGATCACCCCCTCATGCGTCGAGGGGGGAAATCGCGGTCGGGCAAAGTCCAGAAAATACCTTGAAAACCAAAGCTCTGTCAACCGCTCGGGTTATCAGCGAACCCCGGCCGGACGAGGAACACGGAAGACTTGCTCCAACCCCCGGCGTCCCTATACTGCCACGTCCCCGGATGGTCGATGGGCGGGGGCACGGCCTAGGTGTGCGTTCAGCAGGCCGTCACAGCCGTTTTTTTAAGCATTGACCACGGGTGAATGTTCGCTCCGTGGTCCTCACCGAAGCGCCCTGCATGGCGTGGAGCCGCCGGATCCTCCAACACTGTTTTTCAGTGCTGGCAGACCCGCCGATCGACCCTCCCGCCGGTGTCGCTGCACAAGGATTTTCGCCATGGTCATCGCCCCTGCCGTCGCCCCCGCCTCGCCCAACACCTTGGTCCAAGACCTGATCGAAGCGGGCATCCACTTCGGGCAGCGCTCGTCAGGGTGGAACCCCAAGATGGGGCCGTACATCTACGGCAAGCGCAACGGCATCCACATCATCGACATCAAGGAGACCATCAAGGGCCTCCTGCTCGCCAAGAAGTACATCACCAAGCTCGTCAGCGAGGGCAAGGACGTGTGCTTTGTCGGCACCAAGCGTCAGGCCAAAAGCGTGCTTGAGCAGCGCGTCGGCGACATCAAGCAGCACTATGTCACCGAGCGTTGGCTCGGCGGCACGCTGACCAACTTTCGCACGATCCGTCTGCGCCTCAAGCGCCTGCAGGAACTCGAAACCATCGAGGCCAACGATAACTTCGCGAGCTACTCCAAGAAGATGGAGAGCCAGCTTCGCCGCGAGATGAAGAAGATCAAGCGGAACCTCGACGGCATCCGCAACATGGAGAAGCTTCCGGGCGTGATGGTGGTCATCGACGTCCGCAAGGAAGTCACGGCCCTGCTCGAAGCCAAGAAGCTCGGCATCCCCACCATCTGCCTGCTCGACACCGACGGCGACCCCGAGATGGCCGACATCCCGATCCCCGGCAACGACGACTCGATGCGCTCGATCGACGTGATCGTTCGCGAGCTGTGCCTGGCGATCGCCGAGGGCAAGAACCAGCGTTCGGGCGTTCCGACCACGACCGACGCCCCCGCCGCGACCGCGGACCAGCCGCGCCGCAGCCGCCGCACGCAGTTCCGGGCCGACGACTCGTCGCCCACCGACGCGGTCGTCGCTCCCGTGTGAGTAGAACCCAGCAGTATTCAGCCAAATATCGTTCGTGATCCAAGATTTGAGAAACTCAGTCCAGCGCTGTGAGCATCTCGCAGCGCCCGCTCCCGGAGCCCCCCGATGGAAGTCAACGCCAAAGACGTGATGAACCTGCGCAACCGTACCGGCCTGCCCCTGATGGCCTGTAAATCAGCCTTGGCCGAGGCCGCTGGCGACGTGGACAAGGCCGAGGAACTGCTTCGCAAGCAGCTCAAGGGCAAGATGGACAGCCGCGTAGACCGCGCCGCTGGCGAAGGCCGCGTCGCCGTTCACATCGCCCGCGAGGCCGCCTCGATCGTCGAACTTCGCGCCGAGACCGACTTCACCGCCAAAAGCGAGAAGATCATCAACGGCGCGAAGAAGATCTCCGAGCTCGTCGCCCTTGAAGGCCACCCCGGCGACGTCCCCGCCTCGCCCCAGATCACCGCCATCATCGACGACATCCGCATCTCCACCAGCGAGAACTGCTCCTACGCTCGAGGGCACAAGCTTGTCCAAGACCCCGGCTCGGGCACCTTCGGCAGTTACGTCCACCACGACGGCAAAACCGGCGTGATCGTCCAGGCCGAGGGCTCGGTGTCGGACGAAACCCTCCGTCAGATCTGCATGCACATCACGGCCGCCGTCCCCCGCCCGCAGGGAATCAACGCCGACGACGTCCCCGCGAACGTGGTCGAGAAGGAACGCCGCTTCCGCATCGAGCAGGCCATGGAATCCGGCAAACCCAAAGAGATCGCCGAGAAGATGGTCGAGGGCGGCATGCGCAAGTTCTTCGAAGAGATCGCCCTGATGGAGCAGCCCTTCATCATGGATCCGACCAAGAAGGTCAAAGACGTCGTCGGCAAGAACGGCACCATCGTGGCGTTCCTGCGCTGGCAGGTCGGCGAGCAGGTCTGAGTTGTTTGCGAATCGGCTTCGGTGGGTCGCCTTTAGTAGGTCGGCTCTCCGAACCGACTCTTCGCCTCAGCCACCGACGACGCCACAATCCACAACGCCCGCATAAAAAACCTCGCAAAGACGAGGTTTTTTTATGTGCCACGCGAATTAACACACACACAACGAACGCGGCTCGAAGAGCCGCTGCCAACTAAACCAACAATGTCGCCGGTGCCTGCAACAGCGTCTTCACCGTATTCAAGTACGCCGCCGCCATCGCCCCATCGACCACCCGGTGATCGCTCGACATCGTCATCGACATCACGCGACCCACCACCACCTGCGCGTTCTTCACGACCGGCTTCTCGATCGCCGCGCCCACGGCCAGGATCGCCACGTTGGGCGGGTTGATGATGGCCGTGAAGTGGTCTACGCCGAACATGCCGAGGTTCGAGATCGTGAACGTCGAGTCGGACATTTCGTCGGGGCTGAGCCCCTTGGTGCGGGCCTTCTCGGCGAGCTGCTTAGACTGCGAAGAAATCTGCCGCAGCCCGATCTGGTCGGCGTTGCGGATGGTCGCGACGACCAGCCCTCCGCCCTTGGATTCATCGAGCGCGATTGCGATCCCGACATTCACCGCGCCGAGCAACTCGACCGACTCGTTCCCGGCCGTCGCCACCCACCGGCTGTTGACGTACGGGTGCTGGTGCATCGCCAGTGCGCAGGCACGAACGAGGAAGTCGTTGACGCTCAGCTTCACGCCCTGGCTGGCGAGCTGGTCGTTGAGCTGCTGGCGCAGGGCCATGAGCGGGTCCATGTCTACTTCGAGCGTGACCTGGTAGTGCGGGATGGTGGTCTTGGATTCGACGAGCCGCCGCGCGATGACGCGCCGCATGTTCGAGAGAGCGACCGACTTATTCTGAAGGACCGCGCCCATGGCGGGCATCGGGGCGGGCATTGGCGAAGTGGCCGTCTGAGTTTGCTTGGTTGTACCGGGGCCGACCGAGGACTTGGCTTGAATCGCGGGCGGCATCGCAACACCGCCCTTCATCGCGTCTTCAACATCCTTGCGGATGATCCGCCCCGAAGGCCCGCTGCCCTGGATCGCGCCGAGGTCGATGTTCGATTCGGCCGCGATCTTCTTGGCGAGCGGCGAAGCGAACACGCGACCGCCCGTCGCGTGGTCGTGCGACGTCGCGCCATTGCTGCCCGCGCCGTTGCTGCCCGCGCCGTTGACCGCGTGCGGCGGGTCGATCACCGCGAGGCCGCCCGAGGGAGCGGCGTTGCCTTTGGCCTCGCGGCGTATCTCTGGACCAGCAACGTCGGGCGGGCCATGCGACTGGCGCGTGACCTCGACGCCGGTATGGTATGGGTCAACTCGGAGAACAACCGCCATCTGCCATCGCCGTTTGGTGGCATGAAGGCCAGTGGCATCGGCCGTGATGGGGGTGACTACAGTTTCGACTTCTATATGGAAACCAAAAACGTGTGTATTGCACTGGATACCCACGCCATCCCGACACTTGGCCGATCATGAGTCTTTATCAGCTGCAGAAGCTGCTCTACCAGCTCAATCGTGATGACGACAACAAGCAGCTGTTTCAGCGGCAGCCGACGGAATTTGTGGATCGATACGAACTGTCCGAACAGGAACGCACCGCCATCCTTGAAGGCGATATCGGGCTGCTTTATGTGCTGGGCGTCAATGGTCAGATCCTCATGCACTTTGCCGCGTTGCTGGGCATCGCCTGGTTTGACTATCTCGAATTGATGCGACAGGGAGTCAGGAAACACGGGCCGGTACGCGCCGGCGTGTATGCGATGACCGGTGGTGGCGAACGTTATGCCGCAGAGGACCAGCAGCAATGACGCTGGTCTATACCGGCATCGTCAGTCATGCACCAGGCATCACGGGACGGGCCCACCTGGTCGAAAACACCGCTGCACGTGATGCGCTGCATGCCGCCTTCGCCCGGCAACGGGATGAGATTGCCGCAGCGGAACCGGATGTACTGCTGTTGATCGCAGCAGAGCACTTTGCCAATTTTTTCATGAACAACATGCCCGCATTCTGCATGGGGGTGAGTGATCATCACACGGGACCGATCGAAGATCCGGCGTGGCTGAAGATTCCGGTGCGGCGAATTGCGGGTGCCCCCGATCTGGCGCTGCGGCTGACGCAGGACATCATGCAAAGTGTCGATGTGGCCTATGCGCAGGAGTGACGCTGCGATCACGGCCTGATGGTACCACTGCACTTCCTTGATCCCGACAATCGTTACCCGCTGATCCCGGTGAACATCAACTGCCAGGGGCCACCGCTCGCGCCTTTGCATCGAGTGTGGGCCTTTGGCGAAGCCCTGCGGCGAGGGATCGACAAGGTGGACGAGCGGATTGCAGTGCTCGGCACTGGGGGCATCAGTCACTGGCCGGCAACTCCGGATTCAGGGAAGATCAACGAAGCGTGGGATCGCCTGTTTCTGCAGCGGCTGTTTGGTGCGGACAAGTCTGCATTGCTGGCGTATACCGATACCGAAACCTATCGGGATGCAGGCCAGGGCGGTTTCGAGATTCGCACCCTGATTGCTGCCGCAGCGGTCGCCCAGGC
>ENA-ORBV01003460-ORBV01003460.1-microbial-mat-metagenome-genome-assembly--contig:-NODE-3460-length-31547-cov-5.123260_pt1 | contig 31547 bp, 37 predicted proteins | sample MGYA00237777_ERZ505514 | MGnify/ENA primary metagenome ERZ505514 (study PRJEB26160, sample SAMN06269048) | microbial mat metagenome | isolation source: Oligotrophic lake microbial mat | place... | reverse complement strand
CCTGCTCGAACGCATGCACCATGTCCAGCACACTGTAGCCGGTGCCCGTGCCCAGGTTGATGGCCCGGCATTCCGCCTGGCGCTGCAGCCGTTCGAGCGCCTTCAAGTGCCCCAGCGCCAGATCGACCACGTGGATGTAGTCGCGCACGCCAGTGCCGTCGGGCGTTGCATAGTCGTTGCCCCATATGTGGAGATGCGGCCGGCGGCCCACTGCCACTTGGGCGACAAACGGCAGCAGGTTGTTCGGCGTGCCTTGCGGATCTTCACCGATCAGGCCGCTCGCATGGGCGCCGACCGGGTTGAAATACCGCAGGATGGAGATGCGCCAGTCCGGGTTGCTGCAGTACAGATCGCGCAACATGTTCTCTATCACCAACTTGGTCGCGCCGTAGGGGTTGGTTGCCGACAGCGGATGGTCCTCCTGCAGCGGCAGGCGCTGCGGATCGCCGTATACCGTGGCCGACGAGCTGAACACCAGCGTCTTGACATCGCAGGACTGCATCGCCTGCAGCAGACAGAGCGTGCCGCAGACGTTGTTGTCGTAGTACGCCAGCGGGTTCTGCACCGATTCGCCCACCGCCTTGAGGCCCGCGAAATGGATCACCGCCTGCGCGCCGCTGCTGCGCAACGCCCGCTCCAGCGCCGCTGGGTCGCGGATATCGGCGCGAACCACCGCCAGCTTCTTTCCGGTGATGCGTTCGACCCGGTGCAGCGACTCGTGCTGGCTGTTGCAGAAATTGTCGAGCACCGTCACCGCGTGCCCAGCCTGCAACAACTCCACGCAGGTGTGGCTACCGATATATCCCGCACCACCGGTAACGAGGATCATGCTTTCGCCTCATGAGCGCCCCCAGCCCTGGCTGCGCCAGGCCCCCCGAGGGGGTGCGAGGAAACTTGGGAGCGGCCCGGCGTTTCCTCATGAGCGCAACGGCGCTTGCGCCTGGTGCCAGCGCACGACTGTCAGCTGGCAAACACCGTAGCCGGGTCCTCGGCCTCCAGCACCGACCGTGCCCAGCCCTCCAGCTTGCCGGCATCGGCGCGCAGCACCTCATGCTTGACTGCCAGGATCTGCGCCGGATGCATCGAGAAACTGCGCAGCCCCAGGCCCAGCAGGAGCCGGGTGAATCCGATATCACCGGCCATCTCGCCGCAGACGCTGACGCCCTTGCCGCGGGCGTTGCAGCGGGCGATGGTGTCGGCCACCAGGCGCAATACCGCAGGATGCAGTGGGTCGTAGAGGTGGGCCACGGATTCGTCGGCCCGGTCGATCGCCAGCGTGTACTGAATCAGGTCATTGGTGCCAATGGACAGGAAGTCGAAATACTTCAGGAACACATCCAGCATCAAGGCCGCTGCCGGAATCTCGATCATCGCTCCCAGCCGCAACGGCCCGTAAGAAACACCGCGCTTGTCGAGTTGCGTGCGCGCATGGTCGAGCAGCGACAAGGTCTGCCGGATCTCGCTGGCATGGGCCAGCATCGGCACCAGCAGGTTGACCTGCCCATGGGCAGCGGCACGGAGTATGGCGCGCAACTGGGTCAGGAACATGTCCGGGTCGGCCAGGCTCCAGCGGATCGCCCGCAGGCCAAGGGCCGGGTTGAGATGGGCATCGTCCCGCGCAGTCCTGTCCAGCGGCTTGTCCGCGCCGATATCGACGGTGCGTATCGTGACCGGCAAGCCCTGCATGCCTTCGAGTGCGCGTCGGTAGGCCTCGTATTGTTCTTGCTCGTCCGGCAAATGGCCGTTGCGACCCATGAACAGAAACTCGCTGCGGAACAGACCGACGCCGACCGCGCCAGACTGAATGGCTCCGGTAGCGTCCTCGGGCATCTCGATGTTGGCCAGCAGTTCGACCTTCTGTCCATCAAGCGTGAGCGCCGGTGTGTGCAGCAGGCGCGACAGCCGCCCGCGGTCGATTTCACCCTGGCGTTGCCGGAAGCCGTATTCGGCCAGCACGATGGCCGAGGGATCGACGATCACGACGCCGGCTTCGCCATCGACGATCACCCAATCGTCCTGCCGGATCAGATGGCTGGCCATGCGTGCACCGACCACGGCCGGAATGTCCATGCTGCGCGCGACGATGGCCGTATGCGAGGTTCGCCCGCCGACATCGGTGATGAAACCAGCAAACACGCTTTGCTTGAACTGCAGCATGTCGGCCGGCGACAGGTCATGCGCCACCAGGATGAGTGGCACGTCGATGGTCGTCTCCAGCAACAGCTCCTGGTGCACCGTCTTGCGGGGCACGCGCAGCCCGGCATGGGCTATCGGCGAGGCCATGCCGTTCATGGCGGCCAACACCTTTTCGGTGATCTGCTCGAGGTCCGCCTTGCGCTCGCGCAGATACTCATCCTCCATTTCGTCGAATTGACGCGCGATTACCTCCAGCTGCGTCGTGAGCGCCCACTCTGCGTTGTACAGCCGGTCGGCGATCCAGTGCTTGACACCCATGATCAGCTCCTCGTCCTGCAACAGCATCAGGTGCACGTCCATCAGTGCAGTCAGTTCGTGCGGCGCCTCCTTGGGCCCCATGTGGCTGATCGTGCGCTGCAGGCGATGGATTTCGTCGATCACCGCATTGCGGCCGGCCCGGACTCGTTCGATCTCGGCCAGCACCTCGTCGCCGCGGATGAAATAGTGCGCGACATTGACGCGACTCGACGCCACCAGCACGGCACGGCCGATCGCGATGCCGCGCGCAACTGCCAGGCCGTGGATGGAAAAACTCACTCGCCCTCTCCGAACTTGTCGGCGATCAGCGCCAGCAGCGCGTCCATGGCCTCCTGCTCGCGGTCGCCGTCGGTCTCGATCCCGACCGTGGACCCCATGCCCGCAGCCAGCATCATCACGCCCATGATGCTCTTGGCGTTGACACGGCGTTCGCCGCGTGACATCCAGACTTCGCAGGGGTAACTGCCGGCGAGCTTGGTCAGCTTGGCCGATGCACGCGCATGCAATCCCAGCTTATTGCTGATGGTCGCCGGGGTCTTGATCATGTTTCTTTCTGGGCTGATTCTGGGGAGCCGCGGTCGCCACCTGCATCACCCCTTGCACGCCACCGGCCATGGCGCGGGCAACCAGGGCCTCGAGGGGTTCGCGCCGGTAGGTCATGGCACGCAGCAACATCGGCAGGTTGACGCCGGCAATCAGCCTGGCATGCACGCCGTCCACCAGTTTTTGCGCCACGTTGCAGGGTGTGGCTCCAAACACGTCGGTCAGCACCAGTGTGCGCGGGGTGCCGAGCGACTCCATCGCGCGCCGGGCATCGTCCTGCAATTGTTCGAACGGCAGGTCACTATCGATATCCAGAGCGACCACATGCGGCGCGCCATCGGGAAACACGTGCAGCACCGAATGGCGCAGCGCACTGGCCAATGGGGTATGGGCAATGATCAACAGGCCGGCGGTCATGGTGTCGCCTGATTATGGCGCGGGCCACGCAGGAAATGCAGGTACGACGCCATACCGCAGCACAGGAACACCGTGAACGCCAGCCGGTAGGCGCCCGGTTCCGACCATCCCAGCGCCATCAGCGCGTCAATCATCAATCCGATGCTCCACTGGATCACGAACACGCCCAGGAAAATCACCAGGTTGAACGCGGTCAACGCCCGCCCGGCCAGCTCGGGGGCAAATGCCATTCCCAGCGCCGGTTGTGAGGGCGTGACGAAGCTGGAGCACACGCAATACAGCGCGAGCATCGCGCCAGCTGCCGGCCCCATGCCTGCGGGTGTCGCGATGACAAGCGCCATGACGACAAAACTCAAGGGCAGCCCCCAGGTGATCAGGATATCGGCGTCCAGACCGCGCCGCGCCAGCGTGGGCCCCACCATGCCCCAGGCCCAGAAGGTGCACAACATGGCGATGTTGATCCAGAACAGGCCTGTCGCCGACTGCAACGGCGAGAAGCCGGCAATCTTCTCCATCCACGGCGCCGCCCACAAGGTCTGCATCGACAGCAGCCCGCCATAACAGAAGAATCCCAGCGGCGCCAGACGCCGGAAATACGGGTCACCCCAGACCACCCGGTAACCATGCACCGGTACCGTATCGGCAGGGTGCGCAGCCCTGGGTTCCCACTGCGGCACCCGCCAGGCGATGAGCAGCATCGACAACACCATCAAGACCCCCAAAGCCAGAAACATCGGCCGCCAGCCGACGGTCGGCAACAACCACTGCACTGGCAGTGTCGAAGCCACCATTCCGGTGGAGCCGATCATCAGCATCCAGGCGTTGCTGCGGGTCTGGATCGCTGGCGCGAACCAGCGCCGGTAGCCGGTCAAGGGCGCCATCAGGCACGCGCTCAGGCCGACGCCACACAACACGCGGGCTGCCAACAGCGCGGCAAAACTGCTGGCCATCGCGAACGCCAGACATCCGAGCACCGCCACCGCCAGAAAATACAGCAACACCCGTTTCGGGCCGTACCGATCCAGCCAGGTACCCAAAGGCAGTTGCGTGGCCGAAAACCCCAGGAAATAGCCGCCGGCCAGCAAACCGAGGTCGCGCGCATGCATGGAGAACTCCTCGGTCAGCTGCGGCGACAACGTGGCCGTGACAGCCCGTATCAGGGCGGAGAGGAAGTAGGCGCAGGCAAAGGCCAGGAACACCGCAATGGCGGTGCGGCGGGACGAGATGATCATCGCAAGCGCAGCCCGGCGAAGAAGGACTCGGCCGCGTCAGCGGGAATTTCCGGCGCCATCATGAAAACGGCAAACACGTCGCCCCCCTTGGCGAACCACACCCCAAGCAGGCTCACGGCCTGCGCATCACCCCCAGCGCGGCCGGCGCGCAAGACCTGCAACTGGGGCAGCGCCGGCAGACCCTTGGGAGGTTCCGACGACACCGAGCCCGGATCCGACCGCACACCGGCCAGCGTCGATGCGCGCCAGGCGGCCAACACCAACGGTGCCTGCGCGGGATCCGCCAAGACGGCATGGGCGACGGCAAAGGTGACGCCACCGGCGTCACAACTGCGCATCGCCAGATCGCGCGCCTCGTTGGCGATCGGTACGGTGCGCGTCACGGTCTGTGGCTTGCACGGAAACAGCGCCGTCAGGGCGGTGGATCCGATCGGCAGTTCGCGCCAGTTGAAGGTCGGTGCGCAGGCCGACAGAACGCCGACGAGACAAACCGGCAAGGCAAGGGCGAGACGACGACGCATCGGCGGATTATCCAGCCGCCGAGCGCGGCCATCCGCGACAGGGGGTCAACCCGGGCTTGCTTGCGCCCGCATAGGATTCCCGCCCGCGTCGCCGGCGCTACGCGGCCTCATTTGAATACGCCAAACACCTTCTTCAGGATGGCACTGCCGGTGCCGACCGGATCGCGGCGGATCTTTTTCTCCTCTTCCCCGATCATGAAGAACAGGCCATCGAGGGTCTTGCCCGTGACATAGTTTTCGATCTTCGCCTCGTCCTTGCCCACCAGCCCGATGCCGGCCGCCTTGGAGGCCACGCGGTTGTACTTGGACGCGAGATCCACTTTTTCGGTGGCCTTGGTCACGACCGGCAGGAACTGCACGCTCAGTGGCGCTCGCGTCTTGCCCGCAAAAAAGTCCGTGACCGAGGTGTCGCCACCTTGCAGGATCTTCTTCGCATCGGTCACCGACATGGATTTGACCGCGCCCACGAGCAGGTCCTTGGCCATTGGCACCGCCGCTTCGGCTGCCCGGTTCATGGCGGTCAGCAGTTCATCGACCCGCTTGCCTTGGCCAAAGGTCTTGAGCAACTTGGAAGCGTCTTTGAGAAAGCCGGGCAGCGGAATGCGGACCTTGTCGTTGCCCAGGAATCCGTCCTGGCGCCCGAGCAGGCTGACCGCCGCCAGCGCGCCCTTTTCCAGGGCCGTCTTGAGTCCGTCCGATGCCTCTCCATCGGTCAGGTCGCCGAGCGTCAGGGCCGCTGCACGCGCGTGGGCGAGCATGATCACTGAAGCCAGCATGGCGCTGGTAACCGTATTGAAATGCCGTCGATCCATGGTCTTTCCCTGCTTCCGATGTCAAAAGCTTGATCTTGCGCCCTTTTGCGCGTGGCTGACAACCCATTGACGGGGCATCTGCCGTAAACTTTACGTTCGAGAGCCTGGACCGCCGATTGTCCGTCGCAACCTAGCATGCCTTGGGCACGACAAGTTGTAAACGCGGCTTGTTCCGCCCACTTCGAAAAGCAGTCCAACGATGCACACTGCCAGCGACACCATCCGAGTCTGGGACCTGCCGACCCGCCTGTTTCACTGGCTGCTGGTCGCCTGCATCATCGGTTCGGTCGTCACCAGCCAGATCGGCGGAAACGCCATGATCTGGCATTTCCGTTTCGGGTTTGCCATTGCCAGTCTGCTCTTGTTCCGGTTGGTCTGGGGATTGATCGGTGGCCGTTGGTCGCGATTCGCGAGTTTCATTTACAGCCCGGGTACGGTGTTACGTTATCTCAAGGGCCAGGGAGCACCCGAACACAGCATCGGCCATAACCCGCTGGGGGCGGCATCGGTGTTTGCGCTGCTGGTGATTCTGCTGGCACAGGTATCCACCGGCGTGATCAGCGACGACGAGATCGCAGCAGTCGGTCCGTTTGCGAAGTTCGTATCCAACAACACCGTGGCCTTGGCCACGAACTACCACACGACCTACGGGAAGTTCGTGCTGATCGCCCTGATCGTCTTGCATCTGCTGGCCATCACCTACTACTATTTCGCCAAGCGCGACAACCTGGTCAAACCGATGCTCGACGGCGACAAGACGGTGACAACCGGCCCGCTGCAAGGCTCACGCGACGACGCGTTGTCGCGACTGGCTGCGGTGGTGGTGCTGGCCGCCTGCTCCGGGCTGGTGGCCTGGGGCGTGGCACTGGGCGGTTGACCGCAACACCTGCGATACGACGGCCATGCCGATGACCGAACTGCGCACGCCATCAACGGCCCAGGAATGGGATTGCATCCGTGTATTGCTGCGCGAGTGTGCAAGCCAACTCGGAGTCGATCTGTGTTTCCAGGACTTCGAGACCGAGTTGGTGCGGCTACCCAGTCACTATGGCCCGCCGCGCGGTGCCACGCTGATGGCACAGGTGGACGCGGCATCACCCGATTGCCGGGTCGCACTTCCTCAAGGCCGACCTTTGAATCGCCCGGTAAGGCCAGTTCAGGCCTGGGCCTGGGCCAACATGGTGGTCGCGTCGCTGACTTCGAACTTTCCTGGCGCCTCGACATTCAGCGACGTCACCTTCCCGTCCTTGACGAGCATCGAATAACGCGCACTGCGCAGGCCCATGCCCTTGCCATTCAGGTCAAGCGTCAGCCCGGTAGCCTTGGTGAACGCGGCGTCGCCGTCGCCCAGCATGCGCACCTTGCCCTGGGATTTCAGATCACGCGCCCAGGCACCCATCACAAATGCATCGTTGACGCTGACGCACCAGATTTCATCGACGCCCGCGGCCTTGAGCTCAGGGTACTTCTCAAGGTAACCCGGCACGTGTTTGGCCGAACAGGTCGGCGTGAACGCACCGGGCAGGGCAAACACCGCGATCGTCTTGCCCGCAGTGGCCTTGGCGACCGCTACCGGGTTGGGGCCGATGCTGCATCCGTTGCCTTCGACTTCCGAAAATTCCATCAGCGTGGCTTCGGGAAGGGTGTCGCCTACTTTGATCATGGTTCGCTCCTGTTGGGGGTTCGTGGTTGTCCGCGGTCCGAGTGTGGAGCCGCCGGGTGAGATCTGTTTCGCACATGCAAAGCAAAACGGCTCACATTGTGAGCCGTTTTGCGACTAGGCGCCGCCGGGCAGCGCAATGCCATCAGACAATGACTGCTTTCTGGATCAACTTGGTCGCAACCCAGTTCTTGGTCTTGGAGATCGGACGGCTCTCGGTGATCTCGATGGTGTCGCCCATTTTGTACTCACCGTTTTCATCGTGGGCGTGGTACTTGCTGGACTTGCCAACGATCTTGCCGTAGAGGTCGTGCTTGACACGCCGCTCGATCAGCACTGTCACCGTCTTGGCACGCTTGTCGCTGACCACCTTCCCGATCAGGGTACGTTTGCGGGATACTTTTGCTTCAGTCACTTGACCGTTTTCTTCCGTCATTTGGCCGCTCCTTCTTTGGCAGGCTGGGCCGCATGTTGCTTCTCGGCCAGGATCGTCTTGGCGCGAGCAATGTCGCGCCGCGTCGAACGCAGCGTCGAGGTGTTGGTGAGTTGCTGAATGGCCTTTTGCATGCGCAGGCCGAAGTGCGCCTTTTGCAACGACTTGACTTCCGTTTCAAGGGCAGCCACGTCTTTCTGGCGTAGTTCTTTGGTGTTCACGATAGTTCTCCGGGCAGTGGCCCTTATTGGCCGATCATGCGCGCCACGAATGTGGTGCGCAGCGGCAGTTTGGCCGCCGCCAGGCGAAACGCCTCACGTGCCAGTTCTTCTGGCACGCCGACGATCTCGTAGAGCACCTTGCCGGGCTGGATCTCGGCTACGTAGTACTCGGGGTTACCCTTACCGTTACCCATCCGCACCTCTGCGGGTTTCTGGGAAATCGGCTTGTCCGGGAAGATCCGGATCCAGATGCGGCCACCACGCTTGACGTGGCGGGAAATCGCCCGACGGGCGGATTCAATCTGGCGGGCCGTCAGGCGGCCACGATCGGTGGACTTGAGACCAAAGTCTCCGAAGGCCACCGAATTGCCGCGGGTGGCAATGCCGGTATTGCGGCCTTTTTGCTCCTTGCGGTATTTTCTGCGAGCGGGTTGCAGCATGGTTTTCTCCGATTGCTAGACCTGGAAATCAGGTCTTGGTACCGTCAGCTGCTGCAGCTGGCGCGCTTGCCTTGCGGACGCGCTTAACGGAGGGTTTGGTGGCGTCAGCGGGTGCTGCAGCCGTGGCTTCTGCTGGCTTGTCGCTGCCATCGGCCGGCGCCATGTTGGCGCCGACAGCGCGGCGCGCTGGCCGAGCACCTGTCGGTCGATCGGAGCCCGGACGTGCATCGCGACGCGGACCACGCGGGCGACGCTCGTCTTCGGAGCGTGGCTCGGCGGCGGCTGGCAAGTCGTTTCGGCCCAGCGTATCGCCCTTGTAGACCCAGACCTTGACGCCGATGACGCCATACGTGGTCTTGGCTTCCGAGGTGCCATAGTCGATGTCGGCGCGCAGGGTATGCAACGGCACACGGCCTTCGCGGTACCACTCGCAACGGGCGATCTCGATGCCGTTCAGGCGACCCGAGGACATGATCTTGATACCCAGCGCGCCCAGGCGCATCGCGTTTTGCATCGCGCGTTTCATCGCACGGCGGAACATGATGCGTTTCTCGAGCTGCTGCGTGATGCTGTCGGCGATCAGCTTGGCATCGATCTCGGGCTTGCGCACTTCCTCGATGTTGACGGCCACCGGCACGCCCAGTTGCTTGCCCAGCTCGCGCTTGAGGTTCTCGATGTCCTCGCCCTTTTTGCCGATCACCACGCCCGGCCGTGCCGAGAAGATGGTGATGCGCGCGTTCTTGGCGGGGCGCTCGATCAACACGCGCGATACCGACGCGTTCTTGAGTTTCTTCTTGAGGTACTCGCGCACCTTGATGTCTTCGGCCAGCATGCCGGCGAAGTCACGGTCGCTTGCGTACCAGCGTGACGCCCAGTTGCGGCTGACCGACAGGCGAAACCCTGTGGGGTGGATTTTTTGTCCCATATTGTCTGTGCCTCTATCAGTTGCCGACCGTCACGTACACGTGGCACGTGGGCTTGCGGATCTGGTTGCCGCGCCCCTTGGCGCGGGCGGTGAAGCGGCGCAGCGAGGTGCCCTGCTCGACATAGATGGTCTTGACCTTCAGTTCGTCGATATCGGCACCGTCGTTGTGCTCAGCGTTTGCAATCGCAGACTCCAGCACCTTCTTGATGATCACGGCAGCTTTTTTCTGTGTGAACTGCAAGGTGTTCAAGGCCTGGTCGACCCGCTTGCCACGAATCAGGTCGGCGACGAGCCGGCCCTTGTCCACGGACAGACGCACGCCGCGCAATGTTGCTTTGGTTTCCATGTGTTGCCTTACTTTCGCACGACTTTTTTGTCGGCCGGATGACCTTTGAAGGTCCGAGTGAGCGCGAATTCGCCCAGCTTGTGGCCGACCATCTGGTCGGTGATATAGACCGGCACGTGCTGCTTGCCGTTGTGCACGGCAATAGTCAGGCCGATGAATTCCGGCAGGATCATCGAACGGCGCGACCAGGTCTTGATCGGTTTCTTGTCCTTGCCGGTGACCGCCTTGTCGGCCTTCTGGGCCAGGTGGTGGTCGACGAAAGGACCTTTTTTGAGTGAGCGTGTCATGTACGTGCCCCTTACTTCTTGCGACGCGACACGATCATTACCTGCGTGCGCTTGTTGTTGCGGGTGCGATAACCCTTGGTCAGGTTGCCCCACGGATCGACAGGATGACGACCTTCGCCGGTCTTGCCTTCACCACCACCATGCGGGTGGTCCACCGGGTTCATGACCACTCCGCGCACCGTCGGGCGGATACCCATCCAGCGCTTGACGCCGGCCTTGCCCAGGCGGCGCAGGCTGTGCTCTTCATTGGCCACCTGGCCAATGGTTGCGCGGCAGTCGATGTGGACCTTGCGCACTTCACCCGAACGCATGCGCACCTGGGCATATGTGCCTTCGCGGGCCAGCAGAGTCGCCGATGTGCCGGCAGAACGCACGACCTGCGCACCCCGACCAATCTGCAACTCAACGCAATGGATGATCGAACCCACCGGAATGTTGCGGATCGGCAAGGTGTTGCCGACGCGGATCGGTGCTTCGGCCCCGTTGACGATCGTCGCACCCACTTCAAGGCCACGCGGGGCGATGATGTAGCGGCGCTCGCCATCGGCGTAACACACCAGTGCCAAGTGCGCCGAGCGATTCGGGTCGTACTCGATACGCTCGACCTTCGCCGGGATGGCGTCCTTGGCACGGCGGAAGTCGACCACGCGGTAATGGTGCTTGTGACCACCCCCTTTGTGGCGCGTCGTGATATGCCCGTTGTTGTTGCGGCCTGCATGCTGGAACTGGGGCTCGAGCAGCGGCGCGTAAGCCTCGCCCTTGTGCAGGTGATCGCGGGAGATCTTCACCACGCCACGACGGCCTGGTGAAGTTGGTTTCATCTTGATGACAGCCATGATTACGCAGCCTCCCCGCTCAGGTTCAGTTCCTGGCCCGGCATCAGCGTGACATAGGCTTTGCGCACATTGTCACGACGACCCATGGACTTGCCGAACCGCTTGGATTTGCCCTTGGTGTTGACGACCGAAATGCCCTTGACCTCGACCTTGAACATCAGTTCAACGGCCGCCTTGATCTCGTGCTTGGTGGCATCTTGCAGCACCTTGAAGGTGACCGCATTGTTTTTCTCGGCAACCATGGTGGCCTTCTCGGACACGATCGGCGCCACGAGGACCTGCATCAGCCGGCCTTCATCGAATTTCACGGCGCTCATGCGAACATCTCCTTGAGCTTGTCCATCGCGGCACGGGTGACCAGCACCTTGCGGTAGTGGACCAGCGAGACCGGATCGGCATAACGCGGCTCGACCACCAACACGTTGGCCAGGTTGCGCGATGCCAGGTACAGGTTTTCGTCGACCTGATCGGAAATCACCAGGACTGAGTCCAGGTTCATGGCCTTCAGGCGGGCGGCGAAAGGCTTGGTCTTGGGCGAATCAACGGTCCATGACTCGACCACAGCCAAACGGCCTTCCCGAGCGAGCTGCGAGAAAATTGACGCCATGCCGGCGCGGTACATCTTCTTGTTGATCTTGTGGCTGAAGTTCTCGTCCGGCATGTTCGGGAAGATGCGGCCGCCTCCGCGCCACAATGGCGAGGAGGTCATACCGGCACGGGCGCGGCCCGTTCCCTTTTGCTTGAACGGCTTCTTGGTCGAGTGCTTGACCTGCTCGCGGTCTTTCTGGGCACGGGTGCCCTGGCGCGCGTTGGCCTGGAAAGCCACCACAACCTGGTGCACCAGGTCTTCGTTGTATTGGCGACCGAAGACCGTCTCGGGCGCGTCGAATTTGGACGTCGCCTGGCCTTGTTCATTAAGGAGTTCGAGCTGCATCAGTTCGCTCCCTTCACGACCTGGGCGTTGCCCTTGGCCTTGACGGCGGGACGCACCGACACGAATCCGCCCGAGGCACCCGGAATAGCACCGCGGATCAGCAACAGCTGACGCGATTCGTCGATGCGGAAGATATCGAGGTTCTGGGTGGTCACGGTCTCGTCGCCCATGTGACCGGTCATGCGTTTGCCCGGAAACACGCGACCTGGATCCTGCGCCATGCCGATCGAGCCTGGCACGTTGTGCGACCGGCTGTTGCCGTGCGTCGCGCGCTGCGAGGACATGTTGTGGCGTTTGATGGTTCCAGCGAAGCCCTTGCCGATCGAGGTGCCCTGCACGTCGACCTTCTGGCCCACGGCGAACACATCGGTCACGGGCACCGTGGTACCGGCCGGATACCTGGCGGCAGCGTCGGCGGTCACACGGAATTCCTGGATGATCTCGCCGGCTTCCACACCTGCCTTGGCAAGGTGGCCCGCGGCGGGCTTGGTCACGCGCGATGCACGACGGGCACCAAACGTCACTTGCAAGGCGACGTAACCGTCGTTCTCTTGGGTTTTGACCTGGGTCACGCGGTTGTCAGACACATCCACCACCGTGACAGGAACTGCATCCCCGTCGTCGGTGAATAGGCGCATCATGCCCACCTTGCGGCCCAGCAACCCGAGGGAGTTGCTCAGACTCATTTTTTTCTCCGTAACTTTCACCGGTACGACTGCAATTGGCCGCACACGTTGGGATGTGAAAGACTGTTAATAAAACTCTGCGGGCAATGTTGCCATTTCCCGCAGAGCCCTCGATTGTATGCCGGTAGATGCCTACCGGCAAGCCATTTTTCGAATGATGGCCTTATTGCAACTTGATCTCGACATCGACGCCGGCCGGAAGATCGAGCTTCATCAGCGCGTCCACCGTCTTGTCGGTCGGATCCACGATGTCCATCAGACGCTGATGGGTGCGGATCTCCAGCTGGTCGCGGCTCGTCTTGTTGACGTGCGGTGAGCGCAGGATGTCGAAACGTTTCATGCGTGTTGGCAGCGGCACAGGGCCTTTGACAATGGCACCGGTGCGTTTGGCGGTGTCGACGATCTCGGCTGCCGACTGGTCGATCAGCTTGTAATCGAAGGCCTTCAGGCGAATGCGGATTTTCTGTTTGGTAGCCATGACAGTTCCTTGGCGATTACGCGATGATCTTGGCAACCACACCGGCGCCGACGGTCTTGCCGCCTTCGCGGATCGCGAAACGCAGGCCTTCTTCCATCGCGATCGGGTTGATCAGCTTGACGGTGATCGACACGTTGTCGCCCGGCATCACCATCTCCTTGCCCTCGGGCAACTCGATCGCGCCAGTCACGTCCGTCGTGCGGAAGTAGAACTGCGGTCGATAGTTGTTGAAGAACGGCGTGTGACGGCCACCCTCGTCCTTGGACAACACATAGATCTCGCCGGTGAAATGCGTGTGCGGCTTGATCGAACCGGGCTTGCACAGCACCTGGCCGCGCTCGACCTCTTCGCGCTTGGTGCCGCGCAGCAAGATACCCACGTTGTCTCCCGCCTGGCCCTGGTCGAGCAACTTGCGAAACATCTCCACGCCCGTGCAGGTGGTCTTCTGGGTGTCCTTGATACCGACGATCTCGATCTCTTCGCCCACCTTGACCACGCCGCGCTCGATACGCCCCGTGACCACGGTGCCACGACCGGAGATGGAGAACACGTCCTCCACCGGCATCAGGAACGTGCCGTCGATGGCACGCTCGGGCGTCGGGATGTAGCTGTCCAGCGCATCGGCCAGCTTCATGATCGCGATTTCGCCCAACTCCCCCTTGTCCCCCTCCATGGCCAGCTTGGCCGAGCCGTGGATGATCGGGGTCTTGTCGCCAGGAAACTCGTACTTGTCGAGCAACTCGCGCACTTCCATCTCGACGAGTTCGAGCAACTCGGCATCGTCCACCATGTCGCACTTGTTCAGGAACACGATGATGTAGGGAACACCCACCTGGCGCGCCAGCAAGATGTGCTCGCGGGTCTGGGGCATCGGGCCGTCAGCGGCCGAGCACACCAGGATGGCGCCGTCCATCTGGGCCGCGCCGGTGATCATGTTCTTCACATAGTCGGCGTGGCCAGGGCAGTCCACGTGCGCGTAGTGCCGGTTGGCCGTCTCGTATTCGACGTGCGCCGTGTTGATCGTGATGCCGCGTGCCTTCTCTTCGGGCGCCGCGTCGATCTGGTCGTAGGCCTTGGCTTCACCGCCGAACTTGGCCGCCAGGATCGTCGTGATCGCCGCCGTCAGCGTCGTCTTGCCGTGGTCCACGTGTCCGATCGTGCCCACGTTCACGTGGGGCTTGGTACGTGCAAATTTTTCTTTTCCCATTTGTCCATTCTCCAAAGAGCTATGTCAGTGGTTACGGTTTAATGTTTCCGATCCGGCCGGGTTTTCTGCTCGCACTGACACGAGAGAAGACACGGATCGAAGACAGAGATCAGGGTGGCCGGCGCTCCGTCCGGATCGCCGACCACCCCGGATACAACTTATTTGGCGCGCGCAGCCATGATGGCTTCCGACACATTGCGCGGCGCTTCCGAGTAATGCTTGAATTCCATCGTATAGGTGGCACGCCCTTGCGACATCGAGCGCAGCGTGGTGGAGTAGCCAAACATTTCCGAAAGCGGCACCTCGGCCTTGATGACTTTGCCACCACCGACCATGTCGTCCATGCCCTGCACCATGCCACGACGTGATGCCAGGTCGCCCATCACGTTGCCGGCATAATCTTCCGGCGTTTCCACTTCGACCGCCATCATCGGCTCAAGGATCACCGGGCTGGCCTTGCGGCAACCGTCCTTGAAACCGAAGATGGCCGCCATCTTGAAAGCGTTCTCGTTCGAGTCCACGTCGTGATACGAACCGAAATGCAACGTCACCTTGACGTCCACGACCGGGTAGCCCGCGAGTACGCCGGCATTTAGCGCCTCGATGACACCCTTCTCGACCGCGGGAATGTATTCGCGTGGAACCACCCCGCCCTTGATCGCATCGACAAACTCGAAGCCCTTGCCCGCCTCGTTCGGCTCGATCTTGAGCACGACGTGGCCGTATTGGCCTTTGCCGCCGGACTGGCGCACGAACTTGCCTTCCGAATCTTCCACCGTCTTGCGGATGGTCTCGCGGTAGGCAACCTGCGGCTTGCCCACATTGGCTTCCACGCCGAACTCGCGCTTCATCCGGTCGACAATGATCTCCAGATGCAACTCGCCCATTCCGGCGATCAGCGTCTGCCCGGACTCTTCATCGGTCTTGACGCGGAAAGAGGGATCCTCCTGCGCCAACCGCTGCAATGCGATGCCCATTTTTTCCTGGTCGGCCTTGGTCTTGGGCTCAACAGCCTGCGTGATGACGGGCTCCGGGAACACCATCCGCTCGAGCAGCACGATGGCCGACGGATCACACAAAGTCTCACCAGTGGTGACGTCTTTCAGACCCACACACGCGGCAATATCGCCGGCGCGGATCTCGCTGACCTCTTCGCGGTTGTTCGCGTGCATCTGCACGATCCGGCCGATGCGCTCTTTCTTGCCGCGAATCGGGTTGTAGACACTGTCGCCCTTCTGCAGCACACCGGAATACACGCGTACGAAGGTCAACTGACCTACGAACGGGTCGGTCATCAGCTTGAATGCCAGCGCCGAAAACTTTTCGCTATCGTCCGCCCTGCGGGTGACGGGCGCCTCATCTTCATCGGTGCCGCCAACCGGCGGAATATCGACCGGCGAGGGCATGAACTCGATGATGGCGTCCAGCATGCGCTGCACACCCTTGTTCTTGAAGGCAGTGCCACAGAACATCGGCTGGATTTCGCTGGCGATGGTACGGGTGCGGATGCCCAGCTTGATGTCGTCCTCGGACAGGTCACCCTCTTCGAGGTACTTGTTCATGAGTTCTTCGGACGCCTCGGCTGCCGCCTCCATCATCTTCTCGCGCCACTGCTTGGCCAACTCCAGCAGATCGGCAGGTATCGGCTGGTATTCGAACTTCATGCCCTGGCTGGCCTCGTCCCAGAAGATGGCGCGCATCTTGATCAGGTCGACCACGCCCTTGAAGTTCTCCTCGGCGCCGATCGGAATCACGATCGGAATCGGGTTGGCCTTCAGGCGCAGGCGCATCTGGTCGTGCACCTTGAAGAAATTGGCGCCGGTACGGTCCATCTTGTTGACAAACGCCAGACGCGGCACCTTGTACTTGTTGGCCTGGCGCCAGACAGTCTCGGACTGGGGTTGCACGCCGCCCACGGCGCAATACACCATGCAGGCGCCGTCGAGCACGCGCATCGAGCGCTCGACCTCGATCGTGAAGTCCACGTGGCCGGGGGTGTCGATGATGTTGATGCGATGCTCAGGCCACGACGTATCCATGCCGCGCCAGAAACAGGTGGTTGCGGCCGAAGTGATCGTGATGCCACGCTCCTGCTCCTGCTCCATCCAGTCCATGGTGGCAGCGCCGTCGTGCACCTCACCGATCTTGTGGTTCACACCGGTGTAAAAAAGAATACGCTCAGTCGTGGTGGTCTTGCCGGCGTCGATGTGGGCCGAAATTCCAATGTTGCGATAGCGTTCGATGGGAGTAACGCGAGGCATGATCAATCCTTAGTTGCCGATAAATACTAAAAGCAGCCCCGCACAGGCCACCCCTCGGTCCAGGGCGGCAACGGCAAGGCTCGGCGGGCGTAGCCGACATTCACACAAAGAGCCGATAGCGGCTCAATCCCTGCCGCGGCAACATCGATCACCCGGCCGGACGCACCCGAAAAGACAACCGCCTAGAAGCGGAAGTGCGAGAAAGCCTTGTTGGCCTCTGCCATGCGGTGAACCTCGTCACGCTTTTTCATGGCACCGCCACGACCTTCCGTGGCCTCCATCAACTCGTTGGCCAAGCGCAACGCCATGGACTTCTCGCCGCGCTTGCGGGCGGCTTCCTTGATCCAGCGCATGGACAGCGCCAGGCGACGGACGGGACGAACCTCGACGGGCACCTGGTAGTTCGCACCGCCGACCCGGCGCGACTTGACTTCAACCATGGGCTTGACGTTGTTGATGGCCATGGTGAAGGCCTCGACCGGGTCCTTGCCCGGGTTCTTTTTCTCGATCTGCTCCAGCGCACCATAAATGATGCGTTCTGCGACCGCCTTTTTGCCGCCTTCCATGATCACGTTCATGAACTTCGACAACTCGACATTGCCGAATTTGGGATCCGGCAGGATCTCACGTTTTGGGACTTCGCGACGACGTGGCATTTTTCACCTCTTTGCTTCAGTTGGCACTCTTGCGAGCACCGCGGGAGTCAAGAACAACCCCCACTTACTCGACCCATCCGGACAATTCCGGAGTTCGGGTCACTTCGTCCGACACCGCCAGCCAGGGCAGGCACCGGACACCGACAACAGGAAATTTCAGCGCTTTTCCATGCGCGCGAGCCGCAGGGCCCGCCGTGATCACAGGCTGATCAAGCCTTCTTCGGACGCTTGGCGCCGTACTTGGAGCGCGACTGCTTGCGATCCTTGACGCCTTGCAGGTCGAGCGAACCGCGCACGATGTGGTAGCGAACGCCAGGCAGATCCTTGACCCGGCCACCGCGCACCAGCACCACCGAGTGCTCCTGCAGGTTGTGGCCTTCGCCACCAATATAGGAGATGACCTCGAAACCGTTGGTCAAACGCACCTTGGCCACCTTGCGCAGCGCCGAGTTGGGCTTTTTGGGGGTGGTGGTGTAAACACGGGTGCAAACGCCACGGCGCTGCGGGGAGTTTTCCATCGCGGGGCTCTTGGACTTGATCTTTTCGACCTCGCGCCCCTGGCGTACTAGCTGGTTAATGGTTGGCACAAAGCCTCCTGTTGGCAAACACCATGGGCAACCCATGGCGCTGGCGGTTGAACGTCCCTAAACGTTATCGATTCCGACAAAAAAACGTGAACCCCTCGGCAACCGCCGAAAAGCCCACGAGTATAGCAGCGCTAATTTTCGCCCGCATGACATCCCGCGCCTGTGCCAGGGCCGGAGCCGCACACATCCCGATGTTCCGGTACTGGCGGCCCGGCCGGCCGCGCCAACCGCGCGCGGACCCAGCCTGTCCGACCGCTCGTCGCGCCTTTATTTGATCCAGAGCCGGATGGCGTCCCAGGCGCGGCCGAGAACACCGGCCTGCGGCACGTCCTCCAGCGCCAGCAACGGCCGCTCCGCCACGACCTGGTCACCGGCAAGAACCTTCAGCGTGCCCACGGTCTGGCCCTTCGTGAATGGCGCAACCAGTGGATCGGGCCGCACGATCTGGGTCGTGATCTTGCCACCGGTGCCCGACGGCACGGTCACGATCAGCGGCTGCGGCCGGCCCAGCTTGACGGTGGGCGCAACGCCTTTCCAGACTGCCGGCGTCGCCACCGGCTGATTGGCATCGAACAGTTTGACCGCCTCGAACGCCGTATAACCCCAGTTGATCAGCTTTTGCGACTCGTTGGCTCGCGCATTCTCGCTGGCGGCACCCAGGACCACCGACAACAACCGGCGCCCGCCCGTCGCCTCGACACTGCCCGCCGGTGCACCGGCTTGCACCAGGTTCGGGAAATCGCGTCTGGCCGTGACGATCATGCAATACCCGGCCGCTTCGGTATAACCTGTCTTGAGCCCGTCGACCGACGGATCGCGGTACAGCAGCAAGTTGCGGTTGTTGTCGTTGCTGGCCGGGGTGCCGGCGTAGCGGTACTTCTTGGTCGCGTAATAACCCACATACTCCGGGAAGTCCTGCATCAGGCGGCTGGCCAGGATGGACAGGTCGCGCGCCGTGGTGGTGTGACCGGACTCCGTCAGCCCTTCCGGATTGCGGTAACCGGTATTTTTCATGCCCAGGGCCTTTGCCTGGTCGTTCATCAGCTTGACGAACTGCTCGACAGTGCCGCCCACGCCCTCGGCCAGAGCGATGGTGGCGTCGTTGCCGGACTGCACAATCATGCCTTTGATCAGGTCCTCGACCGGCACCTGCATCTTTGGGTCGATGAACATGCGCGAGCCTTCCATCTTCCAGGCGCGCACGCTGACCGGCAAGGTCTGGGTCAGCGCAATCTTCTTGCTGCGCAAGGCATCGAACACCAGGTAGGCGGTCATCAGCTTGGTCAGCGAGGCTGGCTCCACGCTGGCCTCTGCATCCTTCTCGGCCAGCACCTGGCCCGAGGTGATGTCCACCAGCAGATACGACCGGGCAGCGATCTCCGGCGGTTGTGGTGCCTGGGCGCCAACGGCCAGGGCAAAGGAAAGAACGAAAGCAGAAATCAGGGTCTTCATGTCTTGTACAGGGAAGGTTCCGGGTCCGGGCCGTCAGCCCAGGGCAAACCTGGGCATGGCACCGGGATCTGGCATCGGGAGCGGCGGGCCAACTCGCGCGTGGCACGCCAGCGAGAGCCGCGCCCGTACGATTGTCCCCGAAAAACATGCCGCGCCCGATGCGGCCCGGTAAGCGAAAGTCACGCGCCGGTGCAGCGGCGCAACCCAGGCAGCCGAATTGTGCTGATCAGCGCCCCAGATGGGCGGGCGTCAGCAGGCGCTCGACAATTTGGCCCTTCTTGAGATGCGATTCGACGATTTCCTCGATGTCATCGGCATCCACATAGGTGTACCACACGGCCTCCGGATAAACGACCGCCACCGGACCCGCGGCACAACGGTCGAGGCAGCCGGCCTTGTTGACCCGCACGTTGCCGGGGCCGGATAAGCCGGCGTCCTTGACCAACTGCTTGCAGCGGTCGAAACCGGCCTGCGCCGCATGCTGGGAACAGCTAGCCTCTCCATTCTTGCGCTCGTTCAGGCAAAAAAAGATGTGGCGCTGGTAATACGAGTTGGGCGTGGCGGGAGCCGCCGGGGCTTGATCAGACATAGACGGATTCTAGTTTTCCCGATCCTGGATCCAGATGTGCTGCAGCAGATACACCAAGGCGGCATAAGGCCACAACCAGCCCAGCCATTGCACCAGCCCGTGGAACCGGATGAACCGGCCCTGCTCCCAGGTCTGCAACGTCTGCGTGAAATACGGATCGGCCGGCGCCTGGTTGAGCAGGCTCAGGTACATGCCCATGGCCAGCAGCGCCAACGCAGCACCGGCCCGGTGCGGTACCCGAACCAGCACCAGCGCCAGCACCAGCCCGGTCACCAGGCCCGCCAGCACCGGCCGATAAACCCACTCCCACGCGTGTTGCGGCCCATAAGTGAGCGCCGCCGACAGGCTGGTCATTGCAATACCGACCACCACGGTAAGCAGCGCGAATACCGCCCGGCGTACCGCTGCGCGGACGATGCAATATCCCAGCAAGCACGGAATCAACAGACCCAGCGCCACGCAGAAAAACTCGACCTGCGGCACCAGCCACTGGGCTGGCATGTCGCGCGCCGGCAGCCACTGCAGGAACGGCGTGTCCTGCAGCGCCGCCTCCAGCGCCGACAGGACCCGGTCCAGCACCTGGCCCAGCCCCAGGGGCACCACCAGCGGAAACAGCAATACCACTGGCCACAAGGCCAGCAGCGCCAGCGCACCACGGATTTCGCCGACGAACCAGCGTGCCCGGATGCGCCCCCAGCGGGCCAAAGCGCCGAAACGCTCGAGCCACGAGGCGGACACGGCGCCGAGCCATCCACCCAGCACATTGAGACCGAAATCCACGTTCGACGGAACGCGCGCGGGCAGATAGATCTGCACCGTCTCCATACCCATCGACACCAGCAGACAGACCAGGGTCGCGCCAGCCACGGCGTTGCGCCCACGCCCGGTTCGACAGGCCGTCAGCGCCAGGAAAAAGCCAGCTGGCACATAACCCAGGATATTGGAGCCCACATCGAAGCCCGTCCAGTACCGGGGCCAGGGCGCCACCAGGAACACCCAGGGTGCCACACCCTGGTCGCGCCAGTCCGTGAAGGGGTACAGACTGGCATACATGATCAGGCCGATGCAGCTCAGCGCCAGTGGCCAGGCTGAGGTCTTTTGCACCGGGATCAGAACGGCTTGACCACCACGAGGATCACAGTCGCCAACAACATCAGCACCGGCAACTCGTTGAACCAGCGGAACCAGACATGCCCGTGCGCGTCACGACCCCCACGCAGACGCTGCAACAAAAAGCCGCAGGCCTCCTGGTAACACAAGGTCAGCACGACGACACCGAGCTTGAGCCACAACCATCCATTGGCAGGCCCCTGCCCGAAACCCGGCACGGGCCACAACAGCACCAGCAGCCAGATGCCGAAACCGACGGCTGGCCACGACAACACGCGGGTGAAACGCAACAACTTGCCCGCCATCAGCAACAGCCGATCACGCTCCGCCACCGAACCAGGTGCAACCATGGCCAGGTTCACGAAGATACGGGGCAAATAAAAAAGTCCCGCAAACCAGCTGGCCACAAAGACGATGTGCAAGGACTTGATCCAGAGCATGTGGCCAGTTTAGGGCAAGGAGCCACGTCTGCCGCCGGATACGCAGGTATGTGGTACACGGCACGTGTAGCGAGAACCCGCCAAAAAAATCCCCAGCCCGAGGGCTGGGGATACAAGCCTTTTTTGCTGTCACACATCAAGGCCCCGCTCAGGGAGGAAAAGCGGGGAGCGGCGAACCGCCCAAACGAAATCTAACAAATATGGATACGGGATTCAATACTTCTGTTACAAATGTGTCGCTTCGGCGACAGCACGTCGCCTCTCACCCTCTGAGCGCACCGTTGATGCACAATTTTGACCATGACACCATTCGCCCCTTACCCTCTCGGTCGCCCGCGCCGCCTGCGCCGCGACAGCTTCACCCGTGACCTGGTACGCGAACATGCGGTACGACCGAGCGACCTGATCTACCCGGTTTTTGTCGTCGATGGCGAGCGCCGGCGCGAACCGGTTGCCTCCATGCCTGGCGTCGAGCGGCTCAGCGTGGACCTGCTGCTGCCAGTGGCAGAACAATGCGTCCAGCTCGGCATTCCCGTCATGGCCTTGTTCCCGGTCATCGATGCTGCACTCAAGACACCGGACGGCAGCGAAGCCATGAACGCGGGCGGGCTGATTCCGCGGGTCGTGGCGACCTTGAAGAAACGGTTCCCGGATCTGGGCATCATGACCGACGTCGCGCTCGACCCCTACACCAGCCACGGCCAAGACGGCGTGCTGGACCCGGACCCGGCCGCCGATGGTTATATCCTCAATGACGAGACGGTCGAAATCCTGGTTCGGCAGGCGCTGACGCAGGCGCAGGCCGGTGTCGATATCGTTGCCCCGAGCGACATGATGGACGGCCGTATCGGCGCGATCCGCCAGGCGCTGGAGGGCAATCGGCTGATGCATACCCGGATCATGGCCTACAGCGCCAAATACGCGAGCGCCTTCTATGGGCCCTTTCGCGACGCCGTCGGATCGGCGGCGAACCTGGGCAACAGCAACAAGAAGGTCTACCAGATGGACCCTGGCAACACCGACGAAGCCTTGCGCGAAGTCGCGATGGACATCGCCGAAGGCGCTGACATGGTGATGGTCAAACCCGGCATGCCCTATCTGGACGTGGTGCGGCGGGTCAAGGACCAGTTCCGTGTGCCGACCTTCGCCTACCAGGTCAGCGGTGAATACGCGATGCTCAAGGCTGCCGCGCAGAATGGCTGGCTGGACCACGACGCAGTGATGATGGAAAGCCTGCTGGCGTTCAAACGTGCCGGCGCGGACGGCGTGCTGACGTATTTCGCGCTCGACGCGGCCCGGCTGCTGCAAACCCGCTGACCCTTGCGCCCCCGTGGGGCGGGCACAACAATTGACGCGCGTCACATGATCATGTGATTCGCCGCCGCGCGATTCCCCATAAACTGCGTCGACACGACAACGCAGGGGCAAGAACATCTTGATGCGGCCTGCGATGCTGAGCCTGGCTGTAGCGGCTGCCTTCACCGCGCAGCCCGGCGTCTGATAGAACCTGCCCACTGGCGCAATCGCCATCCATGGCCAGGCGAGCGTCAGCACACCGTCAGCCCAGCAACTGCTGGTGACAACCCAGAACGGTCCCGGCAGCAACCATTCGGCGATCAACTGGCAGAGTTTCTCGATCTCGGCTGGCAGCAGCGCCCGCATCAACCAGCCCAGCGCGGGCAGCCTGTCGATCAACCGCGTGAGCACGAACACGCCGTCCGCGCTGTTCGGCAACCTGTCTTCCAATGGCCGCCTGGTGCTGGTCAATCCGGCGGGCATCACGGTCGGTGCCGGCGCGGTCGTCGATACCGCCGGTTTTACCGCGTCGGCGCTGCGCATGACCGATGCCAACGCGCTTGCCGGTCGATTGCGTTTCGGCGATGCGGTCACCGCCATGGGTGGCGCGGCAGGCATTACGGTCGAGCGCCGTATCACGGCGCGCGACGGCGACATTGTTCTGATCGCGCCGCAGGTGACGGTCGGCTCCGGCGCCTTGATGCAGGCACCCAACGGCAGCACCATGCTGGCCGCGGGACAACAGGTGGAAATCACCGGTCGTGGGCTTGAAGGCATCACGATGCTGGTGCAGGCGCGCGACAACGAGGCCCGCACCTGGGGCGCCTCGAGGGCAGTGCGGTTGGCGTTTTCGCGGGGACCCTGCGCCACAGCGGCGAGATCCAGGCCACGGCGGCAACACTCGAAGGCGGGCAGGTCGTGTTGAAAGCGGCCGGCGACGCCTACGTCGAAGGCGCCGGCAGGGTCATCGCCACCGGAACGTGCTGCATTTGCCGGAGCTGCCGCGACCATCGGCGACGTCAACCTGTTTGGCGTGCATCCCGGTCAATCACTCACCATTTCGCCGACAACCCTGAACAACGTCGGCGGGCCGGTGATGTTGCAGGCGGTCGAGGACATCACTTTCATCGACCCTGTCAACCTCACCACAATCGGCGCCAGTCTGACGGCGCTGGCCGGGGGCGCCCTCACGGTGCTGTCGTCCGCGTCGATCACGACCAACATGGGCGACATCACTTTGACAGCGCTGGCCCCCGGCGCCTTCGGGTCGGGTGCGAATCCCAAGGTGGTGACAATTCAGGGGCCGCTCAACAGCAACGGCGGCAACATCAGCCTGCGCTCCGACGAAGGCGACACCGGCGCTGCAGCCGTGCTGCTGCAGGCCGACGTGAATGCGGGCGCGGGCATCTTGACGATGCAGGCGCCCAATTTCAACATCCAGCAAACGGCCGGAACCATCTCTGCCGCAGGGCTGCTGACGGCCAGCGCTGAAGCCCGCATCACCCTGCCCAGCGCCACCCATCTGATCAACGCTGCCAACAAAACCGCCAGCGACCGACTGGCCAGCGCGGGCCTGGGCCTGCGCTACAACCAGGGCCGGTGGGGCATCAGCGCCGATTGGGGCCGCATCGTGACGGGAAGTGAGCTGGCCAATGCAGCCGTCAAAACGCTGCCGCGCGCCGGCAACAACCGGCTCCATGTCAACCTGACAGCGCGCTTCTGACGCGCGCTGCGCGGCGTCAATCGCGGGTGCGCAGAAGATCGCCGTCGAATCGCACCTTGGCGCCGACGGCAATCCCTGGATCCGCTTCGTAACTGATCATGCGGGTAGTCCCGTTGTCCAGCTTGACGGTCACGTCGTAACGGGTGTCGGAGCGCACCTGCTTCTCGATCTCGCGGCCGGCGACGGCGCCGCCCACGGCGCCAAGCACCGTCGCAACGGAACGGCCATCACCCTTGCCGACCTGGTTGCCCAGTGCGGCTCCGGCGACACCACCGGCAATCGCTCCCAGGTAGTTGGGTTTGCCTTTGACCTTGACGGTCTTGACCAGCTGCACCACGCCACATCCGTCGCACCGCGGCGGCTCGACCTGGGCCACCGGCACCAGCGCGCCACTGGCCAGTGGCTTGGCCGCACGTGTCGTCTTGTCGGCCAGGGCGAGCGAGAACTGGGCCGGCGTGGCGTCGCTGAACTGGTCGCGCGTCTTGACGGTGTAATTGCCGCTGTATCGACCGCTGCCACTGCGCTCCTCGGCCAGCGGTATCGTGCTCTTGCCGCCATCGAGCGACACCATGGCCGAGCCGCCAGGTGTGCCGTTGACGATGAAGCTGATTTCGTGGCCGCCGGAAAACGCACCGGTGTTGCGGGTCTCGATACGGCTGATCTGCGGCTGCACCTGCACCGCGGCCGACGCCTTGGCGTACGCTGCTTCGGTCAGCAAGGTCTGGCCCAGTGCCGCAGTCGTCTGGCGCCCGTCGAGCCGCAGCGTCGCCACCACACGACCGTTGTAGGCGATCTTGTCGCGGATGCTGATCGTGTAGGCGCCGGCGTACAGGCCGGCGCTGGTCTCGGCCAGGCCGAGCGGACTCGCCACGCCATCGATGTCGATCTGCAAGGTTCCGCCGGCATTGCCGTTGACGCGGAAGATCAGTTCGGTACCCGGGACCAGTTCGGGCACCTGATCGACGGAGAAGCTGCGAATGACGGGCGTGCCTGTCTGAGCCTGTGCCCCCGCCAGCGGGAGAAAGCCGAGCACCGTCAGCAGCAAGGTCATCGAATAGTTTCTGAGCATCATGAAAGTTTCCAGTGACGGACGGATATGTCTTGCGTCATGTTAATGCGCGGCGCGGCGCGACAACGTGAACAATGTGCCCTTGCGTGGCGAAGTTCACCGATATTGAGCACGCCTGCCGGCCCTTGCGACCGGTGGCGGCAGCTCAATCGGCCAGCACGATGCCAGTCTTGATGATCACGTCACCCAGGCGCTTGCGCTCGTTGGCGATGAAGGCGGTGAACTGCTCCGGCGTCTCGGTCACCGGTACCGCACCCATCGCCGAGATACGCTCGCGCACATCGGGCTGGTTGATCGCCTTGGTGATTTCGGCGTTGAGCTGGCGCACGATGGCCGGTGGCGTGCCCGCCGGCGTCGTGATGCCCCAGGACTGCGATATGTCGTATCCCGGCACCGATTCGGCAATCGTCGGCAACTCCGGCAGGCCCGGATTGCGTTGCGAACCGGTCGTGGCCAGCGCGGTCACCTTGCCGTTCTTCATGTGCGCCCCGGCGGCGATCGGCGAGGTGATGATCAGCTGCACCTGGCCGGCAATCACGTCCAGCAACGCCGGCCCGGCGCCCTTGTAGGGCACATGGGTCATCTTGATGTCGGCCAGCAGGTTGAGCATCTCGCCGGCCAGGTGCGCCGGCGTGGCGACGCCGGCTGACGCGTAGTTGATGCTGCCCGGGTTGGCCTTGACGAGCTTGACCAGGTCAGCAACCGACTTGGCCTGCACCGACGGGTTCACAACCAGCACGTTGGATGCGGTGGCGATACGCGTGATCGGCATGAAACCGTTGGTCGCGTCATACGGCAGGCTCTTCTTGACGCTGGGCAGGATGGCCCACACCGAGGTCGTGCTCATGAACAGGTTGTAGCCATCGGGCGCGGTCCGCGACGCCGCTTCCGCCGCAAGCAACCCGGCAGCACCGGGCTTGTTCTCGACGATCACCTGTTGGCCCATGCTCTCGGACATCTTCTGCGCCAGCATGCGGCCCAGGATGTCGGGCGAGCCGCCCGGCGCGTCGGGCACGATCAGCCGGATCGGCTTGGTCGGGTAGGCCTGCGCCAGGGCGGCCGAAGCGGCCACCAGCGATGCGGCGGCCAGCAGACTGAACAGGGCGGTTTTCAGGGATCTCATCGTCGTCTCCGTTGGGTGAAGGAAAAATGGCTGCGTCGGTCGGGGCCGTTCGCAGAGCTGCGGGGAAAGTCGAAAACGCTTGTTGACCTGAGGCTGCGCGCATTCGGGTAGGGCTGGGCGATGCCGGGCGCAGGTGTCAGCGCAGCTCGATGCGGTAGCGATACCGATCACCACGCATGTAGGCCTGCCGAAACTCACCCGGCTTGTCGCCGACCAGGAAGCTGTGGCGCTCGACCAGGAACACCGGCGCCCCCGGCGCCAGACCCAGGTGCGCGGCGACCACGTCGTCCGCAACCACCGGTTCGAGCATCTCCTCGGCACGCAGGAACGCGAGCCCGAAACGTTGCTCGAGCAAGCCATAAAAGAACTCGTGCTCGATGTCGAGTTTGTCCAGGCCCGGTGCGATGGCAGCGGGAATGAAGCTGTTGGACACGGTCGCCGGAACACCGTCCATGAACTGCAAGCGGCGCACCTCGTAGACATGGTCGTGCTTGCCCAATTGCAGAATGTGTTGCAAGTCGGGCGTGGCGGGCTGGCGCTGGATGCCGAGCAGGCGCGAAAGGGCATCGTGGGGCACCGCGCCGACCCGGTAATTGCGATACGAACCGAGCACGCTGCCTTCGAACTTGGGCTTGGCCACGAAGGTACCGCGGCCCTGCCGGCGCACGATCAGGCCCTGGTTCTCCAGGTCGCCGAGCGCGCGGCGCAAGGTGCCACGGCTGACGCCGAAATGCGTGCACAGGTCGGGCTCGGACGGCAGGGCGTGGTCCGACTTCCATCGGCCCGACACGATCTGGCGGGTGATGTTCCCCTTGATCTGGTGATACAGCGGCAAGACTTCCTCGGGCTCGAGCACGGCCAGGCCGTCCATCAAGGGTTCGGGTTCGAAGGTATCGAGTGAAGCCATCGGCTCGGGTGTCTCCGGGTGCCGCCAGGCGGCGCCTTGCTCGTACACGCCAACCCCAACCAGCTGGGCAGGCCGCGTCACTTGTCTATACGTTTAAACGTATGATACGGGCAAGCCCTGCGGCGACGCAACCGGTCTTTTGCGATCAGGGCGCCTCGTCGTGCCCTGCCACCACCACCGGCAACCTTTCCACGACAAGACACCGCACCGATGACCCGCCCGCAAAACCTGCTGATCCTGATGTCGGACGAACACAACCCCAAGATCATGGGTTGTGCCGGCAACACCATCGTCCAGACGCCCCACCTCGACGCGCTGGCACGCAGCGGCACCCGTTTTTCTGCCGCTTACACCACCTGCCCGATCTGCGTGCCGGCGCGGGCCGCGTTTGCGACCGGCAAATACGTGCACCAGGTCGGTTACTGGGACAACGCGGACGGTTACGAAGGTGCCATTCCCAGTTGGCACCACCGGCTGCGCGAGCGCGGACACGAAGTGGTATCAGTCGGCAAGCTGCATTTCCGCGGTGCAGCCGGCGACGACCACGGTTTTTCTCAGGAGATCGTGCCGATGCACATCATCGACGCCACCGGCGACGTGAAGGGCCTGCTGCGCAGCGACATCCCGAAGCGCCACGGCGGCGACAAGATGGCCAAACTTGCCGGGCCGGGCGAATCCACCTACACCGTGTACGACCGTGACATCGCTGCGCGCGCGCAGATCTGGTTGCACGAGGCCGCGCAGCGCCAGCACGACAAGCCCTGGGTTTTGTTCGTGTCCTTGGTCGCACCGCACTTCCCGCTGACCGCGCCGCCGGAGTTTTACTACCGGTACTTCGACCAGGACCTGCCGGAACCAAAGCAATATGCGCCGTCCGAACGTCCGGACCATCCCTATCTGCGCGACTACGCGAACTGCGTCGATTACGACACGCACTTCAAGACGCCGCACGACGTCAAGCGCGCCCTGGCCGGTTACTACGGCCTGGTCAGCTCGATGGACGCAAACGTCGGCAAGGTGCTGGCCGCGCTGCACAAGACCGGCCTCGACGCGAACACCCGTATCGTCTACACCAGCGACCATGGCGACAACCTGGGCGCACGCGGCCTGTGGGGCAAGTCCACGTTTTACGAGGAATCCTCCGGCGTCCCGTTGATCGTTGTCGGCGACGACATACCGGCGCAGCGCACCGACGCCGTGCCGGTGAGCCATGTCGACATCTATCCGTGGATCTTCGAATGTGTCGGCGCACCAGTGCCCGACGACGACCATCCGGGACGCTCGCTGGGTGCGCTGGCGCGCGGCGAGGCTCCGGCCAAGCCGGTGGTGGCCGAGTACCACGCGATGAGCTCCACCGGCGCCGCCTTCATGCTGCGTGACGGACGCTGGAAATACCTGCACTATGTGAACTACCGGCCCCAGTTGTACGACCTGGAGTCGGACCCGGAAGAACTGCACGACCTGGGCCAGGACCCGGCCTATACCGACGTGCGGCAGGACTGCCACCGCAAGCTGCTGACGTTCTGCGACCCGCAGGAGGTCGATGCCCGCGCCAAGGCACGCCAGGCCGAACTGCTCGCGCGTGCCGGCGGGCGCGAGGCGGCCATCGCGCGGGGCGACCTCGGCTTCTCGCCGGCGCCCGGAACCAAGGCAGAATTGGATTAGGGTCGGGCCCCGACTGCGGCCCGGCATGCGCGGCCCGCGCCCATGCCACAACCTGTTTTGTGGAGAAGGCATGCGCATATTTCAGATCCGTTCCGCTGGCGTCGTGGAAACCGACACGCTGCCAACCACGATGCCGCAGGGCGCAGTCGTCTGGATCTCCTGTTCGCGCGAGGAGTTCGAGGCCGGCCAGCAGCAGATCCAGTCCACGCTGGTTGCGCTGCAGGGCCTGCAACTGGTGGGCCTGCATGTCAGTGACCTGCTCAATACGCAATTGCCGTCGCGCTACGACTACACCGCGCAGTACGACCTGCTGGTGTTCCGGCGCCTGGCCAACGCCACGGCGGCCACTTCGCGTGCCGAGACAGCCTTACCGGGCCAGGGCGCGGTGCGCCGCACCGGGCCGCCCATCCTGCGCCGCATCGACACGAATCCGGTCGGGTTTGCGCTGTTCGACAACCTGTTGCTGAGCGTGCACCCAGCCGATTGCGCGGTGCGCGACGCCTACGCCGCAAGGTTGCTCGCAGCCCACAGCGACCCGGTGCGCGAGGGTAATGCCCGGCTTCCCGCCAGCTCCGCAGACCTGATGCTGCGGATCGTGAACCAGATCGTCGACCAGTATCTGGCGCTGCGCCGCGACCTCTCGCGCCAGCTCGACCATTGGCAGGCCGAACTGCTGTCGCCCCGGACCCGCTTCACCAACTGGAGCGCGTTGCTGGACGCGCGACTGGCCCTGCATGCGCTGGACGATATCGCCGACGACCAGCGCACCGCGATCCAGGACTGGACCGCCGCCCTGGCCAGTTGGCCACCGGCCACCACCAGCGCAGGCCAGCGCGACCACGACCTGCTGCAGGTGCACAGCCGCGACGTGCTCGAACACATCGAACGTGTCGTGCGCCACGTGCGCCGGCTCGAGCAGAACGCCGAAACGACGGTGCAGATGCATTTCAGCGCCCAGAGTCACCGCACGAACCAGATCATGCGCACGCTGACGGCGCTCACCGCGGTGTTCCTGCCGCTGAACCTGATCACCGGCTTTTTCGGCATGAACTTCGACTTCTTGCCACTGGTGCACCGCCAGACCGGCATCTGGTGGGCCACCGGCATCATGTCCCTGGTCGCCGCGGTGCTGATCGCGGTGTTCTGGCGCAAGCATTACCTGGCGCGCACCCGGCTCTGACGCCGACGCTGTTGCCGGGTAGACCAGGTCAGATATCAGTCAGCGCCAGCCGCTCGGTTGCGAACACCCGCTGCACCGCGGGGCGCTCCAGCACCCGCGCCATGTGCGGGCCCAACTGAGGCCGCACGCGTGCCGGCGCCGACGAGAAGTTGCGCGTCCAGCGGCACAACATCAGGCTGTAGGCGTCCAGCACCGAATAGTCGGCGCCCAGCAACCAGGGCCCGCCGTGACGCGCCAACTCGGCATCGAGCTGGTCGAGCAGGACACCGACACGCTCCTGGGCATGGGCCTTGAGCTCAGCCGCTGCGGCGACATTGCCCGGGTTCATCCAGCGCTCGGGATAGAAATAGCTCAGCAGCGCCGCCTGCAAGGAGTTGGTCATCCAGATCAGCCACTTGTAACCGTGGGCCCGGCCCGCCGTGCCGACCGGCGGCAGCAGCCGGGCCGGCGCGAGCTGATTGGTAGCGGCCAGCGCCCACGGATTCTGATTGTGCGCGGCGGAGAGGCCCAACAGCCCCAACTGCGCGGTGGCCGGGTAGGCCCGCCCGGCCGGCACGGCTGTGAGCGCATCGCCTTGCTCCAACAGCACGATCTCTTCGTTGAAGTAAAGCTGCTCGGGGTTGAGCACCCCATTTAGCTGTACCAGGGTGGCGGGCTGCTGTCCAAAGCGGTGCGCGAGGCTGGCGAGCGTTTCACCCTGCTCCAGCGGGTGCGTGGTCAGGGTGCCGGCCAGCGCCGGGCTACCAGGGATGGTGAGCGCCGCGCCCGCCCGGACCAGATCGGGGTTGAGGCCGGGGTTGGCGGCCACCAGGGCGTCAATCGTCACGCCGAAGCGATAGGCGATGGTCGAGAGCGCCTCGCCTTCGGGCACCACGTAGTGCGGGCCGGGCGTCTGCGCCTGGGCTAGCCGCAGCGGCCCCCCCAGGCTGAACGCGGCGACGAGGATGAGCAAGACGGCGCGGGCAGCGTTAAGCGAGGGGCGCGGCGAGTTCAAAATCCACTTCATCAGCCAGCGTGATCCGGTCGAGGAAGGCCGGCTCAGTCTCCAGGATATAGC
>ENA-ORBV01003459-ORBV01003459.1-microbial-mat-metagenome-genome-assembly--contig:-NODE-3459-length-31549-cov-5.950972_pt1 | contig 31549 bp, 34 predicted proteins | sample MGYA00237777_ERZ505514 | MGnify/ENA primary metagenome ERZ505514 (study PRJEB26160, sample SAMN06269048) | microbial mat metagenome | isolation source: Oligotrophic lake microbial mat | place... | reverse complement strand
CCAAACGGGCCACGTTCGATGACCGCGGTGCGCAGGCCCTCCTTGCTGCAGCGCGCGGCAATGGGCGGCCCGGCCTGGCCAGCGCCGATGACGATGGCATCGAATGTTTCTGTTGTCATGGTGACTCTTTCAAAATAGGGGATTTTTTGCCAGACCCATCCCACCCATGGCAGTCTTGTCGATGGTGCCGAGTGCCCGGGTGCCGGTGCGGCGCCTGTTCAATCCAGCGACACGACGGCCCATCGCGCGTCACCACCTGACGCCTTGATTCTTGCACGCCGCTTGGCCGGGGTCGAGGCCCGGCGCGCGGGCCCGATGCGACGCGGTCGGTTCAAGCTGCCGCCTGTAGCGCCACGGCGCTTGCAGTTGAACGCGATCAAGAAGCCGCGCTGCGCCGTTGACAGCGCCCGGCACGCGCAGTCGTCATGGGGAAAGACCGCCCAGCCCGCGCCACATGTCGCGCCACGAACTGTGCTCTGGCATCACATACACCATGCCGCGCCCGCGCCCCAGAACGGGGCCAATCACACGGTCGTAAAAAGCCTCGGGGACCACGACGCAACCGGCCGAGGCGCGCTTGTCGCCGACTTTGGCCGAGGCCAACTGCAGTGCCCGCTGTGTTCTGGTCGCTCCATGGCGCAGCCTGTGGATGGCCAGGGCACTGTCGTAGTCGATCCAGACTACCGGCTCTCCATCCAGGTTGCGCCCGGGTTCGGATTCGAATCTGCCAGCCGGCGTGGTGAGATCCGACCTGCGCAACGTTCCATTTTTGGTGCGTTCGCCCACACCCGCAGCCGCGAGATCGCCGGCGGTCAAACCGAGCAGCACGCGGGAGGCCCCTGCCAATCTGCCGTCCGCGTGATACACCAGGGCCAGGCCCGCCCGCTTGTGGACGACCGCAAACGGCAAGCCCGCGTGATCGCCAGTTTCCAATACGCGCCGGGCCAATTCGTAAGCCGCCTGCGGCGCAGCGTCTGAATCTTCATGGTGCGTCATTGCATTGGACGCATGCACATTGTGCAGGCCCAGGCATGCAACAACAAGGATCAAGGGCGTGAGGAAGCGAAACACCGCGTGCTTTGTTGCCGTCGTGCAAGGTCAATAAATGGTCTCGGCAACAGCGGCAGTCGATGCAGCTGTGCTTCGGAGCCATGCTACGAATTGCGCCGGTGGCTGATCGTTTGATAAGACCGGTCGCAGGGTGGCAATTCCCCCTGCATTCACTGGCATCGCATTTGGCCTGCGTTGGCGGGGACGCTTCTCCTACTTTCAGCCGGGCCGCCGGCTGATTCCCATGGGCAGCACCGCCCGTTACGCTTCAGATTGACCGGCTGGACCGGCAAGCGGCGCCGCCAATCGGTGGCGCGGTAACTAAATCACAGGGACGAAAATCATGAAATCGACGAAATATCTCTTGTCAAGCGTTGCAGCAATTGCGGTAGCCGGCACACTTTCACTTGCCTACGCCCAAACCACAACCCAGGGTTCAAATAGTGGGACCGTGGCCAAGCAAGGAGACCGAGCCACGACCACGCCAGGAGTGACGAACGACGGGACCACCGCCGCCGGCACCATGAACAGCCAGGGCACGGCAACGACCAATCGCCGCGCCGACGGCACGACCGGAACGAATCTGAACGCGGACGGCACCATGAATCGCCGCGCTGACGGCACGAACCGGACGAATATGAATGCGGATGGCACCATGAACCGCCGCGCTGACGGCACGAACCGGACGAATATGAACGCGGATGGCACCATGAACCGCCGCGCTGACGGGACGACCGGGACGAACATGAACTCGGATGGCACGATGTCCACCGAGCGCGTGGCACGCGCGGACCGCGGCTGATCATGCGCATCTCCCGCGTGATTCTCGCGGGCGTCGCGGCCCTGGCAATTGCCATTCCACTGGCTGTCCGTCCGGGCCCGCCCGGCCCGGCGGACATCCAGAGGGATGCGTTGCGAGAAGCCGCGCCGGTCATGGCCCTGGTTGCCGATTTTGGCCCGCGCGTACCCTCGTCGGATGCGCGTTACGTGGCTGACTGGATCGCCGATTCGCGCGACAACCTTGACTCAGATTTCATCATCGTCGACAAGAAAATGGCGACGGTGTATGTCTTCGATGGGCAAGCACGATTGCAGGGCGCCAGTCCCGTTTTACTGGGTGCCGCGCTTGGCGACGATACGGTACCCGGCATTGGTGAGCGGCCGCTGAACCAGATCCTGCCCGAGGAACGCACGACGCCGGCGGGGCGCTTTTTGGCTGAGCGGGGGCGCAACACCAAGGGTGCCGACGTTGTATGGGTGGACTATGACGCAGCGGTGTCGATGCACCGGGTGCTGACGACGAACCCGAACGAGCGCCGCCTGGAGCGACTGGCAACCACCACGGTTGACGACAACCGCATCTCCCTGGGCTGCATCAACGTGCCGGTGGCATTCTTTGAATCCACCATCCGGCCGATGTTCGCAACGCGTCGAGCCGTGGTCTATGTATTACCGGATACTAGGTCCGTGCAATCGGTATTTGGTGCCTACGATGCCGCAGCACTGCGCCGGGCGACAACGGCTGCCATCCCTTGATACTGTGCCATCGCAGGCCCGTCGGCGGCCGCGATCGTAGTCAGCGCGTTTGCGCGGAAGGTCAGACCCGCAGGAACGACAGCAGCGCATCGTTGAACACCTGGGTATGAGACACGTTCATGCCGTGCGGCGCACCATTCACCTGCACCAACTTGCTGTGGGGCACGGCCTGGTGGGTTCGCTGGCCCGATCCATCAAAGGGAACAATCCCGTCCGCATCTCCGTGAATCACCAGCGTGGGAACCGTCACCTGCTTCAGGTCTTCGCGAAAGTCAGTCGTGCCGAACGCGTCCATACACGCCAATGCCGCATGCTGCGCCGACTGCTGGCAAAGGGCAATCGCGTCGGCGCGCTGCGACTCCGTTACCAGCAGCGTGCCGTTGGCCGAGAAAAAGTCCCGGGTGAACTGGTCGAAGAAGGAATCGCGGTCCTGCGCAAGCGCCTGCTTCGACTGCTGCGCCTTCTCGGCTGTGAGCGGCCCATCGGGATTGTCAGCCGACTTCAACAGGAACGGCGGCACAGCCGCGGCAAACACCACGCTGTGCAGGCGCGATTGCCCAAACCGTGCGATGTAACGTGCCACCTCTCCCCCGCCCATCGAGAAACCCACCAGGGTTACGTCCTGCAGGCCGCACTGGTCCATGGCGCGTTGGAGGTCGTCAGCCAGCGCGTCGTAGCTGTAACCTGATTCCGGCTTGTCCGAACGGCCAAAGCCGCGTCGGTCATACGTCACTACACGATAACCGGCAGCCCGCAACACCGGCACCTGAGGCTCCCAGGCCTGGGACGACAGTGGCCAGCCATGGATCAGCACCACCGGTCGGCCACCGCCCCCGCTGTCTTCGATGTGCAGGCGCACGCCGTCTTGGGACGCCGCTTCGGCGCGGACCGTATCCTGCGGTTTCGCCGTCGCTCCCACGGCAGCACCGCCCATGACACCCGCCACAGCGCCCAGCGCGCCCCCGACCACCACGCCCGCCGGGCCGGCCACCAGGACGCCAAGGGTGGCGCCCGCAGCCGCACCCGCCAGCATTCCGCCGCCTACCAATGCCGACTGGGCCTCGCGCTCCACCTCCCGCGGCCCCAGCAGCGACTGCGCCGCGGGATCCGGGTCTTGCGACGGAATGCCGTGGCCGGGGCGAGCCTGCTCGGCAAGGTCTCCGTCGGCGGGTGCGGCGGGGGATGGCGTAATGGTGGATGGTTTCATGGGTCTGTCCTGATGAGGTTGACGACGGAGCGAGCCAGGGTGCCGCCCTGTGCGCTGGCAAACCACCTTATGCTCGGGCTGACCAGCTTGTCTGTGCGTTAGCCGACGTTAATACCCAATGGTGGATGTTACCGCTCGGTCTCCCCAGGAATGGCAATGTCCAGCCCCCGATCGGGCGACTCGAAGGTCTGTACCTCACCCTCGGACTGCGCGGCCAGTTCTTCCACAATGAAGGTGCCATAACGCTGCGCGGCGGCAGCGTTGTAAGTACGCACCACCTCGTCAACCTGGCTTGCGCGGGTGTCGTCGGGGGCGTGCACCACCAGGAAGCTGCAGCCGCTGTTTGCCAATTCACCATGCGCCTTGACCAGATTGAGCTCCTGGCCGACGCCGGCGATCGCACTTGCGGTCTGCAGGTCGGACTGCACCTGGGCCCCCATTTCCTCGGGCGTGTAACGCGCCAGGTCGGTAAGAGCAAAGCGCTGTTTCAGCAGGGCGGCCACGGCTGCCTCCATGGCGTCGGCGGTGCGGAAGGCGATCACCGTATGGCCTACGGGCTTGAAGACGCCGAACGAACGCGGCGGGTCGGATTTATCCATGTCACTCTCCTTGAGTTGCACCGCCGGCAAGGCAATGTGTCGGGCGATGGTGCCGCAGGCAAAAGACCGGCGTAAGTGGACCGTTGCGCGTCACCGTGTCGGAATGCGGCTTGTGGCCGGTGCGGCGCCGCATCGGCATCAGTCGGCGGTCCCGGCAACGGACTGGATCAGGCCGCCAGCGGCATGGGCAACAGGCGATGGCATTCCCTTTTTGCCACTGCATAACATTCACAGGCTCGATGCTCCAGCCGCGGCCGGTCCAGCACATCGATATGGCCTCGGCTGTAGCGGATGACGCCGGCCAGTTGCAGCTTCAGCGCCGCGGCCGTAACGCCCTCGCGCCGCACGCCCAGCAGGTTGGCCAGCAGCTCCTGTGTCATGTGCAAGGCATCCGAAGGCACGCGGTCCAGCCCCAGCAGCAAGCGGCGCGCCAGCCGCTGGTCGATCGAGTGGTAGCGGTTGCAGACAGCCGTCTGCGCTACCTGGGCGATCAGCGCCTGGGTGTAACGCAGCATGATGCCCAGCACCGGGCCGGCGCGTTCCACCTCTTCCCGTACCCATTGCGCCCGCAGCCGGTAAGCCTGGCCCGCGCTTTGCACGAGCGACTGGCCAGGCGAGGTGTTGCCGCCCATGAAGAGCGAAACGCCCACCACACCGTCGTTGCCGACCACCGCAATCTCGGCCGTGCCGCCGGCCTGGGTCATGTAGACCAAGGAGACGATGGCGGTGGTGGGAAAGTAAACATACGCCGTCGTTCGGCCCGATTCGCACAGCACCTCGCCCTGGTGCAGGTCCACGGATTCGAGCAGCGGTTCCCAGCGGCGCCATTCGGCGTCCGACAGGGCCGCAAGCAGCTGGTTGGTGCGCCGGTCATTGTGCCGATCATTGCGCCGGTCGAAGGCTTCGGAATGCAGGATGTTCATGGACTTGGTACTCCTCAAGGAGTGCCCATGTTCCCGCGCCCGGGGCGTTCGCGCTATCGGCGGCGAACGCCTTTGGTTGTGGGTTCGGTCCTACAGGGACGCCGCCTCTGGCGGGGGCGCGACCCTGGCGCAGCGGCAGGGCTGGGGCCGCTCTGAAGTGGCGAGCAGCAAAGGTGGGTCTGCCCATGTGCGACGTGCAGACACCTCCCTTTACATGCCTTTGTCTGACATCGCACAGAGGCGCGACACCCAGACTAGTAATCTCGGGCACGCATGGGTGATTGCGATCCCCACGCAAGCGCGCCAGGCTTCACCCACAGCGGTGCGTGGGCCTGGCAATCCCTCTCCATCCTCTACAGCACACCCCATGGCCAAAACCAGTACGAAATCCCCCAAGTCCACCCCGCCCCAGGCAGCCACCGCCATGCTGCGGGCCGACCACAAGCTGGTCAGCAGCCTGTTCTCGGACTACGAAAAAGCGCGCTCCAAGTCAGTGAAGAAAAAACTGGTGGCGCGAATATGCGCCGAGTTGTCGGTGCATGCGCAGCTGGAAGAGGAAATCTTCTATCCGGCCGTGCAAAAGGCGCTCAGGGACCACGAACTGGTGCCGGAAGCCACCGTCGAACACGCCACGCTGAAGGACTTGATCGGGCAGGTGGAGGGCGTGGAGCCGGACGGCGACATGTTTGATGCCAGGATCAAGGTCTTGTCCGAGTACGTCAAGCACCATGTCAAGGAAGAGCAGCAGGAAATGTTCCCCAAGGCCCTGGCCACCAAGCTGGATATGCGCGATCTGGGCGCACGCATGGCCGCGCGCAAGGCGGAGCTGGAGGCTGAACGTCCCTGAGCCGGCTGACGCGCAGCGCCGTTTCAACGCGGCTAAGAGCGCCTAATCCGCCCTGCGCTCGTCAGCGACAGCCTGCACGACCAAAGGGCTCATGCGCACCATCTGCGCGCTTCCGAAAATGCTGGCAAACGGCAGCTCTGCGGCATCAGGCCCGGTACCAATACGTATGATGTCTTCGGTGCGCGCCATCTGCGTCGGGTCGGCCACCCCAGCGCCCGCCAAGATAGGCCTCGAACACGGCGTGGAAGTCCGGAGGCGGTGTGTCCCACACCACGTGGCCCACGAAGCGAGCGGGTATCGCGTGGGCTTGCGGTGTTCCCGACCAAGTTGCGGGCGCAGAAGCCTCGGAAAGCCACGCGCCTGCCACAACACACAACACAGGCCGCACAGATAGTTGGGCACGGGTCGGTTCAACAACAGCGGCATGGTGGGGAATGGTTTGGCAGGAGAGCACTTCAGTCTTGCAACTGCATCGCTTTGCAGGGGTGAGAATAGCAAGCTTTGTCGCCCCAGTTGTCGGCAGGGGCAAACCCGGCACGCCAAAAAAGAGGCGGCGGTCCAGGTAGGAAATTTCTCACACGAATGCAAGTGCTCCTGCTTTTGTACGAGGCAGTCTGGCTGACAGCATTCCAACGCGCCAAGGCGCACACTGAACCCAGCCATCAGACGATGGCAAACGCACGAGTCGTTGCATAGACAACGCGCCCATGCGTTCAACCGCGAACCTACAGGGAAACACACCATGAGCAACGAACGACCACTGATGACCGGACTGTTCCCGGACCGGGCAAGCGCCGAACAGGGCTATAACTCCATGGCGGAACGGGGTTACACCAAGGACGATGTCAATCTTGTCATGTCGGAAGATACCAAGAAGAAACACTTCACATCGGCCGGCACCGAGACCGAACTCGGCAACAAGGCCGCCGAAGGCGCGGGCGTGGGCGGGGCCATCGGTGGTACCGTGGGCGCCATCGCCGCGGCATTCGTGGCCGTGGGCACGACGCTGGCCATTCCCGGCTTGGGCATTGTCATCGCCGGCCCCCTGGCTGCGGCGATCGCTGGCGCGGGCGCGGGCGCAGCCACAGGCGGTTTGGTGGGTGCACTGGTCGGCTGGAATATGCCGGAAGAACGTGTCAAGCAGTATGACGAGGGTATCCGCAAGGGCGGCATTCTGATGGGCGTGCGGCCCAAGAACGACGAGGATGCAACCTACTTTGAGGACTCCTGGAAAACCAGCCGCGCGCGCGACGTGTACCGCTAATTCGGCAAGAGGCCCGCAACAGCGGGCCTCGCCCGAATGGCCGCAAGGGCGTCACTTGTCATAACTGCGTTTTGATAAGTGACGCAAACCATTCAGCGGCCCTCTCGCGCAAGGGCCGCTTCTTCCACTGTGCATACCCAACGACCAGCGACTTGGCGAGATCCGCTTCGAAAACAGCCACTTGCGCCTTGCCGAAATCTGCGTCCATGATGTTGAGCGTGGCCTCGTCGTTCAGCCGAAACGAACGATTGTCGAAATTGGTTGACCCCACGGAGACCAGTAGTCCGTCCACGATCATTACCTTGCAGTGGTACATGGTGGGCTGGTACTCTGCGATCACCGCGCCCGCAACCAGCAGTGGCTCCCACCCGGCGCGCGAGGCCATGCGCACGGTCTCGCTGTCGATATGTTTCCCCGGCACAACGACGCGCAGTTTCACGCCCCGCCGCATCGCAGCCACGAGCGCTCGCACCACGAGGTCATCGGGGACAAAGTAGGAAGCGGACAAATCGATCGACCGCGACGCGGCAGTGATGCTGAGCAGGTACATCAGTTGCATGCTTTCGCTGCCACCGGAGGGGGAGCTACTGAACATTTGCGCCCGCTCGGTGCCCATCGGCCGCAGCACTGGAAAATAGTCCGGGCCGTGCAGCACGTCTCCCGTGACCTTGATCCAGTTGTCCAGAAAGACCGACTGCATCTGCGCGACAACCGGCCCCTCGACCTGGAAGTGGCTGTCGCGCCAGTGCTCCGGATCTTGCGCATTCCCGGTCCATTGCGGCGCAATCCCGACACCACCGGTGAACCCGATCCGGCCGTCGACCACCAGCAGTTTGCGATGGGTCCGGTTGTTCAGGCGCCCCAGGTTCGACCAGTGCGGCGGATGAAATTTGCGGATCTGCACACCAGCATCGGCCATGGTGTCGACAACGCTCTGCTCAACCTTGGCGCTGCCAACCCAGTCGAGCAGCACATGCACCTTGACGCCCTGGCGTGCCCGCTGCGCCAACGCCTCGGCGAATTCCTGCCCGATGGCGCCAGACCAGTAGATATAGGTCTCGAAGGTGATCGAGGTCTCGCTCGATCGAATGGCGGACAGCATGGCCGGGAAGATCTCGTCGCCATTGCGCAAGAGCCGGTGGCGGTTGCCTTCGACAAACGACGGCCCGAGCAACACGCCGAGTTCACGTGCGAAACGCGGGTCCTCGAGCGCGTATAGCCGCTCGATCCGCCGCTCTATCCTTTTCTCTCCGCCCGTCAGGTTGGACGCCACAAAGACCGCCAGCAAGGTCAGGCCCACCGACAATACAACGAGCCAGACAGAACGCTTGTCAACGTGGATCGCCATCAACGCACTGCCCTGGCAACTCTGAAGTTGGACCGAAACGGTCGGAGAGACAGCGCAGGGGATGGTTGCATTGCGAAATGGCGGTCTGGCCACGATGGGACGGTGGCGCAAACATACCTGCGCCGCAAAGGTGCGTCCGTGCGCTACCGCACGCTCAATGCCAACGTCCCGCTCCGGCTGGGTCTGCGCCGCGCAGGCTTCACAGCCCATGCGTGCGATGGCGCACGGAAATAGCGCTTGCGAAGGCGTACCCTGCGTTCAGATCCACCTTCAATCCCAGGAGCCTTCGCATGAAAGATGCCAACACCACCGAATCCCGCAGTGAACTGTGGGAACTCATCAAAGGCATCCAATTCGGGATGTTCACGAGCCGGCACGGAAACGGTCACCTGCATGCCCGGCCGATGACCACGCTGAACAAGCAGATCGACGAGGACGACCGCCTGTACTTCTTCATGTCCCGGCGCGGCGACCCGGTGGACGACCTGAACGCCGAGCCCAATGTCAACGTCAGTTATACCGACCCGGCCGGCCACCGTTACGTCAGCGTCACCGGACTGGCCGCCGTGGTGGACGATGCCGTGAAAACCCGCGCCTTGTGGACCCCCATGGCGCAGGCCTGGTTTTCCGGCGGCGTGGATGATCCAGACCTGGCTTTGGTGGTGGTGACGATCAACCACGCCCACTACTGGGACATGAAGGACAACAAGCTCGTCCAGTTGTTCAAGCTGGCCAAGGCGGCCGTGACCGGCAAGGCACCGGCCGACCTGGGTGACAGCAAGGAAGTAAGAATGCGCTGAGAGACCTCACGCGCCCGCGCGGGGGTGAGTTCACTGTGCACCGGAGCGAGCTGCGGTCAAGGTGGAGCCAGACGTCGCATCAGCATCGGCTGAACGTTTGCGCCATGGCGTGGTTCAGGCGCCGCGCATCAGGCAAGGGCAACTTCAACTGAAAACGGAAGCAGTCGGTCACTTTCTTTCTTTACGGCGCCATAACACTCGCACGAACGTTTCTCGATCCCTTTTCGGTCGATCACATGGATCGCACCATCGTCATAGTGAACGAGGCCTGCCTTTTGAAGCACGGCAGTGGCTTGCAAAACGCTGGCGCGACCGAGACCGAGCATGTTTCCGCGGCCCGGCGTTTCGTCACGAATGCCCCCAGCCCTGGCTTCGCCAGGCCCCCCGAGGGGGTGCGAGGAAACTTGGGAGCGGCCCGGCTTTTCGTCACGTTGCGCCGCCGAGATCATTGCATCCGATTGATGCGCGTCCGTCTGTACGCCAACACAAACTGCTGCGCACGCGAGCAAACGAAGACACACGCTTTTTTTCGTGCGCCGACGCACAGACCGCGCCCAGACGCCTGGCTACACTTTCCTTCCGACCGGCAGCTTGCGGTGCGGCGCGCGACAGCACCGTCATTGCGACACATTCAAGGAAAATCAACATGAACTGCGAAGCGCAGCAGGCGCGGCTCGCAACCAGCAGCGGCCATTGTTTCTGATGGACATCATCGGCCTGCTCCAATGGCCCGCCATGCTCGTCACCGTGTGGGCTGCATGGTTCGTTGCCTCCACAAAAAAGGAGCGGCGGAAAATCGGCTTCTGGCTTTTCATTGCCAGCAACGTGCTTTGGGCAGCCTGGGGTCTCCATACCGGCGCCCACGCCTTGATCGTTCTGCAAGTCGCCCTGGCGTTCATGAACATCCGCGGCGCAAGCAAGACCACGAAATCAGTGCCATAGGCGTCCAGACGTGCAGCCTGGGCCGCGCGCATGTGTCGGGCACCGGGAAGACTGCGCCGGCTCCGATGGCGACTGCCGCCCCAGCGACCGCAAAGATGGCGTTCATCCGATCGACGCCTCCGCGCGCTGAGCACTCCGGGCCCGGCACGCCCTTGTTGCAGGGCCTGGTGACATCCCTCTCACCTGCCATCGAGATATGCTGTCTCGGAAGGCCAGCGGGCGAGGCTTGGATCTCCAGGCCTGAATCACCCCAGTTGCAATGTGTACGACATCGCACAGACCGTCTCCACGCGGACAACGACGATACCTTCCTCAACAACCATCGCCATGAATCCGTCTGTTGGTGGAACCGTTTTCTCCATGTTCCGAAGTTACGAACCGGGCTCTTCGCAATTCGATAAACCGGTGGACAACATCGGCGACAAGAGCTTTGGCGGCGCCAGCGGTTACGAGACCTACGCCAACCAGCACATCTTCAACGTCGCCATCCCGGGCCGTGGCGCGGGCCGCATGTTCGTGGGCCAGCGCAAGGAGCCTTTCTTCATCGCGGTAGGCAAGATCTTCGATGTGCTGAACTTCGATCCGGTCGGCCCCGAGGTGAATGGCAACAAGAACGATCTCGAAAACAAGAGCATCAGTACGATTGCGCTGGAAGTGCCCATCACCTGCCTGACCAACGGAACCGAACCCGTGATCGGAGGCTACATGACATCGAGCTTGCGCCAGGGACGGCTGCTCAACGGTGTGACTGTCGTCGCATCCGAAATGTTGCGCCTGAACACCATCACCACACCGGTAGCGGCCGGGTTGCAATACCCCCTGGGCGTGGCGGCTGGCGACAATGCCGGGTTCCCGAATGGGCGGCGACCCGGTGACGATGTGGTGGACATCCAACGCCGGCTTTGCCGGGCCGCCGCAAGACAATACCGGAGAACCCGCGTTGCTCTGAAGGCCCGCGAGTCCAGCGGTGTTTCCGCCCGCAAACCGATGCCGCAACCCACCTTGTGGCATCGGTTTTTTGCTGACGGAATATGCTGCGCACTTTACCCATACAGCCCATGGCAATCTTTCGGCTTCGTCTAGCGGTGACTCTCGCCATCGCCTGCGCCAGCTTCAGCGCGCAAGCAAGCACGGTCAACCCGGTGCGGGACGATGAGGTGATCGAGGTCCTTCCGGCCGTATCGGGCGGCCGTGCAGAAGTTCGACGGCTGCGCCAGGCGCTGGTGTCGAATCCGCGCGATGCAGGCAGCGCGGTGAAGTTATCGCAACTTTACCTCGGCCAGGCCCGCAGCCAGGGTGACCCGCGCTTTGCCGGGCAGGCGCTGGCCCTGCTCGGCGCGTGGCCGCGGATGTCGGAGGCGCCCGACGAGGTGGTGCTGATGCTGGCTACGCTGCAGCAATTTCTGCATGACTTTGACACCGCATCGGCGAATCTGGAACAACTGGTTGCGCGGCGACCCGGGCATGCACAGGCCTGGCTCACGCTGGCGACGCTGCGCCGCGTGCAAGGGCGGTATGCGTTGTCCGATCAGGCCTGCAAAGGCGTGGCGGCAGCGGGTGCCGCGGCCTACGGCGGTGCCTGCCAGGCCGAGAACGACAGTCTTCGCGGAGACTTCGACGCCGCCCGCATCGCGCTGGCACGGTTGCTGGCTGATTCCAGCTTGCAAGCGCCGTCCATGCGCAACTGGCTGCTGACCACGCTGGCCGAAAGCGAAACACGGGCCGGCCTGCCCGCGCGGGCAGAGGCCGCTTACCGTCAGGCGCTGCAAGCCGAATCGGACAGTTACACCACCTTGTCCTTCACCGACTTCCTGCTGCATCAAAAGCGCTTCGCCGAAGCCCTGCAACAGCTCGAAAGCCAACCCCGGACCGACGCAGTGTTGCTGCGCCTGGCGATCGCGGGGGCGATGAGTCAGGCACCCACTGCACCCGCCGACGCGCGCGAGTTGCGCGAGCGCATGGCACTTGCCAGCCTGCGCCCGGAGGCCAGAACCACCCACGCGCGTGAACTCGCAATGTTCGCGCTCTGGATCGACAAGCAGCCGCGCAAGGCCCTCGAGCTCGCCCAGGAGAATGTGCGGCACCAGCGTGAACCGCTGGATCTGCTGATCCTGGCGCAGGCGGCCGTCGCCAGCCAGGATGCCGCCGCGCGCCGGGCGGCGGCTTCACTCGCCCGCGAAATGGGCCTGCGCGATGTGCGGCTGGACCATGCGCTGCGATAGCCGTTCGCCGGGCTGCCGACCCGGCGGGTTGTGGCTTGCCGGGGCCGTCTTGCTGCTGGCGGGCTGGGCCTTGCCGGCCAGCGCCCACAAGGCCAGCGACGCCTACCTGCAGTTGCAAGGTGGGGGGGCCGGTACGAGCTTGCGCGTAGACGTCGCCTTGCGCGACCTCGACGTGGCGCTGGATCTCGACAGCGACGGTGATGGACAACTCACCTGGCGCGAAGTGCGCGCGGGCTGGCCGCTGATAGAGACCTACCTGCGCACCCGCATCGAACTGGAGGGCTGCCCGCTCACGCCCGCGGCCCAGGCACTGGAACGGCGCATCGACGGCGTCTACGCCGCGCTGACGCTGCAAAGCGCTTGCCAACCGGCACTGCCGCCGCCCATCCGTTATGGGGTGATGGAGGACGTGGACCCCACGCACCGCGGCATCGCACGCATCGCGTGGCCGGGGCAACCCGGTTCGTTGCAGGTGCTGGTACCGCAGCGCGTGCGTGTCGCCGCGAGCGGCGCGGCACTGGCGTCGGCGTCCAGCGCAGCCGCGCAATCCTCCGATGCCGCCGCCGTGGCGCCTGTGCCAGCCACCGGTGCGGCCCTGGACCCGCCGCCGGCAGCCGCCGCAGCCACGCTGCAGTTCGTGCGCGAGGGCGCAAGGCACATCGCAACCGGCTACGACCACGTGTTATTTCTGGTGTGCCTGCTCCTTCCCTGCGTGCTCCGCCGCACCGACAAGGGATGGCAACCGGTCACGCATCTGAAGCAGGCCCTTTTTCCCGTGATCGGCATCGTCACCGCCTTCACGGTGGCGCACTCCATCACGCTGGCGCTGGCGGCAACGGGAACCTTTAACTTGTCGCCCGCTTTTATCGAGCCCGCGGTCGCTTTTACCATCATGCTGGCCGCGCTCGACAACTTGTGGCCGATATTTCGCGGGCGCCGCGTGCTGGTGACATTCATTTTCGGGTTGATTCATGGCTTCGGATTCGCCAGCGTTCTGGCGGAGCTGGATCTGCCCGTGGCGGAATTTGCCTGGGCGTTACTGCAGTTCAATCTGGGAATCGAGTTGGGGCAGGTTCTGATTGTTGCCGTTGTCACCGTGCTGTTGTTCACGCTGCGCACCCAACGCGCTTATCCGGGCCTATTCGTTCGTGGCGGCTCGGTCGTCGCAATGGCAATTGCAGCAGTCTGGCTGGTGGAGCGGACGCTGAACGTGTCGTTATTGCCGATGTGAGGTGGCGCAATGTCTTGCAAATCGCGTTCCCATAAAAAAAGTGCGGTAGAAAAATGCCGCACGGATAACTGCGGCACTTGGCCCGTGGCCCGATATGGGTCACACTTGAAGCCATGAGTTTCAACAGCACACCCCGCAGCAGTGCCCGCCGTCCTCGCCGGCCGGGCGATGTGAAACATGACCCGCTGGCCGTCAATGCCGACACGATGCTCGACGACCTGCAGCCAGCCAAACGCGGCAGCGCCACCGGTGCACCCGTCGTTTGCCAGGAATTGCTGCTGCTGCGCGCCGGCGTCGACTGTCCCCAATGCGGCCGGCGCACGCCGGTGTTCGCGATGATGGGCCTGCCCGAGTTCGAAGTGCAAAACGCGCCGACCACCTTGCTGCGTCGCATCGCAACATTGCCACCCGACGTCGACAAGGCCGCGCGCGCGTTCAGCAAGGGCCGCTGGCGCAACGATCGCGATGTTGGCACGGCCAATAACGCGCACTGGCTCAGCCACTGCGCGCGGTGCGACGCCCGGCTCGACGAAAACTTCATCCTCGGCCCCGACGGCCCGTTCCATCCCACTGTGTATCGACAACGCGCGGCGATCAAGCTCGAACGCCTGACCGGCCCGTTCGTGCTCGAGCGCGTGCAACGGGTACCGAGCTTGCCCATGTTAGGCTGGCTCGACTGGCATAACGGGCGGCACAGGAAGATACGTGCCGCAAAACCACGTGTGGCGAGCGCCCGCGCTGGACCAGGCTAGCACTGGCGGTTGAGGCGCTTTTCTGCGAGGATGGTTAGTGCGATTGCGCCGATGGCCGGCGCGAAGGAGGCGACATGACCGCGTCAGATACGTCGAAACCACGCCCGCCATTCGAGCCCCCCGGGACCGGATCCTGGGCCCAGGACGCGGTGCATTTTCCGCGCCCGATGACCCGGTATTTCCAGGCGACGCACTCTCCCGCGTTCAGGAGTGGCACCCACGATTTCGCGCGTTTCTACGGCTTGCTGATCGACGGGCTGCAGATGGCCTACGTGAACGGCTTTGGCTACATCCAGGTGATGCCCGCCCCCGAGGCGGAAATGGAGGCGCGTTTTGCGCGCGCATCCCAGGTGTTTGCGCAGAAGTTCTGGCGCGAGCAACTGCGCGACTGGGACGAAGTGCGCAAGCCGGCTGCCATCCGCAAACACCGGGAGCTGCAGGCCATCGACGTGGACGCGATGACCAACGCCGAACTGGTCGCCTACCTGACGACCTGCCGCGACCACCATGCAGCGATGATCGTGCAGCACATGCGTTTTACCGCCGGCGCGTTGCTGCCGACTGGAGACTTCCTGGCGCATGCCGGCGAGTGGACTGGGCTGCCACACGCCGAATTGCTGGGCTTGCTGCGCGGGTCGGCCGCCGTGTCATCCGGCGGCTCCGACGAGATGGACGTGCTCAAGGCCGCATTTGCCAAGGACTCCGCCGCGCGCGAGGTACTGGCGTGCGACGGCGACCCGGCCGAGCTGCTGGCCTCGAACGGCGACCCGGCCAAGGTGCTGGCGCGCCTGCGCGCATTGCCGGGCGAAGCGGGCTACGCCGTCAACGGTTACCTGGATCTGGTCGGTTACCGCATCGTCGACGGCTTCGACATCGCGGAGCCCTCGGCGCTGGAGTTGCCCGATGCCTTGCTGCGCGCCATCAATGTCGCCGTGTTCGAGCCGGCGCCGGGCGGGCCGGACATGCAGGCACAAGCTGCGGCGGTACGCGCGCAGGTGCCGGCACAACACCAGGAGGCATTCGACGAACTGCTGCACGAGGCACGGCTGACCTACCGCCTGCGCGACGAACGCGGCGTCTACAGCGACATCTGGGCCTCGGGCCTGATGCGGCGCGCAGTGTTGGCTGCCGGTGGGCGGGTCGCCCAGCGCGGGCGAATCACCAGCCCCGCGCAGCTGCTCGAGGCCACGCTGGACGAGATGTGCGCGCTGGTGCTGGGCCAGGACGGCCCCGATGCCGCCGAGCTGGCCAGCCGTGCCTCCTACCGTGCGCGGTACACCGCCAAGGACGCTCCCGCCACGCTGGGGCCGGCGGCCCCGCCACCGCCCGACCTCTCGTCGCTGCCCCCTGCGGTGGCCCGGGTGATGCGCGCCCTGTTCGTGTCGCTCGACCACCTGTTCGGAAGTTCACGGGCGCAACACGCCGACGCCGTGCTGTACGGGCTGGCTGCGAGCAAGGGTGTGTACGAAGGTACGGCGCGGCGCGTCTCCAGCCCCTCGGCGTTCGACCGTATCGACAAGGGCGACGTGCTGGTGACCGAGTCGACCAGCGAAGCATTCAACATCCTCTTGCCATTGCTGGGCGCCATCGTCACCGACAACGGCGGGCTGCTGTCGCATGCGGCGATCGTGGCACGCGAGTACGGCATTCCCGGCGTGGTCGGCACACGCGAGGCGACCGTGCGCATACGCGACGGGCAACGCATCCGGGTGGACGGCGACAACGGCGCAGTGACGGTGCTGCCATGACAACCACCCGCAAGAGCGCGGTTGCGTTCGGCAACGCGCGTGACACCGCGTTATATGGCGCCAAGGCCGTGGGCCTGGGCGAGGCACGGCGCAAGGGCCTGCAGGTGCCGCCTGGCGTGGCCCTGTCGGCGGACCTGGTCGAGGCTGTTTCCGCCGGCGATGCGCGCGCCATCGCCCGGCTCGACAAGGCCATCTCCACGCTGGCACCGCCATTCGCCGTGCGCTCGTCGGCCGTGGATGAAGACGGTGCGCAGGCAAGTTTCGCCGGCCAGCACCTGACCGTGCTCAACGTGCACGCGCCCGGCGATGTGCCGGAAGCCGTGCGCGAAGTCTGGTGGTCGGCGAACTCCGACGCCGCCATCACCTATCGCCAGAAGGTCGGCCTGTTCGAGCGCCCGCGGGTCGGCGTCATCGTGCAGACGCTGCTCGACCCCGAGGTGGCGGGTGTCATGTTCACCGAGAACCCGGTCACCGGTGCCGACGAACGCGTCATCGAGGCGAGCTGGGGGCTGGGCGAGGCGGTGGTCTCGGGACTCGTCATTCCAGACCATGTACGGCTCGACCGCAGCGGCACGCTGATCGAGCACAAGGCGGGGCGCAAACATATCGCGGTGCGCGCATTGCCCAGCGGCGGCACCTTCGAGGAAGTGGTGCCGCCAGGGCGGGTCACCTCGTTGTGCCTGGACGAGCCTCAGCTGCTGGCGCTGAATGCGCTGGCGCTGCAGTGTGAAAAGGTCTACGGCCCGCGGCGCGACATCGAATGGGCGTTCCAGGAAGGCACCTTGTACCTGCTGCAGTGCCGCGCGGTGACGACCGGCAGCAAGGCGCGCAGCGAAGCGGCAGCGCCCGCGCGCGATGCGACCACCGCCTTGCAACGCGTCGGCCTGTTCGCCGACATGGACCGCCGCCAGGCCGAGCAGATCGCACGGTTGCTCAAGGAGCGGCGTTTCGCCCAGGGCGAGACCGTCATCGTCGAAGGATCGGGCGGCGCCGCGGTATACCTGATCGCGTCCGGCGAAGCAACGGTCTCGCACAAGGGCGCGGCGATCGCCACTCTCGGCCCGGGCGAACACTTCGGCGAGATCGCCCTGATCGACGGCGGCACACGATCGGCGACGGTCACCGCCGCCACCGACCTGGTCTGCTACGGACTCACGTTCTGGGAATTTCGCCCGCTGGTCGAGCGCAACGGCACCATTGCCTGGAAGCTGCTGCAGGCGCTGGCCCGGCGGCTGCGGGCGGCGGAACAGACCTGAGCCCATTGCGCGGGCGACCCGCGCAATGGGGTGGCACGCCGTATTCGCAGGCCCGTCAACGGGTTCTGGCCCCAACAACCAGGAGGATTCAACATGGAACTGCTCGAGAGCTTCTTCAACATCATCGGCGACCTCACCTGGGGCTGGGCCCTGATACCGTTTCTCGTCGTGCTCGGCCTGTTTTTCACGATCGCCACCGGATTCGTGCAGTTCCGCTACTTCGTGCGCATGTTCCGGGTGCTGGCCGGGCAGAACGAATCGGCCGACCCGAACGCGATCTCCGCGCGCGAGGCGCTGCTGGTGTCGGTGGGCGGGCGCGTCGGCGGTGGCAATATCGCCGGCGTCGCGGTGGCGATCACGCTCGGCGGGCCCGGCGCGGTGTTCTGGATGTGGGCCATTGCGGCGGTTGGCATGGCCACCAGCCTGATCGAATGTTCGCTGGCGCAGCTATACAAGCGCAGGGAGGAGAACGGTGACTTCCGCGGCGGTCCGGCACGCTCCATCCTGTTCGGCCTGGGCTCGGACTACCAGTGGCTGGCCGTGATCTATGCGGTGTGCCTGATCGCCTCGTTTGCGCTGGGCTTCAACGCCTTCCAGGGCAACACCGTGGCTGGCGCCGCGCTCGACAGCCTGGGTGTCGAACGTATCTGGACCGGCCTGTTCCTGGCCGTGGGCACCGGGCTGATCGTCTATGGCGGGATCCACCGCATTGCCAAGGTGGCCGACGTGATCGTTCCGGTGATGGCGTTCGGCTACATCATTCTGGCGTTGCTGGTGATCGTGATGAACATCGGTGAACTGCCCGGCGTGATCCGCTCCATCTTCGCCAATGCCTTCGGCTTCGAGGAAGCCGTCAGCGGCGGCATGGGCGCCGCGCTGGCGCAGGGCCTGCGCCGCGGCCTGTTCTCGAACGAGGCCGGCCTCGGTTCGGCGCCCAACGTGGCGGCCACCGCGGACGTGCGCCATCCGGTCAGCCAGGGCATCACGCAATCGCTGTCGGTGTTCATCGACACCTTCGTGATCTGCAGTTGCACCGCCTTCATCATCCTGCTGGGCAAGGTCTACGTACCCGGCGCCGAAGGCATCGACGGCGTCGCGCTGACGCAGCAGTCGCTGGTCTCGCACCTGGGCGAGTGGGCGCAATATGCGCTGACCGCCGCCATCGTGTTGTTCGCCTTCAGCTCCATCATCTACAACTACTACCTGGGCGAGAACGCGATGTCGGTCATGACGAACAAGCCCTTTGCCCTGCACGGCCTGCGCCTGGTGGTGGTGGGCATCGTGTTCGTCGGCGCGGTCGCACCGGCGGCCACGGCGGTGTTCTTCTTCTCCGACCCGATGATGGGCATCCTGGCCGTGGTCAACCTGCTGGCGCTGATGATGCTGTTTCCGATCGCCAAGCGGCTGATCGTCGACTTTCGCGAACAACTCGCGGCCGGGGTCGCGCGACCGGTGCTCGACCCCGACAAGTTCAAGGACCTGGACATCGACCGCAACGCCTGGACCGGCAAGGATCCGCTGGCTGCGGCGGCGGCGCGTCGTCGGTGACGACACGCATCGCAGTGGGCTGCGCAGAGCCCGGCTGGCATCGATGAGAATCGTTGCCGGAGCGCACGGAGAACCCCCTTGAACTACCAGTCGTTGTTGCAGGGCGTGGCGGCCGAGGTGGCGCCGATGATCGGCCAGGGTAAGGTGGCCGACTACATACCGGCCCTGGCGCGTGTTCCTATTGCGCAGTTCGGCATCGCGCTGCGCACCGTTGATGGCCGCACGGCCGCGGCCGGCGACGCGGACACGCCGTTCTCGATCCAGAGCGTATCCAAGGTGCTGGGCCTGACGCTCGGGCTGCAGGCGCTGGGCGCGTCGTTGTGGGACCGCATCGGCCGCGAGCCTTCGGGCAACGCGTTCAACTCGCTGGTGCAGCTCGAGAGCGAACGCGGCAAGCCGCGTAACCCGTTCATCAATGCCGGCGCCTTGTGCGTGGCCGACCGACTGCTGAGCGCGCACGCCGAGCCGGCACGCGTGTTTGCCGACCTGGGCCGCAAGCTGCACGGCGAACCCTTTGCGTTCGACGACGAGGTGGCCCGATCCGAGCGCGAAACCGGTTTTCGCAATGCTGCACTGGTCAACTTCATCAAGAGTTTCGGCCAGATCGACAACAACGTCGAGGACGTGCTGGGCCTGTATTGCCGCCAGTGTTCGATCGTGGCCAACTGTGCGCAGCTGGCCCATGCCTTCGGTTACCTGGCCAACAGCGGCGAGCAGCCCGGCACCGGCCTGCGTATCGTCGACCGCGAGCAGGCCAGGCGCATCAACTCGGTGATGCTGACCTGCGGCACCTACGACGCGGCCGGTGAGTTCGCGTTCAAGGTCGGCATACCGTGCAAGAGCGGCGTGGGCGGCGCCATCGTCGCCGTCGTGCCGGGCGAGTTGGTGTTGTGCGCGTGGTCGCCCGGACTCGACGAGACCGGCAACTCGGTGGTGGCGCGCCGCGCACTGGAGTTATTCGTGGCGCGCACGGGGTTGTCGGTGTTCTGACGCCGGGCCGTCCTATTCGCCCTTGCCGCCGAACAGATCGTCGAAGGCCCGTGCCGGATCGGGCCCACCACCGGTTTTTCTGGCCGTCCCATTCGGATATTCCTCAGCGATCCGGTCTTCCCAGTAGGCGGCCGGATTCGGCGCCGCGCACAGCCGCCGGTAGACCTCCTCTGGCACCTGCTTGTAGGCCAGCACGGTCTTGTTGTCCCAATGCAGGTCAAGCTGCTTCGAGGCGGTGTCGTAATCGGCGCGGCGGATGCGGCCGCTGGTGAAGGTCTTGGTGGGCATGTCGACAGTCTCCTTTGCTGGATAGGCACAGGCGGCGCTGCCAGGCAACACGACCGCTGTTGAGCGCGCACTGCGCGCGCCCGGTTGCCGCCCCGCGCGCAAGCATGGTAACGTGGCAAAAATGGATGGCAAGTCCGCGGCGGTGTTCGCCTGTTCGCGTTCCTGCCCACGAATCACCCACCGATTCCAGGGAGGTCGACATGCCCTGTAGAGCGCTCACGCTGGCACTGGCTGCCATGCTTTCCGCACCTGGCGCAGGGTTTGCGCAGGAACTGGCCGCGATGAAACTCGATGCCGTGGTCTCCACCTGCACACCGACCACCCTGATCGCACAAAAAGTCTTCGGATCCACGCCCCAATCGACGCCGATCATCATGGACGCGGTGGCGGACCCGGTCGGGCAGAACATCATTTCCAGCCTCGCGCGGCCCGGCTCGAACGTCACGGGTCTGGCAAGCCAGGCAGAGGACATCATGCCCAAGATGCTGAGCCAGTTCGCGGCCATCCTGGAGCGCCCGGCGAAGGTCGCGGTGCACCTCACACTGGTGCGCGTGGATGCCGGGCGAAAGCCCGGCGATGCCTCGTTGTCCGACGCGTTCGAAGCCGCCGTGCGGGCAGGCGCGCGCGGCATCTTGGTGCTGCCCGACGAACCGTTCTTCTTTGCGACCCGCGCGCGGATCGTCGAACTGGCAGCCAGGCACCGCCTGCCCGCCGTCTATGGCATTCGCGAGTTCGTGGACGCCGGTGGCCTGATGAGTTAAGGCGAAAGCATGAACGCGGCCTGGAGAGGTATCCGGTCCTACGTCAGCCGGATGGTGGCGGGCACCAGCCCCGCCACCATCCCCGTCACCCAGCCCACCCGGTTCGAACTGGTGCTCAACCTCAAGACAGCGAAGGCACTGGGCATCACGATGCCCAGCGAGCTGCTGCTCGGCACCAATGCGGTGATCCGGTAGCGCCAGGAGACTGGGCGCCGTGCCTGCGGGTGCGAGCAGGCGTACGTTGCGACGAAACTTCTCCGGTGGACCGATAACGTCCATTGGACGCTCGGTGCCGCATTCGAGCATTCGACGGGCATGGTGCCAGGCTGTCACATCATCTCGATGTCGCTCGGCGCGGTGACGCGCATCGGAGATCAACCCAACGAAGACTACGAGCAGATCGGACAGGTCTGCCTCGACGCCGGCACGCTCATCGTCGCGGCCAGCGGCAACGAAAGCCGACGCCCCGGTCAGATCGCGCCGATCGGATCGCATCATGTGCACCGTGGTTGGCGAGAACTTGTTGAAACACGCCGGCCGGGTCGCGCGCAGATAACGCTTGGCGGCCACGGGCGAGCGCACGCAGTTGACGACACGCTGAGGAAAAAGCGGCGCGCCCGTCGTCGCGCGCGCGGGGATGATCGTGCTGTTCATGCGGCGGCCGGCTGTTGCTGCTGTACCTGCAAACCCTGCTGCTGCTCGAGCGCCGCCAGCGTCGACAACAAGCCGTCCTTGTCCGGGTAACATCCCTGCAGCCAGCGTTTGCCGCTGCCCGAATACCCCTTGCGTGCGTGCAACACGCGGGTGTTGTCGACGATGAAACACTCGCCGGGCGAGAGCTTGAACGTCACTTCCATCGCGGTGTCGTCGATGATCTCGCCCAGGCGCCGGTAAGCAGCGTAGTAGTCGGCCATCTTGTTGAACGGCACGTCCGTGATGGCGGCAGTGGAGCGGTTGTTGAATCGCACGGCCACCAGTTCACCATCAGGCGCCAGTTCGATCATCGGGCGGCGCGAACGCAGGCACACGCCGGCCTCGCCGGCGTATTCGTAGCGAGCGCAGTGTTGCGTCAACAGTTCGAACCAGGCCGGGTTCTCGGCCCGCAGGCGCAGCGCTGCCTTGAAGCCATCGACGACCATGTTTTCGCCACCCTCGGCCGAGTTCTCCAGGCAATACAGGATCTGCATTGTTGGCACCGGGTCGCGGTAGGGGTTGTCGGTGTGGGCCTGCAGGCCCAGGCCGGTATACGCAAGGTTGGTCGGGTTGACCTCGGTACGCACCTCGAAATAGACGCCATAGTTGGTCTCGCGCACATAGCCGAACAGCCCGGCCACCTGCAGCAAGGCGCCGGGTTCGACCGGGCCGCCGGTGAGTTTGCCGAAACCGTATTGGCGCACCTGGCGCAACCAGTCGCGCAGCGCCGGGGGATTGCGCTTGACCGCGGCGAAATCGCCGACCGGCACCGCGTCCATCAGGCCGCTGTCCCAGGTGGTGATGGCGTCGCCGATCCAGCCAGGCGTGCCGGGTTGTGCGCGATCGTAGGCATGCGCCTGTAGCCAGGCGATGTCATAGTCGACGCTCTTGCCTTCGGGTGCGAAATGCACCGTCAGGCGGTCGCCGCCGACCGCCGCCGATGCGATGCGGGTGTCGGGCGCAATGTCACGCAACGCGATCAGGCGCTGGCCGTTGCCAGGGGCGCGGGTCTCGCTGTCCCTGGCGTTATCGCGCAACCAGACGGCGTGGAACCGCAGCGCGGCGCCGCTGTCGGTATCGAGCGTCAACACAGCACCATCGTCCGTCACTCGCACCGTCACCATGTTTATTCACCTCCTCAACGGATCGGTTTGAGCCGAAATCGACAGTGTCCGCCAGACCGCCCGGAATGACAAATCACCCATTTTCCAACGAAGGGACGGTTCTCATTGTGGTCAAGGGCAAGCATCGCATGGAGGCGATGTTCGGCTGGAACAGCGCTTGCACCCGACGCATCCGGCCGTCACCAGCTGCGTGCCTACTGCACGCGCTGCTCGCCTCCTGCACCCACTGCGCGCCTACTTGTAGAACGCCTCTACCGTCCCCTTGATCTTGATCAGCAGCGGATGGCCCTTTCGGTCCAGCGTCTTGCCGGAGGGCACCTTGACCCAGCCTTCGCTGATGCAGTATTCGCTCACGTCGTTGCGCTCCTTGCCGTTGACGCGGATGCCGATATCGTGTTCGAACACGGCGGCGACATGGTGGGGGCTGCGCGGGTCGACCGACAAGTGATCGGGCAGGTCCGGGCGGATGGGTTTTTCAGTTTCGGTCATATGCCGATTTTCCCTCACCTCGCCGTGTCCAGGAAAACACGTCTGGCCCAGTCACTGCAATCCGACCTCCCACAGGCGCTGCGCCAGCGGCAGCATCCGGCGCAGGTGCTCCAGCCGGCTGGCCATGTCGGGATGTGTGGAGACCATCGACTGCCGTGGCAGATCGCGCGCCGATGCCTGCTCGAGGAATCGCAGCTGCGCGTGCGGCGGGTAGCCCGCCAGCGCCGCAAGCTGCAGGCCGAGTGCGTCGGCCTCGCGCTCGACCTGGTGGAACACCAGCTGCATCGAGTCGGACATCGCGAAGTAGTTGAACTCCATCTCGGCGTAGACATCCTTCGGCGTGCGCTGCGCCCGCGACGGAATCAGTGCCAGCATCGAGGTCAGACCCTGGCGTTCGTGTTGCAGCAGCACATGGGCCACCTCGTGCGCCAGCACGAATGCCAGCTCCGCCGGACCCAGCGCCTGCCGGCCGATGAACGATTCCGACACCACGATGGTGCCATCCGGGAACGACAAGGCATTGATGTCCGGGTCGCGCACCACCAACAACCGCAGGTCGACCAGCCGGCCGGGCCGCTGGGCCGCGACCACGGGGCGCAAGGAGTTCCACACCACCGCCACCAGCCCGCAATGCGTCTCGCAACCGAGCCGGCCCGCCTGCCGCAACCGCTTGAGCAACGCCGCCTTGGCGGGCTTGGCGTGCGCAATCACCTCGGTGTCGGTAAACGCCAGTCCCAGGCTGGGCTCGACGATGTTGATCACGCGCGCATGCGTCGCCGTAATCGCCAGCAGCAGGATGACAAGGGCCAGAATGTGCATGGTTCCACGCCGGCAATCGCATTGCGGCGTGGAACCAGCTTAGCGCGAACCGTCGTGCTTGCCAAGACCAACCCGGCAGACCGACCGACTGCCGGTCTGACCGGCCGCCGATCTCAGAGAGCCGACGGGTGCGCTGCCTGCCATCCCGCTACACCACATGCCAGCAATCCGGCCGCCGGCATCAGCCACCAGTCGGCGGCGTCGAGCGTCCACAGGGTCAGGCCGGTGGCGGCGCTCCACGACAGGGGCACCACCATCAGCAAGGCGCTGGTCAAGGCTGGACGACGCAAACCCTGGCTGCGCGGCAGCAACAGCACGACCGCCAGCGCGGCCAGCATCGTGGGGTCGGGTGCCAGCGCAAACCATTGGGCCTGGGCCATCGGTCGCATCCACACCACTGCCAGCACCGGAAACAGCAGCAGCGCGCCAACCAGCAGCGCCAGGGCCAGCCGGGTCGTCGCATCGGAGCCGCGCTCCAGCACGAGCCCGGGCCGCAGCAAGGCCAGGCCGATCATCCACACGCCCTGCGCACCGAACGCGAGCGCGAAATACGGCGCCGCCAGGTTGATGCCGGCATGCGGCCCCCAGTGGAATGACCAGGCCACGAACAACAGGCCTGCGCCGGCCAGCACCAGCCCCAGGCGCAGCGCCGGGCGCAGTCGACGGTGCAAGGCCCACGTCAGGCACAAGCCCAGCGCCGCCGCGACGATCTGCAGCGGCCACCAGGCGCGGTTGTGCAGCTCGAGCATGCGGTACCAGGCCCGCGCCGAGAACATCAGGAAATCGTCCAGGCTGTAGGTGGACCATTCGCCCATCATGCCGACCCGGTCACAACGCGGCCGGTCACAACGCAGCGACTGCTGCTGCCATGCGCGCACGCTGCGCGGTATCGGGCAGGCGCCCGCGCGCCGCACCCATGTTCTCGCGCACATGATCGACCCGGCTGGTCGCCGGTATCGCACAGGTCACGGCTGGATGCGAGACGATGAATTTGAGCAGGAACTCGGCCCAGTTGGTGCATCCGACCTCGGCCGCCCAGGCCGGCAGGCGCTCGCGCTGCACCGAGCGCATCAGGGCTCCTTCGCGAAACGGCCGGTTGGCGATGACGGCGATGCCGCGCTCGCGCGCCAGCGGCAGGATACGCTGCTCCACGGCCCGGTCGACGATGTTGTAGCTGAGCTGCACGAAATCGAGCGGATGCTCGCGCATCAGTTGCTCGAGCTCGGCGTGGCGCCGGCCATGCGAGGTGGTGATGCCGACGTGGCCGAGCCGGCCCGCGCGCTTGAGTTCGAACAGCAGCGGCAGTTGCGCGCGCCAGGCCAGCAGGTTGTGCACCTGCAGCAGATCGAAGCGCGGCACGCCCCAGTGTTGACGCGAGTCGTCGATCTGCGCGCGCCCATCGTCGGATGTCCAGACCTTGTCGGCCGAGAATACCCGCCCGCGCGCATCCAGCACCTGCAGAGCCTCGCCGATGACCGGCTGCGACGAACCGTACATCGGCGACGAGTCGATCAGCCGGCCACCCGCCTGGAAGAAATGGCGCATGACCTCGGCGCAAGCCTTGCGCGCCTGCGGGTCGTCACCGACATTGAAGGTGATCCAGCTGCCCAGCCCGATGACCGGCAGCAACAGACCGCCGGAGCCGACGGGTTTGCGCAGGATGTCGTCTGCCGCCGCGGGCTGCGCGGCGATTCCGCTGCCCGCGGCGCCCAGCATGCCGACGGCGACGTGCCCCATCCACTCTCGTCGATGCAACTTATCCTTCATGATCCGCTCAGTTATACATGGGAGCACAAAACCTGCGAACGACCGTGGTCACCTTGGCCTTGCTGTCGGCATGCACCGGCGCGCCTGCCGGGGAGTTGGCGACACCAGTGGCAACCGGTGCTTCGGCGAGCGCGACGGCGGCCAGCGCACCGTCGCGGGGCGGCGCCCCTCGCCCCTACCAGGCGCCGATCGCAGTACCGTCCGCGGCCGGGCAGATCCGCTCACCGACGCTGCCCTCGCCGGTCATCACCATCGACCCGGTGCCGCGCCCCACGTTCACCGGCCCCTGCGACAGCGCCGGCTGCTGGGGCTCCGACGGAACCCGCACCAATGCGATCGGCGCCGCGCTGGTGCGGCCCGACGGGCGCGTCTGCCAGAACGTGGGTGGCGTGTTGCAGTGCCCGTGATGGACGGCGCCGCGACGCAGATCCGGCGTCGCGGCTTCACTTCGCGGTAGGCGAGGGCCAGGTCGGCGCCCAGACTACAGCGCCGCCGGCAGCCGTATCTCCACCTGCAGGCCGCCTTGCGGAGACGGATCGAGCGCGATCGCGCCGCCGTATGCGGCCACCCGATCGGCAACGATCGCCAGTCCGAGACCCGAGCCTGGCACCGACTCGTCGATGCGGTTGCCCCGTGCCAGCACGGCGTCGCGCAACGCAGGTGCGATGCCCGGTCCGTCATCCTGCACCGTGACCACCAGCAGCGCGGCGGTCGCATCGGCCTGCAACCTCGCCTGCACCAACACCACCGCGCGTGCCCACTTGCAGGCGTTGTCGATCACATTGCCCAGTATCTGCTGCAGGTCCTGCTCCTCGCCGGCAAACGCCAGCTTCGCGTCGATGGCCTGGCACCGCACGTCGATGGCGCGGGTGGCGTACACCTTGTCCATCACACGCACCAGACCGCGCAGCACCGGATCGAGCAAGACGCGCTGGCCGGGCAAACCATGCCCTCCGGCGGCCCGGGCATGCGCAAGATGCCAATCGACCTGCCGACGCGCCAGATCCACCTGCTCCAGCACCAGCCGGGCCAGGTCGACACTGGCTGGCGGTGCCGACGGCCCCGGTGTCGGCGTGACCACCGCTTCGGCCGCCTGGCCCAGCACCGCCAGCGGCGTCTTGACGGCATGCGCCAGGTTGCCGGCCTGTTGCCGCGCGCGCTGCACGACCTGCGCATTGCGCTCGAGCACGGCATTGAAGCCGTCGACCAGCGGCTGCACCTCGAGCGGCGCCGTGCCTTCCAGGCGTTGGGTCTGGCCTTCACGCAACGCAACCAAGGCCCGTTGCAGCGCGCGCAACGGAGCCAGGCCCAGCGATACCTGCGCCCAAGCCGCCACCAGCAGCAAGCCCAGCAGCGCGGCCAGCGACAGCGCCAGCACCCCCCGGAACCGCTGCACGGCGGCCTGCACCGCCTGGGTGTCGGCCGCCACCAGCAGGCGCCATCGCCCGGAGGGGATTTGCGCCGATCGCACGGCGCGTTCGAGCACCAGCAAAGGTGCGCCCTGCGGACCAGCCGCCGCGTGGGCATGCACCGCGCCATCGGCCAGGGTGTCGGAGATATTGGATAACTGGGTGTCCCACAACGATCGCGAGCGTGACTGCGCCACCTGGTCGGCATCGTTGATCTGCCAGTACAACCCGGAATACGGTTTGTTCCAGCGCGGATCGCTCAAGCCTGCCGGGTCGACCTGTGGCCGTCCCTGCGGGTCGAACTCCACCCGCGCGGTCAACTGATCGAGCTGCTGCTCCAGAGCCTGCCGGAACTGGCGCATCACCTCGTCCTGAAACAGGCCTGCGAGCACCAGCCAGGCGAGCAGCAAGGCCAGCGTGAGCCCCACCGCGGTCAGGCCGAGCAAGCGCAGCCGCAGCGACGACGCCCCACGCCACGCCATCACGGCGACGCCAACCGGTAACCCCGACCCCGCACGGTCTCGATCATGGACGCAGGCAGTTTCTTGCGCAGCCGCGCCACGAACACCTCGATGGTGTTGGAGTCGCGGTCGAAGTCCTGCGCGTAGATGTGTTCGGTCAGCTCGGCGCGCGAGACCACGGTGTCGGGTCGGTGCATCAGGTAGGTCAGCACCTTGTATTCATGGCCCGTCATCGCCACCGGATGGCCATCGAGCGTGACCCGCCCACTGCGCGTGTCCAGGCTCAAAGGGCCGCAATGCAACACCGCGGATGCCTGCCCGTGGGAGCGCCGGATCAATGCCCGCACCCGGGCCAGCAACTCCTCGGTGTGAAACGGCTTGGTCAGGTAGTCGTCGGCACCGGCATCGATGCCGGCGACCTTTTCGTGCCACTGGTCACGCGCCGTGAGTATCAGCACCGGCGCCGTGATGCCTTCCTGGCGCCAGCGCTTGAGCACGCTCAGGCCGTCGAGCACCGGCAGGCCGAGGTCAAGCACCATGGCGTCGTAGGCCTGCACGCCGCCCATCTGCCAGGCATCACGGCCGTTGTCCGTGTGATCGACCGCATACCCTGCGTCGCCCAGCGTCTGGCGCAGTTGCAGCGCCAGGCTGGGTTCGTCCTCCACCAGCAGGATACGCATCAACGGCCGTCGCTTTTCTTCCTGAGAACCGCGCCGTCACGTGCATCGACCTTGAGCTTGACCAGTTTGCCTTCGCCCTGAAGCAGCTTGAGTTCGTAGATCCAGCGGCCATCGTCGCGTTCGAGTTCGACCTCCAGCACCTGGCCCGGCTGCTCCCTGGCGACCCGCTCCAGGATGGTCGACAGCGGCAGCACCTCACCCGCGCGCAACGCCGCGCGCGCGCGGTCATGGTCATGCTCGCCGTCGGCCAGGACAGCTGGCACGATGCACGACAAGGACAGCAACAAGAGCAGGGAACAGATCGGTTTGGACATCAGGCGCGTTCCGCGCGGATGGGATGACACCCGCATTGTGGCGCGCCTGGTCTGAACGCCAGATGAACGCGCCCTTCAGCCTGGGTACAGGGCAGCCGGCGCAACATGCGACGCAACTCACCTGGTTGGAGCCTCCATGTCACACCCATCCGTCATCCGAACCACCCCCAGACCCGGCGCCGCGCTGGCCCTGTTCCTTGCCGCCGCGACCTTGGCGACGCCGCCAGCGATGGCCGCCGACACCAGTGCCGCGCAACAACTGGAGCGCTGGAGCACGCTGGCCAGTGCGCCCGGCAATGCCGAGCGGGGCCGCGCCTTCTTCGGCACCCGTCACGGCGGCGAATGGTCGTGCAGTTCCTGCCACGGCAGTCCTCCCGTGAAGACCGGGCAACACGCCAGCACCGGCAAGGACATCGCTCCGCTGGCTCCAGCCTTCAACCCACAGGCTTTCACCAGCAGTGCACGCATCGACAAATGGTTCCGCCGCAACTGCAACGACGTGCTCCAGCGCGAATGCAGCGCGACCGAAAAGGCCGATGTGCTGGCTTATCTGGTCGGGCTCAAGCGCTGACACAAACCACTTCTGCCCCTTACTTTCACGCTGGAGCCAGAACCATGTCTTTCAAATCCTTTCCCGCACATGTCCGCGCGCACTTGCGCATCTCCCGCGCCAGCCTGCTGGCGCTGGCGCTGGTCGGCACCGTGCACGCCGACAGCGGGCGCATGCAGGCAGGCCCGCCGCTGCCGGCCTACCAGCAGGAATGCGGGTCTTGCCACCTCGCCTATCCGGCAGGCCTGTTGCCGGCCAGTTCCTGGCGCAGCATCATGGACGGGCTGGGCCGCCATTTCGGCACCGACGCCTCGCTCGATGCGCAGACCACGCAGCAGATCGGTACCTGGTTGCAGGCAAACGCCGCGAGTCGCGGGCGTTTGCGCAATGCACCCGCGCAGGACCGCATCACCCGCTCGGACTGGTTCACGCGCAAGCACCGCAAGATCGACCCGGCCGTGTGGCAGCACGCCAGCGTCAAGACCTCGGCCAACTGCACGGCCTGCCATGTCGATGCCGCGCGCGGCGATTTCGATGACGACCGGCTGCGGGTCCCGCCCGGGCTGGACAAGCGTTATCTGCGCGCCTTCCAGGACGATTGACGCAGCTGCCGCCAACACCCCATCCAAGAGTTCACCATGCATACTTCCAACCCATCCGTTTCCTTCCCCGACGAACGGGCCTCGCAGACGCCGACACGCCGGGTCACCGACGCGCCGATGCGCATGTTCCACTGGTTGTTCGCGCTGTGTTTCGTCGGCGCCTATGCCAGCGCCGACAGCGAGAGCTGGCGATTGCTGCACGTCACGCTGGGCTACACCCTGGCCGGGCTACTGGCCTTGCGGGTCGCCTACGGCCTGATCGGCCCGCGCCAGGCACGCTTGTCGCTCTTGTGGCGCAGGCTGACCGGCATGAAAGCGTGGTTGACGTCGTTCAGGCCCGGCGCGCCGGGCCAGGTGAACGCGCGCCAGGGTCAGAACCTGCTGATGGCACTGGCGCTCGTGGCCCTGCTGGTGGCCGTCGTGCCGGTGACACTGAGCGGCTACGCAACCTACAACGAATGGGGCGGCGAATGGCTGGAGGAACTGCACGAGTCGGCCGGCGAAGTCTTCCTGTGGCTGGTGCTGGCCCATCTGGGACTGATCCTGGTCCTGAGCGTGCTGCGGCGCAAGAACCAGGCGCTGCCGATGCTCACCGGCCGCGTCGAAGGTGCCGGCCCCGATGTCGCGCGCCGCAACCATGCTTGGCTGGCGATCGTGCTGCTGGCTGCGGTACTGGCCTTCTGGGCCTGGCAATGGCAGGACAGTCCGAAAGGCCTGTTCCCGGGCAACGGCGCTGCACAGATACACGACAAGCCGCGTGTCGGACATGACGACGACGACGACTGACGGCGGCGCAGGAGACTCGCACCGCAGCGGCCGCGGACGTGTCAATGCGATGATGCCGGCATTCCTTCACCGACACCAGCACACCCTGCCCGATGGCCAACGAAACCTCACAGGGCCTGGACCGTGACGAGGCCGCCAGGCGCCTGCGCGCCGACGGCCCGAACGAACTGGGCCTGAGCCAGCGCCGCACACTGGCCAACATCGCCTGGGAGGTCGCGCGCGAGCCGATGTTCCTGCTGCTGCTGGGCGCGGGGGCGGTGTACCTGGCGATGGGCGATCCCCAAGAGGCGCTGGTGCTGCTGGGTTTCGTCGTCATCATCATCGCCGTCACCATCGTGCAGGAGCGCCGCACCGACAACACGCTGGAGGCGCTGCGCGATCTGTCGAGCCCGCGCGCACGCGTGATCCGCGGCGGTATGGCCGAGCGCATCCCCGGACGCGAGGTGGTCGTCGGCGACCTGCTGGCGCTGGCCGACGGTGACCGGGTGCCAGCCGACGGTGCGTTGCTGGAGGCGCATGAGCTGGCGCTGGACGAGTCGATGC
>ENA-ORBV01003457-ORBV01003457.1-microbial-mat-metagenome-genome-assembly--contig:-NODE-3457-length-31557-cov-4.964454_pt1 | contig 31557 bp, 24 predicted proteins | sample MGYA00237777_ERZ505514 | MGnify/ENA primary metagenome ERZ505514 (study PRJEB26160, sample SAMN06269048) | microbial mat metagenome | isolation source: Oligotrophic lake microbial mat | place... | reverse complement strand
AAGCAGAAGACGGCATACGAGATTCGCCTTAGTCTCGTGGGCTCGGAGATGTGTATAAGAGACAGGAGGTGGCCGAGCAGGTCGAAGACGACGGTCCGTCCGTCAGGGGCAACGTCGACGCTCGTCCACGTCCCCTCCGTCGCCGTGAACTCCAGCGTTGTGGTGGGAGCGCGGACGAAGTCGACGTTGAACGTCGGCTCCTGCGCGACGAGAAGTCCGGGCAACAGGAGACCGGGGACGAGGAGCCGAAGGGATGGCATCTGCTGTCTCTGTGTTGGGATTGGACGACCGGACTACTGCACGCGCACCACGTAGCTGTCGCCCGTGATCATGCGCGTGACCTTCCCGTTCTCCTCCACGAAGCGCACGACCTCGCCCACCGGGCCGCCGCCACCCGGGGCGACCATCCGAAACCGTCCGCCGCCGATGGGCTCGAGCTTGACCGGGTTGTCGACGGTCGGCGCGTTCGGCGTGCTGCTGACGAGCGCCTTGTTCATCAGGACGATTTGCGTGTCGCCGAATTCGCCGCGATAGATCCCGGCGAAGCGTTCCCACGCCGGATCCCACGCCACGACCGGCTCCTGCTTCTTGGTCGCGGCCTTGGCGACCGCCGTGCCGACCGTGCTGATCAACTGGCGGGCGATCGCGCCGGGGTCGGAGTCGTTGGTGTTCGTCAGGACGATGACGCCGACCTTGTCGTCGAGCTGGATGAGGGTCTGCGTCGTGTTGCCCGGATAACCACCGCCGTGGCCGATCCAGGTCTTGTCCTTGATGCGGTTGGACGAGAAGCCGATGCCGTAGCCCGAACTCCAGTCGTTCTCCATGGAACGGACGCGGTGCATCTCGCGCAGCGATCCGCTGCTCAAGATCTGGCGTCCGCCCATCTTCCCGAGCCGGAACTGCGCGGAGACGAACTTCGCCATGTCCTCGACGTTGGAGGTGATCCCGGTGGCGGCCCCCATGCCGCGCGCATCCATGAATGGAATGACGGCGCGCGTCCCGTCGGGGAGGCGGCGGCCGTAGGGGACCGTGAGCCCTGGGACTTCCTTGTCGACGCTCGAGGCGTCCATGCCTAACGGCGTGTAGATGTTCTGCTGCACGTAGTCGGCCCACGTCTTGCTGCTCAGCTCCTCCACGACCATCCCGGCGATGGTGTAGGCCAGGTTGGAGTACTTCCAGCGGGTCGCGGGGGGAAAGGGGGCCTGCCGGTCGGCGATGAGGCGCTTGATCTCCTCGCCGGTGGGGAACTCGTGCGTCGTCCAGTGGTCCCCCGCCTCGCGTGGGAGCCCCGAGGAGTGCGAGAGGAGCTGCTCGATCGTGATCTCGCCGTCGTCATCGCCGGCGGGCTTCACTTTGAACCAGGAAAGGTGCTTCGAGACCTGATCGTCGAGCCGGATCTTCCCCTGCTCTCGGAGCTGCATGATGGAGGTTGCCGTGAAGAGCTTGCTGTGCGACGCCATGCGGAACTTCGTCGTCGGCGTCATCGGGACCTTGTCCTTCACGTTGGCGAAGCCGAATCCCTTCGCCCAGACGAGTTCCTGGTCGCTTACCACGCCGACGGAGATGCCGGGGAGCCCCCGGTAGGCGATCTGTCCGTCGAGCCACGCCGAGAAGAGGCGAGTGGCGGCGAGGACGTCGGGATCGGAGGCGACCGCCGACTGGGCGGCGCCCTGGGCCGCGAGCAAGCGTGTCGCCAACGGGGAGGCGACGGCGACAGTTGCCGCGAGCGCGAGCGAGGGAACGAGCCGGGAGAGGGGCGATGGGCGATGCATGGGGCCTCGGGATGGCGGGTCGCGAAGTGTCGTGCGCCGGGTGCCTCGCGTCAAGGTGGGAGACGGCGAACGGAGGCGCACTTCGCCGCTCAGCCGGGGGATCCGACGCGACGTGGCTCCGGTGGCACCACATCTATCAGAACCAGCAGGCGCCGCAGTGGAACCCCAGAACCCGCAAGGCCGAGAATAACTCGAGCATTGGGCTTTTTCCGTCGATCGGACTGAACCTCGAGTTCTAGTGTAGTGTCGCTGCCGGTGAACGGCCCCGGGTCATGAGCGCGCTACCACTACGGGTGATCGAAGTGCGCCCGAACGGACATTACGGAAACCAGCAAGAGCGGACTGAGCGCAACGGTCGCCTCGTGAGCCGACGTCGCGGGGACCACAGCGACATCCCCTATCCGGCAGCGAAGCCTCGCAGACGGTTCAACATCTTCGTATCCATTACCTCTGGCTCGTCGCCCTTGGGCGTCTCGATCACCTTGGGCACGGTGGCCAGCCGATCGTCGGTCATGATCCGGCGAAATGCTTCCTCACCGATCGCCCCTTCTCCAATCAGTTCGTGTCGGTCACGGCGTGAGGCAAAGGGCGCCTTTGAATCGTTGAGGTGCATCATTCCCAGCCGATCGTATCCGCTTCCAGCCGTGGTCTCCATCAGCAACCTGGTGCGGCCCGGTACCACTTCCAGCGCGATGCCGATGGCGGCCGCGTTGCGCGCGATGCCGCTGGCTCGATCGTCCATGAAGTTGCCAGGATGCGACACGAGAAAGTCGAGCTGTAACGTCTCACAACGCCGCAACTCCGAAATGAACGAGATCAGACTACGTGTCCATAACATCCCACTCGGCGAGGCGAGGTTGATGAGATAGCTGTCGTGCGCGTTCGACACCCGCACCTCGCTGGCCGCCAGCGTAGTCGTGAACGTCTCGCGATCGGCCGCGCCGATATCGGGTTCCTTCCACTGGTTTGCTGTCTTGGTGAAGATCTGCATGGCCGTGGCGCCGATGGCCGCCGCGCGGGGCAGGGCCGAGGGCACGCCGCCCGACGTGGAGACGTGGGCGCCTAACGGGGCGAGAAGGGGCATTCGACGAGTGCGAGTCGTGGAGCCAGCAGAGGGAAGGACCTCCCTGAGCCTAACGGCCTCCCGACCGTAGCGACAGCCACGCCATCGGATCGGTTGCCCGTCCCTTGGGACGGATCTCCAGATGTAGATGCGGGTCCATCTCCGGGTCGGCTCGGCCGACGGCGCCGATCACCTGCCCCCGGGTCACCTTGTCTCCCTTCCGCACGTCGGAGCGGCTCAGCGATCCGTACACCGAATAGTCTCCCCCGCCGTGCTGCACGATCACCGTGAGCCCATAGGTCCCAATCGGGTCGGCCACCATCACTTCACCCGACGCCACGCTTCGCACCGACGCCCCCTGTGCCGCCCTGATGCCGATCCCGTTCCATCGGATGGTGGTGTTGTTCGGATTGATGGCCCGGCCGAATCGATAGATAATCTCCCCATCCACCGGCCAGTCGAGCTTTCCGAAATCACTCGTCTTGAGCGTGCTGGACGTAAGAATCGGGGCAGTGCTGCGCGACTCGGCTTTCCGTCTCGCCTCTTCCAGCGACGCCAGCAACTGCGAGAGGCGCTGCTCATCGCGCTGGATACGGGCCAACCGCGCTTGCACCTGCTGCTGCGATTGCTCCACCTGCGCTAGGGTGCGCGAGCGCACTCCCTCGAGCGAGCGCAGTTTCTCTACCTCGAGCGCCTTTTCCTCGCGGTTGCGGCGAAACTCTTCCTGCAGACGGAGGAGGAGCGCGCGATGTCCCTCCACGACCGCCAACAGTTCCTCGACTCGGCGCACGGAGGCGCGATCGTGGAGGGTGAGTTCGTGGAGATACTTGTAGCGTCCGACCAACTCGCCGAAGGTGCGAGCCGAGAGCAGCGCTTCGGTGGTGTAGAGCGGCCCGCGCTTGTAGATATCCACCAGACGGCGCCGTAGGGTCGTGCGCCGACTCTGTACCTCGTCTTCCGCCTGCCGCAACGACGAGTCGGTCGAATCGACAGCGCCGTTGATGGATTCGAGCTGGCTATCCAGCGACCGGAGCAGGCGCACCGTGGCGTCGGCCTGTCGATGCAGGTTCTGCTTCTCCTCGGACAGGTCGTGCGCTTTTCCTTTCAGGTCTTGTAACCGGGATTGCAGCGTGCGGCGCTCGCGACGGATCGCGTCCAGCTCCTCGCGCTGTTGCCGCAGTCGCTGTTCGGCCGATTGCGCTTGCACCGAAGCTAGGGGCAGGAACAGGAGCAGGAGCCGGAGCGCCCACGTGGCCTGGCCTGTCACGTCTACTGCACCCGCCGAATCTGTCGCCCGACCGAGACCGCGCTTCCCACCACGCCGATAATCGCCCCGCCTAACAAGCCCAGGAGCGCCAACCGCACCCCGAAGAACTCGGTCTGGATGAAATAGCGGGAGATGAGAGAACTCGCCACGTACGTGAGCGCGAGTGCCATCGCCCCGCCCAGCACCCCCTTCACGAATCCTTCGATGAGGAAGGGACGGCGAATGAAGCCGTCGGTGGCTCCCACCAGACGCATGATCGAGATCTCGCGACTGCGCGCCATGACCGCCATGCGAATCGTTGCACCAATGACGATGATGGCCACGGCGGCAAAGGCCAACCCCAGAATGATCCCGGCGGCGGTGGCCACGTTGCGGATGCTGTATAGCTTCTTCACCCATTCTTCGCCGAATCGTACGTCGTCAATGAAGGTGTAGACCTTGATGCGATCGGCGATTTGCTTGACCGTGTTAGGGTCGCGAAAGCCGTCACGCAGCCGCACGTCGATGGAGCCAGGAAGAACTCCTGCCTCGAAGACATCGTTGAATTCGCCCAGTTCCTTGCGGGCACGCTCCAATGCCTGCTCGGGCGTTACGTATTCCACCCGGGCCACTTCCGTGTAGACGCCAATGTCACCCATGGCGGCAGCAATTGACTCCGGTGGGGTGCTGTCGACAAGAAAGGCCCGGATTTCCACCCGCGATTCCACGTTGCGCAAGGTGTTGCGGATGTTGAGCGCGACGAGCGAGAACAGCCCAAATGCGAACAGCGAAAACGCGATGGTCGTAACGCTCAGCGCACTCAACACCGGCGCCCGCTTGAAGCCCAGCATTGCTTCGCGAAGGGCGAGGCTCATGGGGTGATCATGGGGTGATCATGGGGTGGTCATGGCGTGAGGTCCGGCGTGCGCCGCTTCTCGTCGGCCGAATCGAACACCAGTTGGCCGCGATTGATTTCCAGCACGCGGAAGTCCGAGCGCTTTACCACGTCAAGATTGTGCGTCGCCATGACGACCGCAGTTCCCGAAGCATTGATGTCGCGCAGAAGCTGAAAGACGCCGCGCGTGGCCCGATCGTCCAGGTTGCCCGTTGGTTCGTCGGCCACCAGCACGAACGGATCGTTGGCTAGTGCACGAGCAATCGCCACCCGCTGCTGCTCGCCCCCGCTCAACTCACGGGGGTAGTTGGTAGACTTGGACGCCAGCCCAACTTGCGTAAGCAGGCGACTGACCTTGGGGTGGATCTTCTCCTTCGGCGTGCCGATCACGTCCAGGGCGAAGGCCACGTTCTGTTCGATGGTCCGATCTTCCAGAAGGCGAAAGTCCTGGAAGACCACGCCCAGCTTTCGGCGGAGTAGTGCGACGTCCCGGTGCTTGATGCCTCGCGCTCGCGTTCCACTCACCCAGACGTCGCCCCGGGTCGGAAGCTCCTCCATGTAGATAAGCTTCAGAATCGAGCTCTTGCCGGCGCCACTTGGACCGGTGAGAAAGATGAACTCTCCCTTTCCGACGGCAAACGACACGTCGTTGAGGGCGAGTCCAGTCCGGGGATACTCTTTGAAGACGTTGGCGAATCGAATCACGGAGGGAAAACTAGTGTCCGTGATTGGACGACCGAGAGGGCTCGCTGGTCAGGCGTTAGGTGCCGGAAGTCTCACTTTCCGCGTCCGATTGGGCGAGCACGACTGTGCGACCCTTTGCCTCCGCCGTCGTGCGCCCTCGATTGCACAGTCCTCTTGCGAGACAGGGGCCGCTACGAGACAGGGGCCGCTACGATCGCGCGACATCGGGCTTGACCAGGCGCACAATCTCAGACACGGCGAGCCCGGCGATATCGCGGACCACGACCGCCCCCCTCGGCACCGCCTCGTCAATGCTCACCCGGGCTAGGTCGTGCCGCCGGGGGCCGTAGACCCACACCAGCATCCCTTCGTTCAAGAGGCGTCGCGCCGCCTCTTCCGATCGCAGGACAATGAGCGGCCCGCGATCGGAATCTCCGCGTCGCGTCGCCGAATATCCGACCACCTGCAACGGCGGGTTGCCCGACAGGCTCACAGCGCCTGAGGCAGGGACACGTAACCATCCGCGCGGCGCATGACGAGTCGCCGAGCCGAGAGATCGTTGAGCACACTCGTGGCCCCCTCGGGTGGTTCGCCCAACTCGCGCTCGATTTCCTGTGGCATGATGCGCCCGTGCAGGTTGACCACCTGCCAGGCACGGCGAGCGCCATCGTCGATCGTGCCGACGAGCCGAATGACGCCCGCTTCGTCCTCCACGATGACGGCCAGATTGTAGACCTTCAACACCTCTTCGATCGCCTCGAGGTGTCCTTCATGCACACCGCGAATTCGGAAGTAGTGTAGCGGGCGTCCGTCGTCCGAATCGCGATAGGCGTCTAGGAGCTTTCCCACGACTTCGTCGGCGCAGGAGAAGTCGAGCAACTTCACCTGTGCGAAGTCGATGATGGCCACGTTCGGGTACGGCTGTTCGGCCAGGGCCGCCATGATCGCCTCGCGCACCGCGACGCCGGTGGGTCGGGTGACCAGGTTTGTGTACAGATCGCAGACCGTCTTTCTAAGGACGGAGCTGACATTGATATGGTAGATCACCGCTGGGCCACCCGTTCCGGAATCGTGATCTGGACCTGCGCCCCCGGAAGGGGAGAGAGCTGCTCGCGAAGTGGCAGGTCGTCGTCCCAACTCGGAACAATGGCGATGCGGGCCGTACCACTGCGCACGGACAGCTTTCCGTCCCACCGGCCGACGTATCGACGGACCCCCGCGAGGCCCTGACCTCGACCAGGATCACGGAATCGACTCACCCCACGTATGACGGCGTCTTCGAGTGCCATGGCGTCGTCCCACCGATCACTCAGCTTTCGCCCCTGCGCGCTCTCCAGCGAGCGGCGAAAGCCGATCCCTGCATCACACACCGCAATGACGACCACCCGCCGGCCGAGCCGCTGGCGATAGCGATACGTCTGCACCGCCACCCAGCCCGTCGTCTGCGCGTGTTCGACGATATTCTGACAAACTTCTGAAAGCGTCATGGCAAATCGCATCGTCGCCATGGGATCGAGATTGAGTTCGTTCACGAGAATCTGTTGCGCCTTGGCCTGTATGCGTTCGACGACGTCATGCACGTCGTCACTCTTCGCCACCGCCGTGATTTCCAGCAGCACGTTCGACTCGGCCGCCGATGGGCGGGCGCGCGGCACGTGGCCGTGCATCTCGAACAATTCTTCGGCGTAGCGATAGAACCCCGCCCGCTGCCAATAACTTGCCGTCTCTTCTGTTTCCGGGCCGGTGAACGCGACCTGGGTACCGCGCGTCTGCGCCAGCGTAAGCAGCGCCGTCAACCCATACGGCGACGACCAGCGTGTATGTCGCGCATCGATCAGCACCTTCTGATCGAGCGGAACGGGGGCGAGTTGCTCGAGCACCTGTTCGAAGGAGTGATCGTCGAGCGAGGGAGGGACGGTAATGACGGTCGTCACGAGGGAATGAGTTCGCCGCGAAGATGATGCGCGAGTCCGCGGGCACCGCGGTACTCCACGTTTTTGGCCGCGGCTTTCACGGCGCATTGTAACGCGATGGCAAACGTATCACCCGCGAGCAGTCGCGAGAAGAGCGTAGCGCCGAAGACATCACCGCATCCTGTGGGATCTCCGCCACGCCCCTTGACATCGGCGGGTTCCGATGGCACCAGGGAAGTCCGCACCGCGCCGAGAACGGATGTTCCGGCGCCCCGCTGCTTGAGGTCCGACAGTCGATCGAATCCGGGGGCACTCACGTACACCGCGCCGCGTGCGCCCAGCGTGACCACCAGCGCCGACACATGTTGCGACAGGGCCATCGCGGCAAGCTCCATCGGGTCGTGCGCCATCATCGACATCTCGTCTTCGTTCATCTGCACGAAGTCGAAGCAGGCCATCCAGGGCGTGGCGTTAGGCATGGGCTGCAGCGACCGCAGACCGTCCGGCTGCACCGCCAGCACCACCGAGTGCAGATCACAATAGATGGGCCCTGCAAAGTGCTGCCGAATCAGTTGTGCCGTTTCGAGGTCCAGCTCGAATCCGCTGATCAGGTTGATGTAGAGCGCATCTAGGTCGCGCAGCAGCGGCTTGAGTCCCAACCAGGTCCACGGCGGCACACCGCCGGTCAGCCGTTCGCTCCGCCGCTCGTCCGACAGGTATCGTAGTTCCACCCGATTGTTCTGCTGCGGAACCTCGATGGGCTCGGCATCGGGGGCCACACGACGCAGCGTGCGCAGAAATTCGCGCGAGCGCGCGTACACGTCACTCCCGACCTTGGCGAGCGGGACAATCTGCCAATCGTTAGGGAGCGCGGCATCAAGGGCCGACAGCGCGTACGTGATCCCGCCCCACTCCTCCACCGGCACGACACGCGGATCACGTCCGTGGATAATGTCCCACACAAAGCTGCCAATGACGCCGAGTCGCTTCACAATCCGCGCACCGGCATCGCTCCGAGCGCCCAACAGTTGCCGATCGGCTGCGCTCGCTCCACGCCCCCCCCTTTGTGCATACGACGACGCTCCGTCTGCCTAGATGCCGCCAAGCGACTGTTGCTTGAAGGTGGCCACCGCGCCCACCACCCCGGCGGTGCCGGGCAGGGATCCCGGCACGATGCGGCACGCATCCACCGCCGGTCGAAAGGCGCGCTTCCGCACCTCGCGGCGCATCGGCTCGAATAACGTTTCCCCCGCCTGCGTCACCCCGCCGGCAATGACCACGCAATCGGGATTGTACACATTCAGCAAATTCGCAATGCCGACGCCGAGGAAGCGCGACGTCTCGCGCACCACTTCCAGGGCTGTCGCGTCTCCCCGCTTTGCCGCGTCGTACACAATGGCGGCGGTGAGGCGTTCCAGTTCACCATCGACCAGCGTGTACATCAACGACTCGTTGTCGCCCTGCATTTGTTCGCGCGCACGTTCGGCGATGGACGGACCCGACGCGTACGCCTCTAGGCAACCGTAGTTCCCGCACCCGCAGTGGCGCCCGTTCACGTCGATGGTCATGTGGCCGATCTCCCCCGCCACGTCCGACGAGCCGTGATACAGTTGCCCGTCGAGAATGAGCCCCCCGCCGATTCCCGTTCCAATCGTCATGCCGACCACGTTCCGTCCGCCCTTGGCCGCGCCCAGCCACCACTCCCCCAATGTGGCGCAGTTGGCATCGTTGTCGAGTGTGGCGGGCAGCCCCACCCGCTCGGCAATGACATCGCGCAGCGGAAAGTTTGTCCAACCAAGATTCGGCGTGGTGATCACGAGACCATTGGCGCGGTCGAGGGGGCCCGGGGCACCGATTCCGATACCGAGAAAGTCCTTCGTCCGAGCGCCGGTCTCCTCCTTCGTTTCCTTCATGGACGTCTCGATCATACGGACCATTCGGTCGACGACGGCGTCGGCGCCCAGGTCGGACCGTGTCGGCTCCGACCGCGTCGCAAAGTCGCTGCTGCCATCCTCCGTGAGCACACCCACCACGATGTTGGTGCCACCCAGATCAATGCCGATGATATAGCGGGGACGCTTCTGCTTGGGCATGGCTGCGCTTGAAGAGTGCGGGAAGTGGTACTCGGCCAGATCGTGGGACGACGCCGGGTCGTCGCACCACGGAATATGTCCCAAGCACGACAATCATGACAGCAAAACCCTGCGTGATGCGTGCCTGGTCGTTCCCGTCTCCGTCTCCTGACCAAGGGAATCCTTCGCCATGCCCTCTCGAAACGAATCCTGGAGCATGAGCGTCCCCGCGGCGGCCGCGGCGGCGGCGAACGCGCCAAGTAGCGAGAGCGTCACCTGGTCGGGGATGAACTTGGCCAAGCGCGTTGTCACGAACGCTCCACCACGGCACTCAGGTAAAGGGGCGGCTACGCGCAGGTCAACCGTTCCTTGCCGCCAGTGCAGCAGAAAGGCCAGGGCAGCAGAAAGCCGACAACAGCGCTCATGCCGACGACCGCTAGGCTACTGGCGATGCGGATTACCGTTCATCGTTAGGCTCACATGCCCGGATGTACGTGCCCAATGGCGTCCATCACCCGATCGACGGTCAGGTCGCGCATGCACCGCCAATGCGTGAGCGGGCAGGTGCGCGGGCCGTGTGCATCGCACGGGCGACAGGTCAACGACTCCACCTGCGCGATGCGGGCGCGCGCGGCCAGCGGACCGAATCCGAACGCGGGAACCGTGGGACCGAAGAGGGCCACGGTGGGGGTGTCCATGGCCGACGCCAGGTGCTGCGGGGCCGAGTCGTTCGTCACCAGTATGCGCGACCGTCCCAGCAGGGCGGCCGAGGCGAGGAGCGAGAGTTGTCCGGTGGTGTCAATCGCTCGGCCCGACGTCGCCTCCACGATGGCGGCGGCCAAGGGCGTGTCGTCGACTCCCCCCACGATCACGATGCGACCGAAAGTCGTTAGGCGGCGGGCCAGGTCGGCGTAGTAGGGCCATCGCTTGGTGGCCCACACCGAACCAGGTGCCAGCGCGATCAGCGCTTCCCCCGCATATCCGCTGGCGTCAAGACGGCGCGCCACCGCCGCATCCTCCTCGACTCCCGGATACAGGCGGGGGCGCAGCACGTCGGCGCCCGGCGCTTCCGCATCGTCTCCCGCCGCAAGACGCCACAACCGCCCCGCATGATGCTCGTCCTTCCGAAATTGCACCTGGCGGCTGTAGAATATCCGCCCGGCCGAGGTGTCGAATCCCACCCGCTGCCGGTAGCCGGCCACCAACGCCAGCGCCGCGCTCCGCAGGGACCCCTGCGCGAGATAGGCAACGTCCGAGTCGTCCCGCGATCGCAGGTGCTGCACCAGCGCGCGGAATCCTCCCACCCCGGAGTGCGCGCCCCGCTTGTCGTACCGGAATACGTGTCGCACATCGGGGTGATTCGCCAGTAGCGGGGCGCTAGCCGACGTCGCCACCACATCCACATCCCCATGCCTCGCCAACGCCGATATGAGCGGCGTGGTCAGCACCATGTCGCCGAGAAACGATGTCTGGATGACGAGCGCACGAGGCATGTGGCGCGGAATAAGGCGCGCGGCGGTGCGCAGTAGCTGCTGCGCTGCCGGTGTTTCGGAGACGAATCAGTCGACCTGTAGCACGGCGAGAAATGCCTCCTGCGGAATCTCCACGGAGCCCACCTGCTTCATGCGCTTCTTCCCCTCCTTCTGCTTCTCCAACAGCTTGCGCTTGCGCGAGATATCGCCGCCATAACACTTGGCCAGCACGTCCTTTCGCAGCGCCTTGACCGTCGTGCGGGCAATGATCTTCGTACCAACGGCGGCCTGGATAATCACCTCGAACAGTTGGCGGGGAATCAGCTCCTTGAGCTTGTCGGCAATCTTCCGCCCCCAGTCGTACGACTTGTCGGTGTGAATAATCACCGAGAAGGCGTCGAGGACATCGCCGTTGATCAGCATGTCGAGCTTGACCAGCTTACCCGGCCGGTAGTCCGCCATTTCGTAGTCCAACGACGCATAGCCGCGCGAGATGGTCTTCATCCGGTCGTAGAAATCGAGGATGATCTCGCCGAGCGGAAATTCCCAGTCGAATTCCACGCGAGCCGTGTCGAGATATTTCATGCCCAGGTATACGCCGCGCCGCTCCGTGCCTAACGTCATGATCGCGCCGATGTACTCGGCCGGCGTCACGATGCGCGCCTTGACGTACGGTTCGTCGATGCGCTCGATGGTGGCCGGTGACGGCAGTTTGGACGGGTTCTCGATCAGCATCATCTCCCCGTCCGTCTTGTACACGTGGTATTCCACGTTGGGGACCGTGGTCACCAGGTCGAGGTTGAACTCGCGCTCCAGCCGCTCCTGCACGATTTCCATGTGCAACAGCCCGAGAAAGCCGCAGCGAAAGCCGAAGCCTAACGCGGTGGAGGTCTCCGGTTCGTAATTCAGCGAGGCATCGTTCAGCTGCAGCTTGGACAATGCGTCGCGCAACTGTTCGTACTGCGAGGTGTCGGTGGGATACATGCCCGCGAATACCATCGACCGCACGTCCTTGTAGCCAGGCAGCGCCTCACTCGCGTGATTGCTGGCGTCGAAAATCGTGTCGCCGGCCCGCGTCTCCTTTACGCTCCGCACGTTGGCCACCACGTAGCCCACCTCGCCCGCCGTCAGCTCCTCGCCCTTGACCTGCCGTAGCTGCAACGACCCCACCTCGCTCACTTCGTACTTGGCGTCGTTTGCCCCAAAGGTGATCTGCATCCCCGGACGCAGGGCGCCGTCGACCACGCGAATGCTCGGAATCGCACCCCGGTACCGGTCGTAGTAGGAGTCGAAGATCAAGGCCCTGAGCGGCGCGTCGGGATTGCCGCGCGGCGGTGGCACACGCTTCACGATCTCCTCGAGGAGAGCGGGAATTCCCAGCCCTTCCTTGGCGCTCACCAGGAGAATGTCATCCGGGTCGGCGCCGATGAGGTCATGGACCTCCTGCTTTCGGCGCTCGGGCTCGGCGCCCGGTAGGTCGATCTTGTTCAGGACGGGGATGATCTCGAGTCCCGCATCCAGCGCGAGGAAGAGGTTCGACAGCGTCTGCGCCTGAATTCCCTGCGACGCGTCCACTACCAGAATCGCCCCCTCGCATGCGGCAAGCGAGCGCGAGACTTCGTATGTGAAGTCCACATGTCCCGGCGTGTCGATCAGGTTCAGCTCGTAGACCTGCCCGTCATTGGCCGTGTAGTTCATCCGTACGGCATTCAGCTTGATCGTGATGCCCCGCTCCCGCTCCAGATCGAGCGTGTCGAGCACCTGCGACTTCATCTCGCGCTTTTCGAGCGTTCCCGTAGCCTCGATCAGGCGGTCGGCCAGCGTCGACTTGCCGTGATCGATGTGCGCGACAATGCAGAAGTTGCGGATAAACGGAAGCTTCACGGTGCTGCTGGGGCGAGAGAATGATCTCCGTCGGAAGGGCGCTTGGCGCGGAGAGATGAGAAGTATAAACGCGCGCCTTCGATTCCCGGCACGCGGGCGTACCCATCGGAGCTCGAGCCCAACGCGTAAAAGGGAGCCGCGCATGTCGCACGGCTCCCCTTCGACTGCTTGGCTCGGGCTCAGCGAAGGACGAGCACCGGCTCGGCGATGCCGCTAGAGGCTAGGCTTCTCGGGCTTCTTTTCAGTCGGCGGCTCGCGAACCTGCGGTGGCTCCCGACGAGGTGGAGGTTCTGCTGCGCGAACGGGCTCGACACGCTGAGGCGGTGGTGGCGGTGGGGAGTACGAAGGTCGCTCGCTGCGAGGTTCGGCTCTCGCGTCGGGGCCGTTGCGAGTGGTTGGAGGCGGTGAGTCGAAACGTGGCCCCGTATTACGCGATGGTTCGCCGCGCGACTGGTCGCCGCGGAAGGGTTCACTGCGTGATGGTTCGTCTCGTACGGGTGGACGAGCTTCGTTGCCAGTGGCCGAGTGGCCGCGGCCTCGGCGGAAATCTCCGTCATCCACAGCGTCTCGCCGAGCGGGACCACGGGGAAGGGCACCTTCTCCACTCGGATTCTTGGGGCCTTCGCGGACTTCGCGAGGGGGACGAACCCACGTAATGTCTGGCCTGTCGTCACCGGTTGCGGTGATGCGCTCCTGTCGGGTGCCCACCGGACCTTCGGTCTCGCGCCGATCGCCGATCGTGAGTCGACTGTTACGCAACGCTCGCCCGGGAATGGCGTACGACCGATCCGACGGATCGTCGTCACCCACGGTGATGGGACGACGTGTACCCTCGTTCACCGTCGCGATTTTCCCGATTTTGGCAGCGCCGGCAGCAGTGCCCGTCCTGAACCGCGTATCGCCATCCGGAATGGTACCGACGGTGTCGGGACCGTGTCCGCGAATACTGTCGGGAAGCCATCTCGGAACCTTGGTCGAATCGCCCCTCGGGGGAGCCGGCGGCGGACCCTGCGCGATCTGTCCGCGTCCCTGGCCGTACAGACAGCTCGGGTCTGCGAACGCGCCGAAGTGTGAATAGTAAGACAGCAGCGAGCCAATGCGGCAGTACGAGTCGCAGCCGCCACCCGAGAAGGAGCGGGCTCCGTAATAAAAGTCGTCGTCCCACGATTCGGCGAGCGACGAAAATCCTGAGTTGTAACCACCACAGTAGCTGGAGTAGCTGGAGTAGCCAGACGAGGAGACGAAGCTCGCCGACTCGACATTGTAATAGTCAACCGCGTAGTCGTACGAAGACTGCGAGCTGTAGGACACGAGGGAGGCAAAGCGTGTGATGACACGATGGGGGTCACCGACATACATGCGGTTCGGGCGCCCGACGTACATGCCGGTCACATAGCGGTCGAAGTCGCGTGCCGTTAGGCGCGAGAGATCGAACGGATCGTATGAGGCCATGGCGAAGACATATCCGCCACCCATGCGGTCGGTCGCGAAAAAGGTGGCGCCGACACCGTTACGCCCGCGGATGTGGATGTCCTGTCCCCCGACAACTTCGGCGCTTCGCTGGCGATTCTGCGGGTAGAGTAGGGTCAGATGTCCATTCGCATCTACACGCGCCACGATCACGTAGGCGTCGTCGCTCACATTGAACCAGACACGCACCGGCGCACCGTAGTCATAGGTGCGCGCGCCTTGGAGCCAGACGTTGATCGTTGGCGTCTCGGCCCGGTCATCTGGTGAAGGGCCTCTCTCGTTCCACCGTACCGACTGCGCGTGAAGCGTGGTACCGACCGACGCCAGCAGCGCCGTTCCCAGTATCCACGAGCGAGGGTGCCAAGCGTACATGGTTCGCCTCCACCTTCCCGAAGGTCCGTGTCGAGCAGTGCGCTCGACGCGACACGCTTGAAACCTAACGTTCCCTTCACCCAGCGCCAGCGTTTTCCATGCCATCCCCGTAGGCCAGCGACGTGCCACGCTGCATTTGACCAGTCTCGGCACCGACTCTAGCTTCTGCGTCCCTATGGATACGAGTCGCGCAACGCGCGCCGACCTGATCGACCCGGCCCAACTGGCCACACTTGGCCGCATGGAAATTGTGGCGAAGTGGGTGGTCGACGGCTTTCTCCAAGGGCTACACCGTTCACCCCGCAAAGGTTTCTCCGTCGAGTTCGCTGAGTTCCGCCCCTATCAGGCGGGCGATGACCTACGCTACATCGATTGGAAAATTGTCGCGCGGGCCGACAAGTGGATGGTCAAGCAGTTCGAGGAAGAGACGAACATGCGGGCGGCTATTGTGCTCGACGTCTCCAAGTCGATGGATTGGTCCGGTTCCTCGGCCCGGCTCACCAAGCTTGCGTACGCCGAGCAAATCGTCGCGTCGCTGGCGCTTCTCCTTATTCGACAAAAAGACGCCGTCGGGCTCATTCGCTATGATGAGACGCTGCGCAGCGTGATTCCGCCACGGGCAAGAACCGTCCAGTGGCGCCGGATCATCGCGGCACTCGAGGACGGCGGGGCGGGGAAAGACTCAGATATGTCGGCCGCCCTCATGCGGGCGGGCAAGCTGGTTTCGCGCCCCGGACTCGTGGTGCTCATCTCTGACCTTCTGGTGGATGAAGAGGCGACCATGCAGGCGCTCAAGGTGGTGCGCGCCGGTGGACATGGCGTCACAGTGCTGCACATCATGGATCCTTCGGAGCGAGACTTCGACGTGTCGGCAGAGGCGATCTTCGTCGATTCGGAGAGCAAGTTTCAGCTGCCGGCCACCGCCTCTGAAGTGCGTGACGCGTACCGTTCCACGGTAGAGCGCGCTATCGCCGAGTGGCGCTCCAGGCTCGCCGCGCTGGGGGTGGGCTATGAAGTGGTGTACACCGATTCGCCGTTCGGCGTGCCGCTGCGCCGCGCCTTCGCTTCACGCCAACGGCTGCCGTGAGTTTTCTCGCGCCGTTCTTCCTCATGTTCGTCGGGGCGATTGCGGTCCCGCTTCTGCTCCACCTGCGGCGCCGTCGTTTCGAGAACCGGATCGACTTTCCCGCCGTGCGCTACCTAGCGCGTGCCGAGAAGGAAAATGTCCGACAGATCAAGATCCGAAACCTGCTCCTGATGTTTCTGCGCATCGCGACCGTCGTAGCCCTTGCGCTCGCTGCAGCGCGACCTATCGGCGCATTTTTCGGGGCGGGACATGTGCCCACCGCGCTTGCCATCGTGCTCGACAACTCGCTGAGCACCAGCGTTATCGTGAATGGTGAGCCCCTCCTATCTTCGTTGCGCGAAACGGCGCTCGACGCCGCCAACGCAGCGACGGGGAGCGACCGCGTATGGCTCGTCTCCGCTGACGGGTCGGTCACCGGTGGCTCCACCGATGCGGTTCGCCAAGCCATCACGAAAACCGATGTGTTGAGCGGACGCGGCAACCTCGCGTCGGCCATAACGCGGGCGACTGGATTGGTTATGGGTTCCGGACTGTCGGCGCGGCAGGTTGTGGTGCTTACCGACGCACAGGCCACCGCGTGGGCGTCGCCGGTTTCGTTGGGCGACGTGCGGGTGTCGGTGTTCGCGCCTTCCACACCAGCGCCCATGAACCGCGCGATCGTGGTGGCCGAGGCACGTCCGGCGCGCTGGACGCCGCGCGGCGCGGTGGTCGCCAGGGCACGGCTCCCCGATTCCGCCACCTATCGTATCGCGTTAGGCGAACGAACGTTGGTGCGAGGAACGGCGCGCGACGGCGAGGAAATCACCGTCCGCGCCGCCCCTCCCGAGCGCGGGTGGCACGCCGGATTGGTCGAACTCGAACCCGACGAACTCCGCGGCGACGACGCGCGCTGGTTTGCCGTCTGGTTAGGCGCGGCGCCTCGCGTGCGTCCCGATCCGGCGGCTGGTGCCTTCCTTCGAACTGCCGTCGATGCCCTCGTGCAGGACCAGCGCGTCACGTTAGGCGATGACATCATGCTCGGGGCGGCCGATGGTACGACCCGGCTCCCCGCCTTGCTACTCGCACCGTCCGATCCGTCGCGTCTGGGGGCCGCCAACCGCGCGCTGGAACGATTGGGCCTTCCATGGCGATTTGGCCAGCCCAAGCGCGATGAAACGGTGGTGCGGGGCGACCGCTTCGAGGGCGTGCGTGCGACGCTTCGCTATCCCCTCGTGGCCCAAGGCGGCGCGGTCGCCGACACCTTGGCCGTGGCGGGGGGCGACGCGTGGATTGTGGCCGGCGACCGCTACGTCATCGTGGCCTCGCCGCTGGACCAGACGGCGACCGATCTTCCACTCAGGGCCGCTTTCGTTCCGTGGTTAGGCGACGCCATAGCGCAACGACTGGCTGGTGAGGCGACGGCGGTGATGCAATCCGCGCCGGGGGCACCAGTCCGTTTCCCCCTTGGAGCCGATGGCCTGGAAGGGGCGGACGCACAGGTGACGCCGCTATCCGATAGGTCGAACGCGCCGTCGCGCCCCGGCGTCTACTTCTTCCGACGCGGGGCCGACCGCGTTGGCGCGGTGGTCGTGAATCCGGAGGCCGAAGAGTCGGATCTCACGCGCATTCCCCTCGCGATGCTTCGCGACCGGCTGCGCTCGCGCGACGCGGTGGTGACTGCCGATGCGGCGGCGTGGAAGCGCTCACTCTTCGACGTCGGGTCTCGGCGGCCATTGCAGCTGCCGATCATTCTCCTTGCCCTCGCCCTCCTCATCGCGGAAACGGTGGTCGTCCGCCGCGGCGAGCGCACCACCAACGTGGCCGCCTGATGGCATTGCTCCCGATTCTCGATGCGCTCGAGCGGCTGGGCGCATTCGCCCGCGTCGCGAATGCCATGCCCGCGCCCGGGGCGCGGTTGGCGGTGGCCGGACTGGAAGGGTCCAGTGACGCGGTCATGGTGGCCGCGCTCGCCCGCCGATTCCCCAATCGCTTTTTCGTTGTCGTCTCCGACGCTGTCGCCGACGCCGAACGCTGGCTGGCCGACCTCGACGTGCTGCTGGACGACGCGTCGGCCGCGCTGTACCCGCCACGCGAGGGTTTCGGCGAGGTGGAGCCACACGCCGAAATCGCCGGCGAGCGCGTGGAGACGCTGGAGCGTGTCACCCGCGGGGCGGTGCGTATTCTGCTCACCACGTCGCGCGCGTTGCTCGAGCGCACGTCGCTACCGCGCATGTTAGGCACCTCCCGCCTCGAACTGCGCAGGGGCGACGTTAGGCGGCCGGCCGCACTCGCCGCCCATCTCGAGGCCATCGGCTTCGAGCGCGTCGCCATGGTCGACGACGTGGCGCAGTTCTCGGTGCGCGGCGGTATTTTCGACATCTATTCGTTTGGCATGGCGGACCCGGTACGGCTCGAGTTTTTCGGTGACGACATTGTAGAACTTCGGCACTTCGAACTGGGCTCGCAGCGATCTACGCGGGTCGCCGAAGTGGCGGTCATTCTGCCCGTGGACGGGGGCAAGGGAGAGACCGAGGAGGGGATCGAGCGGGTGTCCATCCTCGATCTCTTTCCCCCCGACACGGTCCTCGTGCTCCCCGACGAGTCGCACCTTGGGCCGGAACTCACCCGTACCTGGGACGAAGCCGAGCACCATGCCGACCTCGCGCGCCGGCGTGGCGAGGACGTGGTGGGTCGAGCCGAACTGTTCGTTACACCCGCCGACATCGTGAAGGCGTTAGGCAGCTTCGGCACCATCGCCTCGGCCGACCCGGCGCGCGAAAAGGACTGCATCGTCTTTCCCATCCGCCCCCCGGAGAGCATCGCCCGCGACATCAAGCTGCTGCGCCGCATCGTGCGCGACGGCACCCCGACCATCATCCTGTGCGACAATCCCGGACAGGCCGAACGCCTGGACGAGTTGCTGAACGAGGATACGGAGTATCGAGCGCCAGCCAGCCTCACCATCGGAGTGCTGCACGGCGGGTTTATTCTCCCCCCCGGTGTCCGTCGCACGGACGACGAGCGCACTGCAGCTGGTCTCCGCGTGCTCACCGACCACGAGATCTTCCGTCGTGATCGGCGCCTTCGGCGTGCCCGTCGTTATGCAACGGGCGCGGCACTCGAGACCATCACGACACTCAAGACGGGGGACTTTGTCGTCCACCTCGAACATGGAGTCGGCATCTATCGCGGCATCGAACAGTTGTTCATTGGCGAAAGCACGATCGAGGTAGCGGTCATCGAGTACGAAGGAGGGGACCGTCTCAACGTTCCGCTCTATCGCATCGATCAGATCGAGCGTTACCGCTCGGGGGTCGATGTCGGAGACGACGCTCCACCGCCCAAGTTGCACCGATTGGGCGGGCGGCGCTGGGCGCAGCAGCGCGAAAAAACGCGCGCTGCGATCGAGGAGATGACACAGGAGTTGCTGGTGCTCTACGCGCGCAGGCAGGTGGCCTCGCGTCCGCCGCACGTGCCGGACACGGCGTGGCAGCGCCAGGTGGAGAGTTCGTTCCTCTTCGAGGACACGCCCGACCAACGGAAAGCGACCACCGACGTCAAGAGCGACATGGAAAAATCTCGCCCCATGGACCGCCTCCTCGTGGGCGACGTGGGATATGGCAAGACGGAGATCGCCATCCGCGCCGCCTTCAAGGCGATCCAGAGCGGGCGACAGGTGGCGGTGCTCGTTCCTACCACCATTCTCGCCGACCAGCACTTCCGGACGTTTTCCGAACGCCTGGCCGACTTCCCGGTGGTCATCGCGGTCATCTCGCGCTTCCAGACGCCCAGGGAACAGGCGGTGATTCTGGCCGACGTGGCGGCGGGCAAGGTCGACGTCGTGATCGGCACGCATCGTCTGCTGAGCCCGGACGTGACCTTCGGACAGTTAGGGCTCATCGTCATCGACGAAGAACACCGCTTCGGCGTGAAGCACAAGGAACGGCTCAAGCAGCTCAAGCTGGAGACCGATGTGCTCACGCTGACCGCCACGCCGATTCCGCGCACTTTGCACCTGTCGCTGGCGGGCTTGCGCGACATGACGCTCATGCAGACCCCGCCGCGCGACCGGTCACCGGTGCTCACCTTCGTCGAGCCCTTCGACGACGGCCTCATCGAGGAGGGCATCTCCCGCGAGCTGGATCGCGGTGGACAGGTCTTCTTCGTGCACAATCGCGTCGAGACGATCGAGGCGATGTCGGATCACATCCGCCGCCTCGCCCCACGGGCCCGCATCGCGGTGGGCCACGGACAGATGCGCGAGAAGGACCTGGAAGACGTCATGCGCCGCTTCGTCACCGGACAGGTGGACGTGCTCGTCTCCACCCTGATCGTGGAGTCGGGACTGGACGTGCCTAACGCGAACACGATGTTCATCAATCGGGCCGACCACTTCGGCCTGGCCCAGCTCTATCAGCTACGCGGTCGCGTGGGGCGGTCACATCGCCGCGCCTACTGCTACCTCATGGTCCCCGACCTCATCGACGAAGACGCCGAGCGTCGCCTAACGGTGCTGGAGCACCACACGGAGCTGGGCTCGGGCTACCGTATCGCGCTCAAGGACTTGGAGCTCAGAGGGGCGGGGAACCTGCTGGGTGCCGAACAGTCGGGGCACGTCCACGCGGTCGGATTCGAACTGTATCTTCGTATGCTCGAGCAGGCGGTCCGTCGCGTCCAACTCGGCGAGCATGCCCCCAAGAGCGTCCCGGCGGACGTCTCGCTCGACCTGCCGTCGTACCTCCCCGACGGCTATATCGAGTCGGCCGAGGCAAAGTTGGACGTGTATAGAAGGCTCACGGCGCTCTCCGCGCCGGGGGCCATCGATGCGCTCAAAGCCGAAGTCCGCGACCGCTTCGGCCCCCCCCCCGCTCCCGCGCAGCATCTGTTTGCCGCCGCTATGCTCCGCCTGATCGGCGGGGAAATGGGGATCGAGGGTATACTGGTGCATGGCGACGAAGCCCGTGTTACCTTTCGCGACTCTGCGACGCCGCGGCTGAAAGGGCTGACGGCGGCCTTCGGAGAGGTGCAATTCCGCGCGGATGTGCGGCGTGTGCACCCGCTCTCGCTCAAGCTCACACGCTTGGGTGGCGCTGGAATTCTCGACGGTCTCGTGCGCGCGCTGCAAACGCTTAGGCCGCACGAGCCGACGATATCCGCGTAAGGCACGCTCAACTCCCGAATATCTCAACCGAACCCTCATGACACGCATTCGCTTCCTCGGCGCGCTCAGCATCGCTTCCCTCGCCGCCTGCAGTGGCTTGAAAGAGGCCCTCAGCACGCACGTAGACGTCGCCGCCCGGGCCGGGTCGCAAGAGCTCACCGTTCAACAATTGTCAGACATGCTCGGTAAGTCGCGCGTGCCGATCAAGAAGGAAGTCGCCCAGAGCGTGGCCGACGCATGGGTGAACTATCAGCTCCTTGGTCAGGCGGCCGCAGCCAACGACTCGCTCGACGACGTCAAGCTTATCGACGAGGTCATGTGGCCCGTGTACACCTCGTCGAAGACCAACAAATTCTATAAAACACTCACCGATAAGTGGGTCTCCGATACCTCCACGGCCGCCGCGACCGCCGCCTACAACACGGGCGATCTGCTCGCGGCGCGTCACATTCTTTTTACCGTGGAGCAGGGGAAAGAGACAAGCGGCGACGCCGTGATGAAGAAGGCGCAGGGCGTGCTGGACCGGACGACCTCTGCCAACTTCGCCGCCATGGCCAAGCAGCACGGCTCCGACGGCACCAAAGACGTTGGCGGTGATCTCGGCGTCTTCGCGCCGGGCGCGATGGTTCCCGAGTTCACCAAGGCGATTCAGGCACTCAAGCCGGGCGAAATCGGGCCGCTCGTCAAGTCGCAGTTCGGCTACCACATCGTACGCCGATCGACCTTCGACGAAGTGAAGGATCAGTTCCGCCAACAGTTCACGCAGCGCCAGCGCTTCGTGGCCGAGAGCACCTACATCACGAATCTCGAGAAGGAAGCGAAGATCGTGATCAAGGACACCGCCCCCAAGACGGTCAAGGACGTCGGGTCTGATCCCGCCGGGCACGCCAAGGACAAGACGGTAATCGCCACCTCGCGATTGGGTGATTTCACCGCCGCGAGTGTCGCGCGCTGGATGTCCGGTTTCCCGAATCCCGACCAGATCCGCGCTCAGATCGCGCAGGCACCCGATTCGCTCATGAAGACCTTCGTGACCAACCTGCTTCGCAACGAACTCATTCTCGCCGAAGCCGACAAGGCGAAGATTACCGTCGATTCCACCGAGCAGACGGAGATTCGAAAGTCGTTCCGCGCCATCGTCCAAAACACCTGGACCGGTCTCAAGATCTCCCCCGCCATGCTCTCCGATAGCGCAAAGAGCAAGGCGGACAAGGAACGCCTCGCGGCCTCGCGCGTGAACGCCTATCTCGGGCGGCTGGTAAACGGCGAGGAGCAGTTCGTCGAGATCCCGGCGCCCCTTGTCATGGCCCTGCACAAGAAGTTTGACTGGAAGCTCAACCAGGAAGCGCTGGACAAAGCGGTGGTCGACGCCCAGCCCATCCGGGCCAAGGCCGACTCCGCGCGAGCGGCGCAAACCCCGGCGTCGGCGGTGCCCATGCCCGGTGGCACTCCGATACCGCCGTCGGTCATGCCGAGCGATACGACCAAGAAACCGTAGTGTGTTGTAACCTGTTGAGCGTTGTGTTTCCGCGCGGGCGATTCTCGTCGAATCGTCCGCGCGTCGACCTTTTGCGGACATGCGCTCACGCCGAGCGACAACAGGACAGCGAACTTAATCCACCCACTTCGTGTACGTTGTAGCATGAGAATTCCTGTCACGGCGCCGCGCGCGTCGGTCGGCAAATCGCGGGTCGCTCACGCCCGACTCGATCCAGCGCCGGTCGGCGTATTCGCCAAGGCCGCTCGGTGTCTTTCGGCCGCTGCGGTCGCCATCGCTGCGATGGTGTCGGTCGTTCCTGCGGCCACGCTTCGCGCCCAGACGCCGATCAATATTCCGGTCGACAAAATCGTCGGGGTCGTGGGTCAACATCCGATTCTCTGGAGCGACGTGCTCGAGGAACTGGCGCAGCGGCGTGCCTCGGGGCTCCAGGTTCCAGAAGATTCCGCAGCGCAAAACGCGCTCGCCAAGTCCATCCTCGACGAAATGATCGATGTCGAAGTGATGGTGCAGCGAGCCAAGATGGACACCACGATCACCGTTGCAGATGCCGACCTGACTACAACGGTCGAGCAGCAGCTCAAGCGCCTCAAGGAACAGTTCAAGAGCGACGCCGAACTCACCAATGCGCTCAAAGGCGGTGGCTTTGGATCGGTAGAGGAATACCGGAAGTGGCTCGTCGAACAGGCGCGGCGACGCGCCTTGCAGGAGCGTCTGGTCGCCAAAATGAAGCAGGACGGGAAGATGATTGCCGTCGCCGTGTCGGAAGACGAAATCAGCGAAGCCTTTTCGCGCGAAAAGGCTCGACTTCCCAAGCGCCCGTCAACCGTCACCTTCCGGCAGATCGTCGTGGCGACCCAGGCGTCGGAGGGGGCGAAAAAGGCGGCGTACGCCAGGGCGGAGTCGATATACAAGGACGTCGTCGCCGGGGGGGACTTCGAGAAGATCGCGAAGCGGGAATCCCAGGATTCCGCATCCGCCGTGCAGGGTGGCGATCTGGGATGGAGTCGACGCGGGCAAATGGTGCCGGCGTTCGATGAAATGATGTTTGCCCTTCAACCGGGGCGGCTCTCGCCGATCGTGGAGACCCAATTCGGCTTCCACATCATTCGGGTCGACCGTATCCAGCCGGCGGAGCGCAAGGCACGACACATTCTCATCAAGCCCGCATACGACACGGCCGATGTGTCGAGGGCCCGCCTGCGCGCCGATTCGGTGCTCGCGCTCTGGCAAAAAGGGACGCCGTTCGACACCCTCGTATCGCGCTATCACGATCTGGCAAGCGATGAGGCCAAGGGTGTGCTCGAGCCGTTCGATCGCTCCAAGCTTCCCGAGTCGTATCAAGGCGCCTTCGGCGAACGGAAGAATGGCGAGTTCGTCGCCCCGTTCGAGGTGGAAGATCGCCAACGCGGTGTTCCGAAGTTCATCATCGCCCAGTTGGTGAATGTCGTAAGCGAGGGCGAATACACCATGCAGGACCTGCGCAACCAGATTCGCGAGCAGCTCTCACAGGAGAAGTCGTATCGACGGCTGCTGGACGGGCTTCGCCGAGAGACGTTTGTCACGGTGCTGCTCGACGGCGGCGACAAGGTCAACGTGATCAGTCAATAACCACCGGCGCCTGTGGAACGTATCCGTGAAGCGCTGCCGGGAGTTAGCGCCACCCGCCCGCCACCGGCAGTTGTCGACAGGTACCGGTAATGCGTCTTGCCATCACCCTCGGCGACCCGCGTGGCATCGGCCCGGAGATTGTAGAAAAGGCGTTGCGCGATCCGGCCGTCTACGGACGAGCTGAATTCGTCCTCGTCGGGCCCGACGGCGCTGGTGTGGCGGTGCATGAATCGGTCGGTGACTGGACGCCGGGCCAGCCTGCGGCGCGGGCAGGGCAGATAGCGGGCGCGGCGATCGAACGGGCGGTCGAGCTGGCGATGTCCGGTCGCGTTGACGGTGTGGTCACTGCACCCATTGACAAGGCCGCGCTCCTGGCGGGTGGCTACGACTTCCCGGGTCACACCGAGATGCTCGCCCACCTCACCGGCTCACACGTGGCCATGATGCTGGCGTCCGACCGGCTTCGAGTCGTGCTCGCGACCACGCACATCGCACTGCGCGACGTGGCGAGGTCGGTCACGCGGATGGCGATACTCGACGCTGCCACCACTACCCGTGCCGGTCTCACGGCATGGTTCGGCATCGCCACTCCCCGCATCGCGCTCTGCGCACTCAATCCACACGCCGGAGATGGCGGGCGCTTCGGGCAGGAGGACGATGACATTCTCGCACCTGCTGCGCGTGAGGCGAACATCAGCGGCCCCTACCCCGCAGATACCGTCTTCGTGCGCGCGATGCGTGGAGAGTTCGACGCCGTCATCGCGCCCTATCACGATGTGGGCATGACCGCCATCAAGGTGGCGTCGTTCGGCCACGCCGTCAACGTCACGTTAGGCCTCCCGTTTCCACGTACCTCTCCCGATCATGGCACCGCGCTCGACATCGCGGGGCGCGGGATCGCCAACGCGGGGAGTCTCGTGAACGCGATTCGCGTCTGCGCCGATATCGTCAGGCGCAATCCGCGCCGATCTCTCGCCAGATCTCCGGACCGCGAGGACGTCTGCGATGATCTCGGCCACGACGTCGGCCACGACGTCGGCTAACCGGCCGGCTTGGTCGCCCCCTGCGGATTCATGGCCAACTGCACGATGCGACGGCCGTCCATTTCACGCACCGTAAACCAAGCGCCCCCCCCGTTCACCCGGTCGCCCACCTGCGGCAATCTCCCCAACAGACCGAACACATATCCACCAATGGTGGTGTAGTCCTCTTCCGGAACACTCACACCATACTGCTCGTTCACCTCCGACACGTGGGTCTCGCCTGGCAGCAGCGTCTCACCCGACGACGACGTGGTGGCGCGCAACTCTGGTTCGTCGAATTCGTCCAGAATCTCACCCACGATCTCTTCGAGCAGGTCTTCCATCGTCACGATGCCCGCCGTTCCACCAAATTCGTCCAGCACCACCGCCAGGTGTTCTTTCCGTCGCTTGAAGTCGGACAGCACCTCCTCCACTTCGCGCGAACCGGGCACCACGAGCACATCGCGCATAATGGAGCGCACCTCGAACTCTTTCGGTGCGCGGCGCAGTACGCGCAACAGGTCCTTGGCCAGCAGCAGCCCAACCACGTTGTCGAGTGTGCCGTCGTAGACGGGATAGCGTGAAAAATTGCTCTCCTCCACCGTGCTCAGCGCATCATCCAACGATGCGTCAACGGAGAGTCCCACCACCTCGGTGCGTGGAGTCATGACCTCCCGTGCATTCTTTTCGCTGAACTCGAACACTCCATCCATCAGCTCGGCGTCCTGCGGCTGGATGGCCCCTCGCTCCTGGCTGTGCTCGATGAGCAGGCGCAGCTCATCGGGCGAATGCACCGTTTCTTCCGAAACGTCCACCTTCTGTCCAAAGAGGCGCAGCACCAATTCGGCCGACGCGTTCAGGACGTACGTGAACGGTGTGGTGATCCAGGCAAAGGCGAGCAGCAACGGGGCGAGAAATCGCGCCACCTGCTCGGGATGGTTGAGCGCGGCGGCGCGAGGGGCCAGTTCTCCGAATACCACGTGCATGAAGGTGGCGCAGACCAGCGCGACTCCGGCGGCGATACTCACCCGGAGCGACGCTTCCATGGCCATCGGAATCTGCGAGAACCAGTGCTCGAAGTAGACACCGAGCGATCCCTCAATCGCCCATCCCAGTCCCAGTGATGCCAATGTGATGCCCAACTGGCTGGCAGACAGCACGCGCGAGAGATTTCCCGTGGCCTTGAGCGCGAATCCGGCCAAGCGGTCGCCAGATCGCACCATGGCCTCGAGCCGGGTACGTCGGCTTCGGACCAGCGCGAACTCCACCGCCACGAAAAATCCGTTCAGGAGGAGCAGGACAACGATGAGTAACACGCGATTCGGCACATCAGCAACTTACCCGGCTTCCTGACGTGGCGTCTACCCACCAGCACGCGGAAGAGCGCTCGCACGCCCACGGGCATTCTCACGGTCACCTCCACCTAGATGCCGCGGGCGACCCGCCCACGCAGCGCAGACTGCGACTCGCCCTCGTCCTGACCGCACTGTTCCTGGTGGCCGAGGTGATAGGCGGATTGCTGTCGAATTCCCTCGCGCTGTTGGCCGATGCTGGCCACATGCTCGCCGACGTGGCCGCGCTGAGTCTCTCCCTCTTTGTCGCCTGGTTCTCGCGTCAACCCGCATCCCCGCAGAAGACGTATGGCTATCTGCGATGGGAGATTTTGGCCGCCTTCCTGAATGGGGCCACACTGCTCGTCGTCTCTGCCGTGATCATCTGGGAGGCGGTCGGTCGCCTGAGTTCGCCGGAGCCTATCGCGACCGGACTGATGCTGATGGTGGCGGCGGGAGGACTGGTGATTAACGCCGCGTGCGCCTGGATTCTGCATCCGGTGCATCAGCACTCCCTCAACGCCCGAGGCGCGTACCTCCACGTGATGGGCGACCTACTCGGCTCGTTAGGCACCGTGGCGGCGGGATTCGTCGTGCGCTGGACCGACTGGAGCGCGGCAGATCCCATTGCCTCGATTCTCGTCACCCTCCTCATTGTGCGATCGTCGTGGCGCCTGGTGCGCGAGTCGGTCGATGTGCTGCTCGAATCGACCCCCGCCCACATCTCGCTAGGCGCGGTGCGCGAACGCCTCACGTCCATCCGCGGCGTCGCTGCAGTCCACGACCTGCACGTCTGGACCGTCACGTCCAACGTGGTCGCCATGAGCGTCCACGCCATCGTCCCCTCCGAAAGCGATCGCCAGCGCGTACTCCGCGACGCGGTCGGCGCCATGCAGGAGTTTGGCATCGGGCATTGTACGGTACAAATCGAGTGCGAACCCATGTGCGACGGCACGCACCCGTGACGAGCGACGTGCTGCCGCATCGGCGTGGGGCAAGTGCGTAACGCGTCCAAGACGCCCGATACGTGAGCCGCGTCACGCTCCGGCGAGTGTTCCCCCCACCCTTCAGAAATGTGTGCCACGAGGCCGACACTCAACGGCGTCCGGCACGCGCGCGGCATGGGCAAACAATGCTCGCATGGTGTGATCGGCTCGTGTCCTAGAGGGCTCTGCCAGGGCGAACGCCGCCGAGACGCACCAGTAACGATGTGGACCATGATCAATGACTTTCGGATCGAAAAATCACGGCTCCCCGTGGTGCTGGTGACCGTCGAGGGACAACGCGTTTCGGGCGACCTCTTCGTGCAGGCGAGCGTACGCAACACGCTCGGTCACGAGACGGCGCGCGACTTGCTCAACGCCCCGGAACACTTCTTCCCGATCGCCACCATGAAGGGGCGCACACTGCTGTTGGCCAAAGACCATGTGCGCGAGTTGTTCGTCGCACGCGAGGACGCCGACGATTCCGACTGGGAGTTCGGCACGCCCGCGGAGGTCGACGTGGCGATGCAGGGTGGCACGCGTCACGTGGGCACTATTCTGATCCAACAGTCGTCGGGGCGCCAGCGCGTGCTCGACTATCTCAATCGGTTTCACGAGCGCTTTCTCGCTCTGTACAAGGAAGAAGGCATCGTATTGCTGAACCGTGTGCTCATTGCGCACGTCTGCCACGAAGCCTGATGGCACAGATTCAGAAACTCCTCGAGCTGCTGACCAGCACGCGCTCCGATGCGCTCACCATCGACGAGGGCGAGCCGATTACGCTGGTGCGCGGCGACACCTCGCACCCGATCACCAAACAGCGTCTTACAAACGCCCACTGGCGAACGCTGGTCGCCGAGTTCGTGGCCCCGGTCACGATGGCCTCGATGGCCTCGATGGCCTCCATGGACGACGGGGGCGACATCACCACTTCGATCAAGGTGGCGGGAACCGATTTCGTCGTCCGACTCTGGCGTCACAACACGTTAGGCAGGTCGTCCATTCGCGTGGCAAGCGCCGGGGAGCTGTCAGCGGTTGGCGTGGGGGCGTCGGGAAGCGTGCACGGGCCGATGATGGTCCCCGTAGTGCATGTGGTGACCACGCCCGTGGTCGAAGTGGAGGCCCGCGAACCATGGCGCGCGCCCGGCGACCCGAGGGCGCAGGCCAGTATCGACGAACTGTTGCGCGAACAAATGACGCGCAGTGCCTCCGACCTGCACCTGCGCTCCGGAGATTTTCCCCTCATGCGCGTGCACGGCGACATCGTGCGCCTGGACGACCGGGAGATCCAGACGCCTGAATCGTTAGGCGCGATGCTGCATTCCATCATGCCGGAGCGGAACCGTCGCGAGTTCCACGAGATCAACGACACCGACTTCGCCTACGACATCGACGGGCTCGGACGCTTTCGCGTGAACGCGCTGCTCGAACGGCACGGCCCGGCGGCGGTTTTCCGCGCCATTCCCTCGAGGATCGTGACCGTGGACGAACTGGGCCTCAGCGCCGAAATCCAGGCGCTGTGCAGTCTCACCAAGGGACTCGTCCTTGTCACCGGGCCCACCGGCAGCGGGAAGTCAACGACCCTGTGCGCGTTGGTCGATCTGGTCAATCGCGCGCGACGTGATCATATCGTCACCATCGAGGACCCCATCGAGTTCGTGCATCAGAGCAAGGGGTGTCTCGTCACCCAGCGACAGGTAGGCGTGCACACGTCGTCCTTCAAACACGCCCTGCGCGCCGCGCTGCGCGAAGATCCGGACGTGGTGCTGGTCGGCGAGTTGCGCGATCTCGAAACGGTGGGCATCGCCATCGAGACCGCCGAAACCGGTCACCTCGTCTTTGCCACCATGCATACGTCGACCGCAGCCAGTACGGTCGATCGGATCATCGATCAGTTCTCCCACGATCGGCAGGAGCAGATTCGCGTCATGCTGTCGGAGTCACTCAAGGGGGTCATCGCGCAGACGCTGTGTCGCAAGACCGGGGGTGGTCGGGTGGCGGCAATGGAGGTACTGCTCGCCACGCCCGCCGTGTCCAATCTCATACGCGAATCGAAGACGTTCCAGATTTCCTCCGTGATGCAGACCTCGCGTAGGCTCGGCATGATCACGCTCAACGATGCGCTAGTGGACCTGGTGGAGAAAGGCCAGGTCGCGCCGAAGGAGGCGTACCTGCGCGCGCTCGACAAGGTGAGCCTGGGTGCCTCGCTCAAGGCACGCGGCTTTGACATGTCGCAGATAGAACCCGAGCCAGCACAGGTGTCGCCCCAAGGGGCAAATGCCGGAGCTCGGGTGGACACCACCGGTATCGCGCAGAAGTCGTCGGCCGCGCGCCCTGGATTCGGCGTGCGCCGCTAATGCGCCGCTGGTGCGCCGCTAAGCGCCGCCGCTCGTCGGCGACCAATCCGTCAGATAGCATCGCGGCGCGAAGCGTGAGCTTCGCGCCGTCGGTGTTTGCAGCGGTCGGTATTTCGAGCGGTCGGTCCGAGGCGAACCCTCAGCTCGAAGGAGGGGGGTCGGTGTCGCGTGTGCCTGATCGAGTTTCGCCTCGGGGTTTCTCGTACTCTTCCCGCTCGCTGTAGCCGTACCCGCCAAATACCTCGCCTCCCCGCATATAGTCATGGCCATACCCGCGGCCGCGGGGGTATTCATCCTCTTTGGCGGGCTTCTGCTCCTGATGCATCGCACACCTCCGGCGTTTGTCTGGACATATGTATGGTGCATGGCGTCGCCGGAGTGGGCAAGAGGCTTGAATGCGTTCGAGCGTGTGGAGATACTTCATGGCTATGCAAATTCGCAACATTGCTATTATCGCGCACGTCGATCATGGGAAAACGACCCTCGTCGACAAGATGCTTCGGCAGGCTGGTGCCTTCCGAGAAAACCAAATCGTTGCTGAGCGCGTGATGGATTCCAATCCGCTCGAACGCGAGCGGGGGATCACCATTCTCGCCAAGAACACCTCCGTAGTCTGGAAGGGGACGAAAATCAACATTGTCGATACGCCGGGACACTCCGATTTCGGAGGAGAAGTCGAGCGTATTCTGCGCATGGTCGACGGAGTGCTGCTGGTCGTGGACGCCTTCGATGGTCCCATGCCGCAGACGCGCTTCGTCTTACGCAAGGCGCTCGATCTCAAGCGCCTTCCCATCGTGGTAATCAACAAGATCGATCGTCCGGGTGCCGAGCCCATGCGTGTGCACGACGAGGTACTCGATCTGTTCATTGAGTTGGAAGCCGACGACAGCATTCTTGACGCGCCTTTCGTATTTGCCTCGGCGCGCGAGGGCGTGGCCACGCTAGATCTCGAGATTCCGCCGGTCGATCTGGCGCCGCTCTTCGACGCGATCATTGCCCACGTGCCGCCGCCGCCGAGCGATGAGGGGGGCACGTTCCAGATGTTGGTGTCGACGCTGGACTATTCGCCGTATCTTGGACGGGTTGCGGTGGGCCGAGTGGAGCGGGGTCGGGTGAGGCTGGGGCAGACCATTGCGCTCTTGCCGAACGATGCGACCCTTCCCGTTGTATCGTCGCGCGTGACGAAGCTGTACACGCACCAGGGGCTCGAACGTGTAGAGGTGGAGTCGGCGAGCGCGGGCGATATCGTAGCGCTTGCCGGGCTCGAGGGGATCGAAATAGGCTGCACGTTGTCCGATGTCGAGACGCAGGACCGGATGGACGGAATCGCCGTGGAAGAGCCGACGATCTCCGTCGACTTTTTGGTGAATAATTCGCCGTTCTGCGGGAGGGATGGAAAGTTCGTCACCTCACGTCAGCTGCGCGAACGGCTTTATCGAGAGTTGGAGCGCAACGTGGCGCTGAAGGTGGAGGATACCGATGCCACCGATTCGTGGACGGTGTCAGGGCGCGGAGAATTGCATTTGACCATCCTGATGGAGACCATGCGTCGCGAGGGGTTCGAGTTTCAGGTCTCGCGTCCGCGGGTCATTGCTCGTGTGGGGCCTAACGGAGAGAAGCTCGAGCCGTACGAGGAGTTGATGATTGACGTTCCGGAGGAGTTTCTCGGTGTGGTGATCGAGAAA
>ENA-ORBV01003456-ORBV01003456.1-microbial-mat-metagenome-genome-assembly--contig:-NODE-3456-length-31560-cov-8.938125_pt1 | contig 31560 bp, 28 predicted proteins | sample MGYA00237777_ERZ505514 | MGnify/ENA primary metagenome ERZ505514 (study PRJEB26160, sample SAMN06269048) | microbial mat metagenome | isolation source: Oligotrophic lake microbial mat | place... | reverse complement strand
CCGGAAAATATATCGCACATTGGGCTGTGTTATGTTTCTGACGTAGTGTCGCACACGTCAATGTGGAGTCGCTGATATCCATTGGGCTGAATCGGCTTTCTAGACGCTGTCACAAGGACGGTCATGCAACAAGGCGAAGCAAGAAGTGCGACGAGCATGACATATATCTTGCTAGCAGAAAACAACCTCCCCAGCATGCGGCTCAGGTCGATGACAATCAACAAGATGACAGTGCAAACACAGTTGATGCTGCCCTCGTAGATAACAATGACATCCACGCGGACAGTGCGGAAGCCCAAACTGCTAGAGATGCGTCCGAGTGTGACCTACTCGACAGCATGGATTTAGATGGTAATGATGACGAATTCTTTGACACTGTCGAGTATTTCAGAGTGATGAATCTTGTGGTAGTGATAAAGAGAATGATAACTAATACTAGCCGTTGCTTCACAAACGGACGTTGCTTTCTTGTTGTAGGTAAACATGATGTTTCAAATGGATGCTAGGGTCGGGATTTTGACGGATATTCTTTCAAATCGAGCTCACATTTTCAAATTGTAAGAGGCGATGCCGGCAGTGTTTGCGTAGAAATTGTACTGTCCCCACGGGCGTGCCTGACGTGTTCGACATCAAGTGATAAAATCATTATCCAACGTCTTTTGATCGACATCATCATCAGAAATCGTTCATGTCTCAAGCGGCATAAAAGAGATAGCTAACCTAACCATCTAGCTTATAAAACTATACAGTCATGTTTATAAACATACTGGCAGGGTACTACACCTTGATAGATGTTCATAATTGTAGGTTATCAGCCGCGACATTGAGTTTTATATGGCTCAACCCGATGTCGACGCGGTGATTTAACCATTGTTAACCTTCATTAAACAAACAACTACCACCTCCTAGCAAGCACACCATTGACGCATTAAGCATAAACAACACAACCTAACTAGTAGATAGTCTGAACTTGTTGTTATCAGCTAGCTAGGAAGTTAGCTTTTAGCTTATAGAATTGAATATTTTCGTGATGATGATGTCACTCAACACGCAAGAGTGGTGCGTTTTTGACATTGGACGCACACGCAAAAAACCTTATGTTCGAGGACCTTAATCATCATAAGAAGCATGCACGAGGTCGTATTTTTACGCTTCTTGTGTATTTGTAAGAAGTTGGCCTTGGAAGTTCGCGAGTTCGCAGTTGATCCTGTCCTTGCGAGCTTTCAAAGCACAGATGACGCATAGAATCACGGCTTCTTATCCTCGTCAGCCTTTTAGTAAGATTCATTGATATCACGTTACTTTTCACTTCCAGCCTGCTGCTTATTTCTCGAACATGTTCATTCAAACCCGAAGCCAAAAACAAGCCGGGTGAACCATCTTTGCCCTGCGGTGTCAACAAAACCGTTGTAAGGGAATCATGCTATTGGTTGGATTGGGATCGTTGATTCCTATCGTATCTGCTTTGATTGACTACGGCAAATCTTAGTTAATCTTCCGAATGTGCCATATGGCAGTGACAAAAAGTACAGAACGTACTTCGAAGTATGTACATGTAGATTCGTAGAAATAGAGCCTGTTGTCACGATAAAAGGCATTTGGCTTCTCACGAGATCGTACCGGATGGTACTAGTACCAGTAGTACCTACTGTCAATGTCAATGGAGGGGGTTCTTGAATGGAAAACATCACATCACAGTGGTCACAAAAACAAATCAAATTTATTTGAAGGAAGCTCGCAGTACAAAACAGATTGCGATCCAATCAAGGAGAAGATCCAAGTCTGATTTGAAAAAGGCTTGCGTGTATTTTCAAGAAGCCTTCCTAGCTAGCTTCCTCATCGCTTTATTCTTCAAGAACATAAAACAGATGGAAAATATTTCCAGTTTCGCCACATTTCCCAGTAGCGGTTCTTTTGCAACCATGGCGCAAGCAATGATAGAAAACAATGAGTTTAGGTCATCTCATCAAGACCTAACTATATGGACAATGGGTGGCAGCGGTGAAGAAGAAGAAGGCAATCCCAATAATAGCAATGACATGTACAACAACGATAGTGACAACGACCGACAAGAGGATCCCTCACCCCCACCCAACATGGCAACAGCCTTCGAAGAAGCTCTTGTCAAGAACAACAACAACGACGACAGCACTAGCAACAACCGTAACGATTCCAGCAGTCCCGGCAGAAGCCCTAGCATTATCCGTACAGACCAGAATACATCTAATAACAGTCACAAGAGAAGCGAAGGGCGCTCCGTTGTGATCCAAGTACCTCCTAAGCGTCAAAAGATTATTGATCCATCGGTGACTGCTAGGAGTCTAGCGCATGGTAAGTCTCTCACTAGCTTGGCTTTGCTGGCTTTGCATGTACTGTAGTATATCATTCAATCCAATTCAAATCTAACTCCTTCTTATCTTCCTTCCTATTCTTGATTGCTATACTCCTGCAGATATCAGCACGAGCGCTTCCCCCATGGAACGAATGGATGCCTTGCAACGAGCCAAAGACTTTTTGGATCATTCCTTTGCCGTAGGCCACGACGATGAGATTGGAGAAGGGATTGACGTAGCTCTTGTCAAGCAATTGGTCCTACTCGTCTTTAAGATTTCCAGGTGCCGTCATGCTGCGTCCAACGGGATGAGTGCAGCGCAACAAGAAGAAAACATTCCAGCTCTTCTCGATGAAGTGTGCACTGCTCTAGAAGCTATGGAAATGATATATAGAGCCAGTGACACGGCCGTTGGAGACTCCTTTCGCAAGGTGGGGCCTGATCTCTTGCACGTCTTGGTGACCTTGGTTGATGATGAGCTCAATAGAAGAGTCATTATTGACAAGAATGCGCAAAACAACACCAGCGTCAAGCAACTTTTGGAGGAGGAGTCACATTCCTTCAAGCCCATTTCTCAGAATGGAGAGGGCAACAAGGAGGGGGGAGAACCAACAACGACGATGGTGCAGCAAATGGAACAAATCGCAAAGGATAGTAACAACGACGAGTCGGGTGGTACTGGTACTGGTGGGGATGTCAAGGATGATGATTCTACTCCAGAACTGCAGCGACCCATTACTCCTCTCTTCATCAAAATGGGGTCTCCCGAGGGCAATTTCCTCATCAAAACGGCCATCAAAGTCATGGGGAACTTTGCACGAGTAGGCAAGGCCACAAAACCACTGGCTTACTTCCCCGGTCTCCTGAATTGCATGCTCAACTTGATCAATTACCAACCCTATGACTCGATTCCCTGGGAGGCGCGTCTATCGGCGCTCTGGATCTTGGGAAATCTTGCTTGCAATCCCGAAAACATGCAGATGATGATGTGCACTCCGGGTCTCGTCAGGTCGCTTGTACGAGTAGGATGCCGTGCCTTGCATCCAGATGATCCCATGGAGGTTACCATGGAAGTCTTGCGATCACGAGCTCTATCATCGAGGGCCCTTCTCAACTTGTCGTGGAGCCCAGAAAACAAAATACCTTTGTCGGAAAACTTTGCCCTGGTAGAGCTCTTGGCTCAATTGGCCGTTCATCGCAAAGCCCCCGCCTTGAACAATAGCCGAACGGTACGTGATATCCTCCATCAGACTCGTTGTCATGCCGTCGGAGCACTGCGCAACCTGGCAGCGGCACCTCGACGTACCAAATTGCAATTGTGCGACTACAAGAATGGACATGTCTTGGATGCCTTGACCGATGTGGCATTGAATGACCCCGATGAGGAAATTCAGAATCGCGCCTTTGCTGCGATTCACAATCTAGCCATACATGATACCGCGGAAAAGATCATTGCACGTCCAGCTTTGGTGTTGGCACTCAAGGATGTCTTGCTGGAAGAAGATGGTGATGGTACCAACAGCGACAATAACAACAACAACAGCACCGCCAGTGGTGATGCTCAACAAATTTGCAAAAAAGGGTCTTCGCGATCTCACGCATCGGCAACGCTCTTGGTTCTAGAGAGGACGATTACTCCCGAGATGGAATCGTACGAGAATCTTCGCGATTTGTTGGACGCCATCAATCCTACGGTACCTACGGACGACGAAGGTGATCCGAATAGCTGCGTGAATGATGTCACCGAGGTTTAGGAGGGTATCTGGCCCACACACACACAGGTTTAGGAGGATCTCTGGCCTACACACACACTGCACATGAACAAGTGTGCAACGAAAAGGAAATTGGGATACCAACAAAAATAAGACCGGGAAAGTAAGTGCATCTGCCATGCAGTATTTAGATCCCCATTGAATCATTATCAATTTGCACCCACACATACTATATTGAGGAGGGACTTCCATCGTTAACACCGCCCCTGCAACCAATGTATGTACTTTTAGGATAATATAAAATAAGCACACCAAACGTCACGTCTTCTGCGTTTGTCCACTAGTAGCTAGGTCGCGTACGCGTAGTCGTTGAGCGCCGTAGTTTTTGGTCACCATCTACAGCCAGCCAGGATGTCTAGCTAGAGTAGAGAAGGCGCGGACGTTGTTGGGTTCCTGTTTGATTGGTGCATGCGATTGAAATAGGATGATTGAACCAAACTGGCGTCCAACCTCCTTTCCCACACAGCAGTGTCGTTCGCAACTACCTGGCATCATAATCGTCTATAACCAGTTCGTATCCTGTCCTGCGCCAAGCATTTGATGCTAGGAAGCCAGCCAGGAAGCATACCATTGCGCCGACACAGTGCCAAAGCAACCAATAAAAACCTGAATGGTTTTCGTCGAAGGCTGGTGCTACGGTTTCTTCTTCGTCGTAAATGCTCTGTTCCTTAAATTCTACGGTCCGTGCCGCCTTTGGTGGCGGGGAGAGCAGAAAGGATGGCAGAGGAATATCCAAGAAAGGCGCATCTTGTAGAAATCGTTCGATCAAATCGAGAGCTAGCATGGGTTTATTGTACGGCACCAAGTGTCCGCTATTCTTGACCACAAGAAACGACAAGTTGGCATATTTCTTCACATAGCCAGCGACGGTTTCATCACTTTTCATCATCCAAATGCCACGACCCGCCACTGCCCAGGCTTTTTGCCCACTCCATTTCATACTGTTGAGTAACATTTCAGACCCTCCAGCATTGGTGCTCATATCGAGGTCGCCATTGTAAATTAAGACTCGTACGCCCCATCGATCCAGCAGTTCAGCCACATAAGGGACAACTGAAATTGGCTCGTCATGCTCCAGCATTTTGGATTGTTTCTGCAATTGACGTCGGCGTCGGCGTCGACCGGCTCCTGGCCTGCAACCAACCCATTCAATGTGCTGGGGTGCATGCAATGCCTCCTTCACCTTTGGGTTGTTCATGAAACGATAAAAGGTCGAGTTTTTAGTGCCAATCACAGCATATGGATCAAAGGTTGTCACGTCGTACGTATTGGGAGATTTTCCATGAGGCAAGACGCCCGCTCCTGCCGCAGCCAAGACGGCCTCCATGATACCACATTCATCTGGCGTCGTAAACGGATGAAATGGGGTGGGTTCTTTTTGCTCTTTGGAGTATTTCCAGGAACCGCCACCTTTCCTGCTTGCTCGGACAGCACTGTAACAATGATCCCACTCTTCGAGAAAGGCGTCTCGGGTGTATGCGTCGATCATTCCATGCCAAAATGCATACTCCACTAGCGAAGGTCCTTGGACAGTTGCATCCATCCATCCATTGCCCAGCGCGATTCCGTCCAGGTTGATGACCACGCGCTCTTGTTGTTCGTCGTCATCATTGTTGTGGTTGATGTATTTGTTTTTGGTCTTTTCATTTTCCAAAGCAATCCTACGAGCAATGGCCGGTACAAACATTCCGGCATAGGATTCCCCAAACATGCTCAATCTATGGGCCTGCAAGTCTTCAAAAACCGTGTAAAAGTTTTGCAAAAAGCCATAGAAATCTCGTCCCACATCGTGTTCATTGTCGGGTTCTTGTCCAGCATTGGAAAAGCCCGTTCCGGTGGGTTGTTCAACATAGAGCATGGTGGTGGCCACGGTCCAAGCATAGTTGGGGTTGGCTTGAAAGGGATCGTTGGGATCAATGCAACAGGTTCCAGGTGCGTGTGCGCCCAATGTGACGGGCGAATTTTCCAACAAGACCCCTCCTAATATAGAGGAGCAGTAGGGACCTCCATTGAGCCATATCGTCATGGTGTCTGGGACACTTTGTTGGTTGGGCACAAAGAGCCAAAACATAAATTCCGCCTCATTCTTATTCGTGTCGTGGTGCCCTCCTGCGATGGAAACAGGGAGCAAACCTGCGTACATTTTTCCTGGGAAGGAAGCAAAGGCAGGCTCAATCTCTTGCAAGTTTTGCACCCAAAAGTCGTTGGGATTTCTACTCATTGTATGACCTGCTGCCATTCCAAGAAACGACAGACAGAGGCACAGAAACATACACCGGTACCAGCATCGGTTGATAGACATGGATTCCGTCATGATGGGATGTTTTTTGATTTTGAGTTGTTGTGCCTTGCTGTGATTTCATTTATTCACTTCTTGTATGACAAATTCCACAATAACTCATCTTACTCAAGGGTTCTTTCTTTTATTGGTTCAAGAGAGGCCATGCCGAATCTAGTAGCTGTGCTAGATACCTTGCTAGTAGCTAGCTAGCTAGCTCGCTATCGTACAGTAGTGGTGACTGCTGCATTCTCATTCTCATTCAATTGTGGCTGGCTTCCCGGCCACCACTTGGATCCATCCATGCATCCATCCATCGAATACTATTTCGATTGACCTCATTCACCGATCTTGTTGGACCCGAACGCAAATGCTGTTTCAAAGCCCTATCTCTAACAGGAAAAACTTTTGTCGAGAGACCAACCAAACGCGAACGATGAATAATGACGATTATATATCTCGAATGGTTTTTGAAGAACCTCTGGGAAGCGTTCTTTAGATGCATGAAAGAGGAACCGAATACGGAGAAATGACTCCTATGTGTTCCGAGCTGCGATCCCGGAATCTCAGTCACACCTTAAAATTACCTAGTGAGAGTTACTGTAAAAGAATTATACTCTCCCAAAATGCAATCATTATTTCAAGGTTCCACTTGATCTTGATTCATGGATTGAACGAGTGATATAACTTTTTATTTAATGTCAAAACACAGTTGCTGATATTTTTGTTTACACGCAGCTGCCAGGCTTAATAGCGGTCCGGGTGGCGCCCATTAATCATCTGAGGACCATACGATACCTCTACAACACAGGTAAGAACGTTCGTTTAATTCAGTTGGTGGTACACTACAAGTATTTCTCTAACCGGTGGTTACACCCACCACTTTGTTTCCCACATGAGAAATAAAGGTTGCACGGCCACGTATTTCTGTTGTAGAAGAGCGAGCTCGTATTTGCACTACGCACAAATCACGTAGAGTACAGCAGCTGTAGAAGAGAATGCGCTTTATTCTGACACTTTGGTTGTTGGATGACCGCTTTTCTGCCAGTAAGTTACTTCAATATTTGTGCCAGTTATTACTATGTGTACTACACGTGTAGTGTACAGTTTTGAATCAACCAAACGAATTACACGAATCACGAAAGTCATCTCGGCAACCGAATGAGCAAGAGGCACGCAGGCGTCCGCTAACTCTAGAGCCAGTACAAGTACTTCCTTTTGGCTCCACCGTAGGTATTACGAATTAACACTAACAAAATCTACATTAGTACTCTAAATACAGTACAGTAAAATGCATACAACTAACGCAAGCCGCAACCCAGCTTACAACCGTGTATGCACTGCCGCACAACAAACAAGTCAGTCATCTACAGTATCCCTGCTTAATTGACAAACAAACCACGCAAGTTAGCTAGCCATCCACCTACCATACCTGCCCGACTGCGCTACCAAACCCGGAAGCCATTAGCCCATTACAATCACCCATCCGGTAAAGTAGCTCATGCCCACCAACATGTTACCTGCCCTTCATCATCCCAGTATTAGTAGGAGTGGTAGTGGTAGTGGTAGTGGTAGCCATCATCACCCATCGGAAGTGGACAGGGGACACATGCCTCCTTCCGCTCGTACTACTAGTCACAACCACAACAACAACAGTCCGAGACGCCACACCTACACCACGTGTCATACGTCTTCTACTACGAGTAATAGCGGCCGCAGTCGTAGCCACAGTTGTCATAGTTATTCCCAACAACCGTACGAAGCCATGATGGTCTCACCGCCCCCTCCGATTTGCACACTTCCCGAGGCATCTCCTTTGCTCGACGAGTTGTTCTCAAGGGATGCCACCATGTTGAATTTGACGCCAGACACGGTCGAGGCCATTATGATGTCCTTGCAAATTGAACGAGAAGAAATGCAATTGCGACAAGAAACCGAAGAGCGGGCGACGCGATCCTTGTTGGATACAATGTTATTGGAAGAACGAGCCAGTCAACCACAACAGCAGCAACAACCACAACAGCAACCGCAAAGAAGAAGACGACAAGTCCAATTCCAAGTCCAAGACTCGTTGAGCAGTAGCGAAGTCATTGAAGAAGAAGACGAAGAACCACTCGAAGAAGAAGAAGAGCACGTGCCGTTCGTTGGCAACGGAGCATCCTTTGCCGCTCCTACCTTCCGTTCTGACGACTTTTTATTTGGAGGTGCCGAAGATCTGGGACGCATGATCATGCCCATGCCTTGTGATAGCAATCACAGCGTCACCAGTAACAGTGGTGCAAGTCAAGAAGGCAGTCAAGACGACAAGACGCCCCCCAAATACTCCTACAACAACAACAGCTACGACGAAAAGTTGGTCTTGTCCTACAAATCCAGTTCCTCTTCTGTTTCGTCAAATGGTGGTGATCATCATAGTTGCAGTAGCAACGACAATGGCAGTGTCAAGAGTAGCGAAAAGAAAGTGCAAGGAGGAGATCTCAAGTCCCCTCCGCCCGAGTCATCCGCCGCCGCCGCAGCAGCTGCGGCAGCTTCCAACAACGCGGCCAATAGAACCATCAACAAACGCGACTGTCAATGTTTGATTTGTCATCGATTTGCGGCCGATCATCGCGAATTGCGCTTCAAAATGTTGACACCGTGTGGACACGTCTTTTGCAAAACCTGCGTGCAAGACTTTTTGGTCAAGAAAAAGAAGTGTCCCTACTGTCGTCATCCCGTCGCACAACGAGGAACACAACCACAAGAAGCGTCGTCCAACAGCAATACAACATCTCCCATGGCAGCTTGAGTTGAGTCCAATACAAATTCAAATTCATATATAATAGTAGTCATGATTTCATACAAAGTAAAGTAAGTAAAGTATTGTAATTCATGCCTTATAAACATTTAGTTATATTGATACATCCATGTATGTTGTGAGTGTCCTGCCTATGCTAGGGGAAAACTATAAAGCACTCAGGCTACCTACCTACCTAGCAGATGAATTTTGCATCACCTGAGAAACCCCGCCTAGCTAGCTAGTAAAACCAAGTCATGGCGACGGATATTCAGTTCAGTTGGCCTACAACGGAGCCAGCCTCCGTCGCATCAAAGTCCACGGATGCTTTCATTTGCTCTGCTTCCGGATTGGTCATGCAGAGCCGAGCTGCAGAGTGCAACTAAGATGAGAGCACACAACCTAGATCTCCGTCGTTGGGTTCAGTTCACTGCGTTGATCTATCCAAAACAACGTAGTCGGTCCCCGCAGTTTCATTTCGCGGAGTTACTTCACTGCTTCATTCAGCTGCCCCGGGTCAACTAAGTTCCTACAGCCGGGATACCACCTAGCTAACCTCGCCCAGTAGAGCGAGCGCACGCCCTTGTTTTAAGCAGGATACTTACCAGTCAAAAGCAAGTGGGATCCATGCCAGGTCGGTGTCCTGCACACCGACACGTGACGAATCTACCACATGCTAATGAATAGTAATTAATATAATATGAGTCTAACTACAGTATGAGGCAATTAGTAGGTCGCCACTGGCTACGACCAGGCAGGTAGCTACTAGAGCTAGAGCGCCAGCTAGCTAGTGTGCCGTCGAGAGCCAAGCACTACGTACCTGGTAGCTTTTGGCTACTGAGTAGCTCCATTAATGCGGTACTGCACAGTAGCTTGCCGCACATGGACGGCACTTGCCAGTTGATAATATCACGTCAAAAAAGTGACAAAAGTCAAACACAGTTGGTCAAAAATGCAGGGATAGCTTTTTAGCCTGTTTTGGGATCCCGTGTGCGTGCATACTTATTGGAACGCTGTCGAGGAAGGTCGTGAAGCATCCACCCGGACAGGCATATTGTTTGAATTAGTTTGGCGTGATGCATGGATCTTGCACCACAAAACTTCACCCGACCATGGCCAATATCTGGTAATTTACACCAAGGATAGCTATTACACTAGCTAGAGTACTGGAACTATAAAATCACAACAAATTTGGTGCAGCCGTAGTGAGTTGATACACACTATTACTACAGTGCGTCTTTTGGTTTACGGCCAAGAATTGAGTGACAGGATGGACAAGTCACGAAAGGACCGCCGACGACGGATCAAGAAGGACTATAGTATTTCTGCGCGGGCGCCGCCACGATGCTGCTGTTATTGTTTGCTACTGCTGGTATTCTTGTGTTGTTATGACTATGCTCCACGGGCATCGGCAAGTTTGCCAAAAGTCAACCATCACCCATCATCAACAGTAACAACAAGGAAAAGTAATAGCCGACGAATTCGAAAAGAGTATAGCAACCCTGGCGATGATCCCTTTGTGACAACGAGGAAACGACAACGAAGTCTGCTCATGTTTGGTTCCATGGACGATTGGATAGAAAAACAGCAACAACCTAAGCAGATGAAGCATCGGCAATGTCGTTTGGCAAGTTCCAAAACCTCCACATACAATCCCTATATGATTGAAGAAAAGAAAGATAGTGGAAGTGTTATGAAGGATGAAAATGACGCCAAGGAGGAGGATCAGCTGGAAACTGCAAAGGAAATTGACGACAGTCCTAACGACAACCAGCAGTTGCCACAAAAAAAGGAAAGTAGAGTGAAAACGCTGTGGCCACCGTGGCCTTTTAATATGCTACAAAAATCGTCGGACAACACTCCTGGTCGTAAAGGACCTGCCGTCCGTTTCGGTTCCTTTCTTTGGTCCTTTATGGGACAAGAAGCTCGAGTTAGCTTTAGAGAAATGCAAGACATTGGAAGTCGCCTATGGTTTCACTTGCCACCCATGACACCTCCACTGATCTTTTGGACACTTATCCCTCAATCCAAAGCACAAGTCCTCTTCAATGTCGAGACGGGTTTGGAGGAAATTGTGAAAAAGACGACCATTCCTCTATTTTCAAATCCCCTGGCGCGGACGCTGGCACTGGGAGGCTTTAGTTTGGGAGTATTTTCTTGGGCACATTCGGAATTGACTCGGTTGCGCAAATTGACGCCATTGCCTTTGCATCAGGCCTATAGAGACATTCATCGAGCTATTCTTCCACATGTTCTGCCAGAAGAAGTTCCCGAACCATTTTTGGTGGAAGATGATGATGACGAAGAAGTAATAGTAGACCAAGAAGTGCTGATCGGCGAGCATCCAGGGGAGGAAGTATCGTCAGCATCATCGGAGGCTACTACCGATAGTACTAGTAGTAGCAATCAGCAGCCGTCGCAGTCGTCCATTTCCAAAAAGTTGGCATCGTCTGTTCCACCACGGCTACAACGCCATTTTAAGCAATTCGGTAGTAGCCAACAACAAGAACGAAGACCTTCCAAACCAAAACGGCAATCCTGGAAATTTGCTTGGAAAAAGATGGATCGGATGCGAAGTGTTCGGCGCGCAGAGTCGCAAAAGGTGAAACGTATGGCCATTTATGATGAGTTGGTGGCGCTTCAAGCAATCAAACGAAAGGCACGGCAAGAGCAACAAAAGAAAGGCAAATATTATTCCAAACGCAATAAGAATGGTGCCGACGAATTACCGCTAGGATATGCTTTGGTTACTGGGGCTTCACGTGGTATTGGTCGTGCCATTGCAGGTACGTTCTTTGAGTGGCGGGTGTATGTACAGCGGTGTGGAATCGTATCTATCTCATTTTCTGACTCTCTCCTTTCCTCTTTGCAGTGGAACTAGCACGATGGGAAATTCCCTTGATTTTGGTTGCTAGGGATCTGCCTCGCCTTACTTCGCTGGCTTATGACTTGGAGGCATGTTATGGCGTCAAGTGCTGTGTGCTTCAGGCAGATTTGTCACATCCCAATGCTGCCCAACAGATACACGAAGCAACAAAACAAGCAGGACTTATGGTGGATGTTCTTGTCAATAATGCTGGCATATCTTCGGTTGGATTATCCGTGGATATGCCGCTGGAAGATGTTAATCGAATGGTTCGAGTCAATGGCTTGGCGGTTGCTGAATTGGCTCACTTGTATGGGAAAGATATGAAGGAGAGGCGTCGAGGGCGCATTTTGATGGTTTCCTCGGTAGTGGGTGCTGTAGCAGCTGGTCCCACAGTGGCATTATATGCAGCAACAAAAGCATTCGAGAAAGTGCTAGGCTTGTCCATGGCGAAGGAACTTGAACCCTACGGGGTTGGTATCACCGTTTTGATGCCAGGTGCTGTAAGAGACACTGATTTTCGCCCTAGTAGCGGGACAAGGGAGGCTCTCTGTTGGAGATTGCCAGGTTATCCAAAAAGTCCCACTGTAGTGGCCAAACAAGGCATTCGTGCCCTTCTAAGAGGGGACGTGGAGGTGACACCTGGTTGGCAGAATCGCGCGTTTCTAAAGGTCTTCAGGCCAGCATTGCCCCAGCGCTTACACAATATACTAGTAGAAATGGCGTGGAATCCTCCAGGTGTGCCTCCTTTTATGAAAGTATGGAAGACACCTGACAACCGTCAACGTGAACGTCAAAAGCAATTGGAAGGTCGCACCGACCAGAATGTGCGAAAGGTTGAGACCCGCACGCGGCGTACGGTGTCGCCGCAAGAGTGGCGCCCACTGTCAAATACGTATTTGCCGCCTCCTCTCTTATTAGCTGTTCCTGGGGAGAAAGAAGCAGCGACACCCCCGCAACCTCGACCGGAAAAGCGTGTGGACCCTATTCCACCAAATCGTTCTTCTTTGGTCGGGCCAGAGCTCGCCAAAGAAGCTGCACCTATCATATCGGAGCCGCAGTCAGATACAATTACATCGAGCCCCGAGGAGACAATCGATAGAGACTTATCGCCTAATAGTGAGATCACTGAGGAACAATACGGGGAAGAACCCCCAAAACAATTATCGCAGCCTGATGCTTCAGCTGTGGCTGGCAACGACAGTGCCATGCCCATTGTGGAGGAGCCTAGTCCGGGTAGCACCAACGATGCGGCCTCAGAGAACCGACAACAGCAACAGGCTCTTCAAGAATCTAAACAGCAGCAAGAAATGCTGCAATTAAAAGAACAGGTGCTGCGACTCAAAGAACAAGTCCAAGAGGAACGGGAAAAAGAATTGGATAGGCGGCAACGAGAATTGGAGGACGAAAAGCGCGATATGGAAGAGCGAGGCCACCAGGAAGCGTCAACGGAAACGACGGAACGGTGGCAGTCATTGGGCTGGCGAAAACGCGCCGCAAAGCCGTCAGAAGCCAACTCGCAGAAAACGACTGAGCACCCCGAGAAGCTGCAGGTCGTCCATCCTTCATCTCCACCACAGCAGAAAGAGAAAAAGAATACTCTGATGGACGAGTCTCTGGACCACCCGCTGTTTGCCAGATAAACTGATACTCCTTTTTGATGATGTTAGGGCGTCTGTCCGGTTGTGGTCTTCGTTTTGGTTAGTCATGTCTTAGCTAACTAATAAATACATTTGTTTTTACATCATATGGAATTTTGTTCCATCCAATATCATTAGATTCCCGTCTGGAAACTTGGGACCCCTACAGTATCAAGGGTTGCCTTCCATGCTACTACGTACAGTACTGTACCGTGATTAATGCTGCACGTGAATGGTCAATTCAGTCGCTCGTAGGGTTGATGTACAACGGACCAATGCAAAATTTCTATCAGAAAGCATGCATGAAACACGGCTGGTAGACCCAGAATTCAATAGAGGTGCGCACGGGCATCTATTCGCCTCGGAAGGCAATCACTGTCCTTCACATTAGGCACACATTTGTTTGGTATATAAAAATGGGAAGGGAAACTTGTTGGATTTTAAGTGATTTTCTTACTGATATTTTTAACATGAATGAATGGACTAATGTAACACTAATAAAGAACACTGTCGAGCCAAGGCGTTAGAAAATGTATCAAGTCTTGGCCGTTTTCATGATCCAAGGCGTTTGGATTTTATGCGAAACGTTGTGAAATCTGTTTGGGCGACTGATTTCGACCACTCTCAATGTCCGTCGAACGTGTATTCCCTGAAGTCTGACCACCAAGAGTTGCCAGCATGGAGGGACTTTGGAAGCGGACACTACTTATAACTGGAGATCAAGAATAGACAAAGCTCAGATGGATAAGCAAGCGTACATGTACGAGCCACAACACCCCCCAAGCTGACCCTGTCCACAAACTTACCAATTCTGGATCGTCTTCTGTCGTTGTTGCTGATACTGCAGCACTTCTTGTACTCAGCGTACCAGTAATGGATGTTGGCGACTTTGCTAGGGCTATCTCACCCTTTTCATGGGTGCTGTTGTTCGGGTTATTGTTTGCGTGGTGTATAGCGACAGCATCGCCGCCGCCACTACTTTCTCCTGGCTGGTGCAAATATTGGACACCTGACGGTGAAGTCAAGATGATTCGATCCGAATCCTCATCTTCGTCGTCTCCGTCTGTCACGACTCCATGATGTGCTCCGCCACCATCACCATGACTACTACCAAGTAGGATCAAAATAGTTACTCCTAACATGAGGATGAGTAGCCCCACGGGATACATGACAATGTCGATCACTTCTTCCAAATGTTGGAAGGTGTGATAATGAGCCGCACTCATGATGCTTGTTGAGAAGACAAAGGATCCGACAAACATGGCCGCAGTGAAGGACGCGTCGTATCTCTTCATCGCGCCCGTCAAAAAGAGCAACCCACCAAAGCTGGCGGCAATTTGTAGTAAGGCAAACACAGGAACACACCAGGATATATGGCGCAAGGAAGGAGCTTTCTTGATGACCACCAAGGCGTCTTTTAAAAAGTTTTGAAGGCCGGTGAGACTGCCCCCGCTGGCACCCCACGCAAAGCGTCGGAGCGTTGGAGAATTCCAACAAGCCGACTCTGGCGTGTAAATCCACAAGCTCAACAGCAGCATCCAAAGTGCCAGTCCGAGAAAAAACAAAAGAAAGGCAGGTTCTTTGTAGGATGCTAAGACGGACTCCACCGTAGCATCATCATCACTGGAATGGTCTCCAAAAATGGCGACGGTGACTTCTCCCACGACAATGAGAATCGAGGCAACTTTTTGAACCAAGGTAGGCGCTTCTCCAATCAGCGGTTGACTAAACACAATGACCCATACCAAGGTGAGACCCGAAAATGGCGCCAAGATAGACGGCGACGCGTAATTCATTGCCACGACACAGGCTGCTGGATTGGCAACTGACATGTTGAACATTCCAAACCATCGCATCAAGCGTGACTTGGTGAAATACGACGCTGGACAACAATAACTACTGCAGCAGTTGCAACAGCAGCTGCTGCAACGAGCACAGCAGCATCCGTGGGGTTCTTCCGCAAAATCCAAGCCTAAAATGTCATCGTCTTCAAAATCATCATCATCACGGTGATTGCTGTTGTGGTTGTGGCTGTGGAGGGAAGAAGCATGACTGCAACTGGGCGAGGGACATGGTGGCAGTTGCTCCGACTGGACGGCTTCATAAACACTTCTGCCACGACGACGATTTCCCAATTCTGGTTGTGGTTGTCGTGGCTGCGTATTTTGTTCGTCTGGCAGCTCGTCCAAAGGACATGCTTCAACTCCTCCTCCTCTCTCTTCGTCACCTTCCACTTCCGATGCGATGAGATCCATGCTCGCCGACGTATGATAGCTGCTTTCGGAACTTAATGCGCCAACGATCGAAGCATTCCCGGCTACGTCTGGAAGTGGTTCTCGTTCTTGTTGTGACTGTCGATTTTCAGTACTACTACGAGTACGGGTAGTAGTGGGTTGGAGGTCCTCCAATCGGGGTCCCACGTACGTGCCATGCTGGGAACGGCGGCACAGTTGTCCTTCGACATCATCATGGTCGCATCGTCTTCTACTACTACTGGTAGTAATAGTCGAGTGGTGACTATCCTCGCTCATAAAAACGGCCTGCGCAGCGGCTTCTAGTTCCGCCTCGATCAGCCAACTCTTCCGTATAGCCAATTTGGCAGACGCACCAATTACGCTGGCCAGTACGGAAAAGAAAATACCCTTCACCCAGTCACTCGCGTCCATGTCTTGGGACAGATCCAGTAAACGTTGATGTATCATGGTAATTGTTGTTTTTGTTTTGAAACGCAATGAAAACAATGGGTTCTTCTCTCTCTTTATGTTTTGAACGAATCAACAACATCAATGGAAAAAAACGTGGTTAGCTGCACTTGAATTGTGGTGTCTCATCAATTTATTTCCAACGGCAAGGGGTAGAGTACGTAGACTTTGGCGTAACCAAAATTGATCGCTGCCCGGTACTAAAGATCAAAAGGAGATTTATGGGATTCTGGTTTTATGCGGGCTGCCCTACGTGGTCGTCGAAACTAGACAAAAATTAACACCGTTACTATTGCTACAACATTTGGGGGATACTGGCTTCAAAAAGGGGGGAGGGTCACTGTGTCTGCTCTGTTGTCATTTCAGTGCATGCACAGCTGCCCTTGCCAACTACCATCTCAAACTATCTCAATACTAGCTACTATAGTACTTGACATTTCTATCATGGCTGATTCTTTGTGTTAGGCGTTAGAGCAAGTGATGTGATGCGTTTTGAAGCACTGATTCCTTTCCGACATCTAGTAGGCTTTTACATTAGGCTTGAATGTCTCGCAAGCCAAATACCTGAAGTGAAGGACATCCAATCATAGGAGCAATTGCTCTGTCATTTTTCATAATACCTTTTGGATTCCGCCATGCAAAGCCATCCGCATCATTATCAGTATTAGAAAAATGGCCCATTTTGCGATGGAAGCCAAAATCCACGCGGGTTGAGATGAACCATTATGCCAACCATGAGACTCTCATGAGGGGAAGCAAATTCTATGATTCACACCTGTTCCTTTTGCAAATTGCAAATTGTTTCAAACTCCGAACATTTAGACTAGCTCGTGAAAGCAACTCACAAAAAAAATTAATTTTAGATTACAGTTTGCGCCTATTGGATTTTTGACGCGAGGAACGTTCGATTCGCAACAAGACAGAAGAATATCAAATGTCAAAAAAGAATCGACTTAAAAAGTAAGGCTACATTATTTGTATTTCTCTTAATTCAAGGCTCTGGATCACTGCTAGTGCGAGGCTGACTGATATCGGCCACAATCGGATTCAATGCCTTGGAGAAATCGTCCACGGTCATGCGCAATTTTAGATGTACATGCCCTCCTCCCATCCAAAAATAGCGCAAGGGCATAATGGGAGCACTCAAAATAATGGGCACGGGTTGCAAAAGACCAAAGGGCACCACTGCATTATTGTCGTATCCCGTAATTCGACTATTGTCTTCTTCCGAGGCAATTCGAATATCAAAGTCGGTGGTGGCGTCCAGTCGATCCGGAACCGGACGCAAGGCCCGAATCGCGTTGATCAATTTTTTGGTATCCAATGTGGCTTCATACTGAAGGACAACCAAAACAAAGCGTGGGTTGGTAGGATCTTGGGTATCCTTTTCTTCGGGTGCCTTTCGATTTTCCATGAGTAAGGACTTGCAAAGATAATCCGTGGAAGGCGCTCCCAAGGCCTTGGCGCGTCCTGCCAGTGGCCATGTGTAGTACTCTTTGGCCACCCACTTCCAATTCGTGCTATACAGGGACGCTTGTTCCACTGCCAGCCGGGCGCGTCTCATTTGTTCATCGATAACAACGTCGTCGTGGGGGCACGCAAAGCGTTTCTTCTCCAATGCTTCCACTCGTTGGAGCAATGCCGGAATGTCGGCGGTCATGCTGGATGGTCAAAAATAGTATTTGATTCTCGAGTCAGTGCCTTACACAAAGCGTCGTTGCTTCCAAATTTCTTGTCGGCTTTAGTTAAAGATAGTAGAGGAGGACTTACTAGGTAGTAGCTAGCTAGTTTAAAGTAGTTGGCAATGGTACTACTGCTGTAGGTAACAGAAAATTAAAGACCAGTCGAGACATGCAGTAATTATTGACCGGCTTTCTTGCTGTCCCTCTGCAAGGGCGAAGCGGTAAGATTCTCAATGCCATGATGCAGTGTTCCACTGTGCGGCTATTAAATAGAACGGATATACTGTGCGACTAAAAAACCAACGTATACCGGTTCACTAAGCAACGGTTATCGGGAATATTCCGTCGTCGGGATTTGAAAAGATCGCCTAAAAACGAGTGACCTCCAACCCTAATACAAGGAATATGACTATGATAAGTCGGATAAAACTATCTGGGATTCAATGAATGAGATAAACAACGGCGGCTTCTTCCATGAGCAAAACGAGAATATCAAGGTCACACACACGTTTGTGCACCTGCTGGCACGCAGTTTTTAGTAGTTTTTGATTTTTTGTTGACACTTCCTGTCGATGTGTTGGTAATCTATGCACAAGATCCTAGTCACAAACAACAACTGCAAGGTATCCATTCTACGCCTAAGTAAAATAAAAAGAGTATTGCAGTTGTAGTATGGAAGACCCACAGGATGTACTAGAACTGGATGAAGAGCTAAGCAATATGCTTCATGCTCTGGAGGAAAGGGTGACGAATTTGGCTGTTCAAGAACTGCGTCGTCCTTCTGTCCGGCCGCACCGCTACCACCATCAACCACATCAACCACATTATCCGCAGGAACAGCATCCGCAGCAACCACAAGATGCTATTGAACGGCACATTAACGTGCAGTGTGACGAGTGTGGAGAGGGTAAGTTACAATCAATTTGGACGAGCTAAAACGCTGCCTCCATTTCTTTTGGATATTTCTTAGACAAGAATTATCACCAAATCCTGTCGTGCTTTGGCTTGCTCGTAATCATTCTACGGTAATTATGAATTGATTTTTCTCACCCAATATTTCCCTCGCTTATCTCTTATTAGATCCCATTCTAGGAACGCGATACAAGAGCGTCTTGCGAAGAAACTATGATGTTTGTGAGCGGTGCTTGCAAGAAAATCATAATGGTGTCATCGACAATAACTTTGTGGCCTTCACACAGCGCGTTTCCATTGTCGATACCCGGTCCCTGGAACCAACCGATAGTGGCCGCAGTATTACTGTGTATTCCTTTGGGAGTTTGGCCGAGCAATTGGACGAGGACCCCAAGATTGAAGATGTGACCTTTTATGTACGTAGGCACGACTGTGAAGCCTTGTACTGCATATGCTATATTTTCGTCGAGCGTTGCTGCGTGAAATCATTCATGTTGACTGTAGTCTCTTGATTGAGTTTCCCACGATGACTATTTGAAGAAATTGTCGCGCATGTAGTGTTCTGTTTATATATGTAGCTGTGTGAATCATGACCTAACATTTTGAGATTGTTTCTTGTTTGCTTGTTTGCCCTTGCAGATTGGTCACATTATGCGCAATGCAGCGAATGGGACTCCAGTGACGGCTGTTCGAGATGCCATTGCCAATCATCCGGGACTCAAGTGCTTGCACATTTACATTCGGGCGACGGTCAATATTGACGAAACCGTCGTGGCGCTTGCCGAAGGCCTGAAGGTTTCTCAATCCGTTCAATCGGTCTCGTGGTCCATTGGGGCGTCCACCCGTCGTGATCCTCTTGGGGAGGTGGCTTGTCAGGCTCTGCGTGACCTCATGGAACACAATCGAATCATTCGTTTCATGTTTGTCAAACGACCATTTGCTTATGGGATTTCTCGTCTCGATGTCGTGGATGACAATCTTTGTGATTATCTTTTCGATGGATTAATCAATAATGCGACGCTCCAGACCTTTCGTTATGTTGGTTGCAACCCCTTGGCGGATCGAATCAAGAACAAAGCTTGGTACGCTATGGAATTTAATCCCAACATTCGACGCATCGAAGCCAACTTTGAAAATAGTGATTGTCAGCTTGACATTCTGAGCGCGGATAAGAAACACAACTGGATGGAACGATGGGCGGCATCCGAAGCCGACAGTGAAACGAGATTGAATGTCCTCAAGGAAGTTCAAACGTCTCAGTTAGATGCCGTTCCGGCCTTGTATCACTTTATCCGCAATCAACCAGGATTCTTGATTGAAAACTACAGCGGTTGAGCACATCCTTTTTTATTTACATGCAGCATGCGCTGCATTGCATTGTATTGCATTTGACGAAAACGATACGGACGAATAATTGCGAAAGAGAATAGTATAGAGTAATTTGTGTGGTATGAAATGAAAAATTAGGAATTGAATTCAATTGAATTGAACCGAAAGGTACTGCATGGAGCAATCTATGAGAATAATGGATTTGTAAGAATTAATAGCTTTCAAAATTCTGACTACAACACCTACGTCGCCGCTGAACTCGCTACTCTAGTTTTTGTTAGTAGTACCTTTTGTACAAATTATGGCTGGGGACAGGACTCGTGTCTCTATTGTTGCTTGACTGAGCCAGGGTACTAGCTAACTACAAGTGTCAGTTTTTGGAAGATCAGCAGGTTCTTACTCAAAATAGATTGGCCACTACTAATAGATCTACATAGTAGGTAATCAGCAGGTTATGGGTTGCTCTCACATGGTAGCTCTAACCCTATCGATCAAGCTAGCTAGATGCATGCACGGTGACGGGCCACCCATCACATTTTTTTCTTGTGATCTGCCGATCGATCATCGTCCACACTACTTTCTTTGCATTGATTGGATGCAATCATGCAGTTGAGTGAATAGTACTAGCTAGTAGTCCCCTGTATATTTCTTATTTCGCTTGCCAAAAAGTGGACTCTACTACCTAGCAAGTCATCAACCTGACTGGATTCTTTTCAATGCATTGACCGACCAAAAAGTGTCGCTAATTTTTTCTTTGGACCGATCGAAAGGAAATCCGCTTCACTTCCACCGAATTCAAAAAGGGAACACCTACAACAATAATGATGAGGAGGCAACGCATCCGACAAGCGGGCTACTCGGCTCACGTGATTCTTTCACTGCTCTTCCTACTGGACATGAATCGCGGTTCCACTGGATTTTCTTCCCTGGAATTCCCAGCCTCCATTTTCCAACCAAGAAGAATACATCATCGATCAGCATGGCCTACTAGTATGCTGTTATCATCTACGCACGACAATCGAGAGACAACACAGGCAGCTCGGCAAGACCAAAAGCCACTCACTACTTCAGGATCTTCAGCTACCACCAACACGGAGTATTCCTTTTTTGACGAAGCCATTATTTATGTTCGTTCTGGAAGTGGAGGACAAGGGGCTTCTACCTTTCGAAAAGGCGTAGGTGGGCAAGATGGCCCTCCCGACGGTGGTAATGGTGGCCGTGGGGGAAACGTTATATTACAGGTCGACGAATCCTTGAATACCTTGGCAGGACTCAATCCTCAGGCCTTTCGTCCCAATGCCTTTGGTGGCAGCGGTGCCGCCGTGAGTGGGGGTGCTTCGGCTACAGTGTCGTCGTCGTTTGTGCGAAGTTTCAAGGCGGAAAATGGTCAACCAGGAGACCGACAACTGAAACGTGGCAAGTATGGACAGCATGTTACCATTCGATTACCCCCGGGGACGGTAGTACAGCAAGTCATTACCACAAAAGCGGGTAATAACAATGAAGAAGAGGAGGTGGAATATGTCAATTTGGGAACCTTGAAATTGGAAAATCCCACCATGATAGTAGCCCAAGGTGGAGAAGGAGGGGAGGGCTCAGGGGTCAATGCCAAAGGTCGTGGTGTCAAACGAACACGAATTGCTCCAGAAGGAGCTGTGAAAATGACCATTAAGTTGACATTAAAGATTGTGGCGGATATCGCTCTCGTTGGGACTCCGAATGCTGGTAAGAGCACATTTTTGGCTGCCGTCACAAGGGCCAAACCAAAGATTGCGAATGTAAGTGCAGCGTCAACGTAAGGGTCAATGTGCGCTGCTGGCACTGAGTATGAAAGCGTGTTCGTTTCTTACAAGCTGTCGCTTCATTCTTTGTGTTTTCAGTATCCTTTCACCACCTTAATACCAAATCTGGGTGTCTGGATTCCACCAGAGAAAGATTTTCGAGACCCTTCATCGGCATCCAAGGACCAAACAGCTCGGAGGCAGACGGATGGTGCGGGAAGCGAAGGATTGGCATTATGTGTAAGTTTGCGCGAGATGAACATTGGCTTGGGGTTGAATTTCTGGATTTCTCAAATTGGCATCCTCACTTTCCCCTTCGTAGGATGTACCCGGCTTGATCGAAGGAGCTGCACAAGGCATCGGCCTGGGACATGCTTTCTTGCGGCACATAGAGAGATGCCATGCCATTCTTCATTTGGTAGACCCAACTGCAGAAGATCCAATTGGAAACTTTAACATGATCAACCAGGAAATCACCAAATATGGAACAGGCCAGCTAGCTCAAATGCCTCAGGTTGTGGTTGTGAACAAGTGCGACGTATGGGACGATGATAATAAATCTGAAGACTCTATTGAAGTGCCAGCAATGTCCCGGACTGAGTTGGAGACAAAGCTCCGAGAAAACATGTCGCATACACGTCTGATGTGGATGAGTGCCAAGGAAAAAGATGGAGTGGAAGATCTGATGATTCGACTTGATACTTTCGTCAAGAAAGTAAAAGAATCCAAAGTCGACAATGAGCCGGCTGAATGAGTCATAGCGCGTCAGTGAGCAGTTGTGCAGAGGGAAGCAGGGCAATTTACTCAACCAAACATCGATCCAACAAACAGATTGGCCCTTAGTTGGGCATGGTGGTGGTTGCGCCCCGACAACAAGATCTTCTATCATGGACAACCTGAACATCTGAGCAAAATTGTTATGGACGGATGTTAGTACATTCTTTTGTTATTCTACTATCCAGAAAAACCTGTCCTTTGGTCCGATACCCACACCATCATTTACCCGTCTTTTTTAGAATTTATTGTCGAAAATAATTCTGTATTCTTTCGTGCTTCTTGCGCCATATCAAATAGATCGTCTTTCAAATCATCTTGCCCTTCACCAGCGTCAATATTGTCACCTTCCAACATGCTGCTTGCAACCTGATCGTCGTGCAATGCCCACAGCCTGCAGCGTTTGGTAAAGGTGTCATTGGGTGATGAGCAAAACAGACAATACCTATCACCAAGCCATGAAACAAATCAAAACTTACCAGGGATCGTTGGCGGCCCTCCTTCGCTCCAAAAAGCTCCTCTTTTTTCGATCGTCGCTAATGTAAATACCACGAAATCCAGGGAAGGACGACAGATTGTCACCTTTGCCATGATCTTTGTCTTCTACGGGTAGCACCTCTCCTGTGTCTTTGCATATGTTGTAGTAAAATGGGATACCAGTTGGAATATTGAGGTCTTCAATTTCCTCTGCAGGGATACCATCAATATCCATTACCAGCGCGCGCAGAGTATTGGCGTGCGCCACAACCAGCGAATGAGTCGAATCGATATCATCGTCGGCATGCTTGGCGTCCTCAACAATATCCACCCAGGCTTTGACAACACGAACTTGACAGTCCTCCAGGGACTCGGTACTAGGAACACTTTCTAGTTTTCTGTATCGTGGGTCGTCGTTAATGCTGACAAAGTGGGGGTGGTCCTCTGTCATCTCAGGAGGGCGGGCAGTATAACTCCGTCTCCATTTCATGACACGTTCTCTTCCCAATCTATCGGCGGTCCGCTCTTTGGAAAGTCCTTGGAGTGCGCCATAATGTCTATTAGTCGGTTTGTTTGATAAAGAAAGATTGTTGTCATGTTAGACCCTCGTTGTCGCTCAAAATTTTAGTGTTTGATTCAAGTTTCCTGTTCCGCACCTTTCATTCAGCCGCCAATCGTAGCTAATGGGGGTGTATGCGATGCCCCCTTCAAGGGCAGGTAAAATACAATTGGATTAGCTCTGACAAGGGTTGGGATTCAATCGCTTCAAAACGACTACTAATCATTCACAATTTACTTGACGTACCAGCCTCGAGGGCCCGGTGGGCTGTAACCTAACAACAGGAACATATTAGCGCAAGTTAGATGCTAAATCAAAGAGGAGAAAGCCCATCACGATGTCATTGTGGAAACCTTATCCACTCCGCCAAACTTACAATAGAACGGGTCAACATGCTGCAGTAGCAGTGGCGAAAGGTAATTAGATTCGACCTACACGGTCAGGTGAATTTCAATCAGATGAGTGGTCGTGCAAGAGGCTTTGAGCATATCCAAGAAAAATCAACTCGATTTAAGAGACCGAATGAATCCAACCAGGACGACTGGAACCTAGCTTTCTTTGAATAGAGCAACAGAGCACGAAACAGCATTCGGAAGGATTTTGGAATAATTCGTCGCGTTTTCATTGGATGGGCTTACCGAAAGACCTCACCAGCTTCAGAAGCCTCAACCCTCCCTCGCGGCGTCAAAGCAACGTCACACCAACCTAAGAGGAAGGAGAAAAGAAACAAAAACTTAGGTGGTGGATAATGGTCGAAATATTCATCCATTTCCAGGAGTGGCCGAAGCAGTGCGAATTTTGGTGAACTAGGGACTAGTTCTCTTCCAGAATACACAAAACACTTTTTATACGCACCAGTGAAAATGTTGGCATTATTAAATTCAGATTCTCCGTGACGCATAAAGACGATTCGATGAGCATTTGGAGGAACAGGAGGGAGACTTGAGGCCGGCCTTTTTCGAGCTGTATCGCCAGCGGGATCATTTTGTACCATCTTGAAGGACAATAACCTCCGAGACCAGCTCCTGCTGAAAGGGACGCCCCCTTTGGTGGTGGCAGAAAATGCTCTAACCTGCAGGACCATTGTCATTGCCATCCACAGAAAACAGAGAGTAACTAGCATCAAAGACTTGATCCAGGCTGCCATCTTGTCGCCATGGAGCTAACGACTGGCTGTGTTCTCTATAACCTTTTTACAGGCGAAATCATCGTCGGCACCATCTCTCATTGATTCATGATTCCTCGAACATTCATCGACTCGCTCACTTTGACTGATGACGCCGATGTTGCCGTTTTGGGAAAATGTCATTGTTGCCTATTATGAGGGAATGTGCGTCCATATACTTATTTTGTGGTGGTGTTTGTAGTGCAAGTTTTACAGTACTGGTAAGGTGTGGTGGTGTCTGTGCCAGTTATGTCTGAATATTAGTAAAGGAGGATGGCACGTGAGGTTCATGTCACAATGGCATCTTGCCACACAAGAAGAATGAGACAATGACAACATGTTGGATTTGTATCACTAAAAGGGGCTGTGCAGCAGGAGATATAATATAATACAGCTGTAATGTTTTTAATCCGATCTATGCCCAGCAAGGAAACATGCTGCTTATATTGATGGGTATATCCATGCATTCACTTTCCTATGGAAGTTGACCTTATTGTGTTCCTAGCTTCTTTTTGTTACGTAAGATCCATCATCAAGAAGACAGCAAACTCTTGTATTGTCGTTAAAGGAGTTATTGCTCCGCAACTAATGTTGTTTCCTAAAGCAGATGGCTTGGTCTTATCTTCCAGTTCCCTTCGCATCCTTTCCCTCTAGCTGGATGGATTCTCCAAACATTCCAAACAAGCCACCGCCCTTCTTTTTTGGTTGCACGGGTTCAGGAACGGGCTCCGGAGCTGGTGCAACGTATTTTTCTTGTTTGTCGTTGGATTCTTCAAACATTCCAAAGAAGCCCCCGCTTTTCTTTTTGGGCTCGGGAGCTGGTTCATAATATTCTTCCTCTTCTTCTTCTTCTTTTGGTTCAACCCCTGCCAATCGGGAGAAAGCTCTGCCCCAACTAAAGCCTTCACTTTCCACGATTTCCACTTGCACGGGCGATTCATAATTTTCGTCCATGATGACCACCTCGGACTCATCATCACCACCCTCTAATTCCACACCTCGTTTGTCCATAATTTTGTATAAATCTCGAACATTGCCTCGATACAGTAAGAGCTTCATCTTGGGGGGCGATCCAATGAGCAGGGACAAGGCACTATCAAAGACATCGCCAATGCAAATATCCCCATTGACCGCCATGAGTTGATCGCCCACACGAATACCGACACGACTGCCTTCGGAACCAACCTCCACGTCGGCCGCCTTGATGCCCAAATAGGGTTCCACATTTTCTTCAAAGACAACGCCAAGAGGTTTTTGGACATTGACGTAGTAGCCCACATCTTCCAGTTTGTCGAGATTCGAGCGGGCAAATAAACAAGTCGACGATGTACTGGTGGCGTAAGGAAGGGTTGACGTGGTGAAGGCGTTGCTCCCTTGTAGCAGCAGCAGCAGCAAGCCCAGGAAAATAGAAGCAAAAGTGGATTTCATTTTACAGTACAGTAGTGTGTGGATTGTCGTTTTATGATCTCAACGTTCGTTGTGATGGGCGAGTTGGGTTGCGGTTGATGCATGAGCACGGCACCTACTGAATACGTTGTTGTGGTACAAGTTGGACGTTGTAATAATAGAAGAATGTTGCCCATCCGTCATCAATTTTTCTTTCATTCAATAATAATAAAATGAATGACTGAGTTCACGGAGGAAGGAAAGGATGTGTATCTTTTTTACTTCGAGTTGACGTCATTCGTGACTGATGGAAACATTTGATTCCCTGATTGAGAACACTTCAAGACACTGACTGCAGCTGGCCGGAGAAACATAGACGATGACGCCGACTATTATTCCAACAAGAACAAGCAAGGCGAAAAATCTGGCCCAACTCGAACAGAAAGAAGAAGAATCATCGAAGAAAGATCAATTCGATAAAGTGATAGGCACGGTAGTGTCTTTCTACTCCTCCACAAGAAGAAACACCATAATAAAAAAAGACAGCAAGATGACAACGAAAAGCTGTTGGGGTAGCACAAGGAGGGATTGGTGGACACTGCAGTTTGTCGCCTTGTTTCTGTTCCATGTCGCCTTTTCCAATGCCTTTGTTCACCAACACAAACCATTTTCATCATGGTTTCGAGCAGAAATAGGAGGTCGGCCTTCGTCGTCGCTCCATGGAATGCCTGAATGGCGTTCCGAAAGCTTGGAGGAGAATCGGACAATCATCATGCTTCCCTTTTCTACCAAAGAGGCGTTGATGTTACCAGGGCAAAGTCAGACAATTGTGTTTAAAGAAGGCAGGCATTTTGACCTCTTGGAAGAGGCGACAGAGGACGGCCACAGTCATGTTCTTGGGACTGTCCTCATGGGTGATGACGAAATGCTGCCCATTTTCCCTCTTTGTGAAGTGACCGACTTTACGTTTGAAATCGAATACAAATGCAAGCTGAAAGCCACAGTGACGCTCAAGTGTGTGGGACGTGCACGGCTGGGAGAACTCAAACAATTAAAGCCATATATGCAAGGCAAAGCATCCGAAGTTGTCGATGATCATTCCAATTTGGACATCGCAGCCTGTAATGAGATCGTTCACGACATAGAGCAGTTGTCCTTGCAATCATCCAAGCAAAATGCTGTCTATCAACAATCCTTTTGGATGGCATTGAACGCCATTGGGTACAAACCAACATCCCTGCTGACACGAGATCCGGGTGCGACCAATTCCAGAAAGGAATTAGAAGCCGCTAGTTGGGCATCCTTGTCCTTGTTGACTGAACCCGATCAGCGATACCAAGCCATGGCATGTCAAAACGTGTTAGAACGCTTACAGTTGGTAAGACGAGCATTGTTGCGAAAGAGTTTGGAACCAACCAGTACTGCCAGTGAAAAAGAAGATGCAGAGGCTTCTTCGTCTGCTGTGACGGACAGAAATAACGGCGTCTCTAATCTCTACGATCAAACAGGATTTGAATAACAAAGTCCGTGATACTTTGACAGTATCCACACCCGCATTCAAATGGGATTAGAGAGCTTGTACTACAATAATAGAATTAAATTTACGTCCTTCAATATTTGATAGTTGTTTTCAAACTTGGTACAGTAACTTTTTTTGCTACTTTACCTACGGCGATATTATTTATTCCTCGTTGCTTCCAGGACGTCCAAAGGGAAACATGTCATCCGTCATGACACAAGCCTTCTCGCCATTCTTTTCGACGTAATCGATGTATCCAACACTCTTCAAAGGCCCCAAAATGTTGTTGAAGCTGCGGTTGGTGTGGTCCGAGCCAACAGCCTTGCCGATTTCTTCACGGGTATAAACCTTGCCGTCGCTCAGCAATTCAAAGACCCGCTTACCCTTTCCCATCTTGAGCTTCTCCTTGGCCTTTTCCAAGCTTTCGTTATTGTCCACAGCAGGCGGTTCTGCATGGGCGTGCTTGAGACCTTCTTGCGTAAGAGCAATCGTTTCCGCGTCAACCACAATGATCCATTCCTTATTGTTCTTGAGGATCCCAATCTGATTGGTATACGAGCGGGATTCCTTTTTGGGAAAGCCACAGAGCTGCGCCACCTTTTTGCGAGACACATGCTTGGTAGTACTGGAGCTGAGATGCGCAGTGGCGTTCAGAATCTTTTGCGCGATGCCCATTGTCGAAAATTAAAATGATAAAAAGTTGGAAAAAGAAAAAGTTTTATTTGTTGGATGGATGCTTTTGAATTACTTCCCAGAAATGAGAAATTATGAGTCTATCGGTCGTTGAATGGCGAAAGGAGAGTCCACGCTGTGATCTAAACGAACGTTTCAAACACAGTCTTACTGACATCCATTTAAGAGTCCGTATCGTAGAAATAATGTAGGTTGTGATGCTTTTGGATCTTTTCTTCTAAGCTATTAGTTTCTCCAACGTAAGAGTCTTAGTTGTTTGCTTGCCTCAACGTTCGAGTCTGTATCGTAGAAACGGCAGAGGGAGAGTCTACGCTGTGATGTAAACGATCGTTTCAACGACGGTACCGGCCTTAACTTACACGTTGAGTAGCTACAGTACGCAATCGTGTAGCACTCAGGCGCAACGAATACCCAAGAATAGACAGATAACCTGGAGTATTCACGGTTCTCCACGATCATAAAGTAGCTGTTCACTGCGCCACGCTATACGTTCATTTTTTCTATTTTTTTTTCGGTTGAAAATAGAACGCATATTTGATCTTGATCTTAGATTTAAAATTCTATGGTTGGACGCAGATGGTCTCTGGATGATCGACCCGCCATCGTATCAGCCACCGATCGAGGGCAACCAATTGCAAGAGGAAAACGGCAACAGCCACAGCCACAATAATCATGTGAGCTCGAGTGAGTGCGTTCTCTCACATTCATTGACAGAATCAAACCAAATTAGAATCCATCAAGTCTTTACTACTACAAGACAGTGCCGTACAGTTGAGTATCATGAGTTCTGGACAGCGGGGAAACAAACGGAACTGCCAGTCTGCCACCACAGCGAAAATGAACCCAAATGGCAACCCAAACGTGGTGTTGGAAGACATGGCTATTTGTATGAGCAAATGTGCATCTAATGTGGCAAATGGGACTGGTGTCATGTCTGGTGTCAGTTGGGTACCAGATGGTGTCAGTTGTGATCTGTTTGCACCACAGGAAGTAGAGTTAATGGTCACTTTATCTAGTAAACTACTTTTCTACAGTGCAGTCATCTGCTGGAGCAGTTCTTTGTGTTGTAATCCAACATTTCCATGTTTCTGTTTTGTTGTTTTGCTGTCTTCCTTTTTTTTTTGCTTTTCTGTGTTCCTGTTTTTCAGTTTTCCTGTTTCTCTGTTTCTCTGTTTCTCTGTTTCTCTGTTTCTCTGTGATTGTGTCTTTCTGTCTGCCAGACAACACATGAAAAAAAAGGAGGCCTGGAGGGCTTTGAAGAAGTCAAAGTCTGAATCTCGTGAGGACCAGTGTGATTGGTCTGGTGGCCATCTCAAAGGCCACTGTGTGACTGTTGTCATCCAAGGACAGACACAAATCAATTGTCAAAGAGACTTGCATGTTGCAACTTAAAATCATCCACTGGGAACAAAATCTGCAAAAACAAGAAACAAGCTTAAAAGCAGACAAAAGAGTTCGAGAAACTCAAAGGAAGGGCGGAACTGGCTAAAATTCAAACTGTGAAGATTGTTTCCCCGCACAAAGTTGACCAAAGCAAGAAACAATCCGCGTGCAAAACCCGTCACTGTGAAAGACACTGGATTCAGTGACACTGGCACAACAGAATTGGTCAAACAGCGGGACTCAGAGTCGATCTCATCTAGGTCCCTGTGGCACCCAAACCCTAGCTTTGCAATGTGTCACACATGTCTAGCTGTAGCTCTCCCTAGCAAGCAACGAGGCTCTGCTAGCTACTGCAGTGACATGTGCTCTGACCAGCAGCTAAGAAAGGCAGAGGCAGGGAATCCACCAGGATTCCTGAACACAGTTCCAGAGAAACATTCTGTGCTCACTACTAGATTCCGTGCACCAGCTTCCAGTGTGTCCAGCTGCCAGTAGCTGGTCAGTTCGCAGCACTGTACACATGAGTGGCTAACTAAACAAGAACAAAATAGCTAGTAGAAGCAGATAACCAATCATAACTATTTTTGGGACGTTCATTATACCGTACAAGACCGATCGACCATGCCCGGAATGGCCAATTCCAAATGCGTTCCTGGCAGGGCATGTTGCGTACGTCCATGAGAGGATGATTTACCCCGGCTATGATGACGTCCTACTCGTAGGGAGGGTGGTCGTGGTCCATCGCCTCCTCGCTTGTGCGAACTGCTGCCATTTCGTCGCACCCGTCGTTGACTTTTTTGCATGGCTTCCATCGTCATGGCATCGGGCAGTGTGGAGGAGTGACGACTGTAGCGGGCATCCCGTACCACAATGACCGGCAATTCATCTCGTTGTTGTTGTGGTGGTGGTGGAGGCCGTGGGGGCGTATCCACTTCCGGTCTTGCCGACATGGCGTCGAGCGATTTCTTGAGGACTTCCGTAGCAATGCTAGTGCGTGTATGCCGACTCAAACGAGTCGATGGTCGTCGGTGCAGAGAACGAGACTTCGAGGATGAGGACATCGAAGACCCGGAATGATCCGTCATGGTCAAGGACGTCGAGGATGAACTGCAACTGACCGCGTCCATGGCGGCGTAGGATCTGGAGGAACTACGCATGGAGCTATCCCGGCGCATGGAATCCAGATTCCAACTCCCATTGAGAGAATCATGGAGATGGAGAGCTGATGATGATGAAGAAGAAGGACCACCGTTGATAAAGGTAGAGGGATTCATGATGAAAGTTTTTAGTTGATGTATTTAGTTTTGTGAGACACTTGGAGGTGAGGTATGTTGTGAGAACCGGCGGGAACGTGTAGTTTGCGATGGCTTCGCTTTGAGGGTGGATTTCACTCCGAATAATTTGGTGGTTTCATTTGTGGGATCCAACCGACTGTTACGTGTGGCACGTTCGAACTCGAGAATGCGGTTGCCCATTGCTAATGACTCTTCGCATATTTTCCATGACTCTTCTCATAATTGCCATCCCCCAAAGT
>ENA-ORBV01003455-ORBV01003455.1-microbial-mat-metagenome-genome-assembly--contig:-NODE-3455-length-31561-cov-13.214172_pt1 | contig 31561 bp, 11 predicted proteins | sample MGYA00237777_ERZ505514 | MGnify/ENA primary metagenome ERZ505514 (study PRJEB26160, sample SAMN06269048) | microbial mat metagenome | isolation source: Oligotrophic lake microbial mat | place... | reverse complement strand
CAAACAACAGGAGTTGTAGTACATCCGGTAGCGGGCGCACAACCATCAGTGGTACACGCGTTGCCATCATTGCAAACAACAGGAGTTGTAGTACATCCGGTAGCGGGCGCACAACCATCAGTGGTACACGCGTTGCCATCATTGCAAACGACTGGAGTTGTAGTACATCCGGTAGCGGGCGCACAACCATCAGTGGTACACGCGTTGCCATCATTACAAACAACAGGAGTTGTAGTACATCCGGTAGCGGGCGCACAACCATCAGTGGTACATGCGTTGCCATCATTGCAAGTAATTGGTGTGTGTGAGCACACTCCGGCATTACACAAATCATTTGTGCAATCGTTGTTGTCATCGCAATCAGGTTCGGTAACAGTATGTGTTGTAGATGCTGTTTGCCCGCAATCATCAGTGACTACAAGAGTATAGGTGGTGGTTCCGTTTGGATTTACAGTAATTTCATCATTTGTGCTACCACCCGGACTCCATGAATATGTCGGTGTTCCGGTTGTGCCGCTTGCTGAACCCTCCAGCGTCACCGAACCAGTTGGACAAACTGATGTTGGTCCGTTTATGTCAGGAGTAATCGGAGGATTATTAATAATCAAAAGCTGGTCAGTTGTTGGCGTACAGGCGCAAGCATTTTGTAATGTGATGATAACGCTCTCGGAACTTTCCGGGTGAATAGCATCAAGTATTGTTTCGATGTCTAAAGTATAGGAAGATTGATTTGCAGGAATAGTAATGAAAGAGGGAATATTACTATAGTCGGTTCCTTCTGTGGCGATACCGGACACTGTGAAATTCACAACGATTGGGGAAGAAGATGTTTCTGCGGTTGTGAATGTGAACGAGCCATCACAACCTTCCCGCACATCCGCTGAAGCTGTAACGGTGATTTGCGGACCACCCGAAAAACTGCTTGCCTCAACAAATAAACCTGAATCCCAGATGTCATCAACGACATCAGCGATAACAATTTTCATGTGATAAGTCTGGCAGGGTGTAACATTGAGGGTTGCGGTAAAAGGAGTTGTATATGCGTCATACTGAATGTTTACTCCCAGAGTGTTATTTACATAATACGCAGAATAATTTAGCCCGGTAGGTCCACACCCGCCCGGGATGGCATTTATGCCCGGATTTCCGCTATTCACAGTGTTAATTGAAACAGGTAAAGCTGTTGCGGGTATCAATGCAACATTTGTGTTCACTCCATAACCGGGTCCGGAAACGAGAAAGGCAAAGGCATCATTATAATCAGAGCAAACCCATTCGGGATATTCTTCCGAGCCGAAAACATATCGGAAGGTTACCGAATTATTATAAGGAATGAAATCAAACTCCAACGCGCAAGCATCAAGTGTGATGTTGGCGGGAAGTCCTGCTGCGTTTTCCAGTTCAGAATCACCCGGTGTGCCTGCTATCGCGCTGGCAACACCTAAGTTATTCGGTCCCACCGCTATATCGGTGCTTCCTGTAGTGAGCAAAATTCCCTGAGCGAGTCCCATTGCTCCTCCGTTTGAAAAATAACCGATTGCTTCTGGCGCGCCTGTATAATCAATATTTGAAACATCAATGCAACTGCCCAGCAAAATATCTTCTACCAATTCATCCGGGGTGTAATTATCGTTGTCGGTAACAATAACAGGGCTGGCGCAACCGGAGCCGAGTCCATATACATAACCCATTTTTGAAAAAAGTGAGCCGCTGCCTGCAACAGTATTATTGTAAGAAACAATGTAATACCCGATGCCGTAGTCGCAGCATATCCCATTGCTGTTAACGTCACTGATTACAAAATAGTAGCACCCTGTCGGCACACAGATATTCGTTTTAATGAGGTTGTTATTTCCGTCTGTGTAAGGACCGCCCATTGCCACAGGCTGCTGTGTAATCTGGTTGAAAATAGTCCACGTTGTTTCACTTCCGAAATCATCGGGCTGAATTTGAACTGTAATCGTATTTTGCCCTGTGCAGGGATTGGAGCAACTGCCCCACATGCCAACGGTTTCTGCGCTTTCAAACGAACCGCCTTGCTGAATCAGCGATCCGTTTTTATCATAGACGCGGTAATATCCGTTTCCCCAGGAGCAGCATAATCCGTTATTTCCTTCATCTAAAAAAACAACCTGATAGCAATGCGTTGGGTCAATGCATACGGACCAGTTGTGGATTGTGTTTGGCTGATAAAGGTCGCCCGGTTGCACTCCCGCAATCACGCTGTTTGTGGTTACGTCAATCACATGCCAGCCTGTTTCATGCGGCAAGAAGTCGGTTCTGATTTGAATGCGCAGACTGTCGGTTCCGCAGTTGGCGTAGTTGCTGCAATTTCCCAAGCCGGGAACAAGGGAGGATGCTCCAAAATTTCCGCTGCCGCTGCCAGCTACGGTATTTCCTCCTTCATAAATATTATAAAATCCGTCTGTTAAAAAGCCATTGTTCCCGCTGTCAAAAATTCGGAAATCATAACAGGTAAGCTCCCCGGTGCAGGCATACCACAGATAGTGCGTAGAGTTGCCGAGCGCGCCTGCAAGCTCTGTATATTCAACCCCGTTTGTCAGCGTATTGCGGAGTTCCCAAGATGTTTCAGCAGCATTGTTATCAGTTAATATTTCAATGAAAACAGTGGACTCATCGCAGAGGTTACATTGCCCGACAATCACTGTTTCAACAGAGCCGAAAGAACCGCCAGATTCAACCAGCGTATTGTTGTAAGAAACATTGAACGAGCCGGAGCCGGCTGAACAGCAGATTCCGTCCTCATTGCTATCGGTGATTCTCACCCAATAACATCCGCCATTTGATACGCATATATTCCAGTTGTAAGTGGTGTTATTGTTTAGAGAACCCGCTGAAATGGAATTGATTACAGCCTGAGTGCCAATATCAACTACTTCCCATCCCGTGTCACCGCCATTATTGTCCGTGTGAATTTGTATTGAAATTTTTCCATTGGGGCATTGAGCAGTAGCGCGAATGCCGAAGAGGGCAATCAGGGACAGAAAAATAGTATAGCGCAAAATCCTTTTCACTTGCGGAACGACTCGTTGGGTTTACTCAGCAAATATGCTTAAAACAACCTGTAAGAAGAAGAAAGAAGCAGGAAAAAGCTATTGCCATCAAGGTTTTTAACGAAATTGTGGGAAACCTTTTGCCCTTAACAAGAATGAATTAAAATCCACTTAAAATCACTTAAGTGCAGTTCTAAAAATTGCTTTTTTGACCGCCTCACCCCAGCCCTCTCCAAAAGGAGAGGGTGCCAATAGTAGAATTATTAGAACTGCCCTTGAGGAATAGCGCGAATTCAAAATAATTTTGACTTTGCTGGAGGGAACTAACTCTGCCTCTGTATGGAAAAATTTGGATAAGAATTCACTATTAAAATGAGGTGAATTGGTACTGCTCTAATCAGAATGACGGCTTGTCCGGCAGTTGCTTCGCTCCGTAATTATGTCTTCTATTTGGTTGTTGCTTTCGCTGCCCCTGTCCCTGCTTGTGCGAGGGTGCGGTATATTCAAAGCAATCCTCTTTCGTAATCGGGAAAAAGTGGTCGGCTTCTTCTTTCAATATCGCAGCGGTGTTTTCTTCCACAGCCGCAATTTCAACGCGCACACCTTCAGATTTTAAGTGCAGCACCAATTCAACATAATCGGAATCGCCTGAAAAGATGATGATGGTGTCCACTTTCTGCGCGATTTGCGTTGCTTTAATTGTGAGCGGAATATCGGCTGACTTGTGGCACGCAACTACAGAGCCGTGATAATTTGTGTGCAGACGCTCTTTTAGTTTTTCAGAAATGTTCGCGCCCTCGCGGAAATAGATGAGCCGTGTAAGTCCGCGGTTCACCAGCACCCGCGAAATCACCGTGTCGAAATTCAGCATCACGTTTGTTTTGCCCAACAGCGTATGCAGGCTTCGCTCGATATTATTTCCGTCAATTAATATCGCTACTGACTGGCTGATGTTTACTGGTTCGCGGGGAGGAGTTGTTGTCATAGATTTATTTAGAGTGAAAAAATACAACTTCTTTTTATTAGCGCTTTGCAAAAAAATAATTCAAAGCGATGAAAATCAGAAATTCTAAATCCGAAATCATAAATAAATCCCAAATCTGAATAACTCAAAAAATCAAACGTATGAAATCGAACTGCCTTTCAATTGGAATTTAGAGATTTGAATTTGTTTAGAATTTTGATATTCGTATTTGGAATTTTTAAACTTGCTTCTTTAAAATAATTACGCACACACCCATGCGCAAACTGCTCAACGAAGAACTCAACAGGCTCACGAAAGATGAGTTTATCCAATCGGACAAAACACCTGTGTTGATTGTGTTGGATAACGTGCGCAGCCTCTACAATGTAGGCTCTGTGTTTCGCACGGCTGATGCTTTTCGTGTGGAAGCGATTTATTTGTGCGGCATCACTGCCACGCCTCCTCATCGCGAAATCCATAAGACAGCGCTGGGCGCTGATGAAACAGTGGCATGGAAATATTTCAAAACGGTGGAAGAAGCAATTGCCGAATTGAAAGCGCAGGGATGGAAGATAGCCGCCATTGAGCAGGCGGAAGGCAGCATTGCATTAGATAAGTTTTCGGTTGAAAAAAATACGAAAATCGCATTGGTGTTTGGCAATGAACTGGGCGGAGTGAGCAATGCCGTAATGAAAAGCGCAGATGCCTGCATTGAAATACCGCAAACGGGCACAAAACATTCGCTTAACATCTCCGTGAGCGTGGGCGTGGTGGTGTGGGAGTTTTGGAAACGATGCACAAAAGGATAAGCAACCGGTTTATCTGAATTGGAGACTGCGCGAAAATATTTAACAAATATTGTGAAACATTCTTATTGCTTCAAGAAAACATAATGCGCTGTCAGCCGTATCATTTAGGACGAGATTCCTTTGAAACACTTGGTATCAGTGAGTTTGGGCGGTGTACTACCTTCTTGAAATATTAAAACTTGATTCCGCATTGGAAATCCTTTACCTGAATAAAGACAAAGCCGCTTTGACTCAAAAAGAGATGCAAAGCAAGTTGTCTTTCAGATTTTCAGAGGAAGAAATTGCTATGCTTATAGATAAAATCAGGAAGGATAGTCTGCTGACTGAAATTGTAAAGAATACGATAAGCAAATATTATCTTACTTATGAAGGAGCGAAGTTTTATCAGAATGGAGGCTTTTTGAAAGCCGCTGTCCGAAATTTTTTTAAGAAAGCGATAAAGACTTTCATTGTCGCTCTTGGGGTTATCAGTACGCTAATCGGGATAGCGCTCGGAGTGAGAGAATTGTTCTAAAGCAGCGCCTAAGTCTTAGGAATGGTGGTGGTTGTTATCATTTATGTTGCTGTTTTTCTTGTACTTATCCGACCACTTGTAAACGATGTTCTGGATTTGCCTTTCCGTGAGTTCATATTTATCGGAAAGCTGGATAAGCGTGAGATAGCTGATGCCATTGTTTTCTCTGAGCAATTCATAGTAGTCCTCAATGATGATATAATTCCGGATACGCTCCAAGTCGGTGATGTCATCTGAAATTAGGTTCAATATCAAGCGGGGCGCATCCACATTGCCATTAAATTTTTTGAGGTAGTCATCAGCGAATCTTCCAATGACACCGATATCGTTAGGTTTTTTAGCCACAGAGTCAGGGTTTTGTTTGGTTATACTTACTTGTAACTTTTCATTTGCAGAGCGGAGCGCAAGCCCCTGAATCGTTACAGCAGTAAGCTAATCAGGCAATTCAGGAATTGAAACGAAATTTATGGAAATAAAAACCGCAGACACGCGAAGTGCGAAAATATAGTTATCAACAGGAAACCCACACCGGGCGCGGCTTACCTGAACAACACCAATTTTCTGTTCTGCACATCACCGCTTTCTGTGATAAGGCGATAGAAATACATTCCGTTTGCTAATGTGCCTGAACGGAATTTATTCGATTGCATCATTCCTGCTTTTACATTCCCCTCAAACACATCGCCCATAATTTTCCCTTCAAGGTTTACAATTTCCAAGCGTACGCGCGCATCTTGCGTAAGCGTAAATTCAATATTCACTTCTTCGCTAAATGGATTAGGATAGGCGTTAAGATAGATTCCGGTTTCATCCTCATTGCTTAATTGTTCTGAAATTAAAATTCCCGAATCCATTTTCGCCCTACTACATGGATTGCCCGGAACAAGCGTAGCAATTAACGCGCTTCCGCTGCCTGATTGCCCGTCATGGAGGTTGTCGGTTTTGGGGTCACCAAACCATAGGAACGGAGTTGCGCCACCGCTGAACACGATACGTTGTAAATGAATTTCAAATGCGCCAGCGCCATCGCTGTAAGGAATTTCAAGGAAAGTAAGTTGCGTGAAGTTCACGCTGGAGAAAGTAGATAGTGGAATACAGATGGTAAACCAGTTTGTGCCCACATTCGCAGGAACATAGCTTCCGAGATTTACAGGACTACTTGATGCACCAAGCGGACGCACTTGAATTTTGCTCCACTGTGCCGTGCCCAGCGCGTCACGCATTGTAATGCACATCTGGTTGTTGCCGCCTACAGTTACGTTTTGTTTCGGTCCGTAAATGTTGTTGTTGGAATATCCCAGCTTCAGTTTTCTCCAACTCTTTGCGAGATTTACAACTTTCAAATAAGATGCTTCACCCGCGCCACCTTGTTGATGCGCGCAATAGCCCTGGCTGCAATAATCAATTGTACACAAGTCGCCATCCTCACAATCGGAGTTACTGTCGCAGCAATTCGGAATCGCAACATTGGAACATCCGGTTACAAGATTGCAAATGCCATCAATCGTACACGGGTCGCCATCATTACAATTTTTAGGCGAGTGAGAAATCACACCTGTTTGCGGATTGCAATAATCATTGGTGCAGGCATTGCCATCGCTGATACTTACAGGCGTGTAAACGCATTGTCCGTTTGTACACGCATCTGTAGTGCAGGGATTGTTGTCCTTGCATCCGCCTGTGCAAACACGCGGAGGATTACTACATGCGTAAGAACTGCTTGAGCCGGTAACGCTGAAATGCACGTTGTAAGAAACACCGGCAGCGCCTGTTGCATTCAAGCCGGAATATGCAGTTACAACCAACGTGTGATTTCCTCCTTGTGCAACCCACGGCTTGTAGCTTCCGGCATTATCACCCCAGAACGCATATGGAGCGCTGTTTTCAATTTTTGTCGTTGAGCCATTCAGCACAAACTTCACGCTGCCCGCAGGCATCTGGCAAAGGTTCGCGCGAATATTCACACGGCAATATTGCCCGCGGTCAATCACCAATCCTTCCGTGAGTGCGCTGATTTCGCCATAATTTCCTTCATACATCAGTGTTAATCCGGTGATGCCGAGATAGCAGGTGCAAGGTTGATTGCCTGTGTTGCCGCCCACGCAAATTCCGCAGCCGTCAATGAAAGCGGTACCGTTGCATTCGCCTGTGCAATCGAATATGCATTCAGCACAAATAGCTTCATCAGGATTATTAATCGTGAAAGTAGAATGGACTGAACATCCTGCATCATCCGTAACTGTTACAGTATAATCGCCCGGGCATAATTCATTAATCGTATTCAGATTTGTTCCCTGCGCAATTGTTTGCTGTCCATTTCCCCATGTATAATATGCGTTTTGCGCACCGCTGCCGCTCACAGTTGCAGTTGCTGAACCATCGCAGCACGGCTCATCACAACCGAACACAATGTTTGTAATAGCTCCTGATTCAAAGTATTTCACTACCATCATTCTCACGCCTGATGTGTTGATTGGAAGAAGCTGTACGCTGCCATCAGCCGCTGCCGGAATTGGTATTGTTTTCACTAAGTTGTTGAATCTGTCATACAACTCCACAATGCATAATCCACAGTTTGCATCATCAAAGTCAATCACAGTGATTGAAAGCACGGTTCTGTCATTGTCAAATGCAAACGTGATTTCACCGCCTTCATCATTATCATTATCTGTTTGCACGTTGTCAATCGGGATAATCAAAGCGTTACCAACACCTACTTCGAGATCAGGGTCAGGCGAGCCGCTGCCGTTAGTATTAAATACATACGGACGTGTTACCGGACCTGCGTTTGCTTTCGCATAAATATGAATGCCGTCATCCGCATATTGCTCGCTCACCATCGTTCCTGGCGCGAGACCTGCGAAATCAAGCAGGCAAAGCTGGTCTTGTGATGCTGCGCAGAAGCAGCCCATGTCTGTTTTTTCAATGTCAATATTCAATAAACCCGGAGTATGCGTGCATTGTCCGTTTGCACAAGCGTCTGTAGTGCAGGAGTTGTTATCATCACAGCTAACAGGAGTGTAGTAGCATTCTCCATCATCGCAATTATCAGTCGTACATTCATCGCTGTCGCTGCAATTAATCGGAACAAACTGACAAATTCCGTTTTCGCAAAAATCGTTTGTGCAATCATTTCCATCATGGCAATTCTCAGGGGAATAACTGCATGTGCCGTTATTACATTTATCGGTAGTGCAGGCATCTTCATCATCACAGATTACGCCTGTGTGTGTGCAACTGCCATTTACGCAGGCATCAACCGTGCAGGGGTCATTGTCAGAACATTCCTGGATAAATGTCGCCTCGGCTTCATCATCTTCCAGCGGAGAGCCATCGTAATTTGCAGATTCTGAATCGCCATCGGTTTTGCTGCTTGCAGTGATTTCAGCAACATTTTTGTAATCCCCGGAGCCATTTACAGTTGCGGTGATTTGCAATGTTGCGGATTGCCCGTTGTTAAGACTTCCTATCGTCCAAGTAATTGTTCTGTTTGCTTCTGTTGTTGCAGCACCGCCATTATCGCTGATATACGTGTATCCATTTGGCAGATAATCTTTCGCTTCAATGCCTGTCGCATCTTCCAATCCGTCATTTGTTACGGTAAGGACAAACGTCACCGTATTTCCCGGGCAGCCGCTTGGAGGGCTTACAATTTTTGAAATACGCAAATCAGCGTTGCATACCAACGAGGCGATTGCAATTAAATCCTCTTCTAATTTATCAGAAGAAGAAATGGAATAATCGCCTTTGGTGAAATCAGCTTCGGGCGAAGGATATTTATCCTGACCGGAAACTGCAATCACATTTGCTTCAGGCAATGTCGGATTCGGAATTCCAATTACAAAGACATGCGAACCCTGTGCCTTCACTGCATTTGCTGCGCCTGCTGCTTCAAGTAATGCCTGCGTTTCGATGCTGCTTCCGGTGCCTTGTGTTACGCCACCTTGCGCGATATTATAGGCGGTCGGCATTCCGTCAGTAAAGAAAAGCACAAGCGGAACAGTTCCTTCGGCTGTATTGATTGACTGTACTTCATTAAACGCATCTTCCCAGTTAGTATAAAAATCAGAGGAAGAATAATCTTCAGGGTCATAACTTGTGTTGCTGCCGGAATTGTTGCCATCAGGTCCGATGTAACTCAGAAATCCTACAATGGAACCGGCATTCACTTCCTGAAGCGAAGTGGTTCCGTTAATCACCGCTCTTCTTGCTTCGCTGTTAAATTCTACAATTGCAACTCGTGAGCCTGTGCCGTTCAATGCGTTCAATACACCGTTAGCTGCGGCTCTTACCTGCGCACTGATGTTATTTGCGCCACCTTCACCCACAATTGAACCGGATTCATCCAGAATGAAAATCAAATCCAAGCCGCAATCGGGAATGAGGTCGGGATTTATTGCGCTGCAAGGAACCGGAGTATATTGACATTGACCGCTATTGCAGATATCAGCAGTGCAGGAATTATTGTCGTTGCAAAGAATAGGCGTGTTCGAGCAAATACCGTCATTGCAATCATCTGTTGTGCAGGAGTTGTTGTCATTGCAGATTACCGAAGTGTGCAGACATTCTCCGTTTTCGCAGGCATCAGTAGTGCAGGCATTGTTATCCTCACAATTTACGTTTGCACACAAGTCAATACAACCCTGGATTGGAGTGTTCGAGCAGCCGCCACTCACGCAAGCATCATTTGTGCAATCATTATTGTCATTGCAATCCAGCGCAGTAAACGCGCATTGTCCTTCTGAGCAGGCATCGATAGTGCATGCGTCATTGTCGTTGCAGCTAACAGGCGAGGAGGCGCATTGTCCATTCACGCAGTTGTCGGTTGTACAAGAGTTGTTGTCGTTGCAGCTAATCGCGGTGTACGCGCATTGTCCGTCTTGGCAAGCATCAGTCGTGCAGCCATCATTGTCATTGCAGAACACCGGAGTGTAAGAGCAAATTCCATTGCCGCATATATCTGTGGTGCAATCATCATTATCCTCGCAATTTACATTGGCGCACAAGTCAGTGCAGTCTTGAATTGGAGTGTTTGTGCATTGGTCATTGTCGCAGGCATCGGTAGTGCAATCGTTATTGTCATTGCAATCAACGGGCGTGAAAACACATTCTCCGCTTGCACACGCATCTGTTGTGCAGCCATCATTGTCATTGCATGTTACAGTTGCATGTTCACATTCACCGGCAACACACGCATCATCCGTGCAAGCGTTATTGTCGTTGCAGTCAATTGTGTTATTGGAGCAAATGCCGTTTGTACACACATCATCAGTACAATCATCGTTATCCTCGCAATTTACATTGGCGCACAGATTTACGCAATCATTTATTGGCGTGTGCGTACACTCCCCGTTTAAACAATTATCCGTTGTGCAATCATTATTGTCGTTGCAGTCCAATGCACTGTAAACACACTGACCGTCTGAGCAATTATCAGTTGTACATGCGTTGTTGTCCTCGCAAACAACCGAAGTGTATTCACATTGACCGTTAATGCAATTGTTATTTGTGCAAGAGTTGTTGTCGTTACAAACGATTGGAGTGAATACGCATCCAGAAGCAGCATCGCAAGCGTCTGTAGTGCAGTCAATGTCATCGTTGCATGTAACAGGAGAGTGCGAACAATTGCCATTGTCGCAAGCATCAGCAGTGCATGCATTGTTATCCTCGCAGTTTACGTTGTCACACGGGTCAATACATCCGGGGTCAGGAGTATGCGTGCAACTGCCGCTTGAACACGCATCCGTTGTGCATACATCATTATCATCGCAGTCGAGCGGAGTAGAAACACATTGACCGCCAGCGCAGTTATCCGTAGTGCATGAATTATTATCATCGCAGGAAATCGCATTGTAGTTGCACTGTCCGTTCACGCAATTATCATTTGTGCAATCATTGTTGTCGTTGCAAATAATTGCCGTGTATGCGCATTGACCAGTTAAACATGCGTCAGTTGTGCAGCCATCATTGTCGTTGCAAAGCACCGGAGCGTTAGAGCAAATTCCATTGCCGCATATATCCGTGGTGCAATCATCACTGTCATCACAATTTATAGTAGCGCACAAGTCAGTGCAATCTTGAATTGGAGTGTTTGTGCATTGGTCATTGTCGCAGGCATCGGTAGTGCAATCGTTATTGTCGTTGCAATCAATAGATGTGAAATCGCATTGTCCGTTTGAACACGCATCAGACGTGCAGCCATCATTGTCATTGCACGTAACGGTTGTGTGCGTACATTCTCCCGCTGTGCAAGCATCATCGGTGCAATCGTTGTTGTCGTTGCAATCAATTGCATCATTTGAGCAGATGCCATCGGCACACGCATCAACGGTGCATTCATCGTTATCATCACAGTTTACGCCTTCACAAAGATTTGTGCAGTTCTCTATTGCCGTATGCGCACATTCACCGTCAGAGCAATTGTCAGTAGTGCAATCATTGTCGTCATTGCAATTAAGCGGAGTGAAGGCACATTGTCCGTCTGCGCAATTATCGGTGGTGCAGGCGTTGTTGTCGTTGCACGAAATCGCGGTGTATTCACATTGTCCATTTGCGCAATTATCATTCGTGCAGGAATTGTTGTCATTACAAATGATTGCAGCATGAGAGCATCCTATTGAAATGTCACAGCCGTCAGTTGTGCAGGCGTTGGCATCATCGCAGGTGATTACGGTGAAATTGCAACCTGAAGCGATGTCACACGCATCGGCAGTACAAGCGCTGTTGTCATTACATATTATTGCAGGATGCTGACAAGCATTATTGGCGCAGGCATCATCTGTGCAGAAGTCGCCATCATTGCAATCTATGGCTGTTTCGCAACAATTTTGAACAGGCGTATATGCGCATCCAGAATTTGGATTGCATTCATTAAGCGTACAATCGTTTTCGTCATCACAGATTAATTGAGTATGCGTACAGCCGTTTGTGCTATTGCAGGCGTCAACAGTGCAGGCATTCGCATCATCACAACTTATGTCCGTAAAGGAGCAAATGCCTAATGAGCAAGCATCAATGGTGCAAGCGCTTTCGTCATCACAAGTGATGCCGGCACACAAGTCAGCGCAATTAGAGATAAGAGTGTTTGAGCAACCGGTAGCTGAATCACAGACGTCAGTTGTGCAGTCATTGTTGTCATTGCAGTTTACAGTTGTGTAGAGACAACCGGATGTGGCATTGCAAGCGTCTGTTGTACAAGCATTTGCATCATCACAGTTTATAGAGGTGTAAGCGCATCCGGTAGTTTGGTCACAAGCATCAGTTGTACATGCGCTGTTGTCATTGCAAGTGATGGAAGTGTTTGAACAATCTCCCGCACTGCACACATCCGTTGTGCAGGCATTATCATCATCGCAATTCACGCCAGCGCATTCGTTGTTGCAATTTGAAATTGGCGTATTGGAGCAACCGGTAGCAGCAGCGCAAGCATCAGTCGTGCAATCATTGTTGTCGTTGCAGCTTATTGTAGTAAAGGAGCATTGTCCGTTAGCGCAAGCATCCGTTGTGCAAAGATTATTATCATCACAATCAATGCCGGAGCAGAGGTCAATGCAATTTGGAATTGCAGAATTTACGCATCCTGTCGAAGCGTTACATTCATCGGTTGTGCAATCGTCATTGTCGTTACAATCAACAACTGTATAGAAGCATCCTGAAGTCGCATTACAAGCGTCAGTAGTACATGCGTTTGCGTCATCGCAATTTACAGAAGTGTAAACGCATACTGTATTTTGGTTGCAAGCATCGGTAGTGCAAGAGTTGTTGTCATCACAAACAACAGCGGTATAAACACACGCGCCATTCTCACATGCGTCAGTTGTGCAGAGGTCGCTGTCATCACAATCCAGCGTGTCGCAAGGATTGTCACAGCCGGGAATCAAAGTGAAATCGCACTCACCTAAATTACATTCATCGGTAGTGCAATCATTTAAATCATCACAAACAATTGCCGTGAAGAAACATCCTGTAATTGCATCGCAATTATCGGTGGTACATAAATCATCATCGCTGCAAATAGTTTGCGTGAATACGCAACCCGTGAGCGGCTCGCATGAATTTGATGTGCAAACATTGCTATCATCACAAACAACTGCGGTGTAAACACACGCGCCATTCTCACATGCGTCAGTTGTGCAGAGGTCGCTATCATCGCAATCAACAGGCGTGTAGAAGCAGCCTTCCAGCGCATCGCAGCTATCCGTTGTGCAGGCATTATTGTCATTGCATGTAATTGAAGTATAAATGCAACCTGTTTCACTGTCACACGCATCGGTAGTACATGCGCTATTGTCGTTACATACTAAAGGCGTATGCTGGCACACGTTGTTCATACAAGCATCATCCGTACACGCATCGCTATCATTACATTCAGGACAAACAGGACATTCAGCGGGATTATTTACAATTGTAAATGTGATGGTTTCCGATGTTCCAAGCGTACCGCCCGCTTCAGGCTGCGCGTAGGGATTTCCCGTGAGCGTATAAGTTCCAACGGACGCATTCCATGTATAGATGTCGCCCTGCGTATTGTCACCGGCAAGGTAGTAGGGCGCATCATTTTCCACTCTGAATTGGGTGTTGTTTAATATGAATTCCACACTGCCTGTAACAGATTCATCACATGCGTTTGCGCGAATATTGATTGCCGGGTTGCAGTAGAGATTTATTGTTTGCCCGTTATTCAATGAGCCGATTTCACTGTCGGTTGTGGAATTCATCAAAGTGAAACTGGTTACTTGCAGGCAGATGCAATTCACAACAGGCTCATGCGCGCAGGAGTTGCCTTCACATACATCTGTTGTGCAGATATCATTATCATCGCAGCTTGTGCTGTTCGTACATCCGGTAGTTACATTACATGCATCAATCGTGCAGGCGTTGCCATCATCACAATTCACCGGAGTGAAAACACAACCGGAAGTAGTGTTGCAGACATCCGTAGTGCAGGCATCATTGTCATTGCAGATTACAGCAGTATAGGAGCATTCACCATTGCTGCATGCATCGGTTGTACAGGCATCTTCATCATCGCAATTAACACCTGCGCAGTTGTCTGTGCAATTTGAAATTGGAGTAAACGTGCAGCCACTTCCGGCATCACATGCATCGGTGGTGCAGTCGTTATTATCGTTACAAGTAATAGCAGTATTTGTGCAACCTGATGAAGGATTACATGCGTCAGTAGTGCAGGCATCGTTATCGTTGCAATTCAAAGCGGTGAAAACGCATTGTCCGTCAACGCAGGCATCGGATGTGCAACTGTTGTTGTCGTTGCAAACAAGCGCGGTGTTTGTGCAGTTGCCACCAGAACAGCCGTCTGTAGTGCAGGCATCGTTGTCCTCGCAATTATTTAATGCAGTAGTGCATCCGGAAGCAATATCGCAGCCATCGGTAGTGCAGGCATTGTTGTCGTTGCAATTGATGGAAGTGTTTGAGCATTGATTGTTTGAACACGCATCCGCAGTGCAGGCATCGTTGTCATTGCAATCAGCAGCATTTTCACAGCAATCGGCAACCGGATTGTTTTCGCAAGTTCCGCCATTGCACACATCATCGGTGCAGTTGTCGTTGTCATTGCAATTAACGGGCGTGAATTCGCAGCCTGTTGTCGTTGAGCAATTATCGGTAGTGCAGGCATTGCCATCATTACAAGTGATTAGCGTGAACGAACATCCGCTTGCAGGCAAGCAGTTGTCGGAGGTACACGCATCGTTGTCATTGCAGGTAACAGATGCATAAGTACACGTTCCGTTGTCGCAATCATCAGTGGTGCAGGCATCGCTGTCATCACAATCACCCGCATCAGCGCAGCAGTCGGGGATAGGAGTGTGGGTGCAATTTCCGGTTGTGGCATTACACGCATCAGTTGTGCATTCAGTATTGTCAGCACAATTGATTTGCACGTTTGTGCATCCTCCGCTTGAACAACCATCAGTAGAACATGCATCGTTGTCGTTGCAATTAATCGCTGTGAAAATGCAGCCGGAAGAGGGATCACAGGTGTTGTCCGTGCAAGCATCGCTGTCATCGCAAACAATGGGCGCATTCGTGCATCCAGTTGCAGCGCTACACGCATCGGTTGTACAGGCATTACCATCATTGCAACTGATGGGCGTAAACACACAGCCTTGAGTTGGGTCGCAGGCATCAGATGTGCAGTTGTCATTGTCATCGCAAGCGGCAATGGGCGTGATAGTGCACCCTGATGTAGGGTCGCAGCCATCATTCGTGCAGGCATTATTATCGTTGCAGGTAGTTGGAGTGACTGTGCATCCGGAAGCAGGATTGCAGGCATCTGTAGTACATGCGTTGCCATCATTACAAGTTACCGGAGAGTAATTGCATCCTGTTCCGGGTAAACATGTCTCTACCGTACACGCGTCACTATCATCGCAGTCAATTGGAGTGCTTGAGCATCCTGTTTCAGTATCACAATTGTCCGTAGTGCAGACATCCCCGTCATTACAACTAATGGGTGAAGTAGTGCATCCTGCTACCGGGTCGCAGGCATCGGTAGTGCAGGCATCAAGGTCGTCACAAATGATGTTCGTGTATTCGCAACCTGCCGATGGATTGCATACTTCCGTTGTACACGCATTGTTGTCCTCACAGGTAATTGGCGTGAATTCGCAACCCGTTGCCGGAACACAATCAGCATCGGTGCAGGCATCGCTGTCGGTGCAGGTGATAGGAACATATTCGCATCCTATTTCTGTATTGCAGGTATTATTTGTGCAAGCGTTGTTGTCTTCACACACAACGGGAGTAAACACACAACCAATTGATGTATTGCATACTTCAGAAGTGCAGGGATTATTGTCGTTGCAGGAAAAATTTGTGTAAACACAGCCAGTCGAAGGATTGCATATTTCTGTGGTACACGCATTGCTGTCGTTGCAATTTACGGCAGTATTGGAGCATTCTGTTTGCGCATCACACGCATCGGTGGTGCAAGCGCTGCCATCATCACAGCTTACGGTAGTGTAATCGCAAATTCCGCCTGACAAACATTCTTCAGAAGTGCAAACGCTGCTGTCGTTGCAATCTTCGTTGGTAAGGCAGCAGCCGCCCACTGAAGCGTGTGTGCATCCGGTTGCCGGAGCGCATCCGTCTGTTGTGCAGACGTTTCCATCATCACAATTCACAGGAGTTATTGTGCATCCGCTTACTGGATTGCAGCCGTCTGTTGTGCAGAAATTTCCGTCATTGCAAACTATGGGAGTGTAAACGCACCCTGTTGCTGTATTGCATTCGTTTGAAGTGCATAGGTTGCTGTCATCGCACACAACGGGAGTGATTGTACATCCGCTTGCGATATCACAACCATCCGTAGTGCAGGGATTGTTGTCGTTGCATGTGATGGTAGTAAATACACATCCATTCACAATATCGCAAACATCATTGGTGCATACGTTGTTGTCGTTGCAGGTAATTGGCGTGACTATGCATCCAGTATTTATGTTACAGTTATCTATTGTGCAGGCGTTGCTGTCCTCGCAGGTAATCTGAGTAAATACGCATCCTGAAATCGGGTCGCAAGCATCAGTCGTGCAGGCGCTGTTGTCGTTACAGGTAATGGTAGCGGTGGTGCATCCTGTTGCGGGATTACAGCCGTCCGTGGTGCAAGCATTATCGTCATCACAATCTATAGGTGTTGTCGTGCATCCCGTTCCTCCATCGCAGCCATCGTTAGTACAATCACTTCCGTCATTGCAAACAATTGGAGTTGTCGTACATCCTGTAGCAGGATCGCAACCATCGGTGGTACACGCATTATTATCAATACAAGTGATGGCGGTAAATGTGCATCCTGTTGTTAGAATACACGCATCGGTGGTACATGTGCTATTATCGTTGCAGGTAATTGGTGTTGTTGTACATCCTGTCACATTATCGCATCCATCTGTGGTACATGCGTCATTATCATTGCAGGTAATCGCAGTGTTTGTGCAGCCTGTGGAAGGATTGCATCCGTCATTTGTGCAGGCGCTGTTGTCGTTGCAATCAATAGGCGTTGTTGTGCAGCCTGTTGCAGGTGCGCAAGCATCAGTGGTGCAGGCGTTATTGTCGTTGCAAACAATTGCGGTAAACACGCAACCTAAGTTGGTGTTGCAGTTGTCCGTGGTACACGCATTATTATCGTTGCACGTAAGCGGTGTGAACACGCAGCCGATTCCCGCATCGCAGGCATCGGTGGTGCAGAGGTCTCCGTCAGCGCAAGTAATAGCAACGTATTCGCAACCATCAATTGCATCACAATTATCCGTAGTGCAGGCATTATTGTCATTGCAGGAGATAGGCGTATAAACACATCCCACTGCGGCATTACATTCCTCAGTAGTACATGCGCTGTTGTCGTTGCAGGGCGCAATGGGAGTGAATACGCATCCTGTTCCCGGGTCACACGCATTTGTGGTGCATGCATTATTGTCATTGCAACTGATTGTTGTGTAATTACAGCCAGAAACAGGGTCACACGCATCCACCGTGCAGGAGCTACCATCATTACAATTCAAAGTTGTGAATGTACATCCGGAGGCAGGATTGCATGCGTCCGTAGTACATGCATTATTATCGCTACAGGTGATTGGTGAGTTTACACACGCTCCGCCTGTGCAGATATCGGATGTGCAAGCATCACTGTCATCACAGGTGAGGGGAGTATTTGTGCATCCTGTCGATGGATTGCAAGCGTCAGCAGTGCAGCCATCGCTATCATCGCAATTCACGTTTGTATAAGAGCAACCTGTGTTTGTAAGACAGGCATCGCTTGTACACGCATCGCTGTCATTGCAATCAACCTGAGCAAACAAACATCCCAAAGCGGGTTCGCAATCAGTAGTTGTGCAGGCGTTGCCATCATCACAAGTTATAGGTGTGTTTGGGCAAAGTCCTCCTACGCAAGCGTCAGTCGTGCAGAGATTATTGTCTTCACAAATGATTGGCGAGAAAGAGCAGGAGATAGAATTTACACATGCATCAATAGTACAAGGAATTCCGTCATCACAAATAAACGAGGTATTGAAACATTCGCCCTCCACACAGCCGTCAGTTGAGCAGGGGTTTTCGTCATTGCAAAACAAGCCGGTGTAGGAGCAAGCCCCGGTTGTGGGGTTACAGAAATCATTAGTGCATAAATCAAAATCATTACATTTCGGCTCATAATTGCACTCCCCGGTAGTTGGTTCGCATAAGTCATTTGTACAGGGGTTATTGTCAGAGCAATTTTTATTAACAAAGTTGCAGATAAAGAAAGGTACTGCTCCTGCCGGTCTGCATCTGTCTTCTGTGCAGAGATTATTATCGAAACAAGGAGAGGTGTAAACGCAGCCATTAGCGGTTGCCGGGTCGCAATTATCAATTGTGCAGTTTGACAAATCCGCGCAGTTTCTCGGAGTATAAACGCATCCTGTCGCAGGATTGCAAGCGTCAATGGTGCAGGGATTATTATCCTCGCAAGAAATCAGCGTGTTTGAACATCCTGTTGCGGGGTTGCAAGCATCAGTAGTACAAGCGTTATTGTCATTACAAGTAACTGAAGTGAATACGCACTGTACGCTCACACATGCATCCGTAGTGCAATCGCTATTATCATTGCAAATAATCGAAGTGTGGGAACATGCTCCGGTGCCTGTATTGCAAGCATCCACGGTACAGGCATCTTCGTCATTGCATACAACGGGGGTAAATACGCAACTGCCGTTCGTTGAATTACAGGCATCCGTAGTACAGAGGTTTGCATCATCGCAAGTGATATTCGTGTTGCTGCATTCTCCGCCAGAACACAAGTCAGTTGTACAGGGATTATCGTCATCGCAATCAATCAGCGTATTTGCGCAACTTCCATTTAAAGTATTACACGCATCAGTAGTACAAGGATTACTGTCATCACAATTTACAGGCGCGTGTGTGCAGTTGCCGGTTACGCAACCATCTAATGTACAAGCGTTTTCATCATCGCAGTCAATCGGAGTATATATGCAACTTCCATTTGAAGGATTACACACATCATCCGTGCATGCATTTTCGTCATCGCAGGCAACCGGAGTAAATACACACCCGGAAGCCGGATTACATACATCAAGCGTACACGCATTGCCGTCATTACAGGTGACGGGATTATGAAAACATCCGGTAGCCGGACTGCATCCATCTGTTGTGCAGGCATTTAAATCATTGCAGTCAATCGTTGTAAACACACAGCCTGATTCCGGCTCACATTCATCTTCTGTGCAAGCGCTGCCGTCATTGCAGGTAATAGGAGTGTTTACACATTCCCCTGAAAGTTCGGTGCAGGCATCCAGCGTACAAGCGTTGTCATCATCGCATTGCGCATCATCGGTGCAGCAACTAATGGGAAGAGGCGTGTAAAGGCATCCTGTGGCAGGAATGCATTCGTCTGTTGTGCAAAATATTCCATCATTACAAACGATTGGCGTGTGTGTGCAATCATTGTTTGAACAGCCGTCATCGGTGCATTCATCATCATCATCACAGTCAATCGGGTTGTGCAGGCATGTGAGGAAACACACATCGGCAGTGCATCCGTCATTGTCGTTGCAATCTATCGGAGTGTAAGAACATCCTAAAATAGGATTGCAGCCATTTGTTGTGCAAGCATTGAAATCATCGCAGGTAATTGCAGGGTATTGGCAGATTCCACCTACGCAAGTGTTATTCGTGCAAACATTGTTGTCCTCGCAAACAAGGTTAATATTCTCACAATCTCCTCCAGCGCAAGCATCTTCTGTGCAAGCGTCATCGTCATCGCAATTAATCGGAGTGGAGATACATCCGCTTCCCGGATTACATGCATCCGTTGTACAGGGGTTGTTATCATCACAACTCAGCGTAGTGAATGTACATCCGCTTGCGGGGTTGCATCCGTTTACGGTGCAAAGATTTCCATCACTACATGTTATCGTAGTGTATTGACAATTTCCACCCACGCATAAATCAGTAGTACATGCGCTGTTGTCGTTACAAACTATCTGTGTGCTTTGACAACTTCCACCAACACACAAATCAGTAGTGCAAAGATTTCCGTCATTACAAACAATGGGCGTGTATTGACAGGTTCCACCCACGCAAGCATTGGTTGTACAGGGGTCGCCATCATCGCATACGATTGGCGTAAATACGCAAGTTCCGGCTGAACAGGCATCCGTGGTGCAAGGGTCGCTATCATTACAAACTACCGGAGTGTAAATGCAGCCTGATGCAGGATTGCAAGCGTCCGTAGTACAAGCGTTTCCGTCATTGCAGGTAACGGGAGCATATTGACAATTTCCATTTGTGCATGTTTCGGTGGTGCAAGCATTACCATCATCGCAAGAAGGTTCTATAAAAAGCTCAATAGAGCAGGTGTTTGTGCAGCCCGAACTTGTTACTGTAACAAAATATGTTCCTGTAATTCCGGCAGTGATAGGATTTGCCGTTGTAGCTGTAAATCCCGGAGGACCTGACCATGCGTATGATGTTCCACCCGATGCAGTGAAGGTAGTTGTTTCCCCGAAACAGACTAATGTATTTCCGCTTATATTACAGCCAGGAATTGGATTTACAACTAACGCTTTGTTACAAGTGCTTGTGCATTTGTTTTCTGCGGTGACAGTGTTATTTACTGTCACAATCACGCTATAAGTTCCGCCAGCTCCAATAGTAATTTGTCGCGTAGCCGCAATGTACCCACCGGGACCACTCCATGAATAACCGGCTCCTGAAATAAATCCGGCAGACCAAAGCACCGTTGAACCCTGACAAATCGGAGTAACACCCGTGATAGCGCAGTTTGGAACAGCAAGCACGTTTAATGCCTGCGAGCAGATGCTTTGACATCCATTTGAATTTGTAATTGTGAGATTATATGTTCCCGCAGTGCCGATTGTGATGCCTTGCGTTATTGCCGTGAATCCTGCCGGACCCGACCATGCATAAGAAGTCATTCCCCCCGGTGCAGTCCATGTTACTGTTGAGCCGGAACACACTGAAGTATATGGGGTAGTGATGCTGCAAACAGGTAAAGTATTTACTGTTAATGTTCTGGCGCAGGAGTTGGAACATCCGTTTGCATTGGTAATTGTCACAGAATAAATACCCGATGTGCTTACGCTGATGGATTGTGATGTAGCGCCTGTTGACCACAGATAGCTTGCCATACCTGTTGTTGCAGTAAAGGTGGAAGATTGTCCAGCACAGATTGAATTTGTACCTGTGATGCCGCATGTGGGTAAACTGCTCACAGTGAGAAATGTGGCGCAAGTGCTTTGGCAACCCGGACCGCTACTGACTGTAACAGCGTAAAGTCCCGCTAAAGTGCGATTGGTGATTGTTGCAGTATTCGCTGTAAACCCACCAGGACCTGACCATGCGTAGGTTGTTCCCCCGGAAGCAGTGAATGAAGTGTTTTGCCCAATGCAGATTTGATTGTCACCTGTGATTAAACAGTTTACTATTTCAACAGATGCAGTTGCTTCATCATCTTCATCGGCAACATTATCGTTGTCATTATCAGGAGAAGAATCTACATCAATAAAATCCGCAGCAGTTACTTCGGCAAAGTTGTTCAAGTCGCCTGAACTGTTTACGGTAACTGTGATTTGCAATGTAACAGATGCGCCCGCAGCAAGTGTTCCAACCGACCACACGAGCGTGTCGTTTGCGAAAGTTGTCGCAGCGCCACCATTATCGCTCATGTAGGCGTATGCGCTGGAGAGATAATCTTTTACCTCAATGCCTGTTCCCGGCTGGGAACCTTCATTGGTAACAGTGAGGGTGAACACCACTTCATCGCCATCACATCCCGCTTGTGGCGAAACTGATTTATCCAAACTTAAATCGGCTGCGCAAATTTGGTTGGCGATGGCAGTCAAGTCGCTTACAAGCGTGGATGAAGTGGCAATGGTGTAGTCCCCTTGGCTGAAATCAGGCTCATTGTTAGGATAAAAATCAGTTCCTGAAATTGCCTCTACATTCGGTTCATCCAGATCAGGATTATCAAGACCAACAACAAAAATATGCGAGCCTTGTTGCATCACTACATTAGCTGCGCCCATTGCTTCTATAAGCGCATTTCCTGCACCGCCTGTGCCGGTGTTGCAACCGATGTTGTAAACTGTCGGTTCGCCATCCGTAAAAAAGATGACTAACTCAGCGGTTTGAATTGCATTTAGCGCTTGCACTTCTTCCAGCGCATCTTCCCAGTTGGTGGAGCCATCCGGATCGTAGCGGGTAATATTGTTTGCTGCCGCTCCGCCATTAATGTAGGTAGTAAAAGCAGCTACATAGGCGGCATTCACCGGTTGGTAGCCTGTGCCGGCTCCGATTTGCGCGCGCCTTGCTGCCGAGTTGAATTCAACCACTGCCATATTGATAGTGCCGCTGTTGTTATTCAGCGCATTTACAAGCGCAGTTGCCCCCGTGCGAACCTGAGTTACCACATTTGTAGCGCCACCCTGACCAACGATGGAGCCGGATTCATCCAGCACAAAGACGATGTCAAGCGGGCAGGATGCAGTGAGGTCCGGGTTTGTGCAAACATTATCCGTTCCCCGCACATCAATGTTGTCAAAATTGTGAGTTTCGCCATTGTCATTACGCACACGGATGATAATTTGCAGGGTAGTGCCGTTCAATCCTGTTACTGTTGACGCGGCAGGAGTTCCAAAGTCGTCAACGAATAAACCGTTAGTAGGGAATTGTGTTTCAGCGCCTCCGTTCAGTTTATATCTCGCCCAAATTGTATCGTTTCCGCTGAGTGTGCTGGACTCGGAAAGATTTAAAGAAACGGTCACATTACTCAGGCACGAAATATCAATCACTCTTGATTGCCATGTGGCTTTCCCGTCAAGTCCGCTTGCTACAAATTGACCTCCTGAAGCTGAAAATGTAAAAGGCGTAATCAATCCTGTGGTGGTGGTAGTCCATTGCTGGGGAGTTGCCGTTGAGGTTGCGCCAGTACAGTTACTGAAGTTTTCGGAATATGCGATTGCAGTTTGTGCAAACGATTCCGTGCAACAACAAAGGCACGAAAGAGCAACAAGCAACGAGAGGGTAATTTTTCGAATCATTACAATAGATTTAAATAGGGTAGGGAGCATCCTGCTTGCAGGAAGCAGAAATACATAGAAATTCCCCCTGAAAGATATGCGGGGTTGTCGGCTAAGTATAGAAATACATGGAAATTAAACCCCTTGGAAATCACTGATTTCAGAGGATTTTGAACATCTTGTCCCAATTATTTTATGGCTTTGTGCTTCAGAAAAGGAGCAGTATCTGAATCTGACAAATTAAAATGAAAGAATACATTAGCCAAATCTTAATGCGGCATCTTATTCCGACAGCAACTTCTTTACCTTCTCAGGATAATTGGTAATAATACCATCAACGCCACGCTCTATCAGTTTTTGCATGTGTTTTTCATCGTTTACCGTCCACACAAAAATTTGCTGCCCTCTTTCATGCAGTTTTCGCACGATGTGTTTTTTCGCAAAACTGCGATAAGGATTTACGCCCGCCACCTGCTTATACTTTAGGATGCTGCCCCAATGTGCGCGCCCGTCATGATAGAGCGGCAGTGCGGGAATATTTCCCACCACGAGTTTATAAACCGCAATTGCAGAATCAAGCGCAAGCCAATTGTTTACAGCAGCATCTGAAAAGGATTGCATCATGCACCAGCTTTCTGCCTTGCGCGCGTTGATGATTGCAAGCACCCTGCGCTCAATACCGAGGTAATATTTCCCCCCTTTCTTAATTTCTATGAGCAGTCGCGCCCTACCGTTAATGTGCAACAACACTTCATCTAATGTCGGAATGTGTTCGCCTGCAAATGCGCTGCCGAACCAACTGCCCGCATCCGCATCTTTGATGTCATCCCAGTTAAAATTTTTTATCAGTCCGCTTTTATCGGTGGTGCGGTCGAGCTTTTCATCATGTAGCACGATAATTACGCTGTCAAGCGTTTGATGCACATCAATCTCGATAACATCCGCACCGACAGCAAGGGCTTTGTCAATGGAAGCAATCGTATTTTCGGGCGCATCGCCTGAAGCGCCACGATGCGCAATGACAAGCAGCTTGCGTGTTTGCGCATTGACGACTATGCTTGTGAAAAGAATTACAACGAGGAAAAGCTTCAAGTGATTGAAATTAAATGCCGCTGCAAATTACAAGGATTAGGTCTTGAGTTGAATAGGTGCTATCAGAATGGTGTAGGACAAATTGAATCATCTCCCTGCAACCGCTCAAGTCAACCGCATCCCCCTTCGCCAACACACATTGCTTTCGCAAAGGGGGACATTGAAACAGCCGTGCAATTTGTCCTACACCCTATCAGAATTATGCCCGATGAATGATGTTAAATTAACGGTGGTTCTAAAAATTGCTTTTTTATCGCCTCACCCCTGCCTGCGTTAAAACTTCGGCAGGTAAACCATCCCTCTTCAGAAGGCGAGGGAGTCGTGGTAGAATTTTTAGAACCGCCCTTAAAAGAGTTTACTTGCTCTTTTGCCAAAAAATCAGGCTATCATCATAGGCGGTGGCTTCAAGCCGAAAGCTGGAAGGAACCTCTTTCAATGCGCTATGATACGTTACCAGCCGGGTGCCGACAGGCGTTTTACTAAGTTCCTGTTTTACGTACTCTGAATACAGGTAATAATACTTTGTATTCAGCGTAATCGAATAATCTATGGAACGAAAGACTTCCAGATTTTCGTGAAATGCATTATAAAAATAAAATGAATCGAAGTCGGTAAAAGGAACCTCCAGGATATTCGCATGGATGAATTCAACATTCCCGAGCTTGTAATATTTTGAAATTTTGCGCGACACCTGAACCAGATTTTCCCTTTGCTCAATGCCGGTAAAAAATCCTTGTGTTAATGCGGAGCCAATCATGCAAAACTTTCCCGCCCCCGAACCAATATCCAAAACTTTGGCTGATGGCTTTTTAACGAGGTATTCTGCGGCTATCCTCGCAACATCAAGAGGCGTCCAATGACCCTGAGCATGTTTCCGCACATTTTCGGGATAGATGGAATTGAATTCCTCGTCTTCCATTTTTACATGCTGTTTCAACTGTTCAAATATCATCCGTCAGGTAATAGAAGTTTATGCTGATACTATTTTGTGATAATAAGGAGCAAAGTTACCGTGTAAATCCGGTGAAACAGGAAGCAAGAATAACAAAACACATCATCAAGCCGAAAGGTAATGAACTCTCCCCTGAAGCCAATAATCAACATCACGGAAGATACGCAACTCCCGTGCGCAACTCAGCACGAAATCGCAGATGTACGCGCCAATTCTTCTCTCCCTAAATGAGATCGCCATAGAAAATTCCGAGGCGATGCTTTATTGTAGCAATCTATAGATTCATTCGCCTGACGCGGAAGGAACAGCATGATGCGCCTTGCAGGAGATGGCAGCAAAGAACCCGGCTGCGCTTCCACCGATTATGGCAATGTTAGCTGTGTTCATTTTGAAGTTAGCTGCAAGCTACTGGCTTCAAGCTGCGAGCAGATCAGGCTTATGGCTTATAGCTTGAAATTGAACTGACTTTAAAGTGAAAAAAGAAATTATCCTTCCCAACCCGGGTCTTCCACTGCAATGCCTATGGAGTGGGATCATTTACGCCCGCTATGCCGAACGCCACCAGCAGGATGGCGGCAACAATAATCAAAACGATCACCCCTGCAAGAAAGAAGGTAGATAATTTGTATGCTTTCAGGTTTTCCTGTAGCTTGATGCCTTTAAAAATATTGTTGATAACATTCTGCGTTCTGAGGAAAGCGCTTTCGTTCTTTATTACATAGTCGAATGCGCCATGCTTCATCGTTTCAACGGCTATCTGGATTTTTTCCTGCCCGGAGAGCATAATCACTTCCGTTGCAGGACTGGTGCTTTTCACCTTTTTTAAAATATCCAGCCCGTTCCCCGCGTTGCTTTGTTCACTGTTCAGATTGTAATCTAGCACAATCACATTCGGATTTTTATCTAAGTTCCTGAGGCAATCTTCCCCGGTTGAAAAGGTGGTAACATCCACATTTAATTTACTTGTGAGATGGTCTTTCAGCATTTGGTTATGTGAAGGATCATCATCTACCAAAAAAACCTTTCTTGATGTGTTCTCTGCCATGAGTTAATAGTTTGCGCTAAAATAAAAATTTTAATTCACCTAAGAACAAGAATTTTATTGCCTTTCAAAAAACTGCTCTTTTAAATAACAACTTTCATTTTTACCTTTGCTGCAAATCCTTAACCCATGAATAGCTCTGCTGCGACCGGAATCTTATCTGTTTTTATGATTTCGCTTTTGCTTTCCTGCAATTCTTCCAACACCACAACCCAGGAACCTGCGGAAACGAAAACCACGGAAACTCCTTCCACTCCCATGAATGAACTGGCGGAATTCAGGTTTACCTATACGATTGCCAACCTTCCGCCTCCCATGCAGGTGCTGGATGAATTTTCAAAATCAGGGTTGCCGGTTAATATGAGCCTGCTGAATTCCAAAAGTCCGGAAAATTATCATAGCTCCAATAAAAAGGCGTTCAACTATGGCATCTATGGAATTGACCTTGCCTATTCCGTGTTTAATGACCGCACGCCTGAAATTCTCAAGTATTACTCAACGGTGAAAACAATGGCGGAGGAACTGGATATCGCTGAACCATTTAACAAGTTCAGCAGCAAATTCCAGGAAAACCAGGGCAACAGGGATTCGCTGACACGCATGGTGGACGAGGTTTATAATGCGACAGACTCGTATCTGCGCTCGAATGAACGCCTGATGACTGCAAGCGTCATCTTAGCCGGAAGCTGGCTGGAAGCGCAGCATATCACGGTCAATTTGCTGCTGAATGTGAACCGTACTGCCGAGAATGATGCGCTGTTTCAACGCGTATGGGAACAGCGTCTTTATTTGGAAAATGTTGCCAAGATATTGGAAAGTTTTCCGCAAGACGAAGAACTCACTAAAATCAAAAATGATTATTCCAACCTGCTGTTAATCTATAAGGAACCGACTGATTCAAATGGCATCACCCAGGAATTTTTAACCAAGCTGGCAAAAAATATCAGAGAGGTGCGCAGCCGCATCATTAGCTGATTCTGAAGTATGAAAATGAGAAAGAGGATAGCCCTCAGTCTCGTCATGCTGAGCAAAGCGAAGCATCTCTGCACTTCAGAGTTAAGAGATTCTTCGCTTCGCAAAGCCTTCGCTCAGAATGACGACTTTCAAAAAGAGACTCATTTGGGTCTCTTTTTTATTGTCTGTATCTTGAGTCATTCTATTTTACCTCAAACGTAAACAAGAGTCGAAAAGTGAGTGAAAAGATTTTAAAGGCGCTGATGCAGCTCTTTGCAATCACTGCAAATGCTGAACGACTCACCGAGCGCGGAAGGGTGATTGTTGAAATTTTTTTACAGCAACAACTCAGCCTTGCGCATGTAAAAAAATACATTGACATTTTCGATGAGCAGCTTTTGTTCTTGCAGGGAAAAGCGGAATCAGTCGAGCGCAGGAAGCGCGTAGCGGTGAACTCGGTGAAAGTATTGCGCATCTGCACCGACATTAACAGCGAACTGGAGCAAAAGCAGAAATACATCGTTTTAATCAGGCTCATTGAATTTGTCTATTCTTCTGACGAGCCGGTAAGCGCACAGGAATCAGATTTTTTGTCAACTGTTGCCGAGGTATTCAACATTAAGCAGGAAGAGTTTAAAGCGTGTCTCTCGCTTGCTTCTGCCAAACGCGCTTCTGAAATCAATGACGCGCCTTCTTTTCTGCTGGTGGCGAAATCTTTTGCTGAAAACAGGCAGGATACGCGGCAACTGCTCCATGATAATCTCGAGGGAATGCTCGCAGTTTTTTTTCTGAAATCAGCGGGAATTCTTTTTGCAAAATATTTTGGCAACGAGCAACTAACGCTCAACGGACAAGCATTAACAGAAGGCAGAATTAATGTTCTTTCTTCCGGCTCAGTGATCAGAAGCTCAAAAATTCAACCTGTTTATTTTAGCGAACTCGCGCGCTGTTTTTTGAAGGATGAATCGAAAGGGAATATTCACTTTGCAGCGCGTGATTTAGAATTCATTTTCAAAAACGGGAAAAAAGGATTGCACCGCGTAAGCTTCTCCGCATCATCAGGAAATCTGGTTGGCATTATGGGCAGCAGCGGTGCGGGAAAATCCACCTTGCTCAATATCCTGAATGGAAACCTGGTTCCCGCAAAGGGCGGAGTATTTATTAACGGGATAAACATTCATGCCGATAAAGAAAAAATTGAAGGAATCGTTGGCTATGTTCCGCAAGATGATTTGCTGCTGGAAGAACTGACTGTTTTCCAAAATCTTTTCTTCAACAGCAAACTGTGTTTTGGAAACTTAGATGATGCGGCAATTACCGCAAAGGTGAATGAACAGTTGGAATCACTTGGACTTACAGAATCCAAAGACCTGAAAGTAGGGGATGTGTTGAACAAAACTATAAGTGGCGGGCAGCGTAAGCGCCTGAACATCGCGTTGGAACTGATTCGCAAGCCACAGGTGCTTTTTGTGGATGAGCCAACTTCGGGATTGTCCTCCCTTGATTCTGAAAATGTGATGGATTTGCTCAAGCAGCTTTCTGCTTCCGGGAATCTTGTTTTTGTGGTCATTCACCAACCATCTTCTGACATCTTCAAATTATTCGACAAGCTATTGTTATTGGATACCGGAGGCTATCCCGTTTATTTTGGCAATCCTGCTGATTCGCTGCTTTATTTTAAAAGCAAGGCGCATCATGCAGACGCAGATGAAAGCGAATGCCAGTCGTGTGGCAACATTAATTCAGAGCAGTTGTTTTCCATCATCGAATCAAAAGTGATGGATGAATTCGGCAATCCGACTGCCGAAAGAAAAATATCACCGCAGGAATGGAATCAGTTTTACAAGGAATCTTTTAGCAATGAAGAAAATGCGGTAGTCGAAAAGCAGATAGAGCATTCCTCTTTTGCAAAGCCATCGCGCATGAGGCAAGTAGGCGTGTTTATAAAACGCGATGTACTTTCCAAATTGCGCAACACGCAGTACATGCTCATCAATTTCCTGGAAGCACCAGTGCTTGCGTTGATTCTGGCTTATGTTTTAAAATACTCGAAAGAAGGCGCGGAGTTTACATTCAGAGAGAATATTAACCTGCCGGCTTTCCTGTTTATCAGCGTTATTGTTGCACTTTTCATGGGGTTGACGGTGAGCGCTGAAGAAATCATCCGCGACCGGAAGATTTTGAAGCGCGAGGCATTTCTCAACCTGAGCAGAAGCGGTTACCTACTGTCGAAAATCTGCATCCTGTTTGTAATCTCTGCACTGCAAACATTTTCTTATGTTCTTATCAGTAACGAGATTTTCGGAATTCATGAGATGGGGTTTGCCTATTGGCTTATCCTGTTTTCAGTTTCGTGCGCTGCCAATCTCACCGGATTGAATATCTCCGCTTCTTTTAATTCAGTTGTTACCATTTACATTTTAGTGCCGTTTTTAATGATTCCGCAAATTATTTTCAGCGGGGTGATGGTGAAGTTTGAAGACCTCAATCCGCAAGTGACTAATCAAAGCCGCGTGCCGCTGATAGGCGAAGTGATGGTTTCGCGCTGGGGGTTTGAAGCGCTGGCGGTAAACCAGTTTACGAATAACAGTTACCAGAAACATTTTTTCGCTGCGGAGAAGCAAATCAGTAATGCAATTTTCAAAAAAGATTTCTGGCTGATTAAAATGAATGACAAACTTGATTCGGTGTTTCAGAATGGAAACAGCCACGCAGCAATAGCACAGGTGCAATTGTTAAAGAATGAATTGCGGAAGGAATCATTTTATTCACCTAATGAGAATCTTGCGGATTTGATTTCTGTTTCGATGGATTCAACTTCCTACAAAAAAGTGAAACGCTATTTTGAAGGATTAAAAAAGCAGTATATCGGACTTTATAAATCAGCAAACGCAAAAAAAGACAGCGTAATACAGGCTATGACGAAATCCGAAGGCAGGGATAAATTATCGCAGCTTAAGAATGGCTACACGAATGAAAATCTGAATAACATCCTGCTAAATGCAAATAACCTCCATCCGATTGTCGAGCATGAGGATGACTTGATACAGCGGTTTCGCCCTGTTTATATGGATGGAGTGGAGCATTCATTTCTGAGAGCGCCTTTTTATGTTTCACGGAAGAATGTGTTCGGATATAAATGCGATACTTATTGGGTTAATCTAATTGTCATCTGGACAATGATCTTGTTGCTGATGCTGACACTTTACTTTAATCTCCTGAAGAAAATCTTAGACAAGGGAGGTGAATTGTTTGAACGAATGAAAGGTGTATCGCTTTTTAGAAAAAGGATAGAGGGATAGCTATAATTGTAGTTCTTCTTTGTATCTAAATCAGCCGTTTGATTTCAGCAGCAATTTTTTTTACAACTTCACTGTTTGCAATTTTGTCGTCAACGCTGAAAACAATAAAAACATTTCCTCCAAACTTTTTTGTGAGGTTGCTAAAACTGTACTTCATTCTTTCTGTAGCCGAATAATTTCCAAAGTTCGCTTTTGCTGTTACAGGTTTGATTTGTATTCCAAATACTTTTTTACCAACCCAACCTAAATAATCAATGTCACCTGCATGGTCAAGTTCTGGGTCGTTTAGTTCAAACTTCACATTTGGAAATTCTTTTGCCAAGTTATCTTCAACAACTGATTGCTCTCGGAGAAAACCGTCATAAGTTCTGTTGATAGTAAGATTGAAAATGTAATCAACACAATCTTGTAATATAAGTTGATTAAATGCTTCCGTCCATGCTGGAATTACAATCTCTTTAATTTTTACATAGAGTCGTTCACCTAATTCACTAAACTTTCTTTCGTGATTTTACTTGGTGTCGTGCCGTCTGTGCTGGCATTTTTAAAATACCATTTCTCCCAATCCTCAAAAGATTTTGGTTGACATTCACGAAAGAGAGCCATCATTGTTCCGACTTTGTTTGGTCGTGATAGCTGATAGGTTTGAGTGGCGTAGTTTAGAACTTTCTCTTTTCCCCCCAAACACGTTTAAAAAAATATTTTCACGACCTGAAAGTTCCGGTTGAAAACCCGTACCTACTTCCAATAAACTTGCTATTTTACCTTTCATTTTCACACTACCTGTAGTAGGATGTGTAACTTGAGATAATATCTTTAGCAAGGTAGACTTACCTGCACCATTTTTTCCTATTATACCAAGCACTTCGCC
>ENA-ORBV01003454-ORBV01003454.1-microbial-mat-metagenome-genome-assembly--contig:-NODE-3454-length-31565-cov-7.158473_pt1 | contig 31565 bp, 22 predicted proteins | sample MGYA00237777_ERZ505514 | MGnify/ENA primary metagenome ERZ505514 (study PRJEB26160, sample SAMN06269048) | microbial mat metagenome | isolation source: Oligotrophic lake microbial mat | place... | reverse complement strand
AAGACGGCATACGAGATTCGCCTTAGTCTCGTGGGCTCGGAGATGTGTATAAGAGACAGGTAAAGCCTATGCTTCAAACGGTGGTTCATAAGACCGTTCAGATGCCTTAGAAACATCACTCGCTTCGAAAACCAAGGCATCCTGTCGCATTTGCCCGTTTCGGTACCGTTTTCGATGCGAATAACTACGACAACCCACTACGAACTCACTGATAAACTAACAGTAGAGCTAGCAGTCGAACGAACGATCCGGATCGCAACGATCGAATTGAAAGCACACTGCTACTACTGCTATAGCAGTAGCTACTGTTTCAACGCGAAGTGTTCGAACGAGTAATAGTAGTACTTGTACTATGTTGTCTGGTCACAAAAAAGTTCCCGACCAGACCTTGGAAAATGCCTGGTTATTACTACTGGCTGGGGTGTTCAACATGACGTGCGTCAGGAAGTGGTGCTAATTTCTGATTGGTCGAGAGCGTGTCGCAGCGAACTCCTGGTTTTTTCCCTGGCAAATGGCCTGGCGACCGTCGTAAGGGTCTGTCCGTCGCTTGAAAGGCTCATAACCTTATCAACTGCAGCAACAGCATAGGCTAATTGCCTCACAGTTTGCAGTCTAGCTAGAAATAATCGGTTAGACGCAACTAGATCACCGACTAGCCCCAACTAGTTGTTGTCGACTGCCTTACTTCCTACGACACGCTGATCCAAGGGTCACCGGCGTAGCAAGAAGCACAGCCGAACAACCAGTGAGGATTCAATACACGACAACCCGCACCGATGCATGACTACACCGACGACAGCATCATGTCCGCCGCTGGTTCCCCCTGACCCAAATCCTACATGGGTCTGTTCGGAGACCCCAGTTTAAACCCCGTCGGCGCAGATCCCAGTGCTGGATACGCTGAGATACTCGCGAGATGGCGGTTGACCAACAACCCTCCCACGGTGCCTGATGTGCACAGGGACTTGTTGACTGATTTCGAATCGCCCATTCGAGGAGTTGGCTTCTTCGTCAAAGACCCCAATTCATCCACTGGGGTGCTCAAGGTCGCCCACGGCTTCAAGGTATGCTCGGGAACACCAGGTGTCCCTTCGGCCTACCGTGGAAAAACCATCGGCTATGTAGGCGACGTTGTCGGGGGAATCGATGTTAACACATTTGAACTCGATCCTGCCCAACTGGAACGAGTCGTAGCCGCGACGCGATGCGCCGATACACCAGAGACCCACCAACAACTTCTCAGTGCGGAGCCCGCAGCAGAAACACTGGACCCTCTGGACTCGACAGCGCAAGCACAGTCCATGATTCGCACTCGCACCGCAATGCACATACCGTGCAGCCTCGTGGAGTGTGTTTTGGGTAAAGACCTGACTGCCCGCCAAGCTTTCGAAGTGGTATGGGCAGCCGTCCAGGCTCAAGGACTCAGAGCCCACACGAAGACACTCATGAGGTTCCTCATGGTCGCTACGACGCGTCACAGCACCACGGAAGACTCTCGAGTCCTCCTGGATCGATTGGGCCGAAGTGACATCAGCAATGCCGCGGTCCTTAGTGACAGATGCACCCGTGTTCTCTACCAACACCTCCCTTCGTTGGCCGATCCCCAGATGCAAGCTCTCATCAGCCAAGTCGCACAGATGAACGACCATGCCCGCCTGGATCGAGTCGATCGACAGAGCATCCGTGACAAAGCAGAACAGCCCACCACAGTCTGCGAAAAATATCAAGAGTTCAAAACTACACCACAGACAAGCTTCTTCGCCTGACTGAGGTGATCGACGATGACGACCTGCCACGTATCTATCACGAACTGGCAGCTCGCAAAAAGGGGATGAGCAAACGCCTGATCCTGCAACAAGCCTACGACATTACCAAGAATGAGTTGAATTTGAATCAACTTTGGGCATCACCCAGCCACATCATTGACATGGAAAGCTGGGATTGGTTCGGCACCAGTGTGGAGGCATTAGGTACTGGCATGCTCCCCTTTAGCACCATCCCACCCGATTCGCCGTCGAAGGAGGCACAGAAGGCCATGGCAGACGAGTTGGACAGGTCCTGACAATATGATATGAGTGGGGAAAGTGTCCAAGGGGCGATGTCCGCCACTGACACCAAAAAGCTCTACAACACCAAAGGCTACATCCCTCGTGAGTGGCCAGAAGCCGAAGTGCAGATTGAACTGTGCGCGGTCATGCTGGGAACCGTGTTGGGTTGCCAACACTGTGTCACTGCGGCATGCGTCGCTGCGTTCGATCGCTATCGCAACATCAGGATCAAACTACACGCAGCAATGAACACAGAGTTTGGCAGCAAGCTGGCCCCGGCTCTTCTTGTGTTCTATTTCCAGTTGCTGGTACGTGGATGGTTCGAAGAACGTTGGAGGTATGAGGACGCCAGCAATCCACCCCCGGACTTCATGTTGTTGATAGAGGTGATAACCACTAAGCCATCATGACGTCATGATGGCTTAGTGGTTATCACCTCTATCAACAAAAGTGAATGACACTCCGAGTGTTGTGTTTAACTCTGACCTTTGTTGAACCAGTGGCTGCTGGCATGACATCACAGCACTATGCTGGTTACCACTCTATTTTTTGTTTGGGGAGTTTTTTTCTCGGAGCCGCTCGGGACTCGAACCCATGACCTTGGAGTGTCATTCACTTTTGTTGATAGAGGTGATAACCACTAAGCCATCATGACGTTTAGTGGTTATCACCTCTATCAACATCTGTGGTGACTGATACGCGAACAAGCGCTGAGCCCTCAGGACAGCCAGAATCGCGTTTTGGGAGCTCAAACACTTGTGCGGATCCTCTTTCGTCTAACGTTGAAAATGGCAGACCAACGGCAAGGGTGCTTCCATCACCAGAAAGATCAATCGAGGACTCGGATCCAGCACCGGCGATGCTTCCACTTTGTTTCCAGCTAACTCCATCCCAATCGAAAACTTCGGAAGAGGCACCTGCAGGATCTAAGGGGCCAACCCCAATAAGAAGTCGAGAGCCATCAGATGAAAGCGACAATGACCAACAGACAAGGCTTCCTATGCGATCCCCTCGGGGACTCCAACCGTCCTTTGTCCATTCAAAAACATAGCATCCCTGTTTCTCCTGATAATTCCATACCAGTCCGGTTGCCAGCACAATCTTTCCACTCTCCGTGCTCACTGAAACAGCGTCAGATTGGAAAGTTGACTGAAACTCCGCAAGAAACACCTGATAACAATTTTCTTGGAAGTCCCAGGACATAGCCCCCTCATGTCCCCCAAGCATAGTCCATTCCGCCTCTGTGGCATTCCAAACACTCACTTCGAAAGTCACTTGTCCAGCAAAGTTCTTGTAACCATCGGATGCCCCATCCCCGTCCTCGATCATGGCGTAACCCATCGCCAGGGTGGTTCCATCTGCTGAGAGTGCCACGGCACCAGGGTAAAATGACGATTCGGTTTTTATCCACACTCCAGGCAGACTTAGACGTGATGGAACTTCGCTGTCTGCATACTCCTCTGAAAGGCCCTCAGTTGATAGGGGCACAGGAACAAGAGTCCCCGTGGAACTCGCCGAAGGGCCACCAGTTGGCAGGAACGCAGGAACAAGATTGCCTGTGGAATCCAGGGTGGGTGCATTGGTCGGCTGTAACGCCGGATTTGCTGATGAGACAGATGGACTTGTGGTCAGCTCAGTGTAAGGAGAATAGCTGCTACCAGTGGGAGTTTCTGAAATGGGGTAACTGGTAGGAAACGACGTTGGCTCAAGAGCCGATGATTCGGAGAGATTCCCGCTCTGCTGCAAGTCTTCAGGAACGAAGAAGCTTGGTGTCATGGTCGGCTCAGAAGCCAGTGTCTCAGACGAATTGCCATTTTGTTGATCACAACGAGGGCTGCCAAGACCGCGTTGTTGATCACCGTACCCAGTGTTTCTCCACTCATAAGCGCCATGTTCTGCGACCAAGATCCTACCATCCGTTGAGAGTGAGGGTTTTCCTGTCGACGCTGGAAAGTCGTCGCCAACCTGACGACAACCTCGGCCGTCGCAAAAAAAGACACGATCGGGCGTTGCTATGATGACAGGTGCAAGCGTCACCGGGTTATTAACAGCTTGAAAGTCAGCGGGAGCAGCAGCAATGGGCCCTTCCACGCCCTCAATAAAGGCCCCACGTTGCACCCACTCATATTCATTACGATCATAAAGCCGAATCGTCTTATCACCAGGAACTGAAACCACTAGAATGTCCACTGCCCCATGAATCAGGGCAACAGAAGAACCCAGCCTCGAGAAAACTGTGCCTTCGATAGGCTCTCCAGCAGCAGTCCACGTTGAAGAATCCGAGACACAGTTGGGATAACCTACGTCAGAATAGCCTTTGGCATCTTTGCCACATGTGTACTGAGATGTGGAGATGCAAGAGTTCTGGCAACAGTCACCACCGTCATAGCTAAACTCTGGCGTATTGAAGAATGGATCACATCGACCGTTGCCTGATGGTGGAATTTGGCACAAGGTTCCAGAAGAACCTCTAACACAGTCACAGGAACCAGCTGCAACCAGGCACATTCCTTCAAATTTGCATGGGTTAGCTATGTCGTCGCAGACGGCGCACAAAAAAATGGCATCTACCGACCGAAATTTGTCCGGGACCTGCATGCCTGTCACCCCTGTTGCTTTGTCCTGGGCTGAAAGCCATTCCAAACCAAGCGGAGTGGCAATGTCAGTTGGAGTATCAATGTCAACAGCTTCGCTAATGAAGCCGACAGAATAGTCACTCCGTTCCGCATGGAACGAGCTGTTCATATGTTCGGCCAGCCGATCTCTGACTGTTGTTGCATTGCTGCCGTCCATTGATTTTTTGCCTCTCAAAAAGTCTCGCAAAAGCGCCGAGGTCGTGATGACCCATCGACGCCCTACAAAGAACACGATGTCGACTTCGTTCGTGGCACTTTCCCCTTGCAACTGCCTATTGTCATTGATATAGACTGGGCGGTTATATACTTGCAGAGATTCCGGTTTCAACCTGGTACATTGTTTGGAATATTTGCGTCGTCCAAAGAAGCCTTCTGTTCCTAAGCGAACTAATAAGCGGGACGATTCGAAGGTGAATGCATTTTTGGGGACGAAACGAATGCTGCCCATCAAAGACTGCACGCATAAAACCCGAAACGCACCATCGACCTCAATCGTAGTGCAAGGCTGGCGAAACTCACATCGGAGTCCGTATCGATCCACGTGATCGCACATACAGGCATTACGGGCTGTATCACAAGACCCACTTCCACAAAAGCCATCGATGCGAACACAATCATAGCATCGTATCTGAAATACGCTTAAAGGAACAGTTCTCTGTTCGCTGTTCCTTACCTCCCAACTTAACGAGTCGGTGCTTTCGATGACAAACGAATTGGTCTCAGCCGATTGAGCATCCCACAAACAGGGGTCCTCGATTCTGCTGTAGGGACTGCTGTCATGGCCATCGTTGAGCGTGCCATTTTTCTCAACATACGGCAACACCTGAAAGGTCCACGACCGTTCTTCTTGGCAACATCCAAAGACCGCCTTTCCCTTGTTAGGTACAATTTTTTCATAAGTGACTCGTCCTTGGTATGCAATTCCTGCATTTTTCGTAAACGTTCCACTAAAGGCACCCAAACCAGGAAGAAAATCATCGCCAAATTGGGCAAAAATAGTTGAACACAAGTACTCGCCAGAGGTTTGTCTCCACGAAATTAGACCCCAACTGCCCAGCAACGATGCTAATATAATCAGAAAGGTTCCAAGTTTGAAGAAAGTTCGGTCTCGGCCGTCTGCGTAGTAGACAGTCCGCGAAACCTGTTTGGCCGTCAATTTCATATTGATTCCTAAATACCCTTCCTTGACAAAAATGAAGGCCGCTTCATCTAACAAAGAAACCTAGAAAAAAGTAGTGAGCACAAATCTGAGTGCCAAGGCCGCCACAAGAGAGGTAGATAAAGAATGTCAAACTTACAAACTCCATGGCTGCGGTGATAGAACGAATGTGCATGAGATAAGAGATTGAAAGATGCATGAAATTAAAAGTCTGAAACTTTGGCGCGACATACCTGTGAAGTTAAGGAGCAGATCCACCACGTTTTCTGATTGCATAATCAGCATAAAGGAAACAAAGGTACCTAGAGTGCCTTCTAAGGCCCTCAAAACAATGGATAGAGCCCATTTTGGTTTGCTAGCCCCTTGAAATGGTAAAAAGAAATTTGGTTTGAACCAATCTCGCAAGAGATTCATTGCGTTGCAAATATCATCCTGAGTCAATACTGGAATGGAATAATAAAGCGGAGTTAGTTGGCACAGTGAATGCAATTGTATCATGCTGGGACGATTGCGCTTTTTCCAACTTCGAGGAAGAGAAAAACGGTCATTATCACACATGTTTGTTTTACCTGCAATGCAAATGGCAATGACTTGCGTCACACGAACGGTACCTTCCACATTGGGTGGAAAATTAAATGGATTGCCGGTATTATCGGAATCGACAATGTCCGCCAACACGAGGGAAAAAACTGTAACTTGAACACAAAAGATGCTTATTGAAAACTAAAAAGCGAAACTCATGGGGGAGACAAAGACCAGAAAACTGAACGTGTTGGGGGTCAAATTGCGCTCGGTAATGAGTTGTTTGTCTGGGTCGCCAACACCAGTCAGCATTTGATCACCCCGAAAGGTAGCAGATTGTTTCGATAGTTTGGATCGTTTGGTAATGTAACTTCTGTCAACACTTCTGCAACGACTTCTGTCGCAACTTTTGGTTAGTAATCTGCCACGTTCTTCGTCGTTGCCATCTTCTTCGAATACTGAAACGTTGTCTTCGAATTCTGAAAAATCTAAGATATTGTTGGCATTATTCTGGACGCCAGTACAACCCGATCGACCATTGTTCTCTGTGAAAGCCGCTGATGCTTCAGGGGTAATAACAACGGCTGCAGGTGGATTGGGAATTTCGGGAGCAGAAATAGTTTGAATCCCTTCCTTTGCAGCTTGTTGAAGCTTTGCTAAAGCGTCTTGGGAAGGAAGAAAAAAGGTGAGGGATTCCGGATCCCGAGTCTCAGTCAAAGCTGGGCCATCTGTTGCGACTGCTGGTTTTCGCCGCGAGGGATTGTTTGGGAGGTTATCAACCTCTCCTTCTTTGAATGACTTTCTGCTGACATGTCTTGCCAACAAGAAGAATCGAATGGCCAGTCGAGAACGTTTCACTTGATAGTGTGACACATCAGTCCACTGCCAAGACAGAGAGGATAACCCCTCCTGCTCATTGTCGAATGGATCAAAGATTAATCCACTTTGTGTCGAGACCAGGTTACCTCTGGCACCCGAAGTAGCAGCAGCCTCATCCTTGTTGTTGTTACTAACGACCAAGTGGACATCCTCAAACAGTTGAGCCATTCTTTTTCTTTCATGTCAGACAAAAAGTGTGTCTATTAAGCCTTTTGAAGCTAGCTAGCTAACTAGCGTTAGCTACTAGTGTTAGCACTGCTGGCTGTGTTGTGTTGTGTTGTGTGAAGGGTGAACCTGTCGGCTTCTCTCTTGCCTGTGGGTTGTAAAATCATTTCAAGAGATTAATGAGGCATTCATTAATGTTGCATTCCATCCGGACACAATTGAATTCTGTGAGAAAGTATGATGCATCGCAATAGATTTCGAAGGAAAAGATAAACTCATTCACGTGCGAGTTCTCGATAACCCTGACCCTTTCCTCTTTTTTACTATGAAGAAAGAATTTACAACCAAAGTTAGAGCGTTGACGTTTTTAGAGTGCCAACATACTTTAAGTATATTGCATTGCTTGGAGTTCTTTACTTAGATCAAATATCCATTGGTCGGCGTTTTGGAAAGCTCCCCCGGATCGGTTAGCACTCAAGCTTCGACTACAAGGAACACTATAATAACAACAACCGCCCAAAAACAACCTGTTGATAATTCTGATTGACCCCACGCTACGCTAGACACCGTTGCAGACCTACCAGTGAGTCTACCAAAGACGAAGTCCTCGCTCATCATCAACTAAGTAGCTAGTAGTTCGCTACTAGCTAGTGCTACTAGTACAATAGCTGCGCGGCTCACCTATTGAGCTATTCTCCTTTAGCTTGTTGCTGTTGTTGCTGCTCTTGAGCTTGTTGTTGCTGTGGGTTATTGCTGGCTGGTTGGTTGATTGATAGCCTTTATCATACTAGTACCGCCTTACCCATCCGTCAACAAAGCTTGTCGCTGCACACACGAGTACCACACATCAATACACACAGTTTTTACAGACGCCCACCCCCACACAACCTCCTTCAATAATACTGCTAGCTAGTCTGCTATGGCGTCATCACTATGCGGCGACTCGATAGGGTCACGGAGAGCCTTACTGGCAGCCTTATGGTCTTTAGTAACAATACTGACCTTTCTGGCCTTTTTAACAGCCCTTACATTTACTTTGAGTGCGAGAAATTTGTACAATGATGGTGATGATGCGTACAACAACAATTACCAAGATAACGGACAAGAAGACGACGAAGATCCCGAAGTGGCCGTCACGTCACGTGCCATGGCCTTTGCCGCTCTGTGGACCGCCGTGTTGGCTTCACTCCTCACCGTCTTTGGGACTGTCGTATTGGGATGGCAATCGCCGACAGGTCAATATTACACGTGTTGTTCGAGCAACGTGCACCGAACGACACCTCTCAGTTTGGGGTCCTTTATTGGTGCCTTGATTATGTTTGCCAATTTGACACTCGTGTGCTCTGTTCTTTTTGGAGAGTTCGAGGTAAGACAATCTTGTGCCCTACATTTTTATTTTTAGATGCCAGCCAAAGGATGTTGCTTCCTACTTTCACTTGTTGCTCACAACACTCGTCTCGTGTCCTTGCCTCTGTAGATTCGTGACTACCAGCAGGGTGGACAAAGACAAGGCGAAGAAGGAGAGAATCGAAACTATTCGGCAAGAGATACAGCCATGGAACGGTCGTCCATGGCATTCTCTATCATGTGCATGTTCCTGACGGTATTATATGCAGGATTTGCCGCCTTGACCTTTTCCTTTTCCCACAGCATCATTGAGGAACATGCCGCGGATGAACGGGAAGAGGCATTGGCAGCATCAAGTCACCAATATCATGCATCGCATAAACTTACGCCGCATCATCTCAACAACTTTAACAATGGATATGATGGTTACATTGGGGAGCGCTTTGATGTTCATCGCAGTCGAGTTGGACCAAACACGGGTGGGGTTGGTTTTGGTGTACAAAATGGAGGGGATGTGGCGACCTTGACATAGCAAACGCATCCATGCAGTCGCTACCTACATTACACTACGCGACGTTGCGTGCTCGGTCTTGTTCTTTCCCTCTAATCTTCATCCTGTTCTTCTTACATGTACGCGAGTTCCATTCAACACACACACCACCACCATCATTACCATCCGCCACAACAAATCATCCTGCATCCATCCATTGCATGTTTGGATGAATTGATGATGGGTGGATGAGCATGAGAAAAGCCTGCACCACTCTCCATTCTATAGAACCACCACCAATACAAAACCAAAACATGTCTTACTACAGTACAACCTCTCTAATACCAAGTGCTACGCAACAAAACATCACCACGAACACTTAATGGATAGATAAAAATGAATAAACGATTGGATGGCTGCAAAAAGTCCATGCCATGCGCAGCAGCAACAACCTAAGGTCGGGTCCTTTTGGTCTAGCTGTCAAACAAGCATGCAAAAATAATGATTGTGTGTGCGCGTGATTCTAAACGTCGCCGTAGAGCCCCACTAAAGTAATCCATCCATTTTTTTATCAAAAGTATCTACAATTATATGAGCTAGCTTTATCTATGCGTATGCATTCATGCATGCCTGTCGTGTATTGCATTGTAGGTTCAGCATGATTCTGGCACCCATTCAACGACGGGAATGGTGTTGGCGCTTTCAAAGAGCCTCATTGATATGCAAAAACGCAGCAGAATCTACCGGTATGATGACTGTATCCTTCCTAATCATCAGGGGTGATATACTTTGCCACCAGTTCCCTCTTGGCCTCCCCCGAAAGCAATGGGATACTCCCCTCGGACACCGACGGGGGGTCGCTCTTTCATTTCGGAATGCACAATGCTATCTGGAATCGCCCGAATACCCTTTGTCGGTCGGTTGGCAGCCTTGTCACAGACGACTTCTGCGGCCAGTTTGCCGCTCAAAACAGCACCTTCCATACTACCCAAATACTTTTGAATGGCAAAGTCACCGGCCATGACAAAGTTGGCAATGGGCGAATCTTGACTGGGTCGAAACTTTCCGCGACCTGGTGTGGCGGCGTATACAGAACGTGGGACTCTCACCACGGAGGATTTCAATACTTTGGCCCCACCTTGACCATCGGCAGCATTGGGTCCAATCTCAGTCGGGAATAATCGCGCCAACTCTTGGACGGTGGCGTCAATAATGTCTTGATCGCTCGCGGCAATCCAGTTCTTGTCCGAGCCTGCCACGGGGGAGCACGGGGCAAAGACGAGCTCCAACATGGAAGCCTTATCCGATGCATATTCTTCACAGCAGACAGACATGTCGGCATACACACTCAACAGTGGGGATCTTGAAAAACACAAACCGTCTACTGCTTGGAGCTTTCGGTCAAACCAAAGCTGAATATTTACCACAGGGATACCTTCTAATTCGTCAAGTTGACGAAAGTAGGGCATGGTAGACCACTTGGCAGGGATCAGTCGCTTTACGACATCTACTGGCATTGCGGAGATGTAGAAATCAGCTGTAATCTCACTGCCATCGGCACATTTCAGGCACTTGACGGTATTATCTGCGTTTAGATCGATCGAAGCAATTGGTTTACCAGTGTGAACTGCCCCCCCTCGGGCCTCGACGTGTTCGACAATAGGTTTACAAAGTCGGTCAGGTTGATTGCCGTCTAAGAATGCTGTTTGGGATCCATCCGCTACAATGACGTTTACACAAGGATGAGGTCCAGTTGTGTATGGTAGCAACAAGGTTTCACAATACGAAGGGTTCATACACCCTGAAGCATTATTTCGAAGCTTCGATTCGGCATTTGATAAAGCTTACCTTCATTGATGAAACGATTCATAGCGGTCAAGATCACAGACATGCTAAGCTTGTCAGGGTCAATGAAATCCAATGCTTTTCCCATGGCAATGAAAATCTCTTCGTTGATTCGTTCGGGCATGCCGTATTTTCGCATGAATTCCAACACCGAGAGTTCATCCTGAGCATCGATAAAGGGTTGCCCTTCCAACATCATTGGTAGCAATCCTGGTACCATTTTAATTTTTTCTACAAGGGTCAGCATTTCCGTGTTGGTTAAGATCGCAGCCGCCATGTTCAATGGTGCTGGGACACCAGGCGGAAAGTCGAAGGATGTGAATTGTCCTGGCTTATCGGCCATGGCAAAGGTCATGCGATGCGGTTTCCATTGCAATCGATCTTCAATATCCAACTCTTCGAACAAGTTCATCATGTTGGGATAGGCACCAAAAAATATGTGCAGGCCCGTTTCCACCCAATCCCCATCCTTGTCTTGCCACGCTGACACTTTCCCACCCAATACTTTCCGAGCTTCGTAGACGGTGGGCGCATGGCCTGCATCGCTCAGATATTTGGCGCAGGCAAGACCTGATAAGCCACCGCCAATGATTGCCACTGTTTTTTTTGTTTCCGTCGTCACCTTTTCCTGCTGAAATTTTTGTGACAATGCCGCCGCCTCATTCCAGTTGGATGTCTGCTTGATACGGGGTGGAGTTGGAAGCCGAGAGGTTTTGCTGCTCATCTGCAAGTTGAATGCATTGGAAGGCCTCGGCGTGAAAACACCCAGTATTATGACAGCAGGTACTATCCCAACGAGGTGGCATATATTCGATTTCATCATGGCCGATTCTCGGGAGCGATTCTTTGCTGGAAAAAATATGTATGTTCAGATTCTATGAGGAGGGGCCTGGATTTCTTCAACACCTCTTGTTTCACTGATAAAGTGGTCTTATTTTGTGACGACTACCTACTTGCAGCTGTTCAGCTGATAAAAACACCACCACTACTCTAGCTAGCACTCACTACAGTACGACTGGATAGTCCTGACGAAGTAATAGACCGGCTTTTGATGGAGGCAAAGACTCAACATGATTTCATTCACCCATCATCTTTGATGCAGTAATAACAATAATAAGGGGCAATCAAGGGGGTACCGTACGTCAGCGCATCGGGAACAAATGTGCAACCTGTAATACGGATCTTTCACTTTTAACCGAACAGCCGTGCGACCTTGTGAACGCGCCGGCCAGGACTAGTCGTTTTCCCGACGGATTCTGATTTTGAATTCATCTTCACTTTTTCAAAGTTAGGTCACATACAGTAAGTAGCAGACAGGAGTGAGTCTACTCGTAGCTAGCTAGTGATTGCAGCAGGCTGTCACTACATGTACTAACTCAACTGTACAGTATCACAGACCAAACAATAGGTTACTGTACCGTATCGATACTACAATAGTTAGCTTAATCGCCACCGGGGTATTGTAGAGGAATTATGAGGACGAGGAGGAGCCGTAGACAGAGCGATGTGCATGCCTTGCGGTCTCGGGATAATGACGGCTTGGGACGCAGACAGCAGTCCAGTAGTCGTAGAAAAACCATTTCGGCAGCTGGAATGAGTCACAGTCAAAAACCTACAACGAGGACGGCAGTTGACGATGACGAAAATGCCAAGGAGAATGTGATGGATACAACAATTGATTCTCACGTGTCGAAGACGACGAAAAATGAACATCACGATTCCGGTACGGCTTTGACACCCTCCAAACAACTACAACGCGTCAAACGCAAAACGGACGCAGGATATCATTTCAAACAGCTTATGGCACCCACGCCGCTTCGAAAGTTGCCTGCCAGTGCTATGAAGAAACATCACATGACTCCCAGAATCAAGGCAGCACCAGTGAACAGCTCCTACTTGTCCAATTCTTCGGATTCATCTGGAATGTCCAGTGACGACAGTCCTTCTTCCTCGGCTTCGTCTACTGATCAAGCCTTACTTGATCTCAAAAACATGTTGGACGGCAACTCGACAGGAGCCAATGACTTGTCCATGGCATCGGGTTTGTCAAGAGGAGGTCACTCGAAGGCAGCCTCGATGTCGTCGGATAGTAATAGCGGGGCTAGTAGTGGCTTGATGAATCGTAGCGTGCTCAGTGATACAACTGAATTGACGGCTTCGAATTTTGTGTTGACAGCAAACTCCAAACAATGCATGCTGGATTGGACTCGCGAAGACAAGAAACGGAAACAGCAAGAATTAGCAAAGAGAAACAAGGAAAACGAAGAAAATGTGCCTCCACAACAGCTCGAGAAAGAGCAGAGTCTGCAGGAAGGAAAAGAGGAAGAGAACCAGCTCAACCATAATTTACATGCTCATGCCGACGAAATTCCAGAGGATAAGCTTGCGAGGACTCACACCCAGACGTCAGTGGACCGCATGTCCACTTACGATGCGGCTGAAGAGAAGAAAGACGATAGCCTCGACATTGAAACGGCCCAAGAAAAGCTAGCGGCTTCATCATCCTACGCCCCAGAAGGCCAACTATCACGAAAAGAACACCTTGAATCGTCATTCTCCTTGTCACAGACATCAGCTACCAGGGGTTCTCTTGGGGAAGGTAGAAACTCATTATCGGGACCATCGCCCACTCTAAATTCGCGAGTACAAGTATCACCCAAAAGCCTCCGCAAGTTCACAGCATCTCTCAAACGAGATCGCGTCAAGCGACAACTGGAACTGGAACAGCTCACAAAACGTAAACTTTCCATGGGCAGTGCTAGAAAGCAAGTGCCTCCTCGTCCTTCAACATCAAGATTCTCTGTTGGAAGCCTCGCAAATAGCAACCAATACGGTCGACAGTCAGTGGGGAGTGCAAGAAAGACTCAAAACTATGAGCGCCTTGACTTTCTACAGGATGGAACACCAGGAAGTGAACAAGAGGATGCGTCACAGCGATGGCATCTTTCAGACAAACTGGCTCAATCGCCCTACAGATCAACCCCCAGAAAGGAGAAGAGGGCCATTGGCGGATCGTCTCGTGAAGCGAAGAGCGCTTCGTCCTCGGCGGGGAGAGTACAAGTATATGACGATAATGAAAACACAGCCGAGATCAATTTTGAATTTGGCAAATGGATCAGGGAACCATTGAATGCTCCAATGGACGCCTCGGCTTCTTCGATTCGAAACAGCGCCAGTGCTGCAGCTCTGCGCAGGCTGTCCAAACAGACCGCCCCAGAGAATACCGAAATCACTATGAAAAATTCCGAAAGTGGAAGTCGAAAAATGGGAACTAGTCTTTTGCGGCTGTCGACCTCCAATAATGGTAGCGAACATGCAAGTCGTACTCCCGGGGAAGAATTCAATGGCAACGTTGGCAACGTGAGTGAGCCCTTTGGATCAGGCACAAGAGCAAGTGGCAACAAATTTTTCTTGCAACAAGCAAGTGCAGCACGTACAGATCACATGAGTACTTTTAAAGATGACAGAGAGAACACTAGTGGGGAACGGAAGAAGCCGCCAACAGAAATCGCGGTTGCACACTCATCCCAAGAATCATCTCAAGATGGAACCCCTGTGAACAACAATGACATCAGTGGACTTCACAGTCCATCTCCATTACCTACCATGTCTCCTGAGAACTGTTCTTCCTTCCTGCTTCGGTCAGCATCCAAACTGACACCCAGTAGACTCTCCGGTGGGCCTCGTCGAATTGTCAATCCAGATTCACTGCTTTCACCTGCCCGAAATACAAGAAGCGCTTCTAAGGAGATTGCAGCCAGCATTGAAAGCAAGGTTCAAAATGAAGAAGACAGCAGAAGCGGCAAACGGAAGGCACCACCAAGTGAAATTGCAGTTGCACTCTCCTCCCAAGAATCACCACAAGGTGGAACCCCTGTTAATGACAACAACATCAGTGGGCTCCACAGCCCATCTCCATCCTCTAATGTGCCCCCTGAGAACCGTTCTTCCTTGTCAGCATCCAAATTGACACCCAGCAGGCTTTCTAAAAAGCCCCGTCGTGTTGTCAATCCGGATTCACTACTTTCCCCGGCCCGGAATACAAGAAGTGCTTCAAAGAAGAAAGCAGCCAGTGTTGAGAAAGCACATGGGGGTATTGCCACTGCAGGGACACCACGCACCCTTCTGGGACTCTCGCCCGCTACTTTTCAGCTGCATGGATCTCCCCAAAGCAACGGAAGCGGAGAAGATGTTATTGAACACAAGCAGTCAGCTGTGGACTCCACAGAAAAAAGCGAGGCCGAGAATAGCTCTACGGCTCCGAGCAACCGCAGTTCTATGACTGCGTCGATGACTGATTTGGCTGAGCTTTTTGACCTCGCAAATGACAGAAGTGGAAGCAATGACGACACTGTGGACACAGCTACTCGAAATAAAAGGCGGGAAACAGCATCATATTCGGATTTAGGTGAAATAATGGCCTATTTCGATGACGACGGCGAGCAAGACGACACCAGAAATAGTATACTGTCGAGAAAATATCGAAGGGGTCGCCGAAGCTCTATGTTTCGGTCGTCTCTAGCCAGTCTTCCGGAACAGGCTGCACTTCTAAATCGATCCACTGATGACGCGGACCGAACGGGAGGAGAAAACGATGACGGCGGCGACGGCGACGGGACAATGCAATCACCGCACAGTGCAGATGAGGGCGAGACCTCAATGGGTCAACCGAGCAGCGCACAAGGATCGAAAAAGACTCGGCTGAATGACGAGGACGACACAGATGGCTACTTGGGCCTGTTAGATACATCTGACATGCACGTGTACACCAATCAGGGCGCTTCTATCACTGACAAAGATCAAGATCAGTCCAAAATGAGCTCGAGTTCTAATGCCGCCAATGCATCGAGAGACTCCTCGGGTACAGTCTCGTCTACAGTAGACTTAAACAGTCTTTTTGATGGGTTGTCAACTGTTTCATCCGCACTAAGTCCTGGATCGACTACCAACGATGCGACCGCTCAAAGCAAAGAAACCGACAAATCACATGATAGCAGCAGGAATTGCGACACCAGCGCAAAGGCAAACGGAAGCAGCACATCATCCAGCAAAGGTGGGCAGCCAAAGGTCTTTTTGAACAGCTCAAGTAGTAGCGCCGAAGACATGTCACCTCCGTGTGCTACAAATCTGGAAGTTTCATCAGAAATATCCGACGGAGAAAAAATGAAAGAGAAACCCGCTAGTGAAGAGTTCGAAAATGAATCTGACGACGGCACCACGGTACAAAACGACGATGACAATACGGCGTCTCTTGCAGATATCAACGCAATTCTAGGCAATGTTTCTGTGTCGACGGATTCGAGTATTGAAGCTGCAGAAACTGCACAAAGTAACAAGAGCAACACCAAGCGTTCGCTCTTCGCTATCCTGGATGATGCGTCCCTCGCTTCCAACGGCAGCACAGGCAGCGGGCGATCAAAGCGATTACGTCAGTCTGCTGAGGGAAATAACGATACGAGTAGTAGCTGCCACGAAGCATCTGACAAAGGTGCAAACTCTTCTGATCTTAATATGGGCGAGGAGGACAAAGAAACAGATTCGATGGGGAAAGTTGGGGATTTACAACATCATTCAAGTCCTACGTTGCCCCAGTTACCCCCAGAACAAGTGGATGTCACTTCAGGAAAATCTTCAATCGCTGAGCTTTCCCAGCAGGATCAAGCAGAAGGCGCCGACCTGAAGGACGGACATCGGAAAATTAATGTTCACCCCCCAATGTCTGCGTTGAAGGGTCAAAGTAACAGCGGAGTTCTCAACTCGGCGCTAAAGAAACCCGGCGAGGCAAAGAATCCACACCTTCAGAGCGTCAAGAAAAGCGTCAACTTCAAATCCCCGCAAGCGGCCGAGTACAACATTGGAGCTGTGTCGAGTAATCTGACTCCGATGCCGAAGAATCAAGCGAAGCATCGTTATCCCTTACCTGATATGAGCAATGACAGCGATATGTCTACGTCGTCATCGCCAGATAATATGTCCCTGAGTCCTGTGAGCCCATGTGCCAAATCCTTAGAAACATCTTTGAATTCTTCGCTGGGGCAAGCTTGTGGTGTAGGCGAGGAAGAAGAGGTAACTGTCACTTTAGAGTTGAATATGCATGAGCTCTTTGAGAAACTTGGCGATGCAGTTGACCCAACCAAAAACGTAGAGGGAAGCCCTTCTTCAGCCGATTCGTCGTATGTGGATGGCAGTCGAGTCGGTGGATCCGTTGAAAATACGATTGAGCTTGAGCCTAACATACAAGAGCTTTTCCAAAATACAGAAAATAATTCCAGAGACAACAATTCCTCATTGCCACCGGGGTCTGTGATGAGCGGTAACTCATCCCAACAGTCACACCAGCATACTGACACGGATGGCATTGATGAAGCATCACCAGTTGTGGGGAATGGTCATACCAGGCTCAGCCATGGCTCCTCGGCTAGTTCGGCATCTTTTTTATCAAAATCACCAATGTCCCGCATGGGCGGTCACAACCACGCTGGAAAATATGACGAAGAGCAAACATTGGAGCTAGAAGAAAACATGGCGGCTTTACTGGAAGCTGTTGATGACCGACCAGATCAATTGGATAGCCATGAGCAGAATCTGAATGAATCCAACTCATCACAACAGCTGCACCAGCATGATGGCACTGCTAAGCAAAATGGTGCATCACGCGTGGCAGGGAATGGAAAAACCAGGCCCAGCAATGAATCCTTTGCTAGTTCAGCACTTTCTCCATCATTTTCATCAAAATCATTTATGTCCCACTCTGGCAGAGGCAAATATGATGAAGAGCAAACAATGGAACTTGAAGAAAACATGGCTGCTTTACTGGAAGCAGTTGATGCCCGACCGGATCAATTGGGTAGCCGTGCCCAAAATCTGAATGAACTAGATGTCTCTGCAATCCCGTCGAATTCTCCAAATGGTGGTGGACCATCGCCTTGGCAGAGCGCATCTTTGCTGGACAAGTCGGATGGAAGCCAGAAGAGCAGCTTCGCGTCTCCTGGGTCCGCCTTTGCCGAGTATGCCAACGACAGCACCGTTCAATTGGAAAATAACCTCGACGAGCTCTTCGCAGCAACGGTATCAAAAGATGACGCCGAAGAGTCGAGTATTGATAACAACCACCAGCAATCCTTTACTGAGACCCTGGAAGACAACATGGCCATGATATTTAACGGGGCCTCCGCAAAAGATCCCGACGGTACCGCGATTGACTGTGACATCCGCGATAGTCCTGAGAGCCGCGGCCTCCGATCAAGAAGATCTTCCATTACAAGTCACAGGCTTAGTCTTGAGCCTGAAGGGAACTTTGTTATCTCGAAAGAAGGCGACATCTCATCGACGGCGCCGTATTATGAAGATACTTCTCGAGAGCTTGCTGTCGAACAACTTCTGGTACCGTCAGATTCGCCCAATAAAAACGAGACAGGCTCGCCCCAAACGAGCCAGCCAACATTTGATCTCACATCCCAGGAACTAATGAACATTGCCGGTCTTGGTGGCTGCAGTGATAGTCTTTGCTTGGACGTCCTCCTTGATTTTGCGGAACATGCACATGCTGTGCATATCACAGACAAGTTCGTTGAGCTAGCTGAAGCTGCCTGCGGCCAGTTCGAAACTACCAACGAAGATGGAGCCGAAGCCAACGCTACCTTTGACGAGAAGATTGCGGAGCAGAAAGATTTGTATTTGCCGCTTCAGCTCCAACTTCGCAACCCACACGACGATGGTGGCGCGAAGGAACATCTCAAAGCCATTGCAGCTGCGTCTAGCTCGTTGACGCGCTCTGAATTCGAAAGTTGGGCCGCCCAGGCTATACTTTCATTGCAAGAAAATGGACTGAAAGACATTATGACATTATTACAAGACGAAACGAGTGAAGTTGATCGCGCACTGCAGCGTATCGAAGATGCTCACACAAGATTGTCATCGCTTGCATCCGCATCTGCCCGAAGAGCCCGCAGAGCAAGCATGCGGCGCCGTAAGGTATGTAGCCAATATTGACCTTGTGCTGTGCCACCCTCTGCTCATTCTCACTCTCTGTACATCTATTTTTGATATTATTGCACTCGTGTTGTAGACCGCAGTGGCTGAACTGGAAGAGGAGATCCAGCAGCTGCAGAATGAATTGGAGAAGGTCCAGTTAGATCAGAATTGCGCGCAGCAACGAGAGGCTAGAGCGGCGGAGAAAACACTTGCTATGAGAAGTCAGAAGTCCAGAAAAGAAGAGTATCTTGCAGCAAGGCCACAAACGCAATCATCTTACATTAACTATTCTGTGCTTGAAGGCATCTTCAAATGGAAACCCCTGCTGTTTGCGCCCCCCTTCATGTCTTTTCAATTTCTCGGATGTTTCGCAGAGTCCAGCGTTTCGTTGTCCTTTGATGTATCGAAAGGAAGTACTGCGATCGGGTGCCGGGCGAAGATTGATCCATCCACTTATCGACCTAAGCCCGGAGCAGTTCGAAGGAAACTCACACGATCGGGCGCTGCATGTCTGAAGAGGAACATTGGCGAAGTCGTCAAACGATTCTCTAGTAAGCCGTTGAAATCTCATTCTGAAATTGGGCCGCTCCTCGTAAACCTTGATTGGCAATTTGGGCGCCTCGAAGCACTTTCAGTCGAGCTTTCAGCGATTGAGAGTCGAAATAAATCAAACATACTTTTGTCGAACGGGAAAACAGCATTTGAAATGGAGCTCTCAGGCTGCATTTTTACCTTTACTCTATGTACTAATTACCCAACAGAACCCATGAAGATGCAAATCGATGTTCTAGAAAAAGGCAAGATTATCGACATTCCTAAATTGAAACGCCACCTGATCAAACATGTCAAGCCCGGCCATCAGTATTTAACAAGGCTTGTGAACTGTATCGAGACGTATGCCAAGGTCTGAACCTGAGCACGAAGCAGAAAATAAAATAAACACATATGCATGTCTAAACAAATCAGAGCACTGTATGTATTTTCATCGTCCACAATCTATAAATATCATCTCTTGCAACGACCATCAGCGCCTCCAGCCGCGATCGCCTCAGCAGCTGTGATTACTTTAACTATGCCGCTGCTCCTGGATTTTGTTCTAGTTCCGCCTGCTCGACTATATGCTTTGCTAGAGCAGGATCCGAGATTAGATATTCGATAGCTCTTAGCCCCGCAAAATGAGCTTTGTCATCGTAACCATGAACATGCAAGCCATATACAATGTACCCAATAATCAATTCATGATCCAAGGGCTTGCGACCAAAGATTAAGGACAACGACATGATCACGAGACATGCCGCCTCGAATACCTCTGATGACTCGGACAATTCTTCCATCGCCTTGACTACGCTTTCCACGACGGGTAAAAAGTAATCTTCCCTATCTGATATTTGACTGGCAAGTTGCGAAATGGTGACAAGGCATCCAACTTGAAGGACTTCATTCTTTGGAAACGCCTTCATCACGTTCAATATACAGCCCACTCCTCCTTTGTCGACAACGTCCAAAGCACCATCCAGTCGAATGCGGGCAATGAGAGAAAGACAGTAGCATGCTTTGCCGCAAACAACGGGCTCTTGCATATCGTCATCAGGCTCCTGTTGCAGTACCTTCAAAACAATGTCCACGCTGTTCGACACAGATTCGAAGGAAAGGAATGATATGCCATTTTGATGGCAGAGAAACTTTTCAAACAGTGCCTCAAAGATGATGACTGGTTTTCGTCGCAACGATTTCATTTTTCTCTCGTCGCTTTGATGATTGCGATCCTGATGATTGCCGTCGATTGCTGGCTCCATGGTGCTATCTGCCCAATGCAGTGGTGTGCGTGTAGACTACGAAAGAGAAAGTCGAACAGCGAACAGCCTTTTATGAATCAATCGAGCTGAAGCTCGTGGACTTGCGACTTTGGGCAACATCGTGGACGGAGGGCATTTTCAAAATTTTGTTTCAATGTTTTATTACCCATGACTCGCTCGCAGGACTCGACCGTTACTTTTCAGTCCCCGCCGTTTCAAGAACAGATTCATTATTGACATTCACTGATTGATGGGAGCTCGTACTTAAGGTTATGAGCCAGGAAAGACACGCACTTGCCCAATCAAAAAGGTTCCACATCACAACAGCACGATACTACAGTATCAACAGCATCAACCCAAAGAGAATCGTTGAAAAGTACGTGGTGATGTGTTTCCTTCTTCAACAAAGAAGCTCATCAAAACACTGACTCTAACAGACAGTGCCGTCTAAGACCATCCAAACTTAAAGCAACATCACCACGCTGATACGTAGAACAATTTCTTTATAGCTGCATCACTCACATTCTTTTGTGTGTGAGGGCAGCAAGGTAGAGAAATTTTGAATTGGGATTTTAGATTTGTAGTCTATATATCTCTTCCGAATTGGAGTTTTGAGAGCTTTCATTCCATCAGTTTTGAGAACTAAAAGACGGCAAGCCACCATGAAGATGTTTATCCTGCAACCGCTGGTAGCAGCTTTGATTTTGGCGGGGAACACTGCTTCCTTTGTGACCAAATCGAGCGTTGCAGTGCGTCCCTTTGGAACACGCTTTGTTACTAAAAGGTTAGTCATGTGAATTCTAATATCTTGAATAGATGAGATATTCAGTTGGAAATCCATTGGAAGATGGAAAAAGTACTTCGACTGTGTCTCTGCTCTTCTAATATCTTCTTTTTTATCCTTTCTTTAACTTTAACTATAGCTTGGAAACAGCAGTCATGGCATCAACCTATGAGGGAACCAATACCGATACTTCCAGCCAAAGAAATAACAACTTCAACAATAACAACGACAACAACAGCGACGGCAATGGGTCGGCGGTCCTCAAGTTGGCCAACCCTTTGAAAATTCAGCGCATTGCAGCGGCTCCACCTCCACCCAGACAAGATAGAGGAGATGGAGGTGGAGATAGACGACAAGATAATCGAGGAGGCCCCCGAAACCAGAACAACGACAATCGGCGAGGACCACCCGGTGCTGGTGGAAATCAACGAGGCCCTCGCCCTGATGGTCCCGGCGGCCAACGTGGTGGTCCTGGTGGCCAACGTGGCGGTCCCGGTGGCCAACGTGGTGGTCCACGCAGTTCGGTTGCTACGGCAGGAGACTCTGGAACGACAACCGCTCCGGGTAAGTTTTCTAGAGGCCAAGATCGAGAAGGAGGAGGAGGCTACAGCGGTGGCGGCAGCAATAACGGTGGCGGTAGGTATAACGAAAATATCCCAACCTCATTCATGTGAGGGCGTGGGATATGTGGCGAAAATCATGATGATTGTTTGGCGTGGTTGATTGCTCTGGATTGGATATTTGCTTGGCTTGAGTAGTTGACTTGATGTGAATTGGTATCTGGTTTTGAGTGGTTTCAGAAGCTCTATTGTCGTCGCCCGATTGATTGCAATTTATTTATCGAAATATTTTCAACCATCGCTTCAACATTATCTTGACAGCCACCAAACCTGTCTCCCTTGGCTTGCATAAGTTGAAGAGAGAGGAGGGGGGCTTTGGAAGCGACTTGCAAAAGGATGCGCATTTTCTTTCTCATTCGAGTTACGATTCTGTTTTGTTCCGCTGTTCTCGTGGATAAAGATCCGTGCCATTCTCATTATCTTCGATGCTCTTGCATTTCCATTCGGCTGGTACCATCCTGATGCACAAAAATCAACTACTTCCCTGCTTTCATCATGGCACCCACAAGCTTCCGTTATACTTATTCTCATCGGACGCTCAATCTGCAAAGTCGTGTACCTGTTTTGATTGATTGATTTGTTCTCAATTTTCATATCTGAATTTGCTTTTCACAGAAAACATTACAAATCACTCACACGTAATTTCCTTTTCCATTCTCGTAAACACATAGACACCGGCGGAAAAAATGATTTCGGCAGGAAGAAACAACCTGTTCGAGCCAAGAAGGACCGAGGTGAAAATGATGCCAATAACGATGGCGCTGGCAGAAACAACCGAAAAGCTTCGTTGCGTATCGGTACAGGAAGAAAGGGACGCGGAGCCGAGCTCAGTCAGAGACGTGGTAGTTTGAAGAAGCGCGACAGATCTGCACAGAAAGCAAGACGCGAAGAAGCCGCCATGGAGCGCAGAACTGTCAACTTGCCAGAGTAAGTATTTTTGGTCAAGATTTTTGTGGCGCCTTTCCTGTGAATACCCATCTTACGCAAATGAATTCTATTTGTCGTTTTCAGTGGTCCAATGACTGTGCAGGCGCTTGCTGAAGCCATTGATGAGAAGCCTGTTGGTGTCATCAAATTTTTGATGACCGATCTCGGAGTCATGGCATCGATGACACAAAACTTAGATCCAGCAACCTGCGTTGCCGTTGCAGAAGGATTCGGAAGGATTGTTGGTGAAGACGATTATGATGATGACGAGGACTACGAAGAGTACGTTTTTAAAGTTTATGTTGTGGTTCATGTTGGGCTAATTTTTATTCTTACACTGGATGCTGATGCTCACGCCGCGACTCAGTGATGAAGAAAGTGCACTTTCAAGTGGGTTTGGATTTCAAGAAGACGCCGCAGAAGATTTGAAACCTCGGGCTCCTGTCGTTACAATCATGGGACATGTTGACCACGGAAAGACATCGTTGTTAGACGCCATTCGAAATACTCGCGTCACTGCAGGTGAAGCAGGTGGAATCACACAACACATTGCGGCCTACCAGGTCGAGCATAAGGATCAAAAAATCACTTTTATTGACACTCCTGGCCACGCTGCCTTTACTGACATGCGTGAACGAGGCGCCAATATCACTGACATGGTTATCTTGGTCGTTGCGGCAGATGATGGAGTTAAGCAACAAACTGCAGATTCCATCGCTTGCGCTCGACAATCTGGTGTTCCATTGGTTATTGCTATCAACAAATGTGATCTTGAAACAGCAGACCCAACAAAAGTCATGACAGAACTTACTGCCTATGACATCTTGACGGAGGATTTAGGCGGAGACGTCCAAGTCTCGCAGATCAGCGCAAAGGAACGCACCAATTTGGAGGACTTACTAGACAAGATCATGGTTCAAGCAGAACTTCAGGACCTTAAAGCAAACCCAAATCGTGATGCTGAGGGAATCGTCATTGAAGCCTTCCTGGAACGTGGTTTGGGAACTGTTGCCACAACATTGATCAAGAAAGGAACTCTCAAGATCGGCGACGTGTTCGTTGCCGGAGAGACATATGGACGTGTACGAGCTTTGATTGACGCCAGTGACGAGAAAACTCGCCTCACAGAGGCAGGCCCAAGCACTCCTGTACGAGTTGTAGGTTTTGAAACCGTACCTGCAGCTGGAGACATTTTGGTTGTCGTAGATGACGAACAAACCGCTCGTGTCCTTGCAGAGAACCGTCAACGGTGAGTGGAATTTGTCTTTTTCTTTATATGTTCAATGAACTTTCCATTGTTTTCTTATTCCTGCTAACGTTTTTCCTCCATCTTCTTGAACTCCAGCATCGCTCGTGAGAAGGAATCCTCTTCTTACCAAGCAGGACTGATGGGCTCTGTTACGGCAGCCTTTGGCTCCAGCAAGCAAGCAAGAGAAATGTGCGTGGTAGTGAAGGCCGATGTGCAAGGTTCCGCCGAAGCACTTACTCGCGCCCTCCAGGAATTAAAGCTCGAGAATGACGAAGCCAGTGTCAATATCAAGGTTCTTGTAAGCCAAACGGGTGAGGTCAGCAAGAGTGATATTGCCATTGCCAGCGTGACGCCCGATACCACCGTTCTAGCTTTCGGTGTCCCCGCATCTTTTGCTGCCATGGAAGATGCGAGAGCTGCTGGTGTTCCGATAGAGTACTTCAACATCATTTACGACGCTATCGAATCGGTAGAATCCCGAATGCAGGAAGTTCTATCGCCCACACCGAATGGTGAATATACTGGCGCCGCAACGGTTCAGGAAGTTTTCAATATTGGTGGCACCGGAAACATCGCTGGAAGTCGTTGTACCGATGGCTTCCTACGTAAGGGCGGCAATGTCCGCGTCATGCGTGGAGACAAGATTCTTATCGAAACGAAGATCAAATCACTTCGTAATTTCAAGTCTGAAACAGATTCCATCGAAGAAGGTAATGAATGTGGAATTGGTCTCTGGGACTTCGAAACCTTCGAGCCAGACGATGTCATTGAGTGCTATGTAGAGAAAAAGTAAATGCTGTCGCTACGTGTAAAACATCTCCATTATTTGACTTTTTAAATAGTTTGAAATAATTTTCTTCTGGAGCGTTGGTCACACCATAAGCAAGCATTTAAAAGGAGAGTCCCCTATGTTAGGGCAGAGTTTAGAATTAGGGGAGAGTATCAAACTCTCCCCTAATTTAGAGGAGAGTTTGAAACTCTCCCCTAAAATAGAGGAGAGTTTTAGGGGAGATTTTATTTAACAAGAAAGAACTGTGACATGTTTTGCTCATGCATGAAACTCTCCCCTAAAACAGGGGAGAGTTTCAAAACTCTCCCCTAAGTTAGAGTAGAGTTTAGAGTACATTTTGAAACTCTCCCCTGTTATAGGGGAGAGTTTGAAACTCTATTTTATTTAAGGGCTCTTTTGGCATTATGAGCAACAGTCCTGTTCTAAAGAACATGCTGTTTTTTGACGATGTGCGCAAAAGGGCTGGGGCTCCTCCCCACCCCTACGGCACTGGCTGAGAGCTTGCTGCTACAAAACAAAACACTTGTGTGCCACACAGCAGGCACTGCCAGGTTGACTCACAAATTCAGACCTCACAAACACAACAAACATCAAGCTCATCTTCTGTTCCAAAAGATCTGCTCACTGTGGAGTCCTGGTTGCTACACAGTGCTATAATTTTCATGTTTTTGACTCAAAAGACCACATTGTTGACAGAGGTTATCTACAGTTAGACTACCTCCATTGTTCACTGTTTTGTGTCGTGTAGTTTTGATTCAACCCACTCCACACTCAAACCCTTGTGTAAAGCAACTTAGCTAGCAGACCAGGGAACTGTGATTTGAAAAACTTCTTTGTTGTTCCTCCAAATGTGTCTGAGAGACTAAATCCATGCAACAAAACCCATGATTTGGAATTGCACAATCTTGATAAAGGGACGATTTCATCCGTGATTCAGTCCAAGAATCCGAGTCGTGTCCCGAGTTATAGACCCGGAACTACTGTGCATCCCAACGATCAGGCCACAAGATCAAAAGCGAAACATTCGAAGGAAACGAAGAGTTGAGTTTCCACGACATGTTCTATCACAATGTTGCACATTCCTACTACGTGGACTTGTGGTAACTTTCTATTTATTTCCAGAGCACTAGCCTTAGAAACAATTCCAATAATTTACTATAAATCAGTCACTCTTTGCTGTTTAGTATGAGTAGCTAGCTATGGTGGTGGTTGATAGCAATAACTGCAAGAGCTAGCTACCAGCTAGTCAAAACTTGAAGGCAGCTGTGTTGTGAAGGCAACAGGTATGATGTGTCTGTATCAGCTACGTTTTGATGGAAAGACCTGGCCACGAAGAATGGGTACGTGACAGCTCCCCTGGCAGTAGATAGTCCCGGCAATAAATACATAGCCATTGAAACATAACTCTGACGGTTACTGCTGCGCGTGGGTAGATGCCTAGCTGCCAGTGCCACTTAGGGTTTGGCTGCAACTTCTACTTGCGGGACACTTTTTTAAACGAGAATGGATTGGAGGCCACATGCGACGCCCGTTTTCTCTACACCTTCATGAATTGTACTTTTTTCCATTATTATTTACAGTTGATAGTCCTTTGCTCGGCAACATCGACGATAGTCATTGTTCGATGTTCTACTAGTACATTGTCTGCGGGTGGTGAAGCAAATCCCCAGTATCCCACAAACGAATCATATTCTTTATCTAAAAAGCAGGTCGATGGACAATTGAAATTCTCCAGCGTCATTGCCATCGGCCAAAACTCGTTCCACCAGAATAAAATAAACTGATTCCGACGAGGTTGCATCCCATTGGGCTTCACAAGCCCGCTCCGATTCCTGTGAATCCGACAAGCACCGCAGATTGTTGCACGACCCAGTATAGACGGTGACATGTGTCGAATTGCCAAATTCGCCATTGCACGCCGTGGCTAAAAGGCGGATACGGCCACCGACTAACATTCGATACCAAACACCGGGTGCAGGATATTGGTCTGCCAATTGTTGCATCATATCGCCGTTGTCACGTTCACACAATCGGACCGTATCCATGCTTTCCGGAGTGGCCGACAAAGCCGACGTGGTAATGTTGGTTCCAACATCCACGTTTTGAGCACGCAGACAGTCGTCATTGGAAGGGACCTCCACCGGAAAGAGTGACAGCAAAAATACACCACCGGCGTAGCTCTCATTCGTGTCAAAATTACTAATAGGAATGCTTTGCTGCACCAACAATTTGTACGTCAATTGAATTTGTCGATCATCTTGTCTTTTTCCAGTCGCAGGAACTTCAAACTCTAAAGCACAATCTACATGATTGATAACGACTGCGCAGGTCAGAATATCGCAAGCATTGTTATCGCTCTCATATAAAGACAAGTGAATCGGAGCCGTTTCCGCTCGTGTGCCGTTACAAGCATTGATGCGAAGTCGTTGACTCGAAGCAATGTTTGTCGGCACATCGATGGTAAACCAGACTCCGGGACGGGAAAAAGCCGGGTTTCCTACGTCTCGGATGAAACAAGTATCCAATCGCCTTAACTCTTCCTTGCCACCTCGAGTGGAAGCCTGAATTGTTTCGCCAAGCTCCAAGGGCAACGCTCCCTCACAAACATCGTTCACAGGGTCGCCTTCGTCTGGCGCGATGGTTGGAACTGGTGCAATGGTTGGTACAGTGACCATTGAGGTTGGTGATACTGTTATTGAGACATTGGATGGAACTGGAGCACTGGTTGGTACGGTGACCATTGTGGTTGGTGCTAGAGTTATTGAGACGTTGGATGGGGGTGTAGTTGGCGATGGGGTTGCATCGATCACTGTTGGTGTAATAGTTGTAATGACAAGTGTTGGAGGAGCTGTCAGGGATTGCTCTGTGGTGGCAGCAGCGGTCGGCGACAATGTTGAAGTATCAGTCGTCGGCGAAGCCGTGGTCGCCTGTACGGTTGGTGATTCTGTAGTCACCGCAGCTGTAGGCTCTGTTGTTGGCGATACCGTAGTGGAAGCAAACGTAGGAGAAGTCGTGGTGATCCCAGACGTGGGATCACTTGTTGGTGACCCTGTTGCAGGATCTTCAGTTGGCGAGACCGTCGTTGCTGCTAATGTGAGCTCTTCGGTTGGCGAGACTGTAGTTGCTCCTGTCGTGACTGCAGCAGTCGGTGCTACTGTGAGGTCTTCGGTTGGTGAGACTGTAGTTGCCGCTGTCGTGGCTTCAACTGTCGGTGTCTCTGTTGTTGGCGCTAGGGTAGATGGTTCTGTAGTCTCTTGAAGCGTCGGGGACGGAGTTGGTCTTGTCGGTTGGAATGTTGGAGTAGCAGTTCCAGGGTCGTCCGTAGGAGAAGTAGTAGCCCCCTCTACGAGTGGCGCATCGATTGCAGTTGACGGCTCTTGTGTTGGCTCAATTAGGTCGGGCGCTTCTGTTGGGGCCAACGTCTCTGACTCTGACTCTGTGGCTGATGGAGCAACCGTATCGTTTATCGGAGGGATTAGCGGGGAATCGGCCTCATCGATAGATAGCGTAAAGGACAAATCGCCGGAATCTGGGAACCCGATAATTGTGCTCTGGACAAGGATGTAGCTCAGTCTATCGTCTTCTGGGGCATCCCATGCAAACGAACAGCCGCTGGAATCAGTATAAACACCATCGGCACATTCCAAGCTGTCGCACCCCCCTATATACACTGTAATTTGATACGGGCAGGCATTGGCTTCTAACACAGTCCCGTTTCCAGCCACGGTAAGCCAAGTGGCACGAATCGGATTTCGCTTTGTAGGCGAAATCTGAAGCTCACACGGAGCATATTCCTCGCTCAAAGGAAAGAGAAAGTCGGTAGTTATTTCATCTTCCGCTTCAAGTGGAATGCTCTCTTTTTGACACTGTTGAACGAGGACATCATCTTGATCATCATCAGTAGGAGCGACACTCATCTCAGATTCGACGGTTGGAGCAGAAGTCCCTGGCAAAATGGTTGTCGGGCGAGGAGTATCTGGTTTCTCCGGGATTGTGGGCGGTTCAATTACCGGTCGATCACTGTCTTCGAAAGTAGGAGCTGGTGTACTTGAAGTAGTTGGAGGTGACGGATCTTCCGTGGCAATAGGCCGAGGCGTGGGGGATGGGGTGGTAGGATTGTTTGTTTGTTGGTCAGGAAGCTCGAATGTGGGAGCTGGTGTATCAGGTTCAATCGGTTCTGGTGTTGGTTTTGCAGTAATGACTTCGGATGGCTTTTGGGTTGGTTTGGAGGTTGTCTCGTCTACTGATGTCTCGTCTATTGGTTTCGACGTTGGCGATGGAGCGTCAGGTGTTGGTTCGGGCGCGGTCGTCACTGGTGTGTCTGTTGGAGGAGGCGTGTCTTCAAATGTGGGAGCAGGCGTGTCGGGTTCGATAGGCGCAAATGTGGGCGTCAAAGTCTCTGGCACTGCAGTAGGCGGTTCTGTTTCAGTTGGCACTGGCTGATCAGAAGGCTTAGTCTCCTGCGGATCAGTGGTGAGTTCTACGGGGCTAGGAATTAGGTCGGTTACAGCCAACTCGAACGTCCCCCCGCTGTCAGTAGCAACGCCTGCGAGGGTGCTTTGGACCAAAATATAGCTGATGACGCCTCTCCGCTTCCGTGAAGTGGGAGTTTCCCACTGAAATTCACATTGTGATTCGTCCGTATAAAATCCTTCAGCGCATTCCAAATCATCGCAAGAACCAGTGTACACTGAGAGCTGGTAGGGACAAGCCGATGCTCGCAGTGGTCCACCACTCCCCACAACTGTAAACCAAGCCCCTCTAAGGTCATCTCTCATTCTCTGAGGTATTGATATTTCGCAAGGAGAAAAATCTCCGAGCGGAAACTGAAACGATGAAGCAATTATATCGTTCACTTCCAACGCCTTTGCCTCATTCTTACAAGACTTAATTATCATGTCATCGCCATCATCTTTATTTGGCCTCTCGTCTTCTGAGATCACGACTTGCTCATTTCCATCTTGCGACGATGCCTCTGCTTCATCGACGACTAGTTCAACGCTCCACAAAGCGGACTCTTCGCCGTCTTCGTTAGTGGCCAGATCGGAGATGCTCTGCACTAAAACGTAATAGTTTCGATCACGGATAGACGTCCACTCAGCTTGGCAGCCAAGATCATCGTAGTCAACGCTGGCGCAAACCAAGTCATCGCAGACTCCTTCATAGACAGACAAGAGTGCTGGACAGGAACTTGCCCTCAAGTAGAGACCATTGCCGACGACCTTGTACCAACTCCCTATTAAATCTACTTTAAAGTCTCCGCTCCCTGCACAATCAACGACATGACTAATGCCACTCGTTGCGTCTTCTACGTCGATCAGTTCACCCAGATCCAAGTCATAGGCGGCAGAACAATCCAGGACTCCATCAGCTGGTGCATCTTCATCCTCTCTAAGAATCGCTTCGTAGTTGAAGTCGAACGAGTTTTCTTTTTCATCTTCCTTGTCATCACTGTCAATACCATCTTCATAGTAATCGTTCACCTCTTGGACTAGGTCAGCATTGAAGCCTCCCTCGCTTTCGTTTTCATAATCGTCATCATCCTTGGGGGGTGGAGTATCTTCTCCCAACTCTTCATAGTGGTCGCCCACTTCTTGGACAACGTCGGCATTGAATCCTCCCTTATCACTATCATCACGATCCGCTCCACCATCATCACCATTGCCATAGTAATCATTGATATCTTGTACCACATCCGCTTCCTCAAAGGGAATGATGACAAAGGTGGTTTCTCGTTCCAGTTCTTCTACTTCCTCAGGTGCCATGGTGACGCCGTCGCGGAGAATGACAAAGTTGGTCCGACCGTCATCTTCATCAACTCCTCCTTGATAGGAATTCTTAAAGGTTGTTTTATTCGGTTCTTGATGGTTGTTAGTATTCTTATTATTGGAGGTTTGCTGTTGTGATTTGTTGTTGCCTCCATCGGTCTATCAATCAGGATAGATAAATGAATGAATGAATGAATGAGGTTCCACAATAAGAAATGGTTGTTACAAGAGGGAAAAGACCGAAACGGTTAGAGCCAGAGGGGCATCATCCCAAAGAGTCAATAACAAGCCAACGAAAAAGAGTTCCTTACCAGTTGAGACTTCCGTAACTTTTGACCCTGTCAACGAATCAGAGAATGGTGATGCAATCATTGACAAATGTGAGATAAAGTCAAGCAGTCATTCATTCACTCATTCATACATGCATCGATTGTTGGTTGCACAAGGCAGGCGTAATCGACGTTGCTTACCATGTTCTTGGTCAGTGACTTTACTCTGTCTCTTATACACATCTCCGAGCCCACGAGACTAAGGCGAATCTCGTATGCCGTCTTCTGCTTGAAAAA
>ENA-ORBV01003453-ORBV01003453.1-microbial-mat-metagenome-genome-assembly--contig:-NODE-3453-length-31568-cov-7.198120_pt1 | contig 31568 bp, 29 predicted proteins | sample MGYA00237777_ERZ505514 | MGnify/ENA primary metagenome ERZ505514 (study PRJEB26160, sample SAMN06269048) | microbial mat metagenome | isolation source: Oligotrophic lake microbial mat | place... | reverse complement strand
CATACAACCTGCCGCTACCTCTCTGACCGGCGCACACGCGAGTTGGCGCTCCCCGGAGCACACCCTGACCCACCCACCGGCGACACCGCCAGAGACTGAGACACCAGCAAAGATTTGCTTTGCCTCAGAATGCGTCATGTGGCACTGCCGTTGATGGGAGGGCTGTGCCGTGCGCTCCTCACTCCGCTGCATCCCGCGCCTCGTCGCGGTGTCGATCTTCGTGTCTCTTGCTGCCGTCGACGCATCCTTCGCCGCCCAGAATCTCGGTCGGCCGGCGGTGCGCTGCCAGCAGGCGATTGCCAAGGGTGGTGGTGCCTTCGTCGCACGCCAGCTCGGTGAGCTCGCCCGCTGTACGACGCGGGCCCTGTCGTGTGTCGAAACGACGCCCGGAGACGAGGAGTGTCTTGCCGCGGTCGCGACGCGCTGTACCCGCGTCGTCACTCGTCTCGCGCGCCATGAAAGTGTGCTCGCCCATGCGATTGCCGGTCGCTGCGGCACGCTCGGACCGGACGTCCTGTGGGCGGCCGACGGGCTCGGTTTCGAGGCGCTCGCGGCCGAGTGCCCAGCGGTTGCGGCTGGGCGGGCCGGAGCCGGCACCCTCGGAGCCTGCGTGGCCGGGCTGGCGCGCTGCGCCGGCGAGCGCATGGCCGCGACCGCGCTGCCGCGGGCGGGCGAGCTCTTGCGGATCGCGGGCGTCCCGGCACCTGCGCGAGCCGCGCTCGCGTGTCTCACCGATCAGGGTGGCACCGGTGAGGGTGACTTCGTGACCGGGGAGGCCGTCACGCATTGCGCGCGCAGCCTCACGCGGGCGACGGCGCGCCTGACGGGGCGGACGATGGCGGCCGTCGCGGCCTGTAGCCGGGTGGCGCTCCCGTGTCTCGGGGCGCGCGCGGACGATCCGACGTGTGTCGCGCCGGCGACCGTCGTGTGCGCGCGGGCATTCCGGCGCATTGCGGGGGCACGGCGAGCCCTGGGGCACGCGCTCGAAGCCGCTTGTGGCGATGCGCGGCTGTCGTTCGCGACGCTTGCCGACGCCCGCGGCGCCAACCTCGCCGTGCTCGCCGACGCGTGCGCGGCGGTCGGCGTCGACGAGATCGAGGCGATCCCCGCGCACGCGCTCTGCCTCGCGCGGACCAACGCGTGCGCGCTCGGCACGCTGGTGCGGCAGGCGATCCCGCGGATCGACGAGGTGCTCGCGCTCGTCGGTCAGGCGCTCGACGACGCGTCGTGTCCGGGGCCCGCGCCGACCATCACCCCGACGCCGCTCCCCACGGCGACCGCAACCGCCACGGCCACCGTGACGGCGACTGCCACAGGTCCGACCCGAACGCCGCGGCCCGGCGAGACGCCGACCGCGACCCCGACGCCTGTGCCCACCCCGCCGTACGGCTCGGTGTTCGAGGCCTTCGTCCAGCCGCCCGCGAACCTCCTTCAGTAGGGTGCTGGGCGCCCCGGGAAGCCGCGTGCTTCCCGGGGCGCCCGCCCGGATCACTCGAGCGGAGTCGCGGTGGTGACCGGTGCGGGCCGCTGCAGGACATCGTAGGGCAGGCTGACACGGAAGGTCGAGCCGCGCCCGACCTCGCTCTCCACCGCGACGGTGCCGCGCAGCAGCTCGACGAAGCGCGCGACGATGAACAGGCCCAACCCCACGCCGCCGTGCGCCTGCGCGGTCGCACCGTGTGCCTGGCGAAACGCCTGGAAGACGATCGCAAGGGCGTCGCGCGGAATGCCGATGCCGGTATCCGTGACCTCGATCATCACGCCGTCGTGCGCCCGCTTCACGCGCACTGTCACCGTGCCGCGCTCGGTGAACTTGAGCGCGTTCACGACCAGGTTCTTCAACACGACCTTGAGCTTCGCGGGATCGGTGCGCAGCTCGACGTCGCCGCTCGGCACCTCGCGGTGCAGCGGGATCGCGGCGCGCTCCTGCAGTTCGTGGGTCTCGGCGTCGACCGCGTCGAGCAGCTCGCGTAGCGAGATCGGCTGCACGTCGATCGGCACCTGGCCGCGCTCGAGCCGGCTCGCTTCGAGCGTCGAGTTGACCAGGTCGAGCAGCTCGCGGGCGCGCCGGTCCATGCGCTGCAAGGTCGAGCGCTGCTCGTCGTTGAGCGCGCCGAAGGTGTCGGTGAGCAGCAGGTCGCCGTAGCCGAGGATGATGTTGAGCGGGGTGCGCAGCTCGTGCGAGACCGTCGCGACGAACTCCGAGCGCACGCGGTTGGCGCGCTCGAGCTCCTCGACGAGGTTGGCGTGCGCGAGTGCCAGCGACGCGCTCTGCGCGACGCCGCGCGCGATGCGCAGCTCGGTCGGGTTGAAGCTGCGTCCGTCGCGCTGGTGCGCCACTTGCACGCCGACGATCTCCGTGCCGGAGCGCAGCGCCATGCACAGCGCCGCTGCGATGCGATGGCGCTGCTGCTGCTCGGTCGACAGGACGTGCTCGGGAATGTTGCCGACCTCGGCGATGTCGTCGCGCTCGAGCCGCTCGAGCAGGCCCGCCATCAGGTCGAGCGGCACCTTCATCACGCGCGCGAGCTCCTCTTCCTCGGGTGAGAAGCCGTAGCCGGCGATGGCGACGAAGACGCACTCGTCGGGCCGCTTGAGCAGCGTCGAGCTGACATTGCAGTGCAGGACCTCGGCGGTGGTCTGGCACAGGCGGTCGAGGAAGTCCGGCTGGTGGACGTTCGAGATCAGATCGCGTCCGACGCGCGCCAGCGCCCCCGCGACCTCGGCTTCCTCGCGCTGCGTGCGGTAGAGCTCGCCCGCCTCGATGGCGAGCGCCACCTGGCGGGCGATGCCGGTGCAGAGCTCGGCCTGGCCCGGATCGAAAGGCCGTCCGGCGCTCAGATTGGCGGCGACCAGGATGCCGAAGTGCCGGGTCCAGGCGTTGAACGGCGCGACGATCAGCGAGCTCGTGCCGAGCCGCTCGTGCAGCGCGGGCGGCAGCCACGCGCGGATGTCGAGGTCCGCGAACGTGATGGTCTCGCCGCGTGCGGTGCGTTCGGTCAGCGGCAGCTCCGCGTGCTCGAACTCGAGCGCTTCCACCAGGGTCGCGAACTCGGCGGGCAGGCCGTGCTGGGCGATCACGTGCATCTTGCCGAGCGTAGGATCGTCGAAGAAGACCGCGATCACGTCCGCCGGCAGCGCCTCCGCCGCGCGGCGCTGCACCCGTTCGAGCATCGGTCCAAGCTCGACGGTAGCGCTGATGTCGCCCGCCACGGCGAGCAGCGTCTGCGTCCTCGCCTCGGCGCGCTTGCGCTCGCTCACGTCGCGCGAGTTGACGACGATCCCGGCGACGTTCGGCTGGTCGCGCAGATTGGTTCCGACCGACTCGAGCGTACGCCACGAGCCGTCGCGATGGCGGAAGCGGAACTCCAGCGCGGGCATGACGCCGGGCGCGGGCACGGCTTGCAGGAAGAGCTCGGCCGCTCGTGCGAGGTCGTCGGGGTGGATCCAGCGCTGCGCCTGGGTGCCGATCAGCTCCTCGGGCGGATAGCCGAGGACGGTCTCGTGCGACGGGCTCGCGTAGCGGATGCAGCCGTCCTCGCCGACGATCGCCACCAGGTCGCGGGCGTTCTCGGTGAGCGAGCGGAAGTAGCGCTCGCTCAGGCGCAGCTTCTCCTCCGCCTGCCGGTGCAGGGTGACGTCGCGGAAGCTCCACACCCGGCCACAGACCAAGGCGCGGAGGCGTCGTGGCTTCGTGTAGCGCTCGAAGGTGCGGCCGTCGCGCAGCTCCAGCACGTCGAAGCTCTCGGCTTCGGGATCGCGGTAGAGCTGCTGCACCCTGGCGAGGAAGCTCGCAGGGTCAGCGAGCAGCTGCAGCGCCGCCTGTAGCGCGCGCTCGTCGTCGCGCGTCGCGAGCACGTGCTCGGGCAGCAGCCACATGTCGGCGAAGCGCCGGTTGTAGGTGACGATGCGGCCGCTCAAGTCGACCACCAGGATGCCGTCGGCGGTCGAGTCGAGGACGCTGTGCAGCAGCTCGGTGGTCGAGTCGAGGACGCTCTGGACGTCCTCGATCGAGCGCCCGAGCGTGCTCGCCTCCCCTGACGGGGTCAGTTGCTCGCCGCTCGCTCCACGCCCCGTCATTGCCACGTCTGGTCTCGCCGTTTCCCGGTGGCAGCCCGGCCGCATCCTGGAGCTTTCGGGCCGTGCACTGCGTCACACGATCGTAACGTCCATACCTTCGGCAGTTTCACCGTCGGACTCGATGTTGAAGGAGGACGGTGGCAACCGCCATAACAGCAGGATGCTCGGCCTCGACTTCGGAACGACGAACAGCGCCGTAGGGCTCGCTCGGGATGACGGCACGTCGCGGCTGGCCAGCTTCGGCGAGCCCGGGCGGCAGAGCGCGACCTTCCGATCCGTACTGCACTTCAGTGCTCTGGAGCGCAAGCCCAGCGTCCGGCCGCAGCCGACCGCGGGTCCCTGGGCAATCGACTCCTATCGCGACGAGGGCGCCGGTGGACGCTTCCTGCAGTCGCTCAAGTCGCACCTGGCCAGCCGGCACCTGAGCGAAACCTATGTCTTCGGGTGGAAGTTCACGCTCGAGGACCTGGTCGCGCTGATCCTGACCGAGCTGCGCAGGGTGGCGCGAGACCAGCTCGGCGATCCCGGCAGCCACGTTCTGCTCGGCCGCCCGGTGCACTTCGCCGCCGGTCCCGAGGGGCACGTCGACGTCGAGGGCGATGCGCGTGCCCTGGCGCGGCTCGAGGCCGCGGCGCGCCAGGCCGGCTTCACCGAGGTTGCCTTCGAGTTCGAGCCGGTCGCCGCCGCATACGAGTACGAGCGCAGCCTCGACCACGACGAGCTGGTCCTGATCGGCGACTTCGGCGGCGGCACCAGCGACTTCTGCCTGGTGCGCCTCGGCCCGGGCGCCCGCGCCGCCGGCGACCGCTCGAGCAGCATCCTCGGCATCGACGGCGTTCCCATCGCGGGCGGCGCCTTCGACGGGCGCATCGTGCGCGCGGTGGTCGCACCAAGGCTCGGCCTGGGCTCGATGCGGCGCTCCGAGCACGGCAAGATGCTGCCGGTCCCGGCCTGGATCTACAGCCGTCTCGAGCGCTGGGAGGACGTCTCGTTTCTCGCCACGCCGGCGACGTTCGAGACCCTGAAGCAGCTCCGTTTCCAGGCGGTCGAGCCGAGCAAGATCGACAGCCTGATCCGTCTCGTCGAGGACGACCTCGGCTACCTGCTCTACGAGGCCGTCGAGCGCACCAAGCTCGAGCTGTCGGCCCGGGACGCGACGCAATTCGAGTTCCGCGAGCTGCCACGCCGCATCGTGCAGCAGGTGACCCAAGCCGAGTTCGAGCTCTGGCTGGCGAGCGATCTCGAACGCCTCGCCGGCTGTGTCGACCGCCTGCTCGCGCGCTGCGGCGTCGCCGCGGGCGACGTCGACCGCGTATTCTTGACCGGTGGCTCCTCGCTGGTTCCATCCGTGCGCCGGCTGTTCACCGAGCGCTTCGGCGCCGCACGCCTGCGCGGTGGCGAGGAGCTCACCACGGTCGCGCGCGGGCTCGCGCTGATCGCCGCCAGCCGCGCGTGAACGCACCTCCGCCCCTGCGAAATCAGGGGGGAGCGGCCCAGTCTTCGAGCTCGAGCCCCGCGACGCGCACCATGTGCGCGCGGTTCGCCGTGACGAGGGTGGCGCCGTGCGCGAGCGCGTGCGCTGCGATCGCGACGTCGAAGTCCTCGATGCGCTCTCCTCGTCGCTCGAGGCTGGCCTTGACGTGACCAAATTGCGCGCTGACGTCGTCAGTCCAGGCGCAGCGAGCAAGCTCCCTCGCGATGCTCTCGTACAGATCCGTGAGAGTCAGCTTGCGGCGCGAGCGCGGCAGGCGCGCGATTCCGTATGCGATCTCTGCGAGCACCGGCTGTGGCACACCAACCTCGTCCGGCCCAAGGCGCCGCAGTCGCTCGAGCACGGCAGGGTCGCCCTTCATCATGGCGGAGACGACGTTGGTATCGAGAACGTAGCGCACTCAGAGCACCGGAGGCGGCTTGCGGGTTCGGCGGGAGGCGATGACCCGCAGCATCTCGTCCACGGCATCGGCGGAACCAGGCCCTTGCGCGGCCAGGCGATCGAAGAATCCCGGCGACCAGTGGGTGCGCATGGCAAGATCTCTCTCCACCGCGCGCACGATGAGGCGATTGCGGCTCACGCGCAGGTGCCTGGCGCGCCGATCGAGCTCGGCAAGCAGCAGCTTTGGAAAGTGGACGCTCGTGGGCATGTGTTATGAATATACTCGCTCTGATCGCGGCACAAACTTCGGAGCCGGGGCCGCGCGGGGGTGTGTGGCCGTCCGCCCGTGGTTGGCGTGCCGGCGTCGGGGCCGCTAGGAAGGACCCGTGGGGCCGGGCTTCGCCTCCGTTCTGGCTGGGCTGCTGATCCTGGGCGTCGTGTTCGGGGTGCTGGAACGGGTGTCTCCGGCGCTCGCCGGGCAACCGCGCTGGCGCAGCGGTCTGCGGGTGGACGTCGCCTGGTGGTTCGTGACGCCGCTGGCGACCAAGTGGATCGCCCGCCTCGCAATCGTGCTCGTGCTGGTGGTCGCCGCAGCACTCGCCGGCGTACCCATCGACAAGCCAGGTCTGGAAGGGTTTCTCGCGCCGCGGCCGGCGCTCGCGGCGCTGCCGTGGCTCGTTCAGCTCGCGGCATTCCTGCTGCTGGCTGACCTGCTCGCCTACGCCATGCACCGCTTCCTGCACGCGAGCCGGCGGCTCTGGCCGATCCATGCCGTGCACCACTCGTCCACGCAGGTCGACTGGCTGTCGTCGGTGCGGGTGCACCCGCTGAACGACGTGCTGACCCGTCTTGCGCAGGCAGTGCCGATCGTTCTCGTCGGCTTCGACCCGACCCTGGTCGCGGCCTACGTTCCGATCTTCCTCTTCTACGGCATCCTCGTGCATGCCAACGTGCCGTGGACCTTCGGTCCGCTGCGCCACGTGCTCGCCAGCCCCTGCTTCCACCGCTGGCACCACGCGGCCGAGGAGGACGGGCTCAACCGCAACTTCGCCGGCATGTTCCCGTTCATCGACCTCGCCTTCGGCACCTTCCACATGCCGCGCGATCGCCAGCCCGAGCACTTCGGCATCCCCGGCGGCGACGTCCCGAACGGGTTATGGAGTCAGATCCTCTACCCCTTCCGCCGTAGGCGAATCGATCAGAACTGAGCTTCGATCTTCTCGCCGTTCGTGACCTGGCACTCGCCGACGCCACCGCCCGACATGCCGTCCTGCGGGTTGGCGAGCTGGAAGCGGCAGCGCATGGTGTTCTTGCGGTCGCCGAACAAGGTCGCGACCACCTTGCCGCTGTAGTTCTGCACGAAGGTCGCGTAGTCGGCGCCGCCGCCCCAGTCGCCCCAGCCCGGACCCCATGGACCCCAGCCGCCCCAGCCGGGTCCGAAGGTGTCCGCGGTGGTCTCGGAGGTGATCTGGAGATAGCGGCCGGTGAAGTACTCGCCGCTCGGCAGCTCGGTGTTGATCGTGCCGCCGGCCCCGAAGCGCTGCGTCTGGAAGTTCATCGTGATCGGCTTGGGCTGAGCGCCCGGCGCTTCGACCCGGCCGGCGATCGCGCCCTGATAGACGCACCCCGAGAGCGTGCTCGCCAGCACCAACCAGCGCGTGAGAGCTGCCGTTCTTGCCATCGTCACTGCCCCCTGTCCCGTTTGCGATCCACGCCCCCGGCTGTGTCGCGGCGTCACGCGTGCGATTCTGACGTGGATTCCGGCGACGGCGCAACTCTTACCCCCATCCTGGCGCCGTGCTAAGCCATGGCGCCGCGAGCGGGTGAGGGTGGAGCGAGAGAGCGAACGAGGTCCCGCGGCGCGCGCGACGCCGTCGCTCGTTCGCCGCACCGTGGTCCAGATCGTCGTGCCCGCGGCGATCGGCGGGGCGACGGGTGCCTGCGTCGCCGGAGCGTCGCTGCTGGTCGAGGATCGCGCGCTCGAGGCGCTGGCGTCGCTGCCGGGCGCATTGCCGGCGCTGCCGTCGCTGGTCGCGCTGCTGTTGACCTTGCTGGTGGTGCGCCACGTGACACGGGTCGCGCGCCCGGCGACCGCCGAGGTGTACATCGTCGCCTTCCACGATCCGCGCGCGCGGATCTCGCTGCGCGAGCTGCCGGGCCGCGTGTTGGCGGCTGCGGTGACGGTCGCGGGCGGCGGCTCGCAAGGGCTCGAGTCACCCTCGGCCCTGATCGGGGCCTCGCTCGGCCAGCTCGCCGGCGACCGGCTGCCGCGCATCAGCGCGCCCGAGATGCGCGCGTGGATGATCTCTGGCGCGAGCGCGGGCATCGCGGCGGTGTTCTCCTCGCCTGGGGTCGGAGCCATGTACGGCATCGAGGTGCCGTTCCGGCGCGATCTCGACGCGCCGCGCCTGGTGCCGGCGGCGGTCGCGGCCGGGGCTGCGTACTTGACGCGCGCCGCGCTGATCGGTCCGCACCATCTGGTCACCTTCAGCGGTGCACCGGTACTCGACCACGTCTTCGTCCTCGGCTGCCTGCTGGTCGCGCTCGGCTGCGGCATCGGCGCGCGCCTGTTCGCGCTCGCGACCGAGGCGCTGCACCATCTCGCGCCGCGCATCGTGCCATGGCGGCGTGCGGCGCTCGGCGGGCTGATCCTCGCGGCGCTGGCCTGGTCGGGGCACGCGCTCGCCGGGACCTGGATCACCTTCGGGCCGGGCTACGTTGCAGCGGCTTGGCTCGAGGGCGGCGAGCACGCGATCGCCCTTCTCGCCGTCACCATGCTGGTACGAACGGCGGGAACCCTGACCTGCGTGTTCGGTGGCGGTGGTGGCGGCGTGTTCACGTCGCTCGCCGTCACCGGCGTCTTCGTCGGCGAGATCGTTGCGCAGGGGCTCGCGCGCAGCGAGAGCAACTTCTTCCCGATCCTCGGCGCGGCCTGCTTCCTCGCTGGCGGGTACCGGATTCCGATGGCGGGAATGCTGTTCGTGGCCGAGTCGACGGGCGATCTGGTGCTGACGGTGCTCGGCTTCGCCGCGGTCAGCCTGGTGCAGGTGCTGATGGGCGACGACTCGGTGTCGGATGCGAAGCACGACACCAGAGCCGACGCGCTGGTGTCGGGGGCCGTTGCCGCCGATGCTATACCGGCAGCCGAAGCGAGCGGGACCGGGGCGTCGCCCCGGCCGGGCAAAGGGTAGGGGGCAGATCGGTATGGCAAAGCATCAGGTGGTCTCGCTGTTCGACGTCGACAACACGCTCCTCGACAACGACCGCGTCGTCGCCGACATGATGCGCTACCTCGAGAAGGAGGTCGGTCACGAGCGTCAGCAGCGCTACTGGGCGATCTTCGAAGAGATGCGCAAGGAAGTCGGCTACGCGGACTACCTCGGCGCGCTGCAGCGCTACCGGATCGAGAATCCGCGCGACTCGCACCTGCTCGCGGTGTCCTCGTTCCTGGTCAACTATCCGTTCGCGAACCGCCTGTTCCCGAACTCGCTCGACGTGATCGAGCACTTCCGGCAGTGGGGGCCGGTGGTCATCCTGTCCGACGGCGACGTGGTCTTCCAGCCGCGCAAGATCGAGCGCTCGGGCTTGCAGGAGGCGACCGAGGGCAACATCCTGATCTACGTGCACAAGGAGTTCGAGCTCGAGGACGTCGAGCTGCGCTATCCGGCCGAGCGCTATGTGCTGGTCGACGACAAGGTGCGCATCCTCGCCGCCGTCAAGCAGACCTGGGGCAGCCGCGTGACGACCGTCTTCCCGCGCCAGGGCCACTACGCGCACGACGCGAAGGAGGTCGCGAAGTATCCGGCGGCCGACGTCACCGTCGAGAGAGTCGGCGACCTCGCCGGTGTCGAGCTGGCGGCGCTCGTGGCTGCGGCCGGGGGCAAGTGATTCGGCTCGCGGTGGCCCCCGCGCTGCTGCTCGCTGCGCTGGGCGGCAGCGCGTGCTCGCTGTCGAGTGCTGCACCCGAGCAGACGCCGGCCGAGATCGTCGCCGCACCCGGGCAGCGCTTCACCATCGAGCTCGACGGCAACCGCTCGACGGGATTCCAGTGGGAGCTCGGCAAGCCCCTCGACACCGCGCTCGTGACCTCGGTCGACACCGAGTACCGGCAGGCACCGGGGGCGGCCGTGGGCGCGGGCGGCAAGGAGATCTGGACCTTCGACGCGGTGGCCCCGGGCTGGACCAAGATCCAGCTCGTGTACCGGCGGCCGTGGGAGGAGATGGCCCCGGCGCGGATCGCCGTCTACTCGGTCGACGTGCGCTGAGCTGCGCGCGCGACCGGGCTCAGGTGCCGTCGCCGGTTGCGCGCGAGCGGCGCCGGCGTGCCGCGCCGTCCTCCGCCTTGCCGTCGGGAGGCCGCGCACCTTCGTCGAGCAGCCGCATCACGCGCTCGACCCAGCCCTCGAAACGCAGCTCGATGCCGAGCGGTGTCGGCTTCAGGTAGCGCACCTCGAGCTTGCGTGTCGGGCCGGCCACGCCGCGCATCAGGTTCGCGACGTTGAACAGCTGGTCGAAGGTTGCGGCGATGATGCCGCCGTGCGCGCAGCCCGGCGGACCCTCGTACGGCACGCGGAAGCGCACCAGGCCCACGGCGCGTGGATCCTGCCACTCGATGCGCAACGGAGGCGCGAGCGGGCTGAGCCTTCCTCCCTTGCTCCGCGTCATCGTGGACCCTCCTAGCCGACGCGTGCCAGGGACGTCACGCGCGGCGCGAGACGTGTCCGCAGCCAGCGCGCAAGCGCGGACCACGGCACCACGAGCGGGTACACCGCCAGCACCGGCCAGAAGATCAGGTCCAGCAGCAGGTGGTTGCCGATGTGGAAGCAGACGCCCGCGGCGAGGAACCAGGGGCGCAGGCGGCGCACCACGATCGCGAGCGGGAAGCCGACCTCGAAGAGCAGCGCGCCGGCCGACAGCGCCGCGCACAGCCACAGGTGTGGAGCGACCCACGACCCGGGAGCGCTGGCGTACTTGAGCAGGTGGTGCTGCAAGGTGTGGCCGTCGGCCCAGGCGAGGCCGCTCGCCGACAGCTTCGAGAGCCCGGCGTCGAAGTAGTAGAAGGCGAGCTCGACGAACAGCAGCTCGAACGGCCAGCGCGCGAAGCGCGACAGCCGCGACGCGGGCGCGACCGCCTGCTCGAGCGGACGCCGTTCTCGCCACCGGCGCAGCCAGGCGTCGACCGAGAGCACGCGGCCGCACGGCGCACAGGCGAAGAAGAGCATCGCGTGCAGCAGCGGGATCGTCGAGTGCGTGACCTTGCCGAAGCAGTTGAGCAGCCCCTCCTGGACGAGCTGCAGCGCGAACGCGCTCAGCAGGGCGACGTTGGTGAACAGTCCGGCGGCGGCCGCGAGCAGTGCGAGCCGCGTCGCGTCGCGTAGCCAGCGCAGCTGCTCCCAGGTCGGCTGGCCGATGCCGAGGATCTCGATCAGCGGGATCGGGTCCCAGGTGAACGCCGGCGCGCGGGCGACGTTCAGGAAGCGGATCGAGCCATCGAGGTAGAGCACGGCCGCGACCAGCAGGACGCGGGCGACGGCGAGGTCGGCGAGCGGGGCCGGCGCGAACCAGTGCGCCCGCCAGGCAGCGAGCAGGCGTCCGGCCAGCGATCCTCGGACCGCGGCGCTCATCGATTTTCCACGGTCAGTGGACAGTCGCTGCGCAGCTCGCGGTCGCCGCCCGGGGTGTCGGGACGCGCGATGGTCAGCTTGCTCACATAGGCCGACGCGAACCGCCGTGCCGGGATCCGGGTCGCGTTGAACTGGCGCACCAGCTCGCCGCACGCCGGGCCGGGATCCGCGTCGCGCAGCAGGTGCCGGTTCAGCTCCGCCCGGTTCAGCCCGAGCTGGAATGGCTGGATCTCGACCCACGTCCCGGCGCGCAGCCCGTGCACCGCGAGCCGCACCGGCAGCTTCTCGGGCCCGTAGCGCGCGGCGAACATCGGCACGTGCGACAGCGGCCACGATTCGAGCGCGAACCAGCCCTCGACGATCTTCAGCGCAACGAAGGCCGCGAACAGCGCCGACAGGATCCGCTCGCGGACGGTCATCGCGGCCGAGCCTACACCGCGATCGACTGCCAGTCGCCGCGCTTGAAGCGCCAGGCCTTCAGCGACGCGCGCACGACGTAGTCGCCGATGATCGCGGCCCAGAGCCAGGAGAGGCTCAGGTGCAGCACCTCGACGACCAGCAGCGACATGCCGAGCCGGCAGCCGTAGAAGGCGATCAGCACGGTCAGAAGCGGAAAGCGGGTGTCGCCGGCGCCGCGCAGCGCGCCGCCGATGGTGAAGTCCATCGCCATGAACGGCTGCGAGGCGGCCAACATGTGGATGAACGCCACCGTGCCCGCGACAACCGCGGGCGTGTCGACGAAGAAGTGCGCGATCGGCTCGGCGAAGATGAAGATGACGATGCCGGTGGTCGACATCAGCGCGACCGACATCCAGGTGGCGTGCCAGCCGGCACTCTCGGCGCGCCGCGGCAGGCCCGCGCCCAGGTTCTGGCCGACCAGCGCCGAGGCCGCCGCGGCGAAGCCGAAGCCGGGCAGGAACGACAGCGCGAGGATGCGCACGCCAATGAAGTAGGCCGCGATGGCGTCGGTGCCGTAGCGCGCCGCGAACAGCAGGTAGACGAAGAAGCCGAACTGCATCAGGAGCTGCTCGGCCGCGGCCGGGTAGCCGATCGCGAGCACCCGCCGGATGGTCTCGCCGTGCAGGCGCAGATCGCCCCAGTCGAGGCGCAGCCGCAGCCGGCGCGCCGCGAGCAGGAACAGGGCGAGCGCCATGCCTGCGCTGAAGGCCAGCGCGGTCGCGAGGCCGGAGCCACGCACGCCCATCGCCGGCATGCCGAGCTTGCCGAAGATGAACACGTAGTTGCCGGCGACGTTGAGCGCGTTGACGGTGAGCCCGATCACCAGCGGCGTGCGCGTGTCGCCGGCGCCGCGCAGGCCGGACGCGATCACGAAGATCACCGCCGAGGCGGGAATCGAGAACATCACGATGCGCACGAAGCCGGCGCCGAGCTCGACCACGTGCGGCTCGATGCCGAACGCCCGCACCAGCGGCTCGGCGAACAGGATCACCGGCACGATCACCAGCGCCGCGAGCAGGGCTGCGACGATGATCGACTGGCCCATGACGCGTTCGGCCTCGGCGATCCGGGAGGCGCCGATGGCGCGTGCCACCAGCGCGAGCGTGCCGGTACCGACGGCGGTCATGGTCACCGCGACGCCGCCCAGGATCTGCGCGCCGACGCCGACCGCCGCGACCGACGATGCCCCCAGCCGGGCGACGAACAGCATGTCGACGAGCCCGACCAGCGACTCGGACAGCATCATGATGATCACGGGCCAGGCGAGCGACCAGATGACACCGCGCGAGTGCGTCACGCCGCCGGTGCGGGTGACCGGCCGCTCGGCGGCGAGGATCAGGGTGCTCGGTTCTCCCTCCATGGCCGTGCTCGTCAGATGAACCGGACCGGACTGACCATCGCAAGCGAAGGTCGACGGGCGTGGGATCGCCGCCGTCTGCCGCTGTTGGCGAATCGTCACACGCCGCCGCTTGCGTATCGGCCGGGGGCAGCCGAAGATCCGGCCCGGTCGGTCGACGCGGAGGGAATGCCGGTGAGCAAGAAGAGAATCCGAGAGCAGATCGAGGCGGCCGAGATGTCGCGCCGCGAGTTCCTGGCCGGCCTGGCCGCCGCGACCGGCGCGCTGGCGCTGGGCGGCTGCAGCGACGCGTCGAGCGGCGATCCCGAGAACGAGCCGCTGCCCGACCCTGCGCGCTCCGGGATCGAGCACGTCGTCGTTCTGATGATGGAGAACCGCTCGTTCGACCACTTCCTGGGCTGGGTGCCGGGTGCCGACGGCATCCAGTCGGGCCTCGAGTACGTCGACAAGCAGGGCAACCTCGAGCAGACCTACCGCCTGGCACCGGAGTGGCAGGGCTGCCAGTACGGCGATCCCGACCACGGGTATCGTGGCGGGCGGATCCAGTTCGCCGACGGTGCGAACGACGGCTGGCTGCAGGCGTCGACCAACGACCGCTTCCCGATCGGCTACTACACGCAGGCAGATCTCGCGTTCTACGGTGGCGCCGTCCCGGCCTGGACCACGCTCGACCGCTACTTCTGCTCGATCATGAGCTCGACCTTCCCGAACCGCCTGTACATGCACGCGGGCCAGAGCGATCGCATCCGCAACTCGCTCGAGGTGTCGACGATGCCGGCGATCTGGGAGCGGCTCGCCGCAGCCGGTCTGAGCGGCGCCTACTACTACAACGACCTGCCGGTGACGGCGCTGTTCGGCTCGCGCTTCCTGCCGATCTCGTACCTCTACGAGAAGTTCTTCGAGGACGCCGCCGCGGGCCGGCTCGCGAACGTGACGTTCGTCGACCCGCACTTCATCAATGCGGAGCTCGGCACCTCGAACGACGACCATCCGTTCGCCGACATCCGCAACGGGCAGATCATCGTGAACCAGGTCTACGAGGCGCTGATCTCGAGCCCGAACTGGGAGAACACCGTCTTCATCATCAACTACGACGAGTGGGGCGGCTTCTATGACCACGTGGCGCCGCCGCTGGCGCCGCTGACGGACTACGACCCGGTCATCGGCAACGACGGCCGTCTCGGCTTCCGCACGCCGACCTTGATCGCATCGCCGCTCGCGCGGCGCGGCTTCGTCGGCCACAGGGACTACGACCACACCTCGATCCTGTCGATGATCGAGTGGCGCTGGGGGCTCGCTCCGTTGACGGTGCGCGACGCGACCGCCAACAACATCGCGCACGCGCTCGACTTCAGCCGCCCGAAAGACTTCTCGACACCGCGTTTCGTGGTGCCGCAGGGACCCTTCGGCGAGTCCTGCGCCGTCGACGAGGCGGTGCTGGCCGACGTGCGTGGGCTGAAGAGGCTGGCGTTGCAGTACGGCTTCGACGTGCCCGTGCGCTGAGCGAGAGCCGCTCGGCTACGCCGCAGCGTCCGGGCCGCGCAGGTTCAACTCGATGATCGCCGGGGCCGCCAGGGTGAAGTGCTCACCCTGGATCGGTGCGCCGTTTGCTGTCCGCCACCGCGGATCGCAGTCCGCCACTGTGCACATGGGTCCGGCGAAAATCGCACGACGGCGACGGCCAGGGCGCGCCCTGCTCAGTCCGGATCGTACGCCAGGTTCGGCGACAGCCAGCGCTCCGCCTGCTTGACCGAGACACCCTTCCTGCGCGCGTACACCTCGACCTGATCCACGTTGACCCGTCCCAGCGCGAAGTAGCGAGCCTCCGGGTGCGCGAGGTAGATCCCGCTCACCGACGCCGCGGGCAGCATCGCGAACGACTCGGTCAGCGTGATGCCCTGTGCCGGCGCATCGAGCAGCTCGAACAGCTTGGTCTTCTCCGAGTGCTCCGGACACGCGGGGTAGCCGAACGCGGGCCGGATGCCGCGATACTTCTCGGCGATCAGGTCCTCGCTCGATAGCGTCTCGCCGGCACCGTAGCCCCAGTCGCGGCGCGCCTTCGCGTGCAGACACTCGGCGAACGCCTCGGCGAGGCGATCCGCCAGCGCCTTCACCATGATCGCGCTGTAGTCGTCGTGCGCCGCCTCGTACGCGCCGACGACCTCACCTGCGCCGATGCCGGCGGTCACCGCGAAGCCGCCGACGAAATCGGGCAGGCCGCTGTCGATCGGCGCCACGTAGTCGGCGAGCGAGCGGTAGACCTTCTGGCCGTCGAACTTGGTCTCCTGCTGGCGCAGCATGCTGAAGCGCGCGAGCTCGCGCTTGCGCGTGTCGTCGGTCCACAGCACGACGTCGTCGCCGTCGGAGTTGGCGGGCCAGAACGCGTAGACGCCGCGCGCCTCGAGCAGACGCTCGTCGATGATGCGCTTCAGCAGTGCCTGCGCCTGGGTGAACAGGTCGCGCGCGGCTTCGCCCATCTCGGGGTGCTGCAGGATCTCGGGATACTTGCCGCGCAGCTCCCAGGCGTGGAACAGGAACGTCCAGTCGATGTGCGGCACGAGCTCGCCGAGCGGGAAGTCGTCGAGCACGCGACGGCCGTTGAACGACGGCCGCGCCACGTCCTCCGGCCGCCATTCGATCTTCAGGCGCTGTTTCAGCGCCTGCTCGTACGGCAGCAGCGGACGGCTCTGGCGCTGCGCGTAGAGCTCGCGCAGCTCGTCTTGCTCCTTGCGGTTCTTCTCGTCGAAGACGGTCTTCCGGCCACCGTCGAGCAGCGACGACACGACGCCGACCGCGCGCGACGCGTCGAGTACGTGCACCGTGGACTCGTGGTAGCCGGGCGCGATCTTGACCGCGGTGTGCTGCCGGCTGGTCGTGGCACCGCCGATCAGCAGCGGTACGGCGAACTTCTGGCGCTCCATCTCCTTCGCGACGTGCACCATCTCGTCGAGCGACGGCGTGATGAGACCGGACAGGCCGATGATGCTGACGCCCTGCTCGCGCGCGGTGGTGAGGATCTTCTCGCACGGCACCATCACGCCGAGGTCGATGATCTCGTAGTTGTTGCACGAGAGCACGACGCCGACGATGTTCTTGCCGATGTCGTGCACGTCGCCCTTGACGGTCGCGAGCAGGATCTTGCCCTGCGCCTTGATCACCTCACCGGCGTCGGCACGGAGCTTCTTCTCCGCCTCCATGTACGGCATGAGGTAGGCAACCGCCTTCTTCATGACGCGCGCGCTCTTGACGACCTGCGGCAGGAACATCTTGCCGGCGCCGAACAGGTCGCCGACGATGCGCATGCCGTCCATCAGCGGCCCTTCGATCACCTCCAGCGGCCTGGCGAACTTCTGCCGTGCCTCTTCGACGTCGGCGTCGATGAAGTCGACCAGCCCCTTGACCAGCGCGTGTGACAGGCGCTGCTCGACGGTCGCGTCGCGCCACGCGAGATCCTCTTCCCGTGCTTGCCCCTTGCCCCGCACGGTCTCGGCCAGCGTGACCAGGCGCTCGGTCGCGTCCGGGCGGCGGTTCAGGATCACGTCCTCGACGTGCTCGAGCAGGTCCTTGGGGATGTCCTCGTACACCGCGAGCTGGCCCGCATTGACGATGCCCATGTCCATTCCGGCGCGTACCGCGTGGTAGAGGAACGCCGCGTGCATCGCCTCGCGCACGATGTCGTTGCCGCGGAACGAGAACGACAGGTTCGAGACGCCGCCGCTGATGTGCACGCCGGGGCAGAGGCGCTTGATCTGGCGCGTCGCCTCGATGAACGAGATCGCGTAGTCGTCGTGCTCCTCGATGCCGGTCGCGATCGCGAGGATGTTGGGATCGAAGACGATGTCCTCGGGTGCGAAGCCGACCTCGTCGGTCAGGATGCGGTAGGCGCGCTGGCAGATCGCGACCTTGCGCTCGACGCTGGTCGCCTGGCCTTCCTCGTCGAAGGCCATGACGACGACGCCGGCGCCGTAGCGACGCACCTTGCGGGCGTGCTCGCGGAACGCCTCTTCGCCCTCCTTCAGGCTGATCGAGTTGACGATACCCTTGCCCTGAACCCACTTGAGGCCGGACTCGATGACCGACCATTTCGAGCTGTCGACCATGATCGGCACGCGCGCGATCTCGGGCTCGGTCGCGACCAGCTTCAGGAAGGACGCCATCTCCTGCTCGGAGTCGAGCATGCCCTCGTCCATGTTGACGTCGAGCAGGTTGGCGCCGCCGCGCACCTGGTCGAGCGCGACCGCGAGCGCGCTCTCGTGGTCGCTGCTCTTGATCAGACGCGCGAACTTCTTCGAGCCGGTGACGTTGGTGCGCTCGCCGATCATGACGAAGCCGGTCTCGGGCCGGATGGTGAACGGCTCGAGCCCGCTGAAGTGCGACAGGCCGTTCGACTCGACGGGGACGTGCGGCGCCAGTCCCTCGACCACCTTCGCGATCGCGCGGATGTGATCGGGCGTGGTGCCGCAGCAGCCGCCGACGATGTTCAGCCAGCCGTTCTCGCCGAACTCGCGCAGCACCTGCGCCGTCTGCTCGGGCAGCTCGTCGTACTCGCCGAAGGCGTTGGGCAGGCCCGCGTTCGGGTAGAGCGAGATGAAGGCCGGCGCGACGGTGGCAAGGGTCTCGATGTACGGCCGCATCTCGGCTGCGCCGAGCGCGCAGTTGAGCCCGACCGCGAGCGGCTTCGCGTGCTCGACCGAGTACCAGAACGCTTCGATGGTCTGCCCGGACAGCGTGCGCCCGCTGCGATCGGTGATGGTGCACGACAGGACCACCGGGATGCGCACGCCGCGCTCGGCGAAGACCTCCTCGATCGCGTAGATCGTGGCCTTCATGTTGAGCGTGTCGATGCTGGTCTCGGGCAGCAGCAGGTCGACGCCGCCGTCGAGCAGGGCGCGCACCTGGTCGGCGAACGCATTCTTCATGGTGTCGAAGTCGGTGGCGCGGAACGAGGCGTCGCTGACGTCGGGCGAGATCGACAGGGTGCGGTTGGTCGGGCCCATCGAGCCGGCGACGAAGCGCGGCCGCGACGGATCGCGCTCGCTGAACTCGCGCGCGGCTTCCTTGGCGATGCGCGCGCCGTGGAAGTTCAGATCGTAGATCAGGTGCTCGAGACCGTAGTCGGCCTGCGCGATCACGTTCGAGCTGAAGGTGCTGGTCTCGATGATGTCGGCGCCGGCGTCGAGGTAGGCGCGGTGGATCTCGCCGATCACGTCCGGACGGGTGAGGACCAGGACGTCGTTGTTGCCCTTCTGGTCCTTGGGGTGGTCCTTCAGGATGTCGGCGCGGAAGTCGGCCTCCTCGAGCTTGTAGCGCTGCACCATGGTGCCCATGGCGCCGTCCAGGATCAGGATGCGGCGGCGGAGGAGGTCCTCGAGGGCGGTCTGGGTATGGGTGTCGGCCAACTGCGGTTCCTCGTAGCCAGGACGCGCCGGGGCGCGGGAATCGAGTCCTCCAGTCTAGCCGACGGGCACGCCCGAGGCACCCCGATTCGTGCGACGCTCGTGGTGAGCACTATAGCGGTCGGCTGCCAGCAATTGCCCCGAGGAGATCAGGACATGTCGCTGAAGACGTCGGGATGCACGGGGTTCGGCCGCATGCCGACCATGCGAAACTCCGGCCGGTCGGGGTGGGCCGGATTCACGATCAGCCGCTGGCGTAGCGGGTCGACCAGCACGTCCATGTGCTCGAGCGCGTTGGCGCCGAGCAGGACCTCGGCGTTGCCCGGCATCACCACCGCATCCAGGTTGACGCGACGGTTGGCGAAGCGCAGCTCGACCGGTCCGACGACGTCCACGGTGATGCGCGAGCCGTCGGCGAGCCGCACCAGAGCCTGCTCGACGGTGGGCAGCCCGAGCTCGGCGCGGATGGGCTCGTTGATCGACAGCATGAAGGCGCTGGTGTCGACCACCGACTCCACGTGCACCCTGCGGATCTGGTCTTCCGCGAGTCGGCCTTCGCGTGCCGCGATCACGTCGGGGCCGCTCAACAGATCGATGTCGGCATGAACGATTCCCATCACCGGGAGGCTACACGAGGTGTCTGGCCCTGTCACCAGCGCCGCCCTGGATCATGCTCGCGCAGCATGGCGAGCGCGTCAGCCGCGTACTGCCTCGACGACGCGCAGAAAGTTCGCGCCCAGGATCTTCCGGATGCGCTCCGCACCCCAGCCGCGCTGCAGCATCAGATCGACCAGGCGCGGCAGCTCGAGCACCGTCGGCATGTCGCGCGGCGGGTTGATCGCGCCATCCCAGTCGCTGCCGAGCGACGCGTGATCCTCGCCGACCGTGTCGACGATGTGCGCGAGGTGGCGCACGATGGTCTCCGCGCGCCCGCCTGCCCACGGATCGCCGAGAAACGGCGCGTGGTACATGACGCCGATCGTGCCGCCAGAATCCGCGACCGCACGGAGCTGCTCGTCGTCGAGGTTGCGCCAGTGGCGGTGCACGCCGGCAACACCGGTGTGCGTGACGAGAAACGGCTGCGTGCGATCGTGCACCGCGAGCGCGTCGAAGAAGCCCTCGCGGTTGATGTGTGCGAGGTCGAGCAGGATGCGCTTCTCGTTCAGCCGCCGCACGTAGTCGCGGCCGCGCTCGGTGAGCCCTTCGCCGCGCCGCAGGCGAGTCGGCGCGCTGGTGACGCCGAGCGCGGAGTTGCTCAGGTGGACCAGCGTCACGCGCACGACGAGATCGTCCGGGATCAGGTCGAGCGCGCCGGGATCGCGATCGAGCGCGTTGCCACCCTGGATGCCGATGAAGGCCGCGTGCTTGCCCGCGGCGCGCGCGCGCCGGTACTCGGCGACGTTGCGCACCACCGCGAAGTCCTCGGGTACGCTCTCGAAGATGCCCTGCAGGCGGCGGACGTTCTCGAGCAAGACGTCGGGCCGCTGCGCGGCACTGCGCAGCGGGTGCGTGGTGATCACCCAGATCGCGCCGCTCAGCGCGGCCTCGCGCACGCGCGGGAAGTCGACCTGGGAGTAGAAGCGCGCTCCGGTCAGGCCGTGCCCGTGCCGGCGGCGCAGGTCGTAGCCGAACACCCGCGTCCAGATGAACGAGTCGACGTGCAGGTCGATGACGTCGCTCGCGAGGTAGACGTCGATCGCCTCGCGCGACACGCCGAGCTCGCGCGCCCAGGCCGCGGGATCGGTGCTATGGTCGCGCCAGGCGTCACGCACGATCCCGTACGTCCGCGGGCTACGGCTTTGCCTGGGTGTGGGTGTAGACGAGGCGGCGCCCGGTCGCCTGGTGCAATGCTGCGTCGGTGTACGTTTCGCCGCCGGCCTCGATCGTGAGCTCCATCGCGGGCCCGATGTCCGCTGGCAGCGTGAGGTTGTACGACTGCACGAGCACGCTCGCGTTGTTGCGCTGCGCGAAGGTCAGCGGCAGGAAGATGTTCAGGCGGTCGAGTCCGAGCGGGCGCCAGAGCTTCGGATCGGCAAGCCTGCAGCGCTGGCTCGCGCTGCCGCTGCACCGGAACGCGTTGCCGGGCACGGTGACGTCGACGACCGGGGCCTCGCCCGCCTCACCGAGCATGACGCGAATGCCGCCACTGAAGTCGAGCGTCGGCGGCAGCGGATCGGTCGGCGACGGCCAGCCGACACGCCCGACGTCCGCTGCGGCGATGATCCGGTCGCGCCCCGGCGTGGCGCTGAAGTTGACCCGCCCCTTGCGGATCGCGAGCGAGCCGACCGAGGTGTAGACGGTGTGCTGATCGGATGGGAAGTCCGCCGGGTTGGTCGAGGTCGCGACCGCGGTGGCTTGCAGCACGGTGCCGGCATCGACCGACGCGTCGACCCGCACCAGCGCCCAGATGTCGGCGCACGCGGGCAGATCCTTGCCGTTGCAGGACGGCTCCTCGCCGAGGTCGAAGCGGACCTCGTCGCCGACGACGTCGCCCGAGAGGGGCGCATAGTCGGGCTGGCGGACGGCCGAGACGAACGTCGTTCCCGGCGGCAGCTGGAGCGCGACCAGGACGCCCGGAGCGGGGCCGCTGGAGGTCACGTCGAGGCTGATCTCGTAGACCACCTCCTCGCCGGCGGGCACGGGATCGACGCGGTCGTCGAGGCTGACGTCGAGCGACCTGGCGCCGGCAGGGTGCGCGAGCGCGAGCAGCAGGCCTGCGAGCAGCGCCGACTTGAGCGTCACCATGCCTTCAGCGCTAGCAGCGCGGCCATGCTCGAGGCAAGATCAAAACGACGCCCGCCGCGATCGTCGCGAGAACGCCTCAGCCCGCGACCGCCGCGGCGCTCCTCATCTCGGCGTCGTCGCGCGTGAGGCCGAGGCTCGCGCCGCAGCGCTCGAGCGCCGCGAACAGCAGCTCGGGCCGGACGGGCTTGCTCAGATAGTCGTCCATGCCGGCCGCCAGACATTCGTCGCGATCCTCGCGCATCGCGTTCGCGGTCAACGCGACGATGTAGGGGCCCCGCCCCCCAGCCGCGCGCGTACGCAGGCGGCGCGTCGCCTCGAGGCCGTCCATCTCGGGCATCTGCACGTCCATCAGGACGAGATCGTAGGGGGCGCGCTCGAGCGCTTCGAGGACCTCGAGACCGTTGGCCACGACGTCGGCCAGGTAGCCGCCGCGCGCGAGCAGCTTCAGCATCACCTTCTGGTTGATGCCATTGTCCTCGGCGATCAGGATGCGCATCGGTAGCCGGCTCGCGAGCCCGCCGTCGAGCGCCGTGTGCGCGGCCCGGGACGGCAGCTCGCGCGCGCTTCCGCACAGTGCGGCGTGCAGCGCCGCCTGGAGCTGGGCCGCGCGTGCGGGCTTGGACAAGATGCTCGCGAAGAGGCACGGGCTCAACTGCTGGCTGGCAGCGATCGAGCTTGCCTCGGCGGCGTCTGCCGAGCTCAGCAGGACGAGCGGCAGGGCGCCCGCACGGAGCCGCCCGATCTCCTGCGCGACCATGATGCCGTCCATGTCGGGCATCACCAGGTCGACCACGCCGACGTCGAACGCCTCGCCACCGCGCACCAGCTCGAGCGCCTTGGCGCCCGACGCCACCGCGCGCACCTCCATGCCCCAGTTGCTGAGCTGCCGGGACAGGATCCAGCGGTTGGTCTCGTTGTCGTCGACCACGAGCGCCCGCCGGGAGCGCAGCGCCGCGATCATGTCCTCGCCGTTCGACCCCGGCAGCGCCGCAGCCCGGGCCACGTGGATCGTGAAGTGGAAGGTCGATCCTTCGCCGACCTTGCTCTCGACCCACATGCGCCCGCCCATCAGCTCGACCAGCCGCTTCGAGATCGCGAGACCGAGCCCGGTGCCGCCGTAGCGACGCGTCGTCGACGCATCGAGCTGCGTGAACGAGCGGAAGAGCCGCCCCGCGAGGTCGGGCGGGATGCCGATTCCCGAGTCCTGCACGGCGAAGTGGAGCTCGTGCAGATCCTCTTCGCCCGCGAGTGTGGAGGCGGAGGCGTTGATGATCACCTCGCCCGCCTCGGTGAACTTGAGCGCATTGCCGACCAGGTTCACCAGCACCTGCCGGAGCCGCGTCACGTCGCCCACGACCGCCTCGGGAACGTCGTCCTGGTAGGCGTACGCGAGCTCGACGCCCTTGCGCGCCACCTGCGGTCCGAACAGATCGAGCGCTTCCTCGATGCAGACGCGGAGCTCGAACGGCTGCCGCTCGAGCTCCATGTGCCCGGACTCGATCTTCGAGAAGTCGAGGATGTCGTTGATGATCGTGAGCAGCGAGTCGCCACTGGTGCGCACGGTGTCGACCAGCTCGCGCTGCTCGCGGTCGAGCGGCGAGTCGAGCAGCAGCCCGGTCATGCCGATCACGGCGTTCATCGGGGTGCGGATCTCGTGGCTCATGGTCGCGAGGAACGTGCTCTTGGCACGTACCGCCGCCTCGGCCTGGTCGCGCGAGCGCTCGAGCTCGCGATTGGTCTGTCGCAAGGAATCTTCTGCTTGCCATTGCGCACTGAGGAACGACCAGACGAACGCCAGCGCCACGCCGCCGAACAGGAGCTGGGCGGCGACCGCGAACGCCGCCTCCGCGCCGGGCGGGAGGATCGACTGCAGCTGCACGCCGGAAACGGCGAGCAGCCCGAACCCCAAGGTCTGGAGGAGCCCGACGGCGGTGTAGACGATCGCGCTGCCCACGCCGAGGACCAGGCCGGCGTACATGGCGGGCACGAACACCCAGCTCTGGCCGGGCGCCTCGATGCCGCCCAGCGAGGCCTGCAGGACCACGAACGTCAGCACGCCGAGCAAGATGTTCAGGTGCGTGACGGAGCCGATCGCGGCGCCGCGTTGCATCGCCCGCAGCGAAGCCAGCGACAGCACCGTCGAGAGCACCACCACCGCGGCGAGCGGCCAGGCGCCGAGGCTGACGAACAGCGCCACGGTGAACGGGGATGCGGCTGACAGACTCAGCAGGCAGCCGCGCACGGTGCGCAGACGGCGAAGCTGATGCTGGTCCGCGAGCGGCGAATCGGAGACGATCCCGCCGTCGATCAGCCGGCGGACACGCGTGGCAACCGAGCCCATGGTCCCTCCACTGGTCTCCTCGACGAACTGTCGGCAACCCGCCGCGCAATCTTTAGGCACGGGCAGCCGGGTGGCGGGCAGGCATCGCCGCTCATGTCGTTCCTGCGATCGACCGAAGATGGGGCGGTAGGGCACCACATGAACGATCCCGAAGTCTCGACGCCGCTCGATCATGCCGACCTCGAGCGGTCCTGCCTGGGCGACGTCTCCTTCGAGAAGGAGCTCCTGGCCGAGTTCCTGGACAGCTCGGGAGGGATGCTCGCGGCGCTGTCCGGAGCGGTTGCGGCCAGCGACCCGACGCAGGTGCATCTGGCCGCGCACAGCTTGAAGGGCTGCTGCTGGACGATCGGGGCCCGTGCGATGGGCGCCGAGTGCGAGAAGCTCGAGTTCGAGGCGCGCGCCGGCGGGCTCCAGGGTGCGGACGGGATGGTCGCGCGGATCCACGAGCTCGCAGCACAGCTCGACGCCTACGTCCGGCGGCACTGGGGCCTCTGACGGCCGCTTGCCGGTCTGGTATGGGCCTGCCATGGCGCAGGCCCGATACCCGCTGATCGACGAGACCACCGACCGGCAGTTCTTCGTCTTCAACGCGATCGTCTCCTCGCTGGCGCTCGCGTTCATCGCGTACATCCTGCTGGTCCGCCGCGCGGGGCCGTCGGGGGAGATCGATCTTCGCTTCCTGCCGGGCGTGAACGCGGCGCTGAACTCGCTCGCCACCGTCTTTCTGGCCGCGGGCTGGGTGGCCATCAAGCGCCGCGCGGTACGGGTCCACAAGCGCCTGATGGTCGCGGCCTTCGCAGCGTCGGCGCTGTTCCTGGTCAGCTACTTGACGTACCACTACGTGCATGGCGACACCAAGTACCAGGGCGAAGGCACGCTGCGGATCGTCTACTTCACGATCCTGATCAGCCACGTGCTGCTCTCGATGGCGGTCGTGCCGATGGCTCTGAGCGCTTTCTACTTCGCCTGGAAGCGGCAGTTCGTGCGCCATCGCAAGCTGACCCGGATCGCGCTGCCGATCTGGCTCTACGTCTCGGTGACCGGCGTCGTCATCTACTTCATGCTGCGCGGCGGTGGAACGCCGGCGCTGCAATGACAGGCGGCAGCGCCACCGTCCAGCATCGCGTGCCGTTCTACGAGACGGACGCCATGGGCATCGTGCAGCCGGCCGCGGCGCATCCCGGCCGAGCGCCGCGAGTGCCTCAGCGCGCTGGCGCGCGAGTCGGACGCGCGCGCCGCGCGAAAGCGGCGCGGAACGGAAGGCCGCTCGCGGTGACCAGCAGCGCGATCGCGCACTCGAGCGGGCGTCCCCGGAGCATGGCGAGCGCGATCGCCGCGTTCGCGATCAGATAGAGCGCGGGTACGACCGGATAGCCCCACGCGCGATACGGCCGGGGCAGGTGCGGCTTGCGCGCGCGCAAGGCGTACAGCGCGCTCACGTCGGCGATGGTCGCGACGACGATCGCGAACGTCGTGTAGTCGAGGATGCTCGGGAAGCGCTGCAGCACCAGGATCAGCGCGATCGCGGTTGCGCCCTGGACGACGATCGCGACGTGCGGCGTGCGAAAGCGCTCGTGCACGCGCTCGGCGCCGGCGAAGAACATGCCGTCGAGCGCCATCGCGTACGCGATGCGCGGTCCGACCAGGATGGTCGCGTTCAAGCAGCCGAGCACCGACAGCAGGATCAGCGCTGCGACGATCGAGCCGCCGAGCGGCCCGAACAGCGACAGCGCCGCGGCCTCGCCCGCGCGGGGCTCGCCGGCCAGCACCGCCATCGGCAGCGCGTGCAGGTAGAGCGCGTTGAGCAGCAGGTAGAGCGCCGTGCAGACGCCGAGCCCGATGAACAGCGAGCGCGGCAGGTTGCGCTGCGGGTCGCGGATCTCGCTGGCCACGTAGACCGACGCGTTCCAGCCGAGGTAGCTGAACAGGATGGGCGACAGCGCGAGGCCGAAGCCTGCCAGCGTCGCCCCGCCGGCGGGAAGGGACTCGACTGCCGTCGCGGTCAGCGCCGCGGGCGCGATCGGCGCGAAGAACCAGCCCGCGACGCCGAGCCCGGCGAGCGTCGCGACCTTGAGCGCCGCGCTGAGGTTGTTCACCAGCGCACCCGGCCGCACCCCGACGTAGTTGATCAACGACGTCACGGCCGTGATCGCGACCGCCACGACGATCTTGCCGGTGCCGTCGAGCGTCACGTAGTGCGCGAGCCCCTCGGCGAAGCCCATCGCCAGCGTCGCGACCGTGCCGGCGTAGATGACGAAGAACGACAGCCAGCCGACCAGGAAGCCCGCCGTCGGATGGTAGGCCTCGCGCAGGTAGACGTAGTCACCGCCGGCGTGCGGATACATCGCCCCGAGCTCGGCGTTGGCCAGCGCCCCGGCCAGCGACAGCAGGCCGCCGAGCGCCCACGCGAACAGGAAGAGGCTGCCCACCGGCAGGCTGCTCGCGACCACGCCGGGGGTGAGAAAGATGCCGACCCCGATCACCGACGAGACCACGAGCAAGGTCGCGTCGGTGAGCGACAACGTCCGCTCGAGGCGATCGTCCGGATGACGATCCGCATCCAGCGCCGGCCGGGATTCACTGTCCGTGCTCACTTGCCGCTTCTAGCAGACCCCGCGAGCGGTTATGACGAGGTCGATGGCTGCCACCATCCCGGAGCCGGTCGAACCCGATCGGCTGATCGACCTGGACGCGTACGCTGCTCGCCGCGAGCGGGGCGTGCGAGCTACCGGGGTCTCTCACGCCGGTCGCGACCGAGCGCATGGTTCGCGAGAACGACACGCTGGTTCCGCTCGCGCACCACGCCGCGGGGCCGATCACGATCTACCTCGACGTTGCCGACCCGAGCTTGCCCGAGAGCCATCCGCGCCGTCACCTCGGCAGGTCGTCGCTCGCCGCGATCGCCCACGACATGTTCCCGCCCGCGCACGCGCTGCGCGTGCTCTACGAGTGGGATCCGCTGCTGCGCTTTCTGGCCGCAGCGCTCGGTCGCGAGCAGCGCCCGCTCGTGGTGTCGGAGGCGGTGCTCGTCGAGGCGTGCTTTCGACGGCGAGTTCCGAACCGTCTGGCGCCGTCCGAACGGGACGCGCATTGCGCTCGCCGCGCGCGTGTGAGGCGCTGCTCGCGTAAGCGCAAAACGCGCTCGGGCCCGCTCGAGCAGGATGCGTTGCTCGAGCGGGCCCGGTGAGCGCCGAGGTGGCGTTGCGTCACCTCATCGTTCCAACACTCCGCCGCCCGGTGGCAGGAAGATAGTGCCCGGATTGGTCACGACGAGCGCCTTGGTGCACGTGCAGTGGGTCGTCAGCCAGCCCTGGATGCAGCCGATCAGCGCGTCGATCGAGGCGTCGGTGCAGACGCCGCTCATGTCCTCGCAGTCGTTCTCGATGGACTTGTCGCAGGTGCAGGTACCGCCGCTGCAGCGGAAGCCCAGACCGCCGCCGTTGTTGATCTGGGCGGTCGACTGGAAGACGTGCTCGACCGAGCGATACCCTTCGCCGCTCCTGTATCCGCTCACCGTGTCGTCACCCGCACCGCCCGACACCTCGAGGACCACCGCGGGATCCACGCCGAGGAACGCGAAGTCGTCGCCGCCACCGAGATTGACGTCCACCTTCACGACGCCGAGCCGGCCACCGGAGGTGAGAGCGACGCTCAGCGTGTCGGCGCCGCCAGCGAGACGGACGCGGACGGATTCCACCCCGCGCGCCGGGAAGCTCGCGATCGGCACCTGACCGGCCGACACCGCGATCGCCTCGGCGACGACGTCGAGGGTCACGGCGACTTCATTGGCACCCCCATCGCCGACGATCGTCAGGACGCGGCCACCCGAGCCCGACTTGGCGCGGACGCCGGCGTCTGCAGCCGCAGGCAGGCCCGCGAGGCCGACCGCGAGCGCGAGTCCCATGATCAGGCTGCGTCCCTTGCTTGCGAATGCGGTAGTCATCTTCTTTCTCCTTTGCCCCGTGGGGCGTTGTTGGACTGATTGGAGACAAAGCAACTGCGGTGCCGAACGCGCGGTCGCGACAAAACCCATGATTCGCGGGGGTTTTCGACTGGCGGCGCGCGCTTCAGATCATTCGCGTATATCAAGCTGACCCGTGCCGGACGGCGCCGGCTCAGCGCCGCGAGGTGGGCTGCTCGACGAGGTCGGTCGTTTGCTGCCAGCGCCCCTCGTGCACGACGTCGGCGAGCGCGCGCCGTGGCCGCCAGCCGACCTCCTCGAGCATCGGCTGCGAGCGGAACGCGATCGGGTGGCCCATGCAGAGGTAGGCGATCGGCTCGACGCCGGCCGGCAGCGCCAACTCGGTGCGCAGCACCGCCGGCTCGACGATGCTCACCCAGCCGACGCCGATGCCCTCGGCGCGCGCTGCGAGCCAGAGGTTCTGCACCGCGCAGCAGGCGCTGAAGCGCACCGCGTCGGGCTGCGCGGTCGCGCCGAGCACGGCCTCGTCCGCCGGGCGCAGGTCCACCGTGACGCAGACGTTCAGCGCGGCGTCGACGATCCCCTCGAGCTGCAGGGCCAGATACTGCGCGCGGCGCGCCGGCGGAAAGCGCTCGGCCTCGCGCGCGCGGCAGCGCAGAAAGCTCTCGCGGATGCGGGTGCGCTGCTCGAGGTCGCGCACCAGGACGAAACCCCACGGCTGTGAGAAGCCGACGCTCGGCGCGTGGTGCGCGGCATCGAGGATGCGCTCGAGGACGTCGGCCGCGACCGCGCCGTCCGGCGCGAAGTGGCGGATGTCGCGCCGGGTACGGATCACCTCGTAGACCGCGTGTCGCGCAGCATCGCCGAACGCCGCGGCCTCCTGCGGGACGAGGATCTCCTCTTCAGCCGCCACCGCTGCCGCCGCCGCGCGACTGGGCGCGCCCGCGCTCCTGCACGCCGGCGCGGCGCTTGGCGATCGCGTCGGGCGTGACCGCGCTCGCATGCTTGCGCGACGCCTCGGCCTCGATCCGCATGCCGTCCGCGAAGGTCGCCGCGAAGCCGTCGTCGATGACCTTCTTGTAGGAGCGCAGCACGACCGGGTCGCACGACAGCATGTCGCGCGCCAGCGCCTGGCAGGTCGGCAGCAGCTCGGCCGGTGCAACTACGCGGCTCACCAGCCCCCATGCCCCGGCGAGCTCGGCGCTCAGGTAGTTGCCGGTGAGCGACAGCTCCTTGGCGCGGTAGATGCCGATCGCGCGCGACAGCTTCTGGCTGAGAGCGTGAGCAAAAATTGCCGGGCACCCTGCGCGCCGCCGCCCGTCGGCTACCAGCTCCAAGTCGCCGTGAGGTGAGCCCGAGGGCTGGGGGTCATGGGCGCGTTCACGGTTCCCACCCCAACGCCGAGCTTCTTCGCGATCTTGATCTGGCCGACACCCTGCTCGTGCAGCTCCGTCGCCAGTCTCTCGTCGAAGTAGTGCCGAAGGTTCCCGACCTGTCGTCCCCGGGCCTTCGCCGCACGCATCCCAGCCTTCGTGCGTTCGCTGACGATCGACCTCTCGAACTCCGCCAGCGTCGCGAAGATCGCGGCCATCATCCGTCCGGACGCCGTACTGAGGTCGATGTTCTCGCGGAAGGAGACCAGCGTCAGGTTCCTCTCGGACAGGTAGCTGAGGATCTTGACGAGGTGGCTCAGCGAGCGGCCGAGGCGATCCAGTGCATGGATGACGAGGACGTCGATCTTGCCCTTCTGAACGGCGTCCCAGTACGTGTTCCATCCTGGACGACTGTCCTTCACACCGGAGACGCCGTGGTCCACGTACTCGACGGGCTCCCAGCCTCGGTGACGACAGTACTCGCGGAGGTCACGGAGCTGCGAGTCAAGAGTCTGGTCGAGGGTGGAGACGCGGGCATAGATGGCGACACGAGGCGTGGTGGGCATTCCCGAAGGGAATCACGACGACGTACACGCAACAATCGTTCGGGTCGCGCGGATCGATCTCACGGCGGACGGACCGAAGCTCCGAAGGCCGATGGAAGGGCGGGTCCTCGACCACGCTCTCGTCATCGACACCACCGAGACGACCGAAAGCCAGCTCGGCGCCAAGAACGATTGACCACGGGGGCGAACGATCGTACCCAGGCCGCCCGGCAACGCCGCCCAATGGGAGCACGCCCACTGCATGTGGGCACGGCTGTTCCCGAGCGCTGTGCGATCCCGACACGCGGCTCGTGAATTGCAGACGTCCTTGTAGGGCTGTACCTTGGGACGAAGCCGACCATCGACGAAGGGGGGAATTCATGGTGCGCAACGAATCTGAGCGCGTGACGAGACCGGTCGCCCGACATGACGTCCTGCGGTGGGTACGAGCCCTCGGCGTCGGGTGTCTGCTTACGGGGCTTGCCGTTGCTGCCGCGCCGGGCGACGCGCTCGCGGGCGCCTCCTGGCGGCAGCCAGGATACGGACGGACGAATCAATCCTACAATCCAGACGAAGCCACGATCACCGCGGACAACGTCCCGACATTGGTCGAGCGCTGGCGCGTGACCGACCTGGAAGGCAGCATCCGGCAACCGGTCACGGCGGATGGCCGGATCTTCGTCGTCCGGGGCGACACCGCTCGTGCGCTGAGCGTCGACGATGGACGCGAGCTCTGGCGACAGACCTACACCGAAGGCGATCCCGAAAATTGCTGCGGCTTGTCGCGGCCGATCGTGCTCAACAGCGGGCGTCTCCTGGTCGAGCTCTCCGGGAGTTTTGGGGGTGGCCTGGCATCGTTCGATCCCGTCACCGGAGACGTGAGCGGCTCGACGTGGTTCCATGCCGGCATGGATGAGGGCCTCTACTACGAGTACGGGTCGGGCGGGCCGCTGCTCGTCACGCTGGGAACGGAGCCATTCCCGAGCCTCGTCTACTTTGGCGACCTGTTCAACAGCCCGCGCTTCACGGCACCGATGTTCCTCGGCGACAAGGCGTTCGTCGGAGTCAATTCCGCAATCGGAGCGTTCGATGTGCTCGATTGTCAGCAGATCGTGTTCGAACACGAACCGCTGCCGTATTGCGGAACTCGGTGGGTGGACCGCACGCTCCCTGGAGCGGCGACGACGCCGGTCGGTTTCCGCCGCGACAAGGTCGCCGTCGCCAGCAAGGACGGCACGCTGCGCGTGTACAACGCCGCTACCGGCGAGATCGAGTGGTCGGCTACCGTGCCCTCGGCGGTCGCGTTCGCGCCCGCCGTCGCACGGCACCGCATCTACGTACCGGAAACGGCCGGCGTCATCCGCGCCTTCGATAGCCGCGGCTGTGGCAGTCCCACCTGTAGCCCGATCAACCGGTACAAGCTCGGCGGCGCGATCACCGTACGGCCGGTCGTCGCCGGCGACGTTCTCTACGCTGGCACGGCGAAGGGTCGCCTGCTCGCCTTTCGCGCCAACGGGTGTGGCACGAAGGGCTGCCGGCCGCTCTGGAGCATCGACACGGGTGATGCGGCCATCACCAGCGGACCCATCGTAGCCGGCGGCATGCTGTTCGCCGGCACCGCCGACGGAAAGCTGCTGGCGTACGGCTTGCCCGATTAAGGATCCCCCGGCAGAGCCGGGGGAATTCCTGTCGCTGGCCGTATACGGGCGCCGGACGCGGACAGGCAACGTCGCACACCGTGGTCCTGAACGCGCTGCTCGACCGGCTGCCGGAGCTGCGGCTCGATCCGGCGGAAGAGGACGTCCACATCATCGGCCTCAGCTTCCGCGCGCCGCGGCGGTTACCGGTCATTT
>ENA-ORBV01003451-ORBV01003451.1-microbial-mat-metagenome-genome-assembly--contig:-NODE-3451-length-31576-cov-6.542747_pt1 | contig 31576 bp, 21 predicted proteins | sample MGYA00237777_ERZ505514 | MGnify/ENA primary metagenome ERZ505514 (study PRJEB26160, sample SAMN06269048) | microbial mat metagenome | isolation source: Oligotrophic lake microbial mat | place... | reverse complement strand
TTAGTCTCGTGGGCTCGGAGATGTGTATAAGAGACAGATATTACGGTTGGACTATCTTTTATTTACTTTAGAGACAAAAACTTTTATTTTAGTGGCAATTTTTGATTCAATCCATTTATGGATTGGAATTAGTTCGTGAGTATAGTAATACCAAGAATAGACTGAATTCTCAGCGGAAAGGTTGTTTATAATTTCAATTAATTTTTTGGTTGGAGTCTCTGAAAATCCGGAAGCTGCAAATTCATTAAAAGCACGATAAACAAGTTCATCTCTGAGTAAAAAAGAATCTTTAACATTTCTTTTCATCGTCTTTCGAAGTGCATCAATTGCATCATAAGCCTGGTCGTATTGCAAAAGTTCGATCATGCACATCAATCGTAAATAACGAATACCTAAATCCCATCTACTTTTATCCTTAGTGATTTCTAGAGCCTGATTGCATATCGTTAAAGCACTTTTCTGATTTCCTAATTTAAAACACGTTAAAGCTTCAAAAAACAAATATTTATCATGTCGAAATTCTCCTTTATTTATGATCGGATATTTAAGCAACTCTGAAATTATCGCATTAGCTCTATTGTATGACCTTCCATAAAAACAAGCACAAAACTCTTGCTCTTTCAATATCATAAAATTAAAACCTGTGGGATCAAAATACTCCTGTGCTTTTTTGGCATCAGCAATAGAATCATCAAAATTCTTTCGATAAGTATTGCAAATACTAATGTTCCCATAAACAGTGCCTACCCTTTCATTTCTATTCAAATGTTTATTTGACTTTAAAAGATTGAGAATATCTAAGCATAAATCTAAACATTCTAAATGCTTACCATGCTTCTGTAATTCATTTAGTTGAAATAATTTATAAATGTATTTTATAGCATTAGAACCAGTATATTTTACATATTCTTTTATTTCATTAATAGTATCAAGCAACCCCTTTTCTGATTTATTAAATTTGGTAAAAGGTAATAAATCTTGGTTAGCAATCAGTTCTATGTAATAGTTGCTAGTTTTTATAGTAGCATTATGCGTATAGTTGTATAAATCTATCTGCTTTTCAATTTGTTTAATTTCAGAAAACCCATTTAGAATAAGCAGCATTGCTTTCTTAAAATTTAAACATTCGATTAAAACATCATACTGTTCATTCTCCTTCGCTTCTTTTATTATTTCGCTGAGCAAATGATACAATATAGACGCATCAACCTGCCTCTTTTTCCTGAAAAGTACCCGAAATTGTATCATTTTTTTTCTAATTCGAATAATCTGCCTATCTGAATTATCAAAGAGTATCTCTTTAGATAAAACGGCATCAGAACATAAAATTTCAAGGATGAAATGAAACAATCTGGATTTTAATTTAGCTATGGCAGCTAATTTCTCAACTTTATATATTACAAATGATAGCTCTTTATCCGATAAAATCTTTCCATTTGAAGTCGTAATTGCAATAAAAAGCTCTTCAATAAGCAAACTGTCAGCATCCACATTTATTTTTCTAAACGAAGACTTTATAATCTTCAATTCTTCGGGATGAAATCCATTAATGAGTGAAAATAGCTCTTGCATGGGTGTAGTTTAAGCGCAATTTATGAAAAATGTCACAAACAAGCAAAAGTGTCCATTGGATTCATTCCTAAACAATTTTCCTTTGCTTAAACAAATAAAACTAAAAAAATGAAAAATTTAAAAAACACATTACTAAAAGGGCTATTAATAATGACCTTTTTTTCAGGAATTTCAGTGGGGTTAACATCAACTGGAGTAAATATTATAAATGATGCACATGCTGCTGTTTCATACAAACAGGTCAACCAGTATTTAGTAGCTAACGGTTACCAAGTAATAACATTGAACCCAGTTGGTGGAAATTCAGAAAACTGGATTGCTCACACAGTTAAAAACAATGTTCATTATTGGACAACAGTAATTGTTCAAGGGTCAAATATTATCGGAGTTCTAGATGTAATTTTTTAGTGGCTTCTATTCACCTTTAGAAGAAATATTTTTTTCTAAAGGTGAATTCTATTTAACCAGCAAATAAATTGTGGAAACAAACCTGGAAATTTCGCTCACTCAGACCCCTTCTTTTCGGAATATCCAGACCCCTCAAAATTTTGGATGATTTTAGGTTGAAAGCCATTATTTGTAGCATTTTTAAGAGGGGTGAAAAGGAAAACGCAAGGGGTCAATTTTTAGCGATCAAGTGGGGTCTGGGTGCGCGGAATTTCCACTGTGGGGTAAAACCCAATTAATTCTATCAAACTTGGTGTTTAAAGCATGCCAAACTCTTTAAAAACAGCCACAGCATAGATTTAAAGGAGCTTTGCAAAACTTATCACATAGGGCTACAATCGCTCAAAACACCTATCCTGCTAGTTTTGAGGTCTTTTCTCACTCAAAAACTGCTATTTGGCCAAAGCTGCTCTAAACCAACAGCATCAACATTTTCAGGGTCTTTAACTCCTATCCGTGATTTTAAAAACCAGTAACGTTTCGTCTTTACTGGTTTTGTGTTTTATATCCTTTTAATTTTTACCCTGTGGTGTTCACAAATCCTCTGTTGAGTTTTAGAATTCTTGCCAATTGTTAACGAATATTTACCCCCATTAACCTCCAACAACCTATGTTAACAATGGTTAACCACAATTAACGTGGGCAAACTATGGTTTACACCTCCAACAGATTAAACCATTCAAAATTCATTTTAGCTTCTAATGAATGTTCCATTTCGACTTTAAGGGGAATCGTTTAATCTAACTATAATTTGGTAAATTCGTATTCATTATTTAAAAATCGGCAATGGTAAGTGAGTATTTTATTCCTATCTACGAAACGCTTTTTACAAATAAAAAAAATATTTCTTCTCTTCAAGAAGCAAACATGATTTTTTGCGAAACCGAATTTATAGATTGGCTGAAAAACAAATTTCCAAAAAAAATAACAAGTACTACCTATCCAAAATATTGTTCTTTAAAATATTTAAAATTATTTTTTTTCGAATTTAATAAACTCATCAAGAAGAAGAAATCTATCGCTAAAATAGCAACCATATTACAACTAATTACATCAGAAGAAAAGTTTCCACCAACAATCAAAAATGAATATGATGTGGATATAGTTGAAACATATTTCAAAATAAAATTATTGCTAGAATCAAACAATGCAAATGAAGAAATAAAAGAAAGGCATATAGGGAATGCTCTGCATCCAATTCGATTTTATTGTACAAAAAAACAAATGTCAGTCGCAAAAGTTTTGGATATGCAATATCCGATAATTGTTGAAAGTGATATATATAATTTTGAGGCATATTTAGGTTGCGCATTAATCGTTTCGGATGTAAATAAAATAAATTTAATTCTAAACTACCATCTGAAAGGATGGAAACGAAAAGGAAGTTTTATTCTTTTTGCAGAATCCGTTGCATATAGATTTGTTTTAAAAAACAGCCCTTACTCGAACAATGAAAGGCTGGCAAAAATTGCAGATTGGGTTGAAAAGAAAAAAGATATGCAAGAAGCTAGTCAACGTACATCTTATCGTAAACATGCTCAAAAATTGGATTCTACTCTAAGTGAAGGAAGTGCTTCTAAAGAGGTTTCCCCTTCATTCACCTTAACAGGCTTGGAAGAAGACAAAAAATATTTTATCACTCAGTCGAAAAAATTTGCTGTTTTTTTTAAAGAATTAAAACTGAGCAAATTTATTTCAGCGAACACAGAACTTGACGCTTTTAAAAACATTTTTTCAGAGAAAACAATAAGACCTAACAACAGAGTTAATTGGACAGGCTCGAACATTGAATTAAATCTATTCATATCATTGCTAATGGGTGATCAAAAGAAGATTAAAAAGATTAAATTCAAATGGGAGACAACCATTAAAGTATTTATCAAAGACGGCAAAGACCTATCCGTGGAGCAATTAAGCAAATCAAATGGAAAAAAAACTTCTGAAGACAAGCTAAAAGCTATTATCTCACTCCTTTAACACTTAACCACTCGGAATCCCGAGTAGTTTTATTTCCACAGTTTACAAGTTCAATCCTTTTGTTCATAGCTATCGCAACCGTGTATCACTCGGAAACACTCGGAATTTTGAAAATTAATGATTGCTTACCTACAATCGTCTTGGTAATTTTATCATTATAATTAATCAAAATCTAACAACTAATTTTAAAAAAATGAACACAGAAACAATTGAGGAAGAAATCCTGATTAATGGAAGCAGGAAAATAGTACTGGGGGTACGCATATTTCCTGAATTAAAGAACAAACTCAGCCAAGAAGCACATGGGCTAGGTATCACCATAAGTGAGCACAGCGAAAACATACTTTTAAATAAAGAAAGTTTGTTGGGTGACAAAGACAACTCATTAAAAGAAAATGTTGAATTAAAAAAGCAGATGGTTGAATTAAGTCAACAACTGCTTAATTCAAATGCGAATCACAAGACAGAATCAGAAAACTTTAAAAAATGCATTGCTGAACTTCAATCTTACGTTTCAGTTGTTAAAGGCCAAGTCGCTTTACATTCCGATAAAAGATTATTGCATTTACTTTCACAACTACAAGGAAGAAAAGACACAATTGAAACACCAGAAGGGCAGAAATTTTCAGTTACTTATAACACAACAACAGATTTAATAGCAGCAATGATTTATTCTTTTCAACTAAAAAAACCTTAATCATGTTAATCGAACAAATTCACTTTCCAGCAAATGGAACAAATTGGAATAAAATTATTGTGGGTTCTATAATTTTAATATCCGTGTGCACAATTGTCTATGTTGTAAGCAAACCAAAAAACGTTTCAAAATTTAGCCCAAAATCGAAATCAAAAGAAGACAATGTTGCTTAGTAATTCATACCATTATTTGTAAGCAATGGACGTTATTCACTCAGCGATATCAAACGATCCACGCTTAAAAGGGCTAAGTTATGAGGACTTGAAATTTCTTCGTAACTTGGCTAATATTTATGTACAGTCAATTATAAAACTTGCCGATGAAAACAGCCTTTCAATACATAAGAAAATCAAACGAAGATCAGTCTAACTTTTCTATAAGCGGACAACAATTAATAAATGAAGAATGGGCTAGAAAAAACAACATTCAAATTATTGGCACGTATATAGATGATGGTTACTCTGCAAAAGACTTCAATCGTCCGGATTGGAAACGCCTCGCACTGGATCTTCCCAAAAGCAAAGTTGACTACCTTATTATTATGAAGTACGACCGATTGATCAGAAACGTGATCGAGGGCCTTACATTTGTAGAGAAGCTCGAACAGAAATGGAACATCACTTTACTTTCGGTGATGGAGAACTATTCCATTGACATTCATGATCCATACTTCTTCAAGCATCGGGCAGATATGTTTGTCGATGCTGATTTTGAAAGAAGAAGAATTTCCGATCGCTCTCGGTTCGGCATCTGGTCCGCTAAAACACAAGGGCGGTTTTTAGGAAGAGCGCCATTCGGTTACATCAACAAAAGAGATTCTGAAGACAAACCAATCATTGTTGTTAATCCGGAAGAAAGTAAAATCATTAAAGTGATATTCGACCTATACTTATCTGATGTCTCTCCTGTAATAATTATGATCAAAGCAAAACAACTTGGATTTAAATACACAGGGAAGGATGCTCTTAGAAGAATTTTAACTAACAAGGTATATGCAGGGTTGATCGAGGCGAAAGCATACAAAGCAGAAGGAAAGAAAACAGTTCGTGGATTACATGAACCGATCGTAACTGAAGATGTTTTTTGGAGTGCATTCTACAAGCTGCAGGAAAAGAGCAAACCTGTCGCATTAAAATTGTTGGATGAGAATCTTCCACTTCGGGGTTTCTTAAAATGCCAACATTGTGACAGTCCGCACACCGGAGCAAAGTGCAAAGGAAAACTTAAGTACTATCATTACTATTGGTGTAACACCTGCAGAGGGAAAAATTTTTCAGCTAAAAAAGTTCATTCCGATATCGCAACAATTTTAAATGGCTTATCGTTGAGTGAAAAGCACATTGAAGCTTTAAAGGCGCTTTCAGAAATTGAATTGAATGAAACAATAAAAGAAAGATCCGGAAATCTGGAGAAAGTAAACCGTGATTATTCAGTCCTACAGAAAAAGATCCACTCACTGGAAGAAAAATATTTATCAAATAAAATTGCCGATGAAACTTATACCAAGTGGCACGATTCATATAGCTTTGAATTGAATAAATTAAAAATTTCAATCAGTCAATTATCCAGGGACGAGAAAATTATATCCAAACTATATAATGACAATTTGGAGTACCTAACTGATTTAAACTATCTATACAACACTGCTTCGATCGAGGATAAACAGAGCTATTTAAAAGCACTATTTCCTGGGTGTTTAACTACTACAAATGAGGGTTATCGAACACCTAGTATTAATAAACTTGTTTCTGCGAATAGCCTATCCCTAGTACCTCTATTACAAATTGAAAGTGAAAGGGGACTTCCCTTTTCAGAGAAATCCCCCATTCGGGTGGCCAATGGGGCTCGAACCCACGACCCTCGGTACCACAAACCGATATTCTAACCAACTGAACTATGGCCACCATAGTATTTTGAGGGTGCAAAGATAGAATTTTTTGTAATTGCACGAAACATTAAACCAAATATTTGCCCCTTTTTACAACTTATACCCATCATTTATTGTTAATTTCGTAGCACAATGGACCAGCCCAACCAAAATATAACCCTACATATAGAAGGTATGGACTGCGCAAATTGCGCATCCGGGATCACTAAAAGCCTTCAAAAAAATGGGATGGAGAATGTTCATGTGGATTTTGCTACAGGTGAAGCTGTATTTTATATAAAGAATAAAAGCACACTTCAATCTGCCATAAAAGGCATACAAAGTCTGGGCTACAAAGTTATCGACAGTAAGTTAAAAGAGGAAAATGAAGGCAAAATGTCTTCTATTGAAAAACGTTTTTACTTTACACTTCCTTTCACCATTGTACTATTTTTCAGCCACATGATTTTTAGTCATGAATTTGTCTTGAATCAACCTTTTGTCCAACTAACACTTTGTTTACCTGTATTTACTATTGGATTGATGCAATTCGGAAAAAGCGCATTCGGCTCCGTAAAAATCGGAATACCCAATATGGATGTTTTAATTTTTATTGGTTCTTCTGCTGCCTTTATATATAGTATCATAGGAATGTATCTATACGATGCTCACGAAACGCACAACTATCTTTTCTTTGAAACAACAGCAACCATTATTACACTGGTTTTGCTCGGCAATGTTCTAGAACATCGCTCCGTTAAACAAACTACAACAGCTATAAAGGACTTATCTGCTTTAAACGTTAATACTGCTAAAATAGTAGGCTTGCAATTTGGCAAAGAGGTGATTACTGAAATCAATTACAAAGATATTCCCGTTGGTGCTATTTTACAAGTGAACAGCGGTGATAAAATTCCTGTTGACGGAGAAATTATTTCGGGTGAAGCCAGTGTGGATGAAGCTATGCTCACCGGAGAAAGTATGCCTTCCGAAAAAACAATTGCCGACAAAGTAATTGGTGGAACAATTTTGATGAACGGCAATTTCAGAATGCGTGCCGAAAGAGTTGGCAACGACACCACTCTTTCAAAAATTATTGATCTGGTTAAAAAAGCGCAACAAGCAAAACCGAATATTCAGAAATTAGGCGATAAAATCTCGGCCATTTTTGTTCCGGTTGTTTTAGGAATCTCTATCCTTACTTTTTGTATTTCGTATTTCGCTTTTGATATAACATTAAAAGATGCAATGATGAGAAGCATTGCTGTACTCGTCATCTCTTGTCCGTGTGCAATGGGATTAGCTACTCCAACTGCTGTAATGGTAGGAATTGGCCGTGCTGCAAAAAGAGGCATTCTTATTAAAGGAGGAAATACCTTAGAAGAGTTTGCTCAAATCAAACACATTATTTTTGATAAAACAGGAACACTTACAACTGGAGAATTTAAAATAAAAAATATTGTTTGTTATAATAGTACCGAACAAGAAGTAAAAGAGATTTTGTTTCAACTGGAACAACATTCTTCCCACCCTATTGCAAAATCAATTGTAAAGGAACTTCAAAACACAAATCCAACAATTATTTTTTCTAACGCGAATGAAGAAAAAGGATTGGGTGTTTCCGCTGTTGATACAAATAAAAATGAGTACAAAGTTGGTTCATATAAAATTGCAAAGGAATTAACGAAAGACGAATCTCACAACGTGTATGTTATCAAAAATAACGCATTAATCGCTACTGTTGATTTAGAAGATGAAATAAAAGCGAATGTAAAGGAAAGTATTCAAGCTTTAAAGATGCAAGGAATAAAAAGCACGTTACTTAGTGGCGATTCGTTTGCAAAATGTGATGCATTTGCAAAAAAAGTTGGAATTGATAAAGTTTTTGCAGAGCAATCTCCAGAGCAAAAACTAACAGCTGTAGAACTGATGAATTCCCAAACACCAACTGCAATGGTAGGTGATGGAATAAATGATGCACCGGCTTTGGCAAAAGCACGCGTGGGTATTTCATTGGGCAATGCTACACAAGTAGCAATACAATCGGCACAAATTATTTTATTAAAAAACAACGACTTGTCGTCACTTGCTGAAGCGCATTTAATAAGCAAGCATACTTTAATTACAATCAAACAAAATTTATTTTGGGCATTCTTCTACAATGTGGTAGCCATTCCAATTGCTGCATTGGGATTTTTAAACCCAATGTTTGGAGCATTAGCAATGGCCTTTTCGGATGTGATAGTAATTGGGAATTCGATACGATTGAAAACTAAGAAGCTCAAATAACAATAACGTTTTGATAAAAAAATTGGAACGCAGACCTGCCTATCGGCAGGCAGGTTTTTATGATTTTCATGGTAAAAAATGATTTTAAATTGCATTAAGTAAATAAAATTATGATTTATCGCTAAAGCGATTAATTGATTATTAAAACTAAGGTCTGCGAAAATTTGCGAAATCTGCGAGCAATTCATAGCAAAACAATGAACAAGAAACTAAACATACTTTTTTTATCCAGCTGGTATCCCAACAGAGTGTTGCCTACACTGGGTAATTTTGTTCAAAAACATGCTGAAGCCGTTGCCTTACAATCCAATGTTGTTGCTTTATTTGTTTGCTCAGACACAGACAACAAAAAGAAATATGAAGTTATTGAATCTACCTTAAACAATGTATTTACAATAAATGTGTACTATAAAAAAGTAACACATTCCATTCCTATTTTTTCACAAATTCAAAAAGCTAATCGATACATCAAAGCACATTTGATTGGGCTCAAAATTGCAAATAAAAAACTCAGCTCAATTGATTTAGTACATCACAACATTTTATATCCTGCAGGAATTATTGCTTGGTATTTAAAAAAATTCAAAAGAATTCCTTATATCATTTCAGAAAACTGGACGGGTTATTTGCCCTCTAAAAATAGTCCTCGCGGTTGGATAGAAAGGGTTTTATCTAAAAAAATTGCTCACAATGCCAACTGCATAACTCCTGTTTCTAAAGATTTGCGCGATGCAATGATTAGTCATGGTTTTGATACCAAGTACGAAATCATTTACAATGTAACGGATACAAAATTATTTTACCCTTCGCATACTGAAGTCAAACAGAAGCTGGACAAAATAAAAATTGTTCACATCTCTACTTTGGATGATGCACATAAAAATATTTCGGGAATGTTGTCCGTTGCACAAAAGCTTTCTACTACAAGAAAAGATTTTGAAATTTGGTTCATTGGTGACGGTGATACAACTCCACACATTAAAACGGCTAACGATTTAAATATATTAAATTCATTTGCTTTTTTTGATGGCATAAAAACGACAACAGAAGTAGCAGAAATAATGCGCAATGCTCATTGTTTTTTATTGTTTTCGAATTACGAAAATTTACCTTGTGTTATGATTGAAGCCTTGGCAAGCGGAATTCCTATTGTTTCTTCTACAGCAGGTGGAATACCTGAACATATAACCGAAAGCTTAGGCATATTAGTAAAACCATTGGATGAGTCTGCTTTATTGGAGGCATTAAATAAAGTCATTGATAATATTAAAGCAGGAAAGTATAATTCAACAGAATTGTCTAACTATGCAACTAATAATTTCAGTTATGAAAAAGTAGGAGAAAAATTTATTGATTTGTATGAGAGGATTTTAAAACAAAAGCAACCCTCGCAATGAGGAGAATAAAAAATTAGCATGAGCAAACTATCAAAAATTTTTAAAGCAATTTCATTAATCATAAAACAACCGGCATTACTTAATAAAGTGCTGGATGATGAAGGCGTTAATAAAAATGAAGTTGTAAAAAAATACAATTTAGAAAAAGGATTAAAAACCGTTGACATAACGGAACTGCTTCCTAATTTCGACATTATGGTTGAACCTTATGCTGCTTTGGATGGAGGCTCTACTCCTATCGATTTAGCTTTATTAAAAGGTTTAGCCGCATTAAAACCTAATTGTGATTATTTTGAAATAGGCACCTGGCGTGGAGAAAGTGTAGCGAATGTAGCAACAGTTGCAAAAAATTGTGTAACTCTTAATTTACCCGATTCAACAATGCTGGAAATGGGTATGGATAATAAGTATGTGGATTTACATCGTCATTTTTCAACGGGGCTAAAAAATGTAACACATCTTCAAGGTAATTCTCTAACCTATGATTATAAAAGATTGAATCAAAAATTTGATTTGATATTTATAGATGGGGATCATCATTACGAAAGTGTAATGAGTGATACAAAAAATGCATTCACCTTATTAAAAGATGAAAATTCGATTATTGTTTGGCACGACTATGGAAATAATCCCGGAGATATCCGTTGGGATGTTTTCAGAGGAATATTAGATGGTGCGCCTTCTGATCAGATTAAAAATTTATACCGTGTTTCAAATACTTTGTGTGCTATCTATTCTAAAAATGTAAAAACATCCGAGTATCTTATAAATCATGCTGTTCCTGAAAAACATTTTACAATAAATGTAAAAGCGGTATAGCTTATCTATTGCTAAGTTTGTAAGTTCCGTGCTCAGCGGTGCTTCAGCATTTACTCCTGCTCTACTTATCAACAATCTCAAATAAGTTTTACCGAAAAATTTGGATTTTATCCTCATTATATTATATTTGTATACTAGTTAAAACCCTCAATTAATTTAAAATTTAAATGCTATGAAAAAATACTTACTAATTGGGCTGGCTTTTGGTGTAGGGACTGCTGCTTTTGGACAAGCTCCATCTGCTGTTACTCTTCAAAAAGTCAATCCTATCGCTGCAAAGCAAACGGCCTTAGTGCCTAACATGGAAATTGTTGGTGGAAGCACCGATGCTTTCGAATCAATGGTATACAGCTTGCGTGGACAATCAAAAACGCCACCTCAAAACAAAGCTTTTACTTCGGCTGTTATTGGTACTACCGAATACCAAAATCAAACAAACTGTTCTATTTGTAACCGTATCGTAAAAAATGCTGATGGAACAATTTCTGCAACTTGGACCTTTGCTAATGACCCTTCTTGGGCCGACAGAGGAACAGGATACAACTATTTTGATGGAACAACTTGGATGGCTTCACCAACAGTTCGTATTGAAGCTGTTAGAACAGGTTTTACCAATATTGGTGTAACAGGTACAGGTGCTGAAGTTGTTGTTTCTCACGAAGCAAGTAACATCCACGTTGCAACCCGTCCTGTTAAAGGAACTGGTACATGGACAGAAACAACATTAGGTTTCCCTGATGTATGGTCACGCGTTTCAGTTGGAGGACCAACTAATCAAACTCTTCATGTTATTTCTCAAACAACTGGTGTTGGAACAACTCCTTTTATGGGACAAGATGGTGCTATTGCATACTCTCGCTCTTTAGATGGTGGTGTTACTTGGGATAAATTAAGAACAGTTATTCCTCAAATTGATTCAGCTTCTTACCTTGGTTTTGGTGGAGATTCTTATTCAATTGATGCTAATGGAAGTACAGTAGTTATTGTTGCTGGTGGATTTGATGTAGATGTTGTTTTAATTAAATCTACTGACAACGGAAATACTTGGACAAAAACAATTGTAAAACAATTTCCTGTTCCTTTGTTTGATGCAGCATTAATGACAACAGGAGATACAAATCCTGCTGATGGTGCTCCTGACACTGTTGATATTTCTGATGCTGCGGTTAACGTTGTATTGGATAACTCAAACAATGCTCACGTATTTTACGGAGCAATGCGTGTTGTAGGTGATGGTGCCGCATTATCTTACTTCCCTTATACGGATGGATTAATGTATTGGAATGAGTCAATGCTTCCTAATTCTCCTGTATTAATTGCAGGCACACTCGATCTAAATTCTGATGGATTATTAAACGTTTACACTGATCCAACTGGAACGCTTTTAGGTATGGGAACTTTCCAACGTTCTTTAACTTCTTTCCCGAGTGCAGGTGTTGATGCTTCCGGTAAATTATTTGTAACCTACAGTTCTTTATTCGAAGGGATTAACGACCAAGGGGAAGGATATGACATTGGAGGAGCGAGTGGACCTCCTATGACACTTATTACTCCAGCATCTGCTGGAAAAAGCTTCCGTCACCAGTACCTTATGCGTTCTGATGATAATGGTGCAACTTGGTGTGCTCCTATCGATCTTACACAGCCAGATTTTAGTCCAAGTGCTGGATTTGATTATCACGAAGGTGTTTACGGTGCTATAGCAAAAGACAATGATAGTTTTGTATATGCTATTGTTCAAGATGACAATTCTCCGGGGCATGGTGTTTCAACAACAACTACTCCTGACCCACAAACCGCAGCTGCAAACATTATTTATTACAAAGTTCCAGTTGCTGATTTAGCTTGCGGTGCATCCATTGCTGAAAACGATTTGCTTTCTGCAATCAATTTGTACCCAAACCCTGCTGATGGTTCTGTGAACTTAGTTTTAAATGCTACTAAATCAACTAAAGCTACACTTACTGTTTACAACATGGTAGGACAAGCAATTACAAGTTCAGATGTAAATTTAGTTGGTGGTAACAATACTTTCCAATTAGATATTACTGCTTATACTTCAGGTATTTATTTTGTAAGTGCAATTGTTGAAGGCAAAACATACAGCCAAAAACTAATTGTAAAATAATTTTTAATTAAAATTTGAAAGCCCTCCCGCTATATACGGGAGGGCTTTTTTTATTTATATTTGTTTTATATTAATTTTTAAAAAATGAAAATCAGAAATATAATTGCAATAATTGTTGGGGTAATTGTTGGAATAATTATTATCATTATTGGTGAAGCATTGGTACACATTGTAAATCCACTGCCGTCAAACATTGATATAGAAGATACCGAAGCGCTAAAAGCACATGTTGCAAATTCTCCTTTTTCCTTACACCTGCTTATATTGCTTAATTATGCTTTGGCTTGTTTTGTAGGTGGACTAATTGCCTCTTCCATTGCCATTGATAAAAAAATGAATCAAGCAATGTCCTTGGGTGGAATATTTATGGGTGTTGGGATGTTCAGTCTAATTACACTTCACCCGCTATGGGTAACTATTTCGTCTGTTTTTATTTTCCTTCCTTTTGCCTATTTAGGCGGAATGATGAGTGTAAAAATAGCTAAGAAGAAAAAATTGTAACCTTTTAGCAATTTTTATTTCATTAGCTCTGCAATAATTTTATCTACACTCACTCCTTCTGCTTCTGCTTTGTAATTTCTTACAATACGGTGGCGTAGAATGGCTGCTGCAACAGCTTTTACATCTTCAATATCAGGTGAATATTTTCCTTTTATCAATGAATGACATTTTGCTCCTATAACTAAAAATTGTGATGCACGTGGTCCTGCACCCCATGATAAATAACTATTTGCAACTTCTGCAGCATGTTCGGTATTGGGACGGGTTTTGGATGCTAGTTTAACTGCATACTCTAAAACATTATCAGCAACCGGAATTCTTCTTACTAATTCTTGAAAATAAATAATCTCTTCGCTTGATAATACTTTTTTCAATTCTACTTTTAAATTGGAAGTAGTACTTTTTACTACTTGATATTCGTCTTCCAATTTAGGATAATCCAACCATACATTAAACATAAAACGATCTAACTGTGCTTCCGGCAAAGGATAAGTTCCCTCTTGTTCTATCGGATTTTGTGTTGCTAAAACAAAGAATGGATTTCCTAACTCGTAACGTTTTCCTGCTGTTGTAATACTTCTTTCTTGCATCGCTTCAAGTAAAGCGGCTTGTGTTTTTGGTGGAGTACGATTAATCTCATCGGCCAATACAATGTTGGCAAACAAGGGTCCTTTTATGAATTTAAAATTGCGGTCTTCTCCTAAAATTTCAGAACCAATAATATCGGAAGGCATTAAATCGGGGGTAAATTGAATACGATTATAAGTTAATCCCAATACATCGGCAATCGTATTTACTAGGAGCGTTTTTGCAAGCCCGGGAACTCCAATCAACAAACAATGTCCTTTACTAAAAATAGAAATAAGAACATCTTTAACAACTTCATCCTGACCGATAATTACTTTACTAATTTCGGCATTTAGTGTTTTGTATTTTGCAACAAATGCATCTACTGCTTCTACGTCTGATTTATACATGATACGGATAACGAATTTTGTTTATAAAAGTCATTCCGTGTTACGACACGGAATCTGTTAATTGTGTGTACTGCTTCTAACTTGGAGATCCCGTGTCGTGGCACGGGATGACGTTTGTATTCAGAGAAAGTTCTTCGTATAATTCTCAGAACTCCCTACTCCTAGCTCCAAACTAATTTATCCATTTATTATTAAAAGTACAATTTTTAAAATCATCTGCAAGATGAACATACATATCTGATGATTTTTTTCTTATCCAAGTTTGAATTGCTTTTTGTTGTTTTTCCGACATTGTAGCATTTTGAATACTCTGATAATCGTCTGCCAAATTTGCTCTGTGTGGCAATGTTCTAGTTTTTAAATACAAGATGCGATAAGCTTGTTTTCCATCTTGTGTAGAGCAAGGCATTGGTTTAGTATATTCTCCTACTTTTAAATTATCGATGGCAAAAGCAATTGTTTGATCGAACTGCCCAATCTCATCCATCTGAAAACGTGTAGAACCTGTGTATGGATTGACAATCAACCCTCCACTGTTTTTGCTTTCTTCATCATCCGAATACCTCGCAGCTAAATCAGAAAATGTTGCTGTATCGGCTAACAGTCTTTGATACGTTGTGTCCAAGGAAAGTTTTGCTCTGTACATATCGTTTGCATCAACTGCAGGTGCAATCAACAAACTTCTGGCATCCACTTCTTCACCTCTTCGTTCTATTAGTTGGATGATAAAAAATCCATAAACCGTTTCGAACACTTCTGATATCTCATCTTTTTTTAATTTGAATGCCCAAGCATCCCACTCCGGAACAAACTGTCCACGTTGAATTTTTTCATACACTCCTCCTTTACTTGCGGAGCCGGGATCCATAGAATACAATGCAGCCATTGATCCAAACATTGCTTCTCCTTTTAAAATACGTTGGCGCAATCCTTCAATTTTTGTTTTTGCTTCTTTTTTTGCTTCGGGAGTAATAGAAGGCTTTTTCATGATTTGGCCTACTTCTACTTCTGCATTCACAAACGGAATTGAATCTACCGGAATAGCGTTAAAATATTCTTTTACTTCATTTGGAGTAACTGTAATGCCTTCCGTGATTTTGCTTTGCATTTGTTGTTCAAGCAATAATTCACGCACATCGTCTTTCAATTCTAATTTATAATCTTCCACCGACTTTCCGTAGAACTCCGCAAATTTTTCTTCTGTACCAAATTTTTGTAAATAGAATCTCATTCTTCTTTCCAACTCCTGCTCAATTTGTCCTTCCGATACATCCAAACTATCTTTTTGTGCTTGAGCCAATAATAATTTCTGGTACAACAATTCCTCCATCAGCTTGCAACGGGTATTCTCGTTAACCGGTTCGCCTGAAGCTAACATTTGCTGATATTGGTTTTCCAAATCAGATTGCAAGATATAATTGTTTCCTACAACAGCTATAATACGATCGATAACTTTTTCCTGCGCTTTCATTCCTAACATGCATAACATGCAAAGTCCAGCAAGAATTAGTTTACTTTTTGAGTTTATCATTGTTGAAAATTTCTATTTTATTGTTGTTTGCTGCATCGTTGTAAATATCTTCAATCATTTTTGTGATTAGTTGAAGCTTACGTTTATTTAAAATGATGTTTTTAATGTTTTCTTTTTCAAATCCTAAAGGCGACAAACTGTTTCTGATTTGAAATCCTTTAATGTTCACAAAATAATGATTCAACGAATCGCTTACTTCTACAAACCTGTTGTTCTGCAAAAATAACTCTTTATTATACGTTTGAATAGGAATTTCTTTTAACAAGTCATCAAATAATAACCATGACGAATCATCAAGGTAAAAGTTACTTGCAAATTGATGGCAATAGCTTGCTAATAGTTCACGGTCGGCAGGAGAGTCGGACTTATACATTTTTTTAAGTTTATCAATTCCGGGTGCGTTTTTGTCTACTTTCACGTAAACGACCTTTATGATGTTATCTTTTAACTCAAAATCCGACTTATTATTATTATAATACTCTTCTATTTCTGCATCGGTAACAGCAGTATCTAGCTTTTGTTTTACAAGTTCTTTTTCATAGGTATACGTAATAAGGGAATTACGGTAATCTCTTAATTGTTTATCTACATTTTTTTGTTCGTCACCCAGGTTACTTTCCGCCTTTTGTGTCACTAACGATTCGCGCACCCAATTATCGATATACTTTTTCATAAGTTCAGTACTATCTTTAATAGGAGTTCCTTCGGGCACAATGTCTTTTATTTCATCCAGGTACAAATATTCATTGTTAGCACGGGCTATGGCAACACGGGTTTGATCCTTTTCAGTTGGTGACCCGCAGCCGAAAAGAAAGGTTAAAATGAGTAGATATGTGATGCGTACTAACAAACTATTGATCCTGTTTAATATTTTAGTTATTTATGGGTTTTAGTTTTCAAACTTCTCGACTCCGCTCGAAGTGACATTTGTACTATCACTTCGAGCGGAGTCGAGAAAAAAAAAGTTTATGGCGTTAAACACCATAAACTTACTAGGGGAGTATCTTTTACCTATTTTATTGTAGCAAGAACTGCTTTATCAACATTCACAGGATACTTCGCTTTTAAAGAAGTAATCCATTCCTTCTCCAAATAATTTTGATAATCAGCTGTTACCATTCCTTTTGAATCCATATAGGATTTAGGCTCCGGTTTCAACAATTTAGTTGTTACAACAATCACCGTTTTTTTATCTTTTTCAGATTTCATATCTGCAGACGTTCCCGGGTTCCAGCTTTTATCTACAAACTCGTTTTCTCCTTTACTGAAGATTCGTGTTTCCGTTTGTAAGTTCAATTGAGAATCTTTATTTACAACAGCTAGAATTTCTTTCTCTGTTTTTGTCTTTTTCATCAATCCTCTTACTTGTGCAGCCACCTTATCTGTTGCGCAACTATAAACAGAAGCCTCAGCACGCTCGTCCCACATGTAATTGGTTTTGTTTTTTTCGTAATATGCTTTTGAACCTGTAGTATCTTTTACAGCTTTGCTCCATACTTTTTGATCGGTTAGCTCGAACAATAAAATTCCATCACGGTATTCCTGCATTAATGCTTTAAACTCAGGATATTTTTGATCCAAACGAGCTTCTTCATAATCAACCGCTGATTCTTCAACGTATTGTTTATATAATTGATTTAATACAATTGAATAATCTGTTTTAGGACGTTTACTTTGGTGAGATGCAATATAGTTAGCGAAATCGGTTTGTGTATACACTTTTTCGTTAAAGTTAAACATTGGTTTTTTCAAAGTTGATGCTTTTGCAACATCCCAGCGACCATCAAATAAAAGTGTGTCCATTACTTTTACAAACTCATCTACCAATTTTGGATTTTCTTTGAATTTATATTCTGCTTTTACTTTAGCAATTAGGGAAGTACGACCAGCTTGTGAGCGAGAGTCTTTGGTAACTTTTGCTTTTAATTCATTTTTCAAATCATCAAAAGAAGCCAAACCTCTTTTATCATTTAATTTAACAATGTGCCATCCGTATTTCGTACGCATAGGTTTACCAAAGTCTCCTTTTGTAGTTAAGGCAAATGCTGTTTTTTCAAATTCGATTGGCATTTTTCCTGTTCCGAACCAAGGTAATTCTCCACCTTTTTTAGCTGTTGATTTATCATCAGAAAACTCTGCAGCCAAATCCTCAAACTTAGAACCTGCTTTTAATTTGTTAAAGATTTCAGTAATTTTTGTGTACGCATTTAAAGAATCTTCTTTGCTCATGTTTGGAGTTGTTTTCACCATAATATGTGAAGCCAATACTTCTCCTTGTGCTTTTCTTCTTTCGGTAACTTTGATGATGTGGTAGCCATAACGGGTACGAACAGGCATTGAAATTTCACCCACTTTTGTTTTGTAAGCAGCGCTTTCAAACGGATAAACCATTTGCAAAGAAGTAAAAAAACCTAAATCACCACCATTGTCTTTTGAAGATGGGTCATCAGAAATTCCTTTTTCTGAAGCTACTTTATTAAAATCTTCTCCTTTTAAAATGCGGGCACGAATTTTTATGATTTTGTTATACGCGTCCAAGGTGTCTTTTGGTAAAGCATTTTCAAGCACTTTCACCAAAATATGAGAAGCATGAACATCTTCCTGCATACGGTCGTATGTCTCTCTCAATAATTTTTCGTTTACATCTTTATCCGTCAAATAAGGTTGAGCCAATTGTTTGCGGTAACCTGCCAACTCTTCTTTGAACGACTTTGCAGTATCCAAACCTAACTCTTCCGCTTCTTTTACTTTCAATTTAAAATTCACGAATAAGTCAACATAATCGTTTAAAGATTTTGCATCTCCAGTTCCTTCTTTAGTATTGTTTTTGTGAAATACATTCTCAAACTCTGCTACAGTAACCTTGGTGCTACCAATTGTCATTAAAACGGGTTCGCTTTTGGCAACCTCCATTGTAACAACCGGTTTTGTATCCGACTTTTTAGTTTGCCCGAAAGCAGAAGTAACTGTTATCAGTGCCAATGGCAACATTAATGATCTTGAAAAAATACTCATATTCATAAGTTTAATGGTTTTTTTATTTAGGGTAACAAATGTAGTTATTTATGCGATGTATCAAAAAAAAAGAAGCTCTAAAATTTAGGTTTTGAGCTGTTAAAATTTGTTAAGTAAATTATGCCTTCAGCTCATCTGTAGCCATTCTTCTATTAACAAGAGATGGAATCTGTCCGAAACAATGGCAAAAAATAAAATATCCATCCGTTTTATCAACAACCATAGCTAGTTATATAAATAAGATTTGCCAAATTGATTTCCAAATAGTATATTTGAAAACGATAAACTGTTACTTATGAAAAAAATCTCCACTCTACTATTTCTGCTATTTATTGCCCTTTCGAATGGAAATGCCCAAACTTGGACGCCCATTGCCAGTGGCACAATTACAAATTTACTTAGTGTTTCTGCACCAACTTCAACTATTTGTTATGTGTGTGGCTCAACAGGAGTTATCAGAAAAAGCTCAGATGCCGGTGTAAGCTGGGTGCCACAATCAAGTGGAACGGGACAAAACTTGTTATCGATTCGCTTTACAGATGCGCTTACTGGTTATACTGTTGGTGATGCCGGAACAGCCTTAAAAACGACAAATGGCGGAACTACTTGGACGCCAATGACTGTAGGAACAGCTGCTGCTTTGCGTTATGTTTATTTTGTGGATGCTAACAATGGTTATATAACTGGTGCGGGTGGACTTATTTTAAAGACTACAAATGCCGGAGCAACTTGGACTCCTGTAACAACTGGTACTGCCTCTCAATTAAGTTCTATATTTTTCACCTCTCCAACAACAGGTTATTCTACCGGGTTTGGAGGAGTTGCAATAAAAACTACTACTTCAGCAGCCAGCTGGTCGCCACTAACAAGTGGTGTTGGTTCTCCTTTAGAGGTTGTGTTTTTTCCTACTTCCTCTACTGGTGTACTATGCGGAAATAACGGAGTGATACTTCGCACCACTACTTCAGGAGCTGCTTGGGGAACAATTCCTTCCGGCACAACTGATGTTTTAACTGGCATGGATTTTTATGATGCTAGCAATGGTGTTATCGTTGGGGGAAATACTACATTAAATACAGGTCTCATTCTTCAAACAACAGATGCGGGTGCAAGCTGGACAACCACATTACCAGGAACTTCTCGTTTAACTAGAGCTGATTTTTTTGATGGAAGCTTAGGATATGCAGTTGGTTTGGACGGAACAATATTACAGTGGACTGTTGCAACTATACCTGATGCACAATTCACCTCTTCTGCTCCTGGATGTATAGCTCAATCTGTGAATTTTTACAGTGTGACGGGAGGAACTCCAGGTGTTACCGATTCATGGGATTTTGGTACAGGAGCTATTCCTGCTACCTCAAGCAGCGGAAACCCTACAGGCGTTTTATATTCCAGCACCGGAGCAAAAATAGTTAGACATATTGCTACCACAAGTTTGGGTTCTGATACTGTTACAAATATCATTACAATCAATCCTTCACCATCTGCTATTTATACATATACTCCACCTTCTTGTCCAGGCTCAACAGTTAATTTCAACAATTTTGGCACAACCGGAGCTGGCATTACTTATTCTTGGGACTTTGGCTCGGGAGCTGTTCCTCTTACATCCACAGCGGAAAATCCTTCAGGAATTGTTTATACTACTTCAGGCCCTAAAACAATTACTTTTAATGTGACCAATCAATATGGTTGTACTACTACTTCCACACAAACATTTACAGTTGATTCAATGCCAGCCGCAAATGCAGGGATGGATGCTACCATTTGTTTTAACACCTCTGTTAGTTTAGGAGATACCACTATGGCAGGTATCACTTATAGCTGGAATGCTTCTGCTACATTAAGCAACACTTCTATTTCAAACCCAACTGCCAGCCCGGTTGCTCCTACTACAAATTATATTTTAACAGTAACCAATACTTCAACCGGTTGTTCCAATAAAGATACTGTGCTTATTACAATGCTTCCTGCACTTATTGCAAATGCCGGTAGTGATGGTGAAATTTGCCGTAACGATAGCATGCAAATTGGAACAGGATTAATTTTAGGACAAACTTATTCTTGGAGTCCAACAACAAACTTAAGCGATTCTACAACGGCTAATCCTACGGCTATTCCAACGGCAACAACAACTTATACTTTAACGGTTTCTGGATATGGTTGTCCGATTGTTACTGATGAAATAACAATTACTGTTCACAATGCTCCAAGTGCTAATGCCGGCATGGATGACACAACAACTGTTGGTTCTTCGGTTCAATTAAATGCGACAGGCGGAATTTCATATGTTTGGTCTCCAGCCTCAACATTAGACAATCCCGGAATTTATAATCCAATGGCTTCTCCACCAACTACAACCACTTACACGGTTGTTATAACAGATTTGAATGGATGTAGAACTAGTGATGCTGTAAAAATAACGGTTATCGAACCTGCTTTTTGGATACCAACTGCTTTTACTCCTAATGAAGATGGAAGTAGCGATGTATTTTATGTTCGTGGTGAAGGCATGTTAAACTTCGAATTCTCGGTTTTTAATCGTTGGGGCGAACGCATCTTCTTTACGAAAGACTTTTATACCGGATGGGATGGAACCAGACAAGCAAGTGGCGACAAATTACCCCAAGGTGCTTATGTTTACCAGATACGCGGAACACTTTCCGATGGAAAAATAATTGACTCAAAAGGGATGATTAACCTTATCAGATAACATTAAGAAATTAAACATTCTAAAAACTAGAATATGACTAATAGAAAAATATTTTTAGCCGGACTTTTTTTAACACTGATGAGTTTTTCAGTTGTTGCACAAGATGCTCGATTTGCACAATCGTATGCAAACCCTTTGAGAATTAATCCTGCTATGATGGGAGTTAACAGAGATATAGTATTCGGATTAAATTACCGATCACAATGGTCATCTATTGAAAAAGGTTATAAAACCTATTCGTTCACAGCATTATATCCAATAATTTTAAAAGATGAAAAAGGAAAAGTGGATATTGGATTAACTGGCATGAATGATAAAGCAGGTGCATTTAGCACTGTTGATTTTGGGTTAGCAATTGACTACAGCAAAGAAATTTCTCCCAACAACAATTTATGTTTATCGTTAATGGGTGGCTATGGACAAAAATCAATTGATGTAACCGATCAATCTTACGATAGTCAATATGTTTTAGGTTCTTACAGTGCTACCAATCCTTCGAACGAAGCAGGTTTATACAGTTCTGTTTCTCATCCCGATATGGGTTTTGGTTTTTTATGGTTTTTTAATCCCAACAGAACCGAGTCGAGAATCAATGCTTATTTGGGAATCGCAGGATTTCATTTGAATCAACCGAACCAAAGTTTAGCAGGCATGCAAGCAAGATTACCTATGCGCTTTTCATATCAGGCAGGAATAAAAGTTTTCGGAAATGGAAAAGTAGATCTTAGTCCGGCAGTGAGAGTGAACAATCAAAACGGAAACATTGAACCGGCAGCGGGATTATATGCCAACTATCATTTTAACGATCAGTTGCTGTTTGTGATTGGAGGCTGGTACAGAGCACATGATGCAAATGCAATTGTAGTTGGATTTGAACATTCCAACTTCACTTTCGGATATAGTTATGACATGGTTCATGCAGGAGGATTGAATGATGCAAAAAATTCGGTAAAAGCACACGAGTTAACATTGTCGATTAAATTTTCGAAAGGGCCAAAAGGAAAAGCAAATCCTGATGAAGTAGAAAAAGAAATTTTAAAGAATACGAAGTTGTATTCTAATCCGATTATGCCTTTCTAGATTTTACCACTAAGGCATTAAATACACTAAGAAAAAAAGGAACCACTATGGTTCCTTTTTTGTTTTACTTACTATTGAAAAACTAAATTCTTTTTTCTTAAAAAAATTTTAGTGATCTTATCTTAGTGCTTCAGTGGTAAAAAACTTTAGCAGTGAACTTATCGGCTATAATTCGGAGCCTCTCTGGTGATTGAAACACCATGTGGATGACTCTCACGAATACCTGAATTCGTTATGCGAATAAATTTTGCCTTTTGAAGTTCAGTAATTGTTTTAGAACCACAATATCCCATACCTGCACGCAAGCCTCCAACAAACTGATACACCACTTCTGCTAAACTACCTTTAACGGGAACACGACCTGAGATTCCTTCCGGAACTAATTTTTTAATATCATCTTCTGCATCTTGAAAGTAGCGATCTTTCGAGCCCATTTGCATGGCTTCGATAGAACCCATTCCACGATACGATTTAAATTTTCTTCCTTCAAAAATAATTGTTTCTCCAGGAGACTCTTCCACACCTGCGAACATCGAACCCATCATTACCGAACTTGCACCAGCGGCTAAAGCTTTTACAATATCACCTGTAAAACGAATTCCACCATCGGCAATAATCGGAACACCTTTTCCTTTTAATGCTTTTGCCACTTCCATTACCGCTGTTAATTGAGGCACACCAACACCTGCAATAATACGTGTAGTACAAATAGAGCCCGGACCAATTCCTACTTTTACTGCATCTGCACCAGCAGCAACAAGAGCTAAAGCTCCTTCAGCAGTAGCAACATTACCTACCACAACTTGCAGACCCTGGAATGTTTTTTTTATTTTTTTCAATGCTTCTATTACGCCTTTTGAATGACCGTGTGCAGTATCTAGCACAACCGCATCAACACCCGACTTCATCAAGGCTTCCACTCTTTCAATTACATCAGAAGTAACTCCAATTGCTGCGGCTACACGTAATCTTCCTAAACTATCTTTATTTGCATTGGGATGTACTTTTACTTTTATAATATCGCGGTAAGTGATTAATCCTACCAGTTTCCCATTTTTATCTACTACAGGAAGTTTTTCAATTTTATGGTTTTGAAGAATTTGTTCCGCTTTTTTTAAATCCATCCCTACTTTAGCAACAACCAAATTTTTGCTTGTCATAACTTCTTTAACAGGACGCTTGTGATTTTTTTCGAAACGTAAATCTCGGTTGGTCACAATTCCAATCAAATCTCTTTTATTATTGATTACAGGAATTCCACCAATTTTATTCTCTTTCATCAATCTCAAAGCATCTTTCACCGTAGCCGTTTCTTCTAAAGTAACAGGGTCTAAAATCATCCCACTTTCAGAGCGTTTTACTTTACGAACTTGATCGGCCTGATCTTGAATACTCATGTTTTTATGAAGTACTCCTATTCCACCTTCTTGCGCAATGGCAATAGCCAATTGATACTCGGTTACTGTATCCATAGCAGCCGATACAATTGGAGTATTTAGAATGATTTTTTTTGTGAAATAAGAGGCTGTATTTACTTCGCGTGGAAGGACTTCTGAATAAGCAGGTACTAAAAGTACATCATCGTAAGTTAAGCCTTCACCTACAAATTTGCTTGAATCTATTGACATATGAACGGGGTTCTATGGTTAAAATTCTCGCAAAGATACATTTTTTTCGTTACAGATAACGAATGAAACTGAATTTAAGTCGCTCCACTGCAGTAAGAAAGGCATTTGAGCGCTTAACATTAAAAGCAATATTGTGAATATTATTTATTCGAAATTAATCTATATCCGCTTTCATCGGCTATTCGTAACTAAATTTCTACAACTAATAACCAAAAAAAAATCCCTTTACATTTCTGCAGAGGGATTTAATTAGTAGTAGAATTTCTATTTCATGTATAAATTCAAAATCAATTAAAAAGTCTCGAATCTATTTAACAAGTGTTACAGTACCGATATAATTGTGTTTTTTACCAAAAACATCAGTCAATTTAACTTTCCATACATAAACATCTTGTTGAGCAACATCATCACCACCATTTGCTCTACCATCCCACATATCATATAAATCATCACCATGGAATATTTGATTGCCCCAACGATCGAATATAAATAAGTCGTAATCAACAATACCTATACCTTGACCAAAGAAAAAGTCGTTTGTACCATCACCATTTGGAGTAAATGCATTTGGAATAAAGAAAGTAAACTCTGGTCCAATTTCTACATAGTGGCTAACAAAATCCGTACATCCATAAACGTTTGTAACAAATAATGTTGCTAGATATGTGCTGGATGCAATATCAGGATAAGTATGAACAGGACTAGGAGTTGTGAAACCAATTGAGTCGCCATCACCAAAATGATACAACCAAGAAACAACATCAGATGACGAACCATTTTCTAATGTTACTACAGGGTTTAATAATGAAGCTGGATTTGGTGTTGGGGAAAACTCTGCTGTTGGAACAGGATATACTTGAACAAAGGCAGGCATCATCAATGTTGTAGAACAACCATTGTTTGAAACAACAGTAAGTGTTACATCATAAAAGCCACTTGCTGAATAACAATGAGGAGGATTTTGCAATGATGTTTCAGGTCCAACATAACCATCACCAAAATTCCATGACCACGAAACGATTGTTCCACCAGCAACTGCAGAAGCATCGGTAAAGTTTACACAATGCGTTGGACAACCAGCTGGCACAGCAGGGAAATTAACGATAGGATTTTGGAAAAATGTAAACGTAACGTTAGAAGACGCAAACGTACATGGTCCTGTAGGGTCATTTGTTGTTAAAGTGAGAGTAACTGTTCCTGCGGCATACTCAGCAGCACTTGGAGTATACACAGCATTTAAAGTTGTGCTGTTTGGGAAATACGTTCCTGTACCACCACTCCATGTTCCGCCTGAAGCCGAACCACCAACAGCACCTGCCAATGTTATTCCGTTACCTACACACACACTTTGAGGTGAACCGGCATTTGCACTAGCAACAGCATCAACCGTAACCACAACAACATCTGTTGAAGTACAACCTGTTGTTGGGTTAGTAGTAGTAACTGTGTAGCTATTAATTGTTGATGGACCACCAGCATTAATTAAAGTAACAGTAGGATTTGAAATTGCTGCAGAACTTAAACCTGTTGCAGGCGACCATGAATAAGCATCACCAGCTGTAGGAGCCGCACCTAAATTTCCAACACCACCTGTACAAATAATTACATCTGGACCAGCATTTGAAATTGGAGGAGGATTAAATGAAATTGTTACAGGTTCAATGTCCATACAACCACCACCTGTAGTTGACTGAATATAATATGTCCCTGCAATTGAAACTGCAGTTGGACTTGCTAATGCCAATGTTGCAGCAGCATCGGTCCAGTATGATAACACACCGCCACCTGTACTTCCTGCTGTTACAGCAGCAGCAGTAATATCAATTATTCCTGGTGAACAAACGGCAGGTGGATTTGTAATGACTAAAACAGGCAAAGGATTGACAGTAACTGTTGCAATTGCAGAAGAGGTACAACCAGCAGTTGTTCCTGTAACTGTATAAGAAGTAGTTGCAGCAGGAGTAACAGTAATAGGATTGATTACTGCACCAGTACTCCATAAATAAGTTGCAGCACCAGCAGCTGTTAATGTTGCACTAGCAGGAACGCATATAGAAGGAGAATTAACAGCTGTAATCGGATTTGCATTTACAACAACAGTTGCAGTTGCAACACCGCCACAAGCACCAGTTACAGTATAAGTAATTGTATTGTTTCCAACAGTTGCAGTTGCAGGATCAAAAGCACCTGTTGCAGGATTGGTAATACCTGTTCCACTCCATGTTCCACCAGCAGGTGTTCCACTTAAAACAACAGGAGCAGCATTTGCACAATATGGACCCGCAGGAGTAATTGTAGGAGGCCCTCCGGGTGTTACCGTAATGTTTTGAGTAATAACTGCATTACAAGGACCATTTGTTACCGTCAACGTAACCGGAAAAGTTCCTGCTCCGGCAAATGTAAACGAAGGATTTTGTGTGGTTGCGTCAGGAGTTCCATCTCCATTAAAGTCCCAAGACCATCCGGTGATAGTACCCGCAGGTGTGGACGTATCTGTAAACACAGTTGGAAGCCCTGTACAAACAGTTGTATTTGTAAAACTAGCAACCGGGTTAGTTGGACTAGAGCCAATTGTAATGGTTAAAGTAGTTGTGCATGTAGGACCTGCATCGGAAGTAATTACACATTGGTAAGTTCCAGCAGCGTTAACAACAGCAGAAGATCCAGTTGTAGACCCAACAATACCAGTTGTTCCACCAGCAGTATTTGTCCATGCATAACCTGCAGCGCCTAAAGGAGCAGTTAATGTAACAGAAGCCCCACCACAAATAGAAGGCGATGAAGCTAAAATAACTAATGGATCACAATCACCATCAATGTAGGCATAACCATAATGTCCACCTAGTGCACAATCAGAAGAAGTAAATTGGACGGTAACACATTGCCCAATATATGAACTGAGCGGTACAAGAACGGTAGTCCAACCGCGATAATAAACATCAGTATATCCTGGAGCCAAAGCAAAACCAGCGATTGGTGGTTTGGCCATTACCATGTATTCACCACACATAATCAACGCACCTGCACCATCACGCAGGTGTACATTAAAATATGGACGTTCGGGGTCAGAATGTCCAGATGTTGGATCTTGCAAAACGCACGCATAACGGTAAGTAAAGTTTGCATTTGCAGCTGAAACGGTAAAAGAGATGCTTGCACGAGAAGCGTATCCACCTGTAGTAGGGCCATCACCTAACATAAGTGAACTTGAACCACCGCCAGGAGGAACAACAGGCAAGGCAGCACCTACAATAGGATCTGAACCTCCAACGGTTTGAATGACATGCTGGGAGGAGCTAAAACCAGCTACAATGGAGCAAGGGTCGCTAGTAGAACTAGCACAAGCTGTTCCAGTATAATAATCCCAGAAACCTGTTCCAGCTTCAAAACCGGGATTCGTACATGGAGAACCACAATTTAACGGAGTAGGAAATGGATTATCACCTGCTGCTCTTAAATTATGTGACTCTACAATTTGATCTCTTCTTTTCTTAAATTCAAAAAAGTAAATTTCATATTTCGGTTGTAAACTAGAATAAAACTCATTGATTCCTACAGTAGAAGTAATCTCTCCTTTACCTACTTTATAAATCAATACTTCTTTATCTTTCTTTAATTTCCCTTTAATATAATCCATGAAATATTCCATGTCATAGAAATTCCCATCATTTTTAAATAAAATGTAATTTATGAAACTTTGAACGTCCACTTTTTCAGAAAGTAAATTGGTCTTATTCAAATAAGACGTCCAATCTTTTTCAGAAACCGCATAAGGATTTGAAACAGATAGACCTCCTGAAATAGAAGTTTGTGAAGTAGCTGTAAAACTTACAGACAAAAGGAACGCTAGCCAGAGCATTCTCACATTTGTTAAAAGCAGTTTTGTTTTCATTTTGAGAGATTTTGAAATTTAATTTAACGAATTTACCTAAGAATGAGGCAAATAAAAAATATTTTGCCTTGTTTTTTAGCCTTAATGATTTTTAAAAACTTAGACGAAAATGGCCTTTTTGTCGAATAACCCAATAAAAAGCTGTATTAACCTCTATTATGGTAGAGTCTATATTTGTCCAAAAGGTTGCATTTTGCCAAAAAAGTTATTAACAAACATGAAAAAAGATAAAAATTAGAGGCAACCTTATAATACAAGGAGTATTTATGCCCAGGAAATGCCTTTTTTAAGAAAAGAGAGGGTTTTTGCTTCTAGGCTATCTGCTGCAGGCTGATAATCATACTCCCAACCTGCTGTTTGGGGTAAACTCATTAAGATGGATTCAACTCTTCCGTTGCTTTCAAGTCCGAATTTAGTTCCTAAATCGTAAACCAGATTAAACTCAACATACCTTCCTCTTCTAAGTAGCTGCCATTGCTTGTTGGCTTCGTTGAAAGGTAAAGACTTATTCTTATTCATTAATATAGTATACGTTGGAGCAAACGTATTTCCAATTTCTTTCACAAAATCAAAAAGCTGTTTTTTTGTCACCTCTTTTGTTTGTTTTTGTTTATCGAAGAAAATTCCTCCTATTCCACGAGTTTCATTCCGATGCTTGATAAAAAAATAATCGTCAGCCCAATTCTTAAAATCTGCATAATAATTTGGCTGATGTTTATCGCAGGATTGTTTTAAAGCAGCATGAAAAAATTTCGCATCTTCTTCAACAACATAGTGTGGAGTTAGGTCAATACCTCCACCGAACCACCAAACACCGGTTGACATTTCGAAATACCGAACATTCATATGAATGATTGGCACCATTGGATTGTTAGGATGAATTACAATAGAAACTCCTGTTGCGTAGAAGTTAGGAGTTGGCATTTCGGAGTCCGGAGTAGTTGACTCAGTGTTAACTGAATGATTATCTCCACTCATATTGTTTTTAAGAAAATCTGGTATTGGCCCGTGAACAGCAGAATATAAAACTCCACCTTTTTCAATAACATTCCCATTTTGAATAATACGAGTTCTTCCGCCACCACCTTCAGCCCTTACCCAATTATCTTCTTTAAACTTACCTGCCTGTCCGGCAGGCAGGCCTTTTCCATCTTCGTTTTCCAATGCAAGGCAAATGGAATCCTGCAAGGACATGAACCATTCTGAAATTTGTTCTTTGGTAGGCATTAATTAATTTGCTTTTAACAATTGATATTCGCTGTACTTAAGGATGAACACAAATTTATTCTCGAAACCACTGTCGGCAGGAAATTGTGAGAATTGAAAATTACTTCCCATTCCTTGGAATTTATTTTCTGGAAGATTTTTTAAAAAGCCTGTTCCTTCTTTTTGAAGCAATGAAACAAAAGAATAGGTTACATCAAAACCATGGAAAACATATAGCTCTGGTTCTGTTTTGTACTTCGTTCGGTAATTTTTAATAAAACTTTGCGTCTGTAAATTCTTATAATCGATGTATGTATTAGAAGGGATGTGTAATGATAAATTATTTAGATAATCGAAATCCAAATTATCGTAATTCACCCAGCTCTGTAATCCGAACAAAACAATTTTATATTTATCCTTTAACGTATTCAAACTGGAAATAAACTCGGTAACATAGGATTGATTATTAGAAGGTAGAACCACTACATTCACTTTAGTTGTACTAAGTAAACCCTGAGTCATCCCTAAGCCAGCACCTATTTTAACTGAATCAGAAGCTGGTAATCCAGATTCTATTAATGCTGCGTTTGCTGTATTTTTAAATGCATTAAAAAAAGAAGCCTCTTTCACATTTAAATTATTTACAACAATAATGTTTTGAGTTCGGAAAGAATCCACAACAAAATGCGCCATTTGCTCCACTTGCATTGTGATAGAAGGCGATACTTTTGAAACGTAAGGATTGTTAAATAAAATTTTATTCACCTGAGTGAAAGGAGAAACAATTGGAATAGAATGCTCCTTAGCAAAACTTGCGACTGGAATAAAACTATAACCATACAAGGGACCGATAATTAAATCAGCTTCCAACAATTCGGGTTTTTTCAGAATATTTAGAATTGATAACGAATCTTTATCATCAACATCGTATACAAATATTTTAGCGTTTAATTTCAATTTCTTTAAGGAGTCGATTGCCAAAAGTGCTCCCTCGTAAAATTGAAGTGCTACACTTGTTTTATTCGAAAATTCTGCATCACCTTTAATGATTTTTTCCAGATCAATTAAATTGGCTTCGTCTGCATGAAAAGGTAAAAAGAAGGCAATGTTATATTCTTCTTTTTTCTCACCGCTGTAATTGGCGTAACCTAAAGCCGCTCTATCTGTTGCTTCTGTCGTAGTTGTTGTTGTTGAATTTTGATTGGCGGCAGTAGTACTAGTTGTTGTTGTATTTTCTATAATTTCTGTCTTTTTAATTAGTGAGGGAATTTTTAATAATTGATTTGCTTTTAAGCCTTCCGATAATTCAGGGTTCAAAGCTTTTATTTTTTCTACCGAAACGCCATAATATTTACTTATGGAATATAATGTTTGAGATTTTTCTACTTTATGAATAACAAAACTTGCAGTATCGTTTGCAGAAAGTTCGGTAGGTTTTTTCTTTGTAATTTGAATTTTTAAAATTTGTCCGGGTTTTATTCCATCAATTGCTTCGGGGTTATCAATAACAATGTCATTTACATCGCGTTTATAAAATTTTGCAATTGCAAAAAGGGTTTGTCCTTTTTCAACTGTGTGCAAATAATACTTAAAACCATTGATGGTTGCGGAGCTTCGGGTCTTGTGAATATCGGTTGATTCTTTCTCTTGGCCGTACGAAGAAACAGTAGACAGTAGACAAAAGCCAATAGACAAAAGTAAAATAAATGTTATATTTAATTTTTCAATTTTCAATTTTTCAATTTTTCAATTTACTCCCACTCTATTGTCTGTCTCTTATACACATCTCCGAGCCCACGAGACTAAGGCGAATCTCGTATGCCGTCTTCTGCTTGAA